>Ga0302277_1001245_pt1 | contig 19167 bp, 15 predicted proteins | sample III_Bog_N3_1_FD_198759 | JGI IMG/M metagenome (GOLD analysis project Ga0302277, IMG submission 198759) | Peat permafrost microbial communities from Stordalen Mire near Abisko, Sweden - III_Bog_N3_1 | ecosystem: Environmental > Terrestrial > Soil > Wetlands > Peat | place: Sweden: Abisko... | reverse complement strand
GCCTGAGCGATTCGGCCATGCAGGGCTACCGCCATAAAATCGCTGCGAAGATCTTGGAGTTCATGGGCGTCGATGTGCTCGTGGATCTCGGCATCGAGCCCAGTTGGCGGATCAACCTGGACTGCACGCGCGCCGCGCAGGCGTGCCGGTATGAACGCCGGGCGTTGGCGTGAACGGCGTAATTGAACAACATCAACGGCCGGGGTTCGCGTGGACCCCGGCACATCCACAAGGAACAACATGGAAGATTTAGCATTAAGCATCGCCCTGATCATTCTGGCGCTACTGGCGATAGGCCTGGTCTGGAACATATGGCCGTTCATCGTCGGCGCGCTGGCATTGATTGGCGCGGCCCGGGTGTATTGGGTTTGGAGAAATCGCTCGCGTGGAGAGTGAGCCTCGCATCTGCTCCCGGCATTCCTGCCGGGGGTGGATGGCGGGGATTCGGTGGGAAAGCGGTGTGCCTTTTGTTTACCTGTCATGCCACTTGCCACTTGCCACTTTAGGACTTTAGGACTTTAGGACTTTAGGACTTTAGGACTTGCGGACTTACAGGCTATAGTGTAATGTTTTTATCTATGGGAATTAAAACAAAAACTAAAACGGTTCCGGAGGTCAACCTGCCGGAAGTGAAACTAGCATCGGCTGAAAAAGTCTTGCGCGACATTGCAAAACGCAACGGCGAGGTGATCCGAAAACGCCGCTCAGTCACTCTAAAAGAGAACCTTGGCGATGGTTATGCGGTAATTGACCCCGATAGAAACATGTTGTTGTCCGGTGGCAACACTAGCGATGGGTGCGATTTGTCGCTGGCCGACCTTGCGGATAGGTATCGAAAGGATGGCAAAAAAACACCCTGGCAGGGCCTTGTAATCAAGGCAATCCAGGCCGGCAAAATATCCGAGTAAAACACGACCACATTGAAATGCTCACACGGGCAGCGTCGGGCTTGCTCGTGTGAACTGTTTCTGACGGTTGCATCGCCCGCGTGGGGGCGGGTGAGCGCGGCATCTGCTCCCGACATTCGTGCCGGGGGTGGATGGCGGGTGTTGGCCCGTTTTGTTTAGCAATCAAATCTGGGGGAGGGGAGAGCCGGAATCGGCCTGAATTAGCCGCTATTGAAACGGTAATATGCCCGTTTTCAATGGCTAGCAGAAATGTGAAACCAGATTTCAAAAGGAGTCTCCGGTCGCGCGGCCAATGCCGTTGCCACAGCTTCCGTGAAGTTGACCGCCGAGCCGGCCTCCGAATAACGGCCTACCAAATCGCCCCCTCCGCTCCGGTGGATGGTTTTCCCGTCAAGCGTGATCCACTTGTTGAAATTCCATTCCTGGGTCGGAGCTTTTCCAGAAAGCAGGCGAATCTTCAACAAAACACCGGTCAGGTTTTCATCCTTGATGACTTTGAGCTCGAGGCCGGAAGCCTGTGGTTCGGGGTTGGCCCCGAAGGCATTCAGAAACGCGACGAAGTTATTCGCGTCGAGCTGCTTGCCCCGAAAGGCTTCAACGCTTGCCGCAAATATTGTATCTGGATGGGCGCTGTCGTCCGCCCACTCAATTGCCGTGTTGGGCCTGGGCCAGCTGCAAGCCGATTTCGTCTTTGTGATAATCGAACACGTGGGCGATGGCTCGCTCGGGGGTGAAAGTCCAGTCATCACCAGCGCCGGTGAGATAGTCCCCAGTGAGGTTTCGGATTTAAACTTTGATGGAGGTGGTTGCGCTCATTTACGACTGATTCCCCGGTATGACTGGGGTTGAAGGGAGGCCGGTAGATAAAGTGGATGAACCGGGATGAGTCCGTCTTTGGCCAGCTTCAGGTATCGTGGCATCACTTATATTGCATCCGCCCAATCACCACAGAGCAGTTTGGCCTGCTCCAAAACAGTTTGCGTGGCTTTCTCCTGCTTGTCCGGCGGGTAGCCGTATTTGCGGAGGATGCGGCGGACAAGGACGCGGATTTGTGCCTGCGCTGATTCCCGCAGCGTCCAATCAATCGTCACGCTTTTGCGGACGTGGGAAACCAGTTCGCGCGCGATTTCTTTTAGCGTCGGTTCGCCGAGAACTTTCACCGCGCTGTCGTTGGTTTCCAAGGCATCATAAAATGCCACTTCGTCATCGCTCAAGCCAAGCTCTGCGCCACGCTTCTGGCCTTCGCGCATTTGCTTGGCCAGATCAATCAATTCCGCGATGACTTGCGCGGCCTCGATGGTGCGGTTTTGATAACGGCGAATGGTGGCTTCCAGCATTTCCGCGAAGGAGCGGGACTGGACAAGATATTTCTTCGAGCGGATTTTCAGCTCGTTGTTCAGCAGCTTTTGCAGCAACTCCACCGCAAGATTGCGTTGCGGCAGGTGTTTCACCTCGGCCAGGAACTCGTCGGACAAAATCGAGATGTCTGGCTTCTTCAAGCCGGCGGCATCAAAGATGTCTATCACCCGGTCGGAAGAAATGGCGCGGGAAACAATCTGCCGCACGGCCAGTTCCAATTCTTCCGGTGATTTTCCGCCGCCTTCACTGATGCTCTTGGCCAGCACCGCCCGGACTTCCTGAAAGAATCCAACTTCATCGCGAATTTCCAGCGCTTCGTCATTCGGCACGGACAACGCAAACGCCTTGGAAAGTTCCGTGACGGCCAGCAGGTAACGCGGCTTGCCGTCCTTTTGCTGCAACACATGCTCGGCAGCCTGCGCGATGAGCGGCAACCGTTTCGCCGCAGCGGTTTCGGCGGCGGCTTCGTAATTAAACCCGTGCAGAATGGCGCAGACCCGCTCGTATTTCTCCAGCATCACGGCGACGGCTTCTTCCTGGTCCAGCGTGATGTCGCCTTTGCCTTTGCTGTTCGTGTAATCAGCCAGCGCCTGTTTCAATTCCTCGGCCAGTCCGAGATAATCCACGACCAAACCACCCGGCTTGTTGCTGAATACTCGATTCACCCGCGCGATGGCCTGCATCAGACCGTGACCGCGCATCGGCTTGTCCACATACATCGTGTGCAGGCTCGGCGCATCAAAGCCGGTCAGCCACATGTCGCGCACGATGACGATGCGGAACGGCTTCTTCGGATTCTTGAACGCCTTCGCCAGTTCTTCGCGCCGGGGTTTGCTGCGAATGTGCTGCTGCCATTCCAATTTGTCGGAAGCCGAGCCGGACATGACAATCTTCATCGTGCCTTTGTCATCGTCGTCGTGATGCCAGTCCGGGCGCAGCTTCTGGATCGCCTTGTAAAGCTCCACGCAGATGCGGCGGCTCATGCAGACCACCATCGCCTTGCCCTCCATCGCGTCGTAACGCGCTTCCCAATGCTTCACCAAATCTTCGGCCACAAGCGCGATGCGTTTGTCCGTCCCGACCATCGCTTCCAGTTGCGCCCACTTCCGCCGCAGGCTCTCCTTCGTGGATTCCTCGGCGTCTTCCGTCACTTCTTCAAAGTTCGGATCAATCTTCGGGCGTTCCTCCGGCTTCAAATCAATCTTCGCCAGCCGCGCTTCGTAATAAATCGGCACGGTGGCCTTGTCTTCCTTCGATTGCAGGATGTCGTAAACGTCAATGTAATCGCCGAACACGGCCTGCGTGTTCTTGTCCCCGCTTTCAATCGGCGTGCCGGTGAAGCCGATGAACGACGCCTTGGGCAGCGCATCGCGCATGTGCTTGGCGAAACCGTCAATGAAATCGTATTGGCTGCGGTGCGCTTCGTCGGCGATGACCACGATGTTGCGCCGGTCGGACAGCAGCGGATGCTTCCCGCCTTTTTCATTGGGAAAGAATTTCTGGATCGTGGTGAACACCACGCCGCCGCTGGCAACATCAAGCAGCTTGCGCAAATGTTCCCGGCTCTCCGCCTGAACTGGTATCTGCCGCAGCAACTCCTTGCAAAACGAGAAAGTGTCGAATAGCTGGTCGTCCAGATCGTTGCGGTCGGTGAGCATGACGATGGTTGGATTCTCCATCGCCGGGTGCTGCACGATTTTGCCGGCGTAGAAGACCATCGAAAGACTCTTGCCGCTGCCCTGCGTGTGCCAGATGACGCCCGCCCTACGGTCGCCGTTTCGCGTAGCGCAGGCGTCCTCGCCTGCGGGTTCACCCGGCGTCCCGCCGGGTGTTCGTCCGCGCGGCGAGACGCCGCTCGAACCCGCAGCCGGGACGGCTGCGCTACACTGCTGAACGCCCGCCGCCCGCAAGGTCGTTTCCACCGCTTTGTTGACGGCGTGGAATTGATGATAGCCCGCCAACTTCTTAGTGACCTTTTCGCCGTCATCTTCAAACACGATGAAGTTGCGGACCAAGTCCAGCAGGCGGGCCTTGTCGAACACGCCTTTGAGCAGCGTTTCCAGTTGCAACGAACCGGGCGGCACAAGCTCCTTGCCCGTGATGGTGCGCCACGTCATGAAACGCTCCCAATCCGACGTGACCGTGCCGAGCCGCGCTTCGTGGCCGTCGGAAATCACCAGCAGCGCGTTTGAATTGAACAGCGACGGGATTTGCGCCTTGTAAGTCTGGAACTGGTCGAACGCCTTGCGAATGGTGGCCTGCTCATCCGCAATGTTTTTGAGTTCCAGCACCGCCAGCGGGATGCCGTTAATAAAAACGACAACGTCGGGGCGACGGTTGAAATGGCCTTCCTCCACCGTGAACTGGTTGACCGCGAGAAATTCGTTGGCCTCGGGATTGGCAAAATCAATCAGCCAGACCTTGTCGTGAACGATCTCGCCCGCCTTGTTGCGAAACTCCACATCCACGCCTTCCACCAGCAGCCGATGAAACGCGCGGTTATTTTCGATGAGCGTGGGATGGCTGATGAGCCGGATTTTTCTGAGCGCCTCTTTGAGGCCTTCCAGCGGAATCTTGGGATTCAAATCCTCCAGCTTGGTTTGCAGCCTGTCGAAAAGAAAAACCTGCTTGTAATCCGAACGCTCCGCCGCCGCTTCGCCCGGTGCAATCGCCAGCCCGGACAGAATTTCGTAGCCAAGCCCGCTCAGCCAATCGAGCGCGGCCTGTTCTACGATGGATTCGTTGATGGGAGCACTCATTATTATGCTGGTCAATTCAATCCTTTCGCAGGACGGCTATTGTTCGTATTACTCGAATGAGTGTCCAAAGGTGGAACTCCATGAGGTGATTGGAGTAATCCTGGAGGGTTCATAAAATATACAATGACAAATAGCGCAAGCGCACCGCCCGCCGAGATTAAACCCCGAGCCCAGAGAGGCATTTTGATATTAATAAATCCGGGCAAAGCAGCCCCTACGCCTGCCGCTGCTAACGATAGAACCACTCGAAAAACAAGTTCTTGAAATGGAGTCGGGGATGGAAAATTAATCGCTAGAACTATTAAAACTATTATAAATATGACCCCAAAAATTATTGCCGTTGGCAAGACCCAACGAGGATAACTAACTGGATGTTCAGGATTCTCATCTTGGACTTTCGCCTCATTTTTCATTCCGCCATTTTGACGAATCAATAAGTCCGCAAGTGTTTGCTTTTTTAATAACTCATCTTGCAAAGCCTTTAACCGTTGAATTTCTTGCTCATTTGCTTTCTTTTCGGTTAACAAAGCTTGCTCTCTCGCTGCCGCTTCACTCAAATCAGCATCGCGTTTCTCAGAAGATTGCTTTGTTAGCTTAAGCTCCTCCTGTATCCGCTCCTCCTGTAAACGAAGATCGGCGATTTCCTTGTCTTTCTCGGCAGCATAAGTCCGCTCAAGCCGTTTCAAAATTGTTCGCAGATTTGATTCGGTAATGCCTTCGACTTGACCTCTGGTCACCTCCATTAACTCGTTGGGTGCTTTTAGAGAAAGGCGTAATACTTCATGGTCCTGTTCGCTGAATCTACCTTCAGCTTTTAGGCGGTCAATCTCTGCCAGATACGCCTTCCAAACATTCTGTGGAGGATGCATAGCAGCATAGCAGCTTGAGAGAAGCTCGGTCCGCGCTAGGTCGCCTGCCTGAGCAGGATTCTTCAGCCAGGTCAGGTGAGAAAGATGAAAATCAGTGATTACGGCTGAAAATACCCACCCGTCATTTTCTTCCTTTTGCTGATGGAATGCAGCGCGCGAAAGGGCGGTATTAGTGGTTAAAAAGACATAACCGCAATCTTCAATTCGCGAGACGCGGCGTCCTCGTCTAAGAGCGAAAATGCTCCTAACCACATGAATATCGTGGTCGGCAGCCCTTCCGAGCATATAGCCAAGCTCTTCTTCTAGCTCTGCTCGCAGCGCAGCTTCGTCAATTTGAAAACGATAGGTGGTTGCATCGTATGATGGACTTGCCAGGGTTGAAATATAAAGCTTCTTAAGTAGCTCCTCCAGTTTGCTTTCAGCTAAGATGACATCAGCTATACCACGCCCGCGTTTGCGGAGCTCCTCAACCACCGGCCCTTTGGCACCCCCCATTTGAAAACCTCGCGTAATTCCATTTAGCACCGAGCGGAGTTCATCTTTTGTTTCGGGAAAGACACACAGGACTCCGCCGAGTCGCCGAACCGAGTCGAGTAAACCTCTAGTATTCTCAGTATCAATTGTGGCTTCAAGATCGAGGGCTTTTAAAAGCAAACGTGTATCCAACACAAAGTTGACATTTTTAAATCCTGTCCCTTTGTCTTTTAGGTCTGGACACAATAATGCATTTGCCAAGATATGGCTCTCGACCAGCGTTTTAACGCTGTCGAATACTGCGGGAACGTTTTCCGCGCAATTTTTAACAAAAGACGCAACAATGAAGTGTTCCGAGGCGGTTTCCACACCGGGGTCGGGTAGTGGGCTTCGGAATTCTGTATGTCGAACAAATACGATAGAATACTTTTGGACAAATTCATTGAGCGCTGCTGCGGTCTGCTCCTCGCTCCACTCTAGGTTATATTGTGCGAGCACGTATTCACTCAGTTTTTGCAACACCTCATTGATCCGACCCGCCGCAACTTTGCGGTCGTTCAAGATCGAAGATTTTGGCAGTTTAATTATTTGAAACTGGTATCCATCTATCGTTGGTTTGATAATTTCCGGCTTTTGAAGGCGCTTCAAGTATATGGCAAGAGTTGCCACTGGAATACGCAAGCCGAATTCTCTTTGGATTATCTCATGTATCGTTGCTGCGTCGAAACTAGACGTTTTGATTTGGTGCAATGCTTCGATCACAAAACCGTTAAGATAATCAAGATAATCATTGCCTTCGCCCATTTGAAGGGAAAGTAAAGCGAGGCTTGAAAGTGATGTGTTCAGATTAGCTTCTGGTTGTGTATTCATAAGAGTCAGTTGGAGTTACAGCAACTTAGTTCGTTGCTTTTGTTGCAGCCGCACGACTTCAGGAGATGCCATTTCTGCCATGATTATTGTCAGGCGGTAGATGTCTCGTGGTTTACCATTCCAGCGAAAACAATGGCCGCGATCCTTTACCCACTTGGCGAAGCGGCCCGATGTGACTAGGTCATAAGAATAAATTTCGTGCCAAACCGTTTTGCGTGGTTTGCCACTGAACATAGGAATTTCTGTCAACCGCATGAAGCGCTGGCATGAAGGAGCACCCTCTAACGGCGGTATTTGTTTGAACCGGAACTCAATCGTGAAATTAGCAAGTTCACCTCGGATATCGTTGGGATTGATTTTGTGTGTTTTCATGGCTTCTAATTTTTTAGTGACGCAGGCACGCGCAACTCTCCCGACAGCAGCTTCGGCAGCAGCGCGTCGCGCAGCGCGGCGAGCGTGCGGGATTCTTGGCGATTGTTCTCGGCACGTTCGTAAAGCGGAGCGCAGGTTCGGTGAAACTCTTCAACCAGTTCCGGCTTGTTCGGCAACGGCACTTCAAGCGCGCCGATGATCTCTGGGCGAACGGCTGGATATGCGCCGCCGTCTGCTTGTTGGCCCAAATACTCAAAGACATCTGCTTGTGTCATCGCAGCTTGAATGAAACTCCACGGTGCTTTTATTGGCGTCAGCACGGCGAAGCCGGTTGAGCCGATGAGACTTGGCGATGGATTCAAGCAGAGGAAATACGCGCCGCGATCCGGGCGGACTGTGGAGAGGACTGTGTCGCCGTGGCGTAATCTGCGCCTTGCTCGACTTGGTTCTTCGCCGCGTGCGTAAGATTGAATGTTGGCGATGTTGCCGCGCATGACTTCCGAAATCTCAACGTATTCGATTCGGTCAAGCTCATCACCTTTGCCGAGCGTCCACGAATTGATTTCGCACAACTCGGAAATGGCCGCGTTGCGCCAGCCTTTGGGGAGGGCGGATTGGGTGGCGTCCACAAACCAGGATTTGAACAGGCTCTGGGCCAGCGCCTCCAGCGTCTCGTTCATCCGCCGGTTCAACTCAATCTTGTCGTCGAGCGCACCCAACACCGCAGCAATCCCGCGCTGTTCGGCAAGTGGAGGAAGCGGGATTTCCGACTGAGTGATGGCAGAGGTTGAAAGGTTTACTTGCACACCGCTGTTCGCTCTTGACCGGAGATAGTCAACGTGCGGTTGCCAGTTGGAATAGAAATAGAGAAATCGAGCATTCACCAAATCACGTCGCTTCACCCGAATGCAACCGACTCGTTGATTAAGCGCAAACCGACCAGCCTCACGAATCCACGCAGTGTTTGCTAAAATGGCGACACGATCTTTCATGTCTGTCATCGCGATTGCGATATCGCCGGTTTGTAGGAAGAACTTGGTCAAATCTCGGCCATATTTACGCGGGACAAAAACTGGCGAATCGTCTTCCTTGAATCCACCTCCTCGTTCGATGTAGCCCATCCGAAGAACTTCAATCGTGTCGTTAGAAGGGGGAACGTAGTCCGTGCTCTTGAATGCGAAGCCATTTATGAAATCGCAAACCTCTTCCAAGCGATAACTATTCCATTCATCAGGCATGGCTGAGTTCCTCTAGGTTCTTCCGAATAGCTTTCTCCAGCTTCGCCGACTCCGCGAATTGTTCTTCCAGGGTTGCCGTGAGTCGTTTCATCTTTTGTTTGAACGGTTCGCCGTCCTCTTCAACGTCCGCTGCACCGACGTAACGACCGGGCGTGAGGACGTAACCATGCGTTTGAACTTCCTCGAGCTTCACGGATTTGCAGAAGCCGGGTTCGTCAGCGTAAGCCGGTTTCGCGGCTTTGGATTTCCACGCGTGGTAGCATTCAGAAATCTTAGCAATCTCTTCGGCAGTCAGTTCCCGATGCACGCGGTCAACCAGTGTTCCCATTTTCCGAGCATCAATGAATAGCGTTTCTCCACGCCGGTCGTGGCACTTGTTGTTCTTCTTGTCGCGGGCCAGAAACCAGAGGCAGACGGGGATTTGCGTGGTGAAAAACAACTGGCCGGGCAGCGCGACCATGCAATCCACGAGGTCGGCTTCAATCAACGCCTTGCGAATCTCGCCTTCGTTCGAGGTTTGCGTGGACATTGAACCGTTGGCCATGACGAATCCCGCCACGCCCACGGGCGAGAGGTGATGGATGAAATGTTGTATCCAGGCGTAGTTGGCGTTGCTTACCGGCGGCATCCCAAATTTCCATCGCACGTCCTGCCGTAGATTTTCGCCGCCCCAATCGCTCATGTTGAACGGCGGGTTGGCGAGAATAAAATCGGCCTTGAGGTCGGGATGCAAATCCGCGCGGAAGCTGTCGGCGTTGCGCGGGCCGAGATTGGCGTCAATGCCGCGAATGGCGAGATTCATCCGCGCCAGTTTCCAAGTGGTGTAGTTGGATTCCTGCCCGTAAACCGCAATATCGCCCACGCGTCCGCCGTGTTCTTCCACGAATTTTTCCGAGGACACGAACATGCCACCCGAACCACAGCACGGATCGAACACGCGGCCTTTGTAGGGTTCGAGCATGGCGACGAGCACCTGCACGACGCATTGCGGGGTGTAAAACTCGCCGCCGCCCTTGCCTTCCGCGCTGGCGAACTTGCCGAGAAAGTATTCATAGACGCGCCCAAGCACGTCTTTGGATTTCGCCGCCGATTCGTTGAAGCCGATGTTGCTGATAATGTCCACGAGTCCGCCGAGCCGGACTTTGTCCAGGCTGGGCCGGGCGTAATCGCGCGGCAGCACGCCTTTGAGCGTGGGATTCTCGCGCTCAATCGCGCCCATCGCCTCGTCAATGACCTTGCCGATCTCCGGCGACTTGGCTTTGGCCTTGATGGTGTGCCAGCGGGCTTCGGGCGGCAGCCAGAAGACGTTTGCGGCCAGATATTCGTCGCGGTTCTCGGCGGCTTCGGCGCGCTGCGGTTCGTCCTTGATGAACCATTCGCCCTTGGGATTGGAGAAGCCGAACAGCAGTTGCTCGCGCTTTTCCTCGAAGGCGTCGGAGATGTATTTCAGGAAGATGAGGCCAAGGCAGACGTGCTTGTATTCCGAAGCGTCCATGTGCCCGCGCATCTTGTCCGCCGCCGCCCAAAGCTGGGCTTCGAAGTCCAGCGCCGAACCGTCCGCCTTTTTCTGACTGTTTGGTTTTGCCATGCAGGTTCGCGGGCATCGTAATCCGCAAAAGTAATATGGCAATTACAAACACACCGACGGATGGTCTGGCGAGATTTCGAGGGCAAAACATCTGGCAATGGAAAAAATAGCTGGCCTGCCGCGCTCACTGCGTAATTTGTTGCGCCAGCGGTTTGAGCAGGCCAAGTGGCGGCAAGTCAGAGGAGGTTTCCCATGAAGCCAGCCAGGATTACAAACTCCTAATGAATCAAAAGATAGCCACATCCGGCTGCACCAGCTCATTGAAGTGCTTGAAAATCATGCCCGGACATTGTCCGCTACTGGCGGTATCTATTGGCCAGCAGGAAATGTGGATGGAAGATTCGCGTATTCCTCTCTTCACCGCATCATGAACTTGTGGCCGCCGGTAACAACATGTGAAAAAGACGAAGGGCGTGAGTTTTCAAGTCATGGAGCGTTTCGCCCAGATGCGTTCCTGTGAGTCCCTTGCTGACGGCTTGTGCCAGAGTGGATTTGGCAAGTTTGGACGTTGCGCGCAAGCACAAGGAATCGCGCCGCTCCTCAATGCGTGCAGCCAATCCATCCCATGCCTTCGTCGTGTTTCCGTCCATCACATAGCCAAGCATTCCAGCAGAAGCTAGTTTTTTTGAATATTGCCCTTCTATGAAAGCCATCATTCCGTCATCACCTGCATACACGGCATATTCGGGTGAAATGCTACCGCCGGGATAAGATACATGGAGACGTTTTGATTCAAACGCAAAGTAGTCGCGTTGCGATTGGCAATGTTTGAAGCGCAAATCGAGACGACCGAGTCGCTGGCCATTTAAGCCAAGCAGCCAATATTGCGGAACAATATCGTAAGGTAGTTCACTGAATGTTGGATCATTTTGCAACCGTCCCGCTAAACGAAATGTAATATCGTCTTCCCATTCGCGCAGTTTCGGCGGCTTCATCCGCGACCAAGCTACGGCTACCGCCTCCAGAATTTCCGACAGATAATTGTCTCCGAACGGATTAAACTCTGCTGCTAGCTGTCCGCTGGAGATGGTGAATTTCATTTTCCCCTTGAATTCAAGTGCTCAAAGATGGCGTCGGCGTCGTTGAGCGCGGACGTGCGCGACCAGTTGCGCATAGTGGCGGGTTTTAGGATGTGGAGCCTGTCACGCTGGAAGTAATTAAAGCCACGGAGATAATTGAACGGTCCAATTTCACGTTGCGCTGCTTCGTCCACTTTTTTTAGCGCTTTCCAAAGCTCGTTATTGCCACCGGCATTTCTGTGTGGTTTGGTTTCATTTCCAAAGATGACCGTGAAAAAGATAAGGTTCAGTTCTCTAGATGCCATACTTTCGGTGCGAATGCGGATGCCTTGCTTACGGGCGCGGCGGTTCAGCACATCGCAAAGCGTGTTAGCATACCGCTCACGGTCGGGAAGTTCGGGAAACGCGAGCGAGGGAACGTCACTATCAAGGTTTGAACGATGGATGCTCGGTTGCCAGAGCGTGATTGTGTCTTCAATCAGGATGCGTTCAGTATCCGTCACGCGATAATAAGATTCGACGAGTGGCTCAAGTTTGACCCACGCGTTCTTCATCAACGTGGCTCTGGTTTTCGCATCGGCCTTTTTCCCGACATGTTCCACTTCTTTGAAAATTGCTGCCGTTTCAATAACAATTTCAGCCGAATTTTCAACGGCAAGTTCATGATCAGGCAAGGGGAATGGCAAATTAAGGCTCTCATAAAGATTAAATTGCTCGCGCCCAATCCCATTGCTGGAACCAGAGTGAAACGCTTGATATTCGACTAACCGCGAACCCATGATGGCTGTAAGGAACCTTAAAAGGTCTGCATCGCTGCTCGGCCCAGTGATTGATCGAAGCGCATTTTGAAAGCGGACTTTTCTTGCACAATAAGCTATTTTTGTAAATCCTTGACTGTATAGCACCATCGGAGGTGTGAAATTGGCCTCCGTTCGTGCAAACAAAACTTTTTTTGTAGAAGCTCCTAATTCTTCGAGTTTTTCACCAACAGTAATGAATTGGTCCTCAAATACGACTAAATCCAAGCCTTTGCTGTTGGCATCCAAAAATGGCTCATCCAACGGCCAGGGGAGCGAAACCGGCTCATAATTATCGCGTTTGCGGTTCTCGTGATATGGCTGAAATCCAGTTCCCCCAAGCCATCGCTTTTGTTTCCCTCGAACACCTACCAATTCAGACAGTGACGGTAAAAAATCCAGTCGCCTTAAAAAAGCTTCATCACGTTGCGTACCCCAAAATTTTCTGCTCCAACCGACTTGCAATTTTTTAAGTAAGATTGCTTCAACCACGTCGTTTTGCGGCACGAGCTTTTGATCATCCGGCTCAATCACTATCACACCGGTTCGGCGGTCAAAGCGATTTAGTTTTGGCGTCTCATAGGCGATGGTATGCTCCAATGTGGGCGTCGCTTTGCGATAGCGAAGGATGAAACACGGATGCGTGGCCTCAAACAATACAAAACGGAAATCAGCAAGTTGAACCATTTTTTCAACCGCCACAGTGCGAAACCAATCACCATCGAGCGTTCCATGCCGATTCACCAGAATAGTCGAGGGCAACAACAGGCAACCAATGCCATCAGTGCAAAGAAAATCCGGCGAGCGTTTGGCAAAATGCAGCGCGATTTGTTTGTCGCCACGGCTTTCCCACGGCGGATTGCCAATGACCAAGTTGAAATTATTTTTCAGCGGCAATTTATCTTTGAGGAAATCACCGTTCAGCACCACAGGCGTCTCCGGTGGTTCGCCATCTTTTTCCCAGAGCAACAGAGGCAGGAAATGGTCGGCGCGGATATGTTTTTTAAATTCATCCACGTCCGTCGGGTGGAGTTTTTCAAAGAGTGCGAGATAAAGGCTGAAGGCGGCAATGCGGCAGGCCACGGGATTAACATCCACACCGCAGATCTGCGTTTGCAGAATTTTCAGCAATTCTTTTGCCTTAGTCTGCTTGCTTGCGTCAGGATTTTGACGCAGCCATTGCTCCGCCAGCAGATTGAACATGGCGACCAAAAATATTCCCGATCCCACAGCCGGATCCAGTGTCCGCCAGTTGGCCGTTTGAGCGTAACGATTTTCCAACGCGATGTGCAGCGTGGTTTCTGCAAGATGCCGGGGCGTATAAAATGCGCCGTCGCGCCGTTTTTTGTCGAGGTTGTCCTTCATGAACTCCTCGTAGATAGCACTGATGGTCTCCACTGGAATGAAACGGAAATCGTAAGCCCAGAAGTCCAGCGTCAGATTGCCGGTCTTCATGTCGTTGGCGTTCAGAAAATCAGCGAGAATGTCGAGATGCGTTTTTTTTATGTCCCGTTCTTCCGCCACGAGCGCGGCGTCGAACATCGTGCCGTTGAATTCGTGGCGGAGTTTTTGAAAAAATTCCCGGTAGAGCAGTTGCTTGGCTTCCGCCACGGTCGGTCGCGCCAGGATGTCGGTCAGGCATTTCGTGCCCGTCGGATAATAGTGGGGTTTGATAAATTTCCGTGCTTCCAAAAATGACACGAACAATGCGCGGCCCAGCAACGCGTAAGCATGTTTTGGTTCCCAGCCGGCATCCTTCAGTCTCAGGGCGGTATGGACGAGATTTTCAATCAGGCAACGGTCAACTGTTTCGTTCGAAGGGAAAAATTGTGGACGGTCTTGAAAAAACTGGCCGGTCTCGATGGAACGCATCAAATGCGCGCACTCCAATGTTCCCGCAATATTGCCCAAGTCGGTTATCAGGCTTGGCAAATCGGTTTTGTCGTCGGCACCAGCGGGATTCGCCGGTTTTTTGACGGTGCTGTGAACTTCAACGTTGTTTGGTGTCAGAAAAATCAGCAATGGCACCAAGCCCTGATTCCAAACACTTCGATGTTTTTCGCGTTTTTGTTCCGTGGTAAAGCGCGTGCCTTCGCAAAGATAAACCGTCGGACGGCCATCTACACACAACACTCCGCTCAAATCCAGTTCATTCCATGCCAGACGAAGATAATGCGCGTAAGGAAGCAGCTCCGGCTGCCGCTCAATATGGTCAACTGACGACAGGAATATTGAGCCATGCGAAATATGGCTGCCAAATCTAGCTGCGCTTGTTCGAATGTTCGAATGGTGACGGGCATGGTTGCTCTGCTTCATTTTATTTCGTATCCAGACCGCCGCAATCTAAATCGTTTCTCAATCGGTTGGAAGCTGGATGTGTGAATTTCCGTTTCGTTGAAAAGGCGACCTTCGTCCCCGGTGGCCGCCCTGCCTTCGGATCCCGGTCAACACGTTTTGACCTGCAATAAATTGTCAGCGGTCGTGTCGTCAGGCCGGGTGCGAACATACCGCTTCTGCCCGGGCGTTTAGACCGATCCACGAGCAACCTGATGGGACAATCCCAGTCCAACATAGGGCATATGGTGACCTTTTATCCTCGATCCGTCGGTTTCCCGCGCAGCTCCATCCACACCCGCTCGTTCGCACCCCGGAACAAGGTATCGCAGACATGGAGTCACGGATTGCCCTCATCATGACCCAGATCCAGCAGGTCAAGGAACAGATTAAACTCCAGAAGGCGGACGAAAAATTCCAGACCCAGGCCGGAGCGGCGTTGGAGTATCTTAATCGGGACCTGACCGAAGCCCAAGACCGGCTGCATGAATACCAGACCCAGCAGCAAGATCTGAATTAGCCCCTCACGTCACGAGGTCAACCGTTGAAAATCAATCCGCCGGACAGATTTTATAAGCACATTTCGCCGCCAGGCTCGTAGAGCCATGCGGCGCAGGAACTTGCCAAAAGACGTTCAAATTCTGCCGCTCAAACAAGCATCTCCATAATTTTGTCATTTCGAAGATGGGGGTGGGGACTGGAAGAAAGTCCGACCCTTTTTCACTGTTTGTATAGACGGGGATGATTATGATCGACACAACCAGATGAAGCTGCCTGAACAATCAGTGTATAAGATAATGTTGGTGGACGACGAACCTAGCGTTCGTAACTCCATCCAGATGCTGCTGGTTCATTTTGGCCACATCGTCCAGAGCGCCGACAATGGCACCGCCGCCCTCGCCCGGTTGGAAACGGGTCAGTTCGACCTGTTGATTACGGATTATTTCATGCCTGGCATGCATGGGGATGAACTAGCCGCCCTCATCAAACTCCGCCAACCCGGCCTGCGCATCATCATGGTCACGGCTTATGCCGATCAACTCAAGGCGGAAGGCAAACTGGATGGCAATGTGGATTGTCTTCTGCTCAAACCCTTTTCACTGACGGAACTAAAGGATGCGATTGCACACGTCATGCGCTAATGACTGTTCTAATGGGCAAAAAACGGAGCGCGCACCTCAAGCCATTCCCGATTTTGTCCGATATCTCGTAGAACGATTTTTTCCGTTCGAGGCATGAAATTGATCCAGCTCATTTATGCGAGCGCGGCCGCCAAGCCATTTACGGCGGCGGAACTGCGGGAACTGCTACGGCTGGCGCGGATCAAAAACGAGCGACTGAACATAACGGGCATGCTTCTTTATCACCGGGGCTCGTTCCTGCAAGTCCTCGAAGGGCCGGTCTCGGCGGTGAATCCATTGCTGGACACCATCGAGAAGGACAAGCGTCACAACAAAGTGATGCTGCTATTGCGTCGCGAAATCGAAGCGCGGAATTTCGCCGATTGGAAAATGGGGTTTGTGGATCTTTCGGCCCGATCGCAAGCGTTGCCGGGCTTCCGCGATTATTTCAAGTCCCACAGCTCCTTCCTCGAACTGCTGGGCGAGCCTAAAACCGTGGAGCGCGTCCTTGACGGTTTCCGTGACGGTAAGTGGCGGCAATATATTGGCGGCGAGTAGAGACATCTGGATGATGATACCAACTTTCCTACTGTCTGTTCCCCGACGAATGATGATTTTGAGGCCGTCGGCTGCGCCGCCGGGCCTGGGAATCTTCTCCTTGAGGGAACACCCTCAGTAAGTGCCATCTCATGTTGCTCATTGCCTTCCCGGGCGTCGCGTATACCATCGGGTTGAAAACAGCCATTCCGAACTGGGTAAACTCCTGCAAACGTGCGGCGGCCCGGGAACTGCATCAACCCCGGTCATTTCCATCAGGCCACGTGGCTCCCCAGACGGCCACGGCAACCACCTTTTCTGCCCCACCCCGTTTCCAATAGAGCGATTTTAACTGCCCGGGTCTGGCTTTGATACCCGGATGGGTTCCGCCGACCCTGTAACAATTCACTCAACCTCCTTTAAATGTTGCCGATATTGTAACCGTGTTATGGCTTGTTGAAGGCTGAGAGGAATCTTCAGAGGCACGCTTCCGATATGGTCCAAGCAGGCAAGCTTTTAACCAAACTTTTAAACCATGATTTTTGACAAAATTGACCGCTACCTTGACCGGGTGCAAAACCTGCCACCTGCCCCGACCGTGGCCATACAACTACTGGAACTCTTCAGCAACCCCGACCGCGACATCGACCAGATCGTGGAAAAGATTAAGCATGACCCTGCATTGACGGCAGCAACGCTGAAGTGCTGTAACAGTGTTGGTCGCGTCGGCGCTGAACCAGCCTCCGACATATTCGAAGCTGTCTGCCGTCTAGGGCTTTACGAGATCTATACGATTGTTGCTGGATTTATCGCTTCGCAAACGATGACTTCGGTTCGGTCGAAGTACAGTTGGGATTCAACCCGATTGTGGCAACACACAGTAAGGACAGCGGTCATTTCGTATCCGTCTGGGCCGGCACGCCTGACTTCAAGGATGGAATAGGCGGAAGAAGAGATTTCCTTTGGGCGGTGCGTTGGTCGCGCTGTTGTTGGTGTAGGTGCCGGTGTTGGTAATCAAGTTACCCCAGACGCCTGGAGCCAGGTTGTTGTTGGTCTGCAATGTCCAACCCGTGACTGCCGGCGTCCAGGTGACGATGGCTTCGTTGTTGGTATCAGCGATGGTCAACAACAGCGGGGCGATGGTTAAAACGTCCACGTTTAACTGGCCGGCTAAAATGGCGTCAGCAGGGCCGTATTCATTATAAGTTGTGACGATGGACGTAAAGCCATTGTTGGTGGTTGCCGTGCCCTCCGGGATGAAAGACACATCCGGGAACAACCGAAAACTGTTGCTGCTAAAATTGGTTGGGAAAAATACCTGCGAATAGGTCGCCGGCAAGCCATTGGTTCCGGCCGGGTCACCGGGGTTGAAGAATCTTGCCACCGCCGCCCAGTTGGTGGGATTGGTATAGTTATTGGTATCCGTGAGCAGGACGATATCGCCCGGTTGACCATTGGTCGTGTGGAAATCACCGCCCACTTGAATTGGACTAGCTGCGCCGACCAATAAAATTGAATATGTAACAACTGTTCGCCCTCCTGGGTTAGCCAATGTTATTGGTGTCCCGGGAACTGCGTCATTCACGGTGGTGACTACGGTGGCGGAATTGTTGGCCGGGATGGAATTGGTCTGGTTGGCAAACACCTGAAACATATTGGTGAGCTGGCCAGTGGGCTGGCCCAGCGACTGGGCGGGGAACCCAAGGCTTGGCCGCTCAATGATCTGAATCGAATTGGTCGCGCTGCCGGCGGCGAGCGTGCCAAGGTTCAGGAGCAGGACGCCGTTGATTGGTGTGCTCCCGCCCGTAGCCGAGACATAGGTCACACTCGCGGGAAGCTGGTTGCTGACGACCACTCCGGTCGCCGCATTCGGTCCGGCGTTGCTGACCGTGATGGAATAGCTCAGATTGACGCCCGCCTGTGTTAGCCCCGGACCAGTGACGCTCAAGCTCAAATCCGCCACCCCAGTCGCGCTGCCGACGCGGGCGAGGGCGAGCATGGCCACAGTCAAACCGGCTATCCAGCGGATTTTCATTTGATTGCTGTTCCTGATGCAATTGTCAACGATCGTTCTGACTATACCAGCTTTTTCGCAATATGCTCGTCGAGGATTTCCTGCACGGTCAGGGCGACGATGACTTGGTGGCTGCGCTTGAAGAAGGATTCTGAATTTGTGTTTTGACGCCCGCCCTCATCCTGGCCTTCTCCCCCGGGGAGAAGGGACCGCCTTGGTTTGCTCGCGTATTCTCGACTGACCATCCGGCCAATCCCGCCGCTGTTTTTGCCAATGACGCGGGGAACGTGAAAGCCCTCTCCTTGGGGAGAGGGTTGGGTGAGGGAGGTCGTTGCACTCATGCCAGCTTCTTGGCCAGATGCTCCTCCAATGTTTCCTGCACCGTGAACAGCACAATGCTCTCGCCGCTGCGGCGGAAGAACGCATCCGCCTTCCGCATCGCATCGTCGGTGTAATCGAACGAGACGACGAAGCCTTTCTCGCAATCCTCGCGCATCATCATGGCTTCAAAGGCGTCAATGTCCGGGCGGCCGGCTTTGTCTTTTTGTTTCACCTGGATGGGATACCAGCGTTCTTTCAGGCCGAGTTCGCCGGGCTGCGGCGCATGTTTCCCCCTCTCCTGGAGGAGAGGGGCGGGGTGAGGACGGTGGTTCAATCCAAATACCTTCGCCCGTCGGACGGGAGAAGGTGGTCGAAGACCGGATGAGGGTTTTAATTTGTTTGACGCTCGCCCTCACCTAAATCCTCTCCCCCGGGGAGAGGACTTTGGCAGCCATGCTTCCGGTGATGCGGCGGCCCATGTCGCCGACCTGCACCTTGTTGGGGATGCCGCCGAGGGCGATGACAGCCCAGTTCTCAAATTCAAACGGCGGGATGACGCGCAGCTTCTCCACCGTCCACGGCAGGTC
>Ga0302277_1001244_pt1 | contig 19171 bp, 28 predicted proteins | sample III_Bog_N3_1_FD_198759 | JGI IMG/M metagenome (GOLD analysis project Ga0302277, IMG submission 198759) | Peat permafrost microbial communities from Stordalen Mire near Abisko, Sweden - III_Bog_N3_1 | ecosystem: Environmental > Terrestrial > Soil > Wetlands > Peat | place: Sweden: Abisko... | reverse complement strand
CCCACCCTTGCCCAAAGTCAATCATACGATTGTCCAAATCAATCCTATCCCATGTGAGTTCTAATATTGCACCTGATCGAGCGGCGGTAGAGACAGCAATTTTTATAAAGAGCTTTATGTGAGGGGATTTTGCATTATCAATTAACTTTGTGACCTCTTCACGTTTAAGCCATAAATCACGTGGAGGCGGAGCTTTTACCGGCATAATAAATTGGGGCTGCATTGGTATCCATCTATTGCCTTCAGCATAATGCAAAGCTGCTTTCAGAACCCCCAGACAACGCAAAATAGTTCCTGCCGAAACACTGCGTTGCTGAACAAAATCTCTAAATAAATTATTAGTCAGATGTTTAGGTAATAAATGTCCAAAGAAAGGCTTTAACATTTTTATATTATGATCGGTTGTATCTAGAGATCTTGTATTTGCTGCGTGTTCATTCCGGTATCGATCAAGTAAATATCCAATGGTAGGGTCTTCTGGCGGAGCTGGATTCTTTAGTCCTGCGATGAATTGGGCTCTGAACAATTCTGCTGACGGCCAATCTGTTGTCCCCGTTGAAACGCGTGGCGAGGAGGTCTGAACTTCTCCGTTGTCACTTTTTGTGTATTCGGTCCAGGTAACATAAATAAATCCATTTGAGTGTTGCCATAATTTATATTTTTCATTGCTTCCTGACATGCGTTTTCCTCATATTCTTTAACAAAATGAATGGGAATCCGAATAGCTTTACCGATCCGCATATGGCGGAGCGTATTGCTATGAATGAGATTGTAAATGTGGCTAGGAGACACTTCCCAATGAGCGGCTAATGATTGGACTGTGAAATGTCGTGACGGAAAAGAAATGTTCGGATTATTTTTCATGGGCACACCATGAAGTAAGCAGCGTTATGTGTTGATAGACTTTAGGCATGCGAAATGGGTTGGCTTTATCGTCCATGACATTCTCCTGGGTTAGATGTGATTGAAATTAAAAACGCCACTCTCATTTGAAAGTGACGTTTCATAAATTTGTTGTTGATATTAGATGCAGAGGTATTCAGTACCTATGATGGTATCTAGGATAAATCTATGACCTTTTAAGAAATGTACTCAAGCTTTTGAAGTGGTATGTGTGCATGAGTTTTTTTAGTTGGATACATGAGGGGAACAGGACAAAGATTGTCTCTCAGTAGGTATAACATCATTCCTGTTTCGTGTTTCCAGTATTTGACAGTCGATAAATTGGCTATGCGACAAGAAGATTCGAAAAACTTTCTGTTAAACTTATAAGAGTTAGATAAATGAATTTTCTGTCCTTCCTGCACATGAATAGGATATGGACCAAGTTTGAAATCTTGTGTTTTTGTAGCTACCGCTAGGTTGGCAAGTAAATGCAAGTCAGGGTGAAATTCTACATCATAACGAAACGAAGTCGGATCAAAATTCTTTACAGGTAATTCCCGCGCCACACGTGATAATATGCTAAGGCAAAGATGACTATTTGAAGGGTTAACGTAAGCCTTTCTAAGTGAGGCCTCATCTTGATTTGTATCGATAGTTAATAACAGCCAGCCGTGACCACAAAGTTGCGAAAGATATTTTAATGCAGTGGCCAGATTTACATCGACATTTTGATCGGATAATGAACCATCCATATTGCCTAAAGTTAAGCCATTCATAACGCCTAAGGCGGGTTCAGTTTTGGCAATTACTTTATTGGTTGGAAAAAATAAATCCATTTTCTCCGTTTTGATTTCAGTATGTTCGGCCAGTTCTGGTTTTAATGCTTGAATTTCTCTAAGGGCATTTTCAGCAAAATCAACACCCGTATATTGTGTAGATTCAAGTCCTTTCATAACGGGTAGTGCGTAACGTTTGAAAGAAGCGGCTCCACCCGCTCCAAGATCAATATAGGGCGTGCCTAAAGGAACGCCCCATTTATCAATCTCTCGTATTGCTGTCTGTATTAATGCCAAATCCCCTTGGGGAGGATAGTAATTGTCGCTGTGGCTGATAAAATCACCCCAATTTTCGCTTTCATACACATATTTTCCACAACGGCCTGCTTTTGGGGCATAGCCGGAAGCGTCAGGAAACATGCCTAATACATCATCAAAGAAATCATCATCGGTATGATGATTTTCAGATTGCAAAACCTGATATTTGGGTTGCCTCATCATTTTTTCTTTTTGGGATCAGGGGGTGGGGCCTTTGCAATCGACCAAGTGTCATCAAATTGTTTGCAATACGCCAATGATATTGCTGGAGATGTTATAAGAACAATTTTAGGCGGTGAATCGGTATCAAATGTAAAAATGCAGACGGTATCACCAAATATGTAATAGGGAACTGCTGCGGGAATTTTAGGTGGATACCATCTATATTCAGCGTAATCAGAACTTATGAAGTCATAATCTCCATTTTGTAAAATGGCCTTTACTTGAATGTTGTTTTTGGTTTTGACAAGTTCAAACATTCTTTTTCGGTGCATCTCAGCAACTTCATGAGCGTATTTCTCAAAAGCATTTTCCTCAATGCCTACCTGTCGAATTATGCCGCCTGTCAATTGTGCAAAGGCAAAGACGTTATCGGAGAATTTTTCTAAACCTTTTTCACCATTTAATACTTCAACACCTTCTGGACGGAAACGCACACCTTCATTATCTGTGAATTCAATGCGTCTTTCTGCAAACACTCTTTGAATGTCTGCAAGCGTTCCTTCACGAGGTTGAACTGACCCATCTTCGATCTTCAAGATACCTTGTGGAGTCATGCCTGCGAGCGCTGCCAATTCGGTTTGGTTCATGCCTGTTAAAGAACGCGCCGCTCTTATTTGTCTGCCAGTAAGCATTGTATTACCTGTTTGAGGGAACAACTTGTTTGATTTAGTTATTATATACTTAGCATTTAATATATACCTATGCAACTAAATAAATAGTTTAGTTTTTCTAATCTTTTATGCTAGGTTGCCCATACTTTAAGACGATTTATTAAATTTACGGCCATTTTTAAGAGGATATTAAAATGCTAGATTTCAATAAATATGTGACGCGTTATGGCGAATTCGGAGTTCAAGACATTGTTGAACGTTTAGAACGTGCCGAAGGTATTAAATCCAAAATTGATGCTTCTTTAGAAGACCGCTGGAATTACCTCATGCAGATTGATTACTCCCAACAGCGCTTGGCTGCTTGAAGGTATCAACCATGAATTACGTTACCTACAAAGAGCTAAGTGTGGTGTACGGCAAAAGAGCTTATGAAGCTCTTCTGCTACTTGAACGTTCGGCTAAAATTAAAAGAGATAATATTGTTTCAGTGGATTGTGAAAAACGTCTGCGCTGTGCCCTTGATGCTATGCGCGAAACAAAACAAGCTGCATAAATATATAAAGGAATTACATCATGTCTCCTATTAGCGCACAACAAATTAGAGCGGCTCGTGCATGGATGGATTGGACACGAGACACCTTAGCTCAGGAAGCTGGTATATCAAAAACGACTATACGTAATCTTGAAGATGGCAAAGTTTCCTATCGTAGTTCTGAAGCTATTCGCCTCGTTTTTGAAAACAAAGGCTTTAAGTTTCATGGGAAGAAAGGTCTCAGTCATCAATCAACAGAAGTCAGAACCTATGAAGGACCAGATGCCTGCAATGAGTTTTATGACGATTTATTGAAAACTATTAGAAAGAATGACAGTAAAATTGGTGCCATATTTACACGCTATGAACAGCTCAATCGTTGCTTGGATACAGCCAATCCTATAAGTCATGACAGATTAGAAGAGCTTACGAAATTTGCTTCAGTACAATGTTTACTCTCTGATGTAAGCCAATCTCCACCAGCTTTATCCGCATTTGAATTTAGAGCAACGGCTCATAATCCGCTGAACCCACTAGCTCAATTTATTTATGGAGACAAAATGGCTTTTATCATTCCTGCGGGCAAGGACTTTGTCTATCACGTCACGCGAGGCATTGAGATCGTACAATCAAGCTGGAAGTTCTTTCAGCCGCATTGGGAAAAAGGTTTTCCTGTTATCACAGAAAGCCTACCTTCTAAGCACAACAACTAAAAACAACTCATATCATATTCGATTATGCCACTACGCATTAAGTTGCGTAGTGCTTTTCTGCATGTCTTGTGGGGACACTTCAGTGATTTGTATAAAGAGTTAAGTGAAATGGCAGAAAATGCTAAATACCCAGTTTTGTCAAAAAAGCGCACTCTGGGTGGCCCAAAGAGACGGAAAAATAGATAGTTTTAGCCTGCAAAATAAGGACATTTAGCCTCATTGGAAAACAAGGGGCTAGCATGACGCACTTTAACGATAGCACATCCACCTCACACAAGATCACGTCGGAATTGCAAGGAGTGTCGTCAACATTTTCCAGTTTGCAATCGGGTGTGATCTTGCCCGCCCAATTGAGGGCAGCCCGAGGGCTACTTGATTGGACGCGCAACGAATGCGGTCAAGCTGCCAATGTATCTCCTGAAACCATCAAAAATATCGAGCATGGGGCTTATACCCCACAACAAGCAACCTCTGACAACATTTTACAAGCGCTCGCAGCGCATGGAGTTGAATGTATTAGCTTTATGAATTTCCGCCTCCTTACCTTGTCCGGTAATGAGCTGGGTCGGATAGTCAATGTTTCAGGTGCTGTACTCGTTACGCCTGTCAAAGGGGATGGTCTGTCATGATTATCGCTCGCTATCAAATCATGCCCAATATACCTGATGATACCGATATCCCTGAGCGTATGGCGGAAGTCATTCTCAAAATTATCGAACAACGTGGCCAGTGCAGTGTTTTTGATCTGAAAGCCAAAGGGTTCTCATTCGATGAGATTGCCTGTTACTGGCCGGATGCGTCTGCGCTTGCTGAAGAAAAAACCAAGAGGCATGTACCATGCTTGCCCAAACATTAAGACAATATCCCATGCTGGTCGTTGATCTTATCACCACAGATGAGGACCAAAAGTTTGCTCCGGCTGGTCGTATGGCGACCGTCATTATTGAAATTATTCAAAAGCAACGCGGTTGTTTGCCTCAAGACCTCAATGAAAGAGGATTCACCGTCGAAGAAGTTTCCCAATATTGGCGTATGGCCTCTTCGCTCGTCACCGTCGAGATGAAACTTATGGACGAAGACTCAACACTTTTTAAATCCATAATCCGGAGGAAATAATGACTAAATCATCAAAATCACAAAGTCATACCAAGAAGCCAATCAATTTCTATTCGATTCATCCATGGGCATGTCGTCATCTTAAAGATCATTCTGAAATCACGGCCTACGTCGAAATAAGCAGTAAATGGGAAAAAGTCTTAGATGTGTGTTCGACCTCCGGATCTCATCACGAGACAATGGCTGGATATATTTTATCCGTCATTCATGAACACCAAAAGAAACAAAATGCACTTCATGATGCTATGAACGCCCTTCAACTCGTTCTTAACGATGGACTGACTTTTACTACAGAACAGGCAATGGAACATGCTGTGACGAACATAAAGAAGATACTAAAATAAGTGGGGTGTACACTCGCTTAAGCTGGGTAGTACTGATTATGAATCAATATAAAAGTGTTATTTATTACAAAAGTAGCGAAAACCAGTACTCGAACCAGCGATTATTGATAGATTCAGTCATTGATACAGAAAAATTATTCTTAGATGATTATTTCGGAACCATATTAAAGGAAGCACCGTTATGAATAATATCTCGGCCACACAAATTAAAGCTGCACGAGCTATTCTTAATTGGTTGCAAGAAGACCTGGCTACAGCAGCTCAATTGTCAATTACCACAGTTCGTAGTCTTGAGATGGGGTGCTTTTCTCTTCGTAGCTCGGAAAAGATCCGTATGGCTTTAGAGAAAGCTGGAATATCATTTTTGGAAGATGATGGGGTTAAGAGACGTAATGATCAATGTACGTTATATAAGGGCCCCAATAGTTGCGAAATTTTTTTTGAAGATATGCGTAGCAGCGTCGCAGAACATGGTGGTGATATATTGTGTGCCATTACTTCTTCGGAGATTCTAACAGAGGTCTGTGGCCACCCACGTTCTAGCAATCTTGATAGACTAAACACTTTGAATGAGATTGCGGACATAAAATGTATAATGGCAGAGACAATGGCTGTTGATCGATCATTCAAACCAAAATTTCAATTCAGATCAATTCCACACAACCACATAAACACACTTCATAGTTATTTTGTTTACGGTACTAAATATGCACATGTAGTGCATATGGGGCCTGCAAACTTTGGTTTTGTAGTGTTTGATTTTCCTGCTCAAGCACGAGAACATAGCAATAATTTCTTCGAGTTATGGGATGCATCAATATTATTAAAGAACTCAGCTGTTTCTAGAAGACGAGCGAATCTAACTCTCATCGAAGCTTAATAAGGTAGTGGATCGTGGTTTATAAGTAGAAGCCTGTTCTACAGAATAATATTTGAGATTTGTTCTAGTCTGGAAACTTCATCACAACTCAGATTATTCGGTAAATGGGTTTCGTTATACCAAATTGGCTTAATCCCAGCGGCTAAAGCGGGCTGTACATCCCGTTCTAAGGAATCTCCTATCATTATTGCGTTATTGGATGAAATTTTCAGTTTATCTAAAACAATCGGAAGCATGCCCTGTGATTTAGAGATGCGTAACTCTCCCGAAATGTATACGGCATCAAAGTATTCTTGAAGATCGAGCTTATCGAGTACACGTTTTTGAATATCTTGAGGCCCATCTGTAAGAATTGCCAGCTTGTATTGCGCAGCTTTTAGATGTTTTAGTAGATCAACGGCCCCATTCTTTAGTACCAACGAATTCATATAAATATAATCATAATCAACTAAAACTTCTTCAATAAGTTGACTGTTTTCTTCCTCTGATAATTGACTGCCCTTTGTTGCTCCTCTAAAGCGCTCGCGGCGGTACTCGGTAGCATCTCTTCCATCTGCAAATTCTAGCCTTTTCTTGGCCTCAATAACTTGCTGGTAGTTATTTCGTGCTATCTCAAATGGTAGGTTTATTCTTTTACAGATTGTTTCTAGAGAGAAAGAAACGGCTTTGTTCAGCGTATATGAAAAATCATGTAGGGTGTCATCCAGATCAAACCAAATCCATTGGATATTGTTCATTGCAGTTAGCCCTATTGGGTTAGGAGCAAAATCACATGCACAAAGATGGTGCTTTTGATATAACGCGAATATCTGTGAATGCACTACCTTTATTTCGCTCTGTGGGTATCTGAGAGGGGCTAGAACCCGTGACTTTCCAATGACTTGAGAAATTGGCGAGCGCTGCATAACAATTATAGTCATTATTTGAGGTTGCTACACTTGTATTTCCAAATAACAGATAACGACCAAACGCCTCAACTTCATAAAGATCGCTAACGGCTTTTGGATGACAGACTTTTATTGTATTGGATTGCCGTACATATGGCTGAAGTATCCACGATGAGCCTGTGTCTCTAATGTTGGTAACAGCCATATCAATAATTCGTTCAGCACTTGCTCTAGATCCTGTTAAACGAAATACCCCTCGGCTATCGCTTGACATTTGCCCACATCCAGCATGCTTGAGCACTAATCGAGAGCGAACAGAGAGAGGGAGTTTCATTAGATCTCGGATATTTTCAATGGAAGAAAGCTCCGAAATACCCGTCAAATTTGCAACGCACTGGATATTGTCACGAATGGTGCTTTCTTTATGAATGATTGCGGTTGGAATAATAATGTTGCGACATTCTAAAAGATCAGGATCTGTTTGTGTGTTGAAAAACGGCAGAGATAAACACCACTTTTGTTGCAGAATAACATTCATGGGTGGTTCAAGTAGGATGGTTCCATTCTTGGAGCTTGTATAAAGATTTTGAATGGTAGAGTTTCTTTCATCTTTTAAGAAACTTTGTCCGATTAGCATTGATGCATGCTCGCCATCAACTTTTACACCATTTGTTGCTATTGTAATGTGTTCTTCCCGCGTGCCTGAATAGACAGGCCGATATTTTATTCCATGACTTCTCAACTGTTGAGCAACATACCACTCTCCAGTAATCCATTTGTCATTGGCTATATTAACCACAACTGGAGAAGATTTTCCTGTTACTTCACGTAATGCCTTTGCAAAGGCATGAATGATTTGTGAATCTGAAGATATCTGTGATCTACCGTTTAGAATTTGCTCAATCCCGTGCTGTAAACCTATAAACAATCCAGGGCCGCCAGACTTCCACTGTACTTCAGCAATTTGTCGCTTGGGTTCGAGGGTGACATAGTCAAGTCTTATGAATTTCGGTAAATCTTGAGAGTCGGCATAAAGTTGCTGAATGGCGCGTCTTTCCTTAGAAAGCTCTCCTTCAACACAATGTTTGATCCACGAGAATGACTCATCTGTAAGGGACTTCTTATATAGAGCATTGGCTACTGAATAAAGTTTATGAGAAAGTCTGAAATCAGCTTGAATGCCCTCCATTGTAGAGGGGAGGATCTCTGCGGAACAAGGGGTAAGAAGTGAGGTGAATTCCGAAGCGCCTCCATAGGTAATCCTATTGTCTTCATAGAATTTGCACAAATCCGTAAGGGATGACTGCGTGTTTTCAGTAATTCTCATAATTGTACCCGCCATTTGTCGTGGATTGGATCTATTTAAATTCCAATGCTCTGACTGGGTGTTCTCTCTCTATTCCTCCTGGTCTTGTGGGCGTAACAACTACGTCATCATTTGCGGCTAAACGATGATAGTTCTTTGTAAACTGATTTACATATAAGTCAGGATAAACAACATTCACCTCAATAAGAGAATGCGTTTTTAATTCTTTGGCTTTCGCCAAACACTCTAGAAATTCTTGTCGATTAGTCGCGGAGAAACCATGAATGCCATTTGTTCTTGCCAGCATTGAAAAATCTACAGGGTTATATTCTGTAGTATTTGTATTAACTTTCTGTTTTCCCATCATTTGGTATCTTTGAATGAGGGCGCCACAAGAATTTTTAAAGATGATGCCTGTGATTGGAAGTTTCAACCGTGCGAGGGTCTCAAGCTCGCCACTGCTGGAATGAAAACCACCATCTCCAGCGATAAAGACAACTTTGCGATCTGAAGCATTAAGCTGAGCACCTATGGCTAGAGGCAACCCTGTTCCAAAGGAAGACAGACCAGCGGATGTCAAATAAGACAAGGGTTGTTTAATTCGAGCAAACAAAGCCCCTATATGTCTGTGCATACCAACATCACTTGCAAGAATATAGTCGCCAAACACATTGTTGATTCCAGCTATTACTTGATGAGCTAGTATGCCGCCCTCAACATCTGTTTTATCTGTGAGCATAGCCTGATAATGCTCTTTTAACTCATTATTTTCTCGTAATGGCCTGTTGATCGAAATAACTTTTTTATTCAAATCCTCGATGGTCATAGGAAGAGGAGCTACAACATCAACATCGACTTGAAGAAGACCAGGGGTTTCATTCTTGAACGGGGCTAATCGAATAACCTTTTTGTCTTCTCCAACATGCCACAATTTAGGATAAAGATGTTCCGCTATATCATAACCAAACAAGCACAAGGTATCGGCTGGTCCGAATATTTCCTTTAATGCAGGTCTTCCTAAAATTGAGTCTATGTAAGGCGTAACAGATCCAAGATATCTTGGATGATCGTTAGGAACAGCGCCCGTGGCGGCGTATGTAGTAATCATATAAGCACCAACACGATCTGCGAGAGCAATTATTTCCTCTCGTTGATTCAATCTTGAGGCGATGTCACCAATCACAAATAGAGGTGCCTTTGCCTTGTTAAGCAAGTCGGCGGCAGCATTAACATTGACTCGATAATTAGTATCAATGGCTGCTGTGGCAGAAATGAGAGGGTTCATGACATGATATTTTTCTGCTGGAGCAGATAATATATCAATCGGGAGTGATACTAAAACAGGGCCCCAAGGCATAGTCATAGCTGCCTGTGTGGCTTTTGTAAGCACTGGTATTACATCGCGGGGATGGTTTACTTGAAAGGCACCTTTGGTAACTGGTTTGGCCAGATTAACAGCATCAACACACTGATGAGCATTATTAAATTCAATCTCGTTTGTTTCAAGCTGTGCTACGAGTACAATGAGTGGGTAGCGATCTAGCATAGCGGAAGCTAGCGGAGTAATGGCATTCGTTGTCCCCGGTCCAATAGTTGTGAAGCAAGCGCCTGGTCTTCCTGTAAGGCGTGCTCCAGCTATAGCCATGAGGCCAGCTGGCATTTCATGGCGTGTAAGGATAAATGGTATTTGAGGATATTCTTCAAAAGAAATGGCTGAAGCTTCTCGGCCTACGATGCCAAATATGTGTTTAGTTCCCTGATCGTGCAGGAACTTCTGAATTTGTTTGGCTACAGTTTCCGTAGGAATTTCATTCTCAATACTAGACATTCTGCTTCTCCTTAAATTGATAAAAGTTCAATAATTTAAAAATTAACGGCAATACTCATTCAGCTTTTAAGAACAAATTGATCACGTTGAGGGCCCACGCCGATTCCTCTTACAGGGCATGATGTTGACTCAATTTGTGATATTAAGTGGGTGAGCTCGTTAGGGAGGTTCGCAAAGTCTCTAACAGAGGAAATATCTTTATTTGCACAAGGGAGATTTTTTGAAATGATTTCAATGTGACGGCAGCTTTCTATAGAAGCTGGTACATAATCGATGTTTCTTCCTTCTAGAACATACCCCACGGCGATGGGCATAGTTGACACTTTTGTTTTTGAATAGTCGCTTAGGAGGTCACACATTTATTTAAGTGTATCTCATCAACCCCATTGACTTTCACAGCATAAGCAAGCTGAACCAAATCGAGGTATCCTATCCTTCTCGGACGACCCGTGGTCGCTCCGTACTCATTGCCTAGGACTCTTAAAGCAACACCTACGTCAAACGGATCATTTGAAGTAATAAGGTTATGAATATTGAGTTGTTTCTCACTGTGTTTAATGCTGGCGCTGTTGTTCTCTGTGCAATATTTCTCCGAGCGAGGTCCGCCAAACTCTGTAGAAAATGGCCCCTTACCTACTCTAGACATTATTGCCTTAGCCACTCCTATAGTTTTTCTATGAAAGTTGGGTGGCAAATCTCCACCAACATAGGCCGCTGCTGCTAAAGTGGAGCTTGATGTAACGTAAGGAACAGAACCCTTTACAACATCCAGCATAAATGATTGTGCGCCCTCGAATAATACATGCAGCCCTTTTTGAACGAGCTTAGACATGAAGAGTGTATCGACTTCTACATGCTTGACGATTTCGAGAGATGCAGCGGAGAATTCGCTCATGATTTGAGCAACATCTAAATCTTTGATGTTATTGCTCCCGATGGTTTGTTCTAAATTTTCTTGAACGGCACTAAACACGCCCGTTGGATTTGATATCAGATCACCAGTACGAATATTTAATAGACGTGTATTGTTGAGACGCAGAGCTCTATCCGAATAGGCTGGACCAATACCTTGTCCAGTTGTTCCGACTGAATCTCCAGTGAGTTTGTCAATGATTATATGGTGAGGTTGAACGAGTGATGCCATACTCGAAATATGAAAACGACCATCTAATGAAACACCAACAGCGTTTATGTCTTTAATTTCTGCCACCAATTTTGCAGGATTTACGACACAACCAGAACCTATATAGAGAATTTTATTGTCATAAAAAATTCCAGAAGGAACTTGATGAAGTGAAATTCTTGATTTAGCAGTTTCTATGGTATGGCCAGCATTCGACCCACCATTAAATCGAGCAATTACATCATATTCATCGGCAATCGTATCAATGATCCGTGCCTTTCCTTCATCGCCATATTGTAGGCCGATGAGTATATCTGAATGCCCATTTTGCATAATCATCCTCGATGCTTTGCTCAACCAATGAAAGACTAAATGCTCCAAATGAAATGGTTAAAACAATCAGTGTTTCCAGGGATTTTCGTTAGAAATGCTACTGATTTTTTGTGAAAAAAATGGGTTGCGTATTTTCATCAGAATTTCCGCGTTTAAGCGACAATTCTGGGTCTACTCCAACTAGATATGAGCGGGACTGCCGTTGCGATAATGTCTATCTTGTTAGCAAGCAATTTATTGTTCAAGACCCTGACGACTATCTTCTAAGATTTTTTGAAGACCTTGGAGCACGTAGATCAGATCCTATGAAGTGACTCAATTTTTGTTGCCAACGGGTATAACCTTACATTTGCAGAGTTTGATGAAGCTACCAAAGCAAGCATCAATCATCGAGCCAAAGCTTTTAATGTACTCATGTTTGCCATTAAACCGCATCTGTGATTTGCGGCTTATGTATTCTTGAACAATGTCTTTGGGAACGAGATGATATCCGTTGATAGGTTTTAATTCTTCTTTTTTATCCGTTTCTTTTAGAACAATACGGCATGAGCTAACTTCGCTGACTTCCAGACAGTCATCAAGCTCATGCAAATCATCAACATGAGCAGGACTCGGCCAGTTCTTGAGCAAGGCGCTTTTACCCTTAGCCTTGGCTTCTGGCGCACTTTCAGCCACAATAAATTTGTTGGCATGAATTTCTGTGAATTGGCCGTCTGAATAAGCGCCTAAATTTATAAAGAATAACTTTTTACCGTTGTCGGGTGCCTTATCACTTATTGATATTTCATAACCATCAACAACATCAAGTTCCATATATGAATCAAGATGAAGGCCCGTCGGCGTTCCAAACCACTTGTCCATAAGCTGTTCGTAGGTCGCTTCTATTGTTTTTCCGATTACAAAAACGACATCATGCAACTCAGTGTTGCACTTAGGGGCCCGACCACCAAGATAGACAGCAAAAAGTTTGTCACCCATAGAATAGACCCTCTTATTCAAACATTGTCATTGTTGATGACTCTCTTATTACTGTTTATAAAAGGCAATCACAAAATGAGTCCACTTAAAGTATTTTAGCCGAAAAACCCTATTTCAAATTGGTAAGACAACGAGAGAAAAGAGCGTCCATTGAACAATTAGGAGACAACATGACTAAACGAGTCTTGGAGAAAGACGAGGCTGTAATTTTAAAAACAAAATACGGCACCACGATTTTGAATCGCAAGGGCATTTACCACTCAATTCCCAAATACCAAAAAGTAGGACAACAAAATTTTATGGGGGCTGAACGGTCGTTACAAGATTTGAAGAAAATTAGTTCTCAAAATAGAGTCAATCATGATACGCCCAAAGTAAAAAAGAGAACCACCTCTAGTTCTCGTTACTCACAAGTAAAGTTACCGCGCCATCTGGTCAAAAGAATGAAAGCAACGGCTGAATTTGAAAGGTTTGCAACTTTCGAGGATTTTGTGGAAGCTTGTTACGAAGATTATTTCAAATGTGAAAAACTACAGTTAAGAACTAGTCCACGAGAATTAGCTTTTCGTGCACGCTATGATTTTGCTAGGTAGCAAGCTCATTTATACTAATTTGCCTCAATTACCCTCCATAGACATGGCAACATTAACACGATAATCCCAACTGCTTGGTAGTTCTGGCTTTTACAATCCTAAATCTCACCAAGGCCGGTTGTTCATGTTCGTTGAGCGTCTTTAATGCCAGAGGTAAATCAATATTGTCGTCCTTAATATTGGAATTATGCGATTCTTGACTTTGTAACCAAGAATTGCTGCTTTGATCCTGAAATTCATAGTAGGCCATAACACCACGCTCTGAACGCTCAATTCGTAATCGCCAGAAATGTTGCTCAACCTGTAATGGTTGACTGATATAAAGCGTATCGCCCTTATCGCTCATAAAATATCTCCATAATAATAAGCCCTGCAAGGATGTGGGCCTTGCAGGGCTGGCTGTGATCTTATCCTATGGATTTACATTAGGGGGTTGCACTGGGGCTGGCATGACGACGATGAGGTTGTTGTTCAACGATGTGTTTTACTTCGACCTTTGGAATATCGGCTCTATTCCAGACAAGATTAAAGACCGTCTCATTCACAAAGTCCTGAAAGAGAGCAGCCTTTATTGGAGCTGGTAAAAAAGGTGAATCAATGGTGACGGAATAATATGTTTTACCGTCCTTCTCCTTTGGAAATCCCACCCCAATTTCGTAAGCAGCGCCGAGCGGATCAGCGATAAACCTTAGATATCTTTTGCCTTCTCGATCTTTTGTATCTTGCGTCATAACACTGGTTGAGCCCATACCAAGGGCATTTATGCTGCCATGAAATGCGCCATCATTTCCTGATATAAAATTTCCGAGTGTAAGCTTCTGTGTAAACATAATTTTTTCCATGTTTGTGTCATAAAAAAAGCCACGTTTACGATGGAAACGCGGCATTACTGGCTTTTGGCTTGTAGTTTTTCTATTTCTTGTTGGTAAACGGACGACAGAGCCAGTTCATAACGGTAAAAATATTTATGTGTTTCCTAACGCATTGCCGAAATGAATAGCGGCGGGGTTTATATCTTTTAATTTTGTATCGTTTATTCCACCAAAGATTGATTTCTCTCTCATCAATAAGTGTTCTTCGGCCACATTTGATTACCTTCAAACGGCCAGAATTTACTTCACGGTAAAAAGTTGAATGAGAAATCCCGTGAGAGTCACAGAACTCATAGATACGATATAATTTTGACATCCATTATCTCCTTATAGTTAGTGTAAAACCGTCAGCACCATGCCAACAGGTCTGGTCTTTTCTGGATCTCTTTGTAAATTAAGGTTCGAAGGCATCAGGGGGCAGTAAAATGCCGAACTGCGCCAATATATCGATGCGGCCTTGTTCCCAGGCCCAAGCAAGCAGCTCCATGTATTCCCATTCAGGACGACGGAAGGGTACTTTTTCGGAGTCTGGTTTGTTTTCTTGCTTTGGCTTTCTTGTTAACAGCCATGCAACAGGACGGAATATCTGTCGAGGAGGCAATTTATTAAATGCCATTAGACGAAATGGCCTAATTGGCTTTGTCTTAATGGTATTAATACGATGACGTGTCTTTGCTATTCTTTTGCGTTGCTTAGGAATAGGGGTTTTTAATCCCAATTCCTTTTCCATCTCTCGTGCTACTTGCTTTGATTTGTTCCAGTGAAGACCAGGATCAACGGCTTTTCCTGTATCCAGACTTACGCGGTTCCACATGACATGAAAATGCTGTCGACCGTCTTTGATGTGTTCGACAATAACGCGTTGGTGCTCATGTTTCTTGTAGCCATATTTTTCTTCACATCGTTCAACAATCTTTAAGACTTGCGCATCGGTAAGACGCTCATCCTCATAGGGATTGATACTGATATGATGGAGGGGTTTCTTAGCTTTGGTATGGCTTGCTATTCCCCGCATGTTTTCAAAGGCTTCATCAAGGTTTGAAGCATGAATATCGCTGATTTCAACTGTACGTATTTTCTCGTTTTCACCTTGAGCCTTCAGATAAGCAGCAGCATCACGAAATCTGCCTCTGATATGGCTTTTGATTATCAAGGCTGGTGTGCACCATGAGTTAACGTTTTATGCAAAGTGGATAAGGACCTGACGAGCGGCACACGTATCGCATCGAGCATGGCAACCCCTTGGGTTGACGTTGCAGTTCCGGAGTTCAAATGTTTGGCAATTTGATTGAGATTGCGGCCTTGTGCCGTTAACTCACGATTTACCATGAGTAGGGCCACGCGTAATTTGGAATCATAATGAGATCCAAGAATTATACATTTAATGAAAGCATTGACGGATAGATCGGCTTCCCTTGCTTTCTTTTTGACAATTTCTTTTTCTGTTTCACTCAGTCTAACTTTGATTGGACTTGCTCGTTTTCTTTTGGGCTTTAGCCCGCAAGACATGGGTGGGGCCACTTGAGGTGGCCCCACCCATGTCTCAACTTGCACACTTCTCTTAAAAATTTTTGTGGCCTCCTTCCACTGTTCTTGAAGAGAATGGGTCATTCATATCCTCTATTAAAACAGGGTAACGGGCCAGTTCGAATTCGCCGGGCTGTCCTTCAAAGTTCTTCTAAATCTCTAAGCTAAGCCTTATAATAATTAGGCGATAAATGTCTTACTTCTAATCGAAAAATATAAAATGACGTCTGGCCCAAATCGGCATTATATCCCTCAAGCGCTTATGCGTGGCTTTGGTAGATCGACAAAGAGTGGAAAGGCTGTCCAAGTTGTCGCATATTTCCATGATGGTAGAGTTGTTCCTACGAACACAAAGAATATTGGAAGCGCCCGCAATTTTTATCCCGATTCCGTTGACAACAAAATTACTGATTACGAAAATACGATACTAGGAAAAGTCCTAAAGAAATTGCGTGATAGTTCTGTGGGAACAGAGGTGAATGCGCAAGAAGCATCAGAACTTGTTGTGCACCTATCCACGCGACAAGCAGAAATTGGGGCATTTTTCAGTGTCTACTTCAGGTATTTTATCGACATATATCTGTCAGAAACTGTGTTTAATAAAAAGTTTCTTATCAAGATTACGGGCATGAATTCAAGAAATTATGGATTTGGCAAGTTTGCGCTCGATAAAATGTACAAAACTTCGAACGGTTTTTTTAAAGAATCAAAGGTTCCTAAAATAATTTTAGACTTTGTTGCGCTGTCAATGTTTAGGCGATTTTTATCCAAGAAAATAGATGATCTTTTGCCGGAGATGAGAGAAAGTCTTGAACAAGATGTTTTGTCGAAAATAGAAGATATAGCCCATCAGAGCCATATAGATTTTTTAGAAAAAAACATAGTTTCAGTAGATCGTCTTAATTACATAAAGGGTTTTGTTTGGAGAATAGAAAATCATCCGCAAACGGCTATTCTTCCGGATTGTATTGCCCTTTATTCAACAGATGGAAGAAAATTCTATTCCACAATTGTTGTTGATCACAAGAAGGCTATTGCTGTTTATATGCCTCTTTCACATGATAAAATATTGGTTGGAAGAAAGGGAGGCAAAAAGATCAAAGTTCCATTGAGGATAAACGAGATGGCTGCAGAGCAATGCTCTCTTTTCTTTGTTGCAAACGATCTGAAGCCTGAGTTTGTAAAGTTGACCCAAATAATTGGGACTAAAGCTCGATCAGAAATCAAACGCATAGCTAAAGCCTCTATTAAGAAAAATAGGCGTGTTATGCGTGTGGGAACGGTGAAGAGGGCGCATGATATTATGCAGAAACAACTTGAGGCCCTTATAAAACATAGTATTGAAAAACAACCATCTCATTTGGAATATGATCCGACTAATAAGAAGATACGGCATAGTTTTATTTATGATTGGATAATTGTTATTTTTCTTGTCTTTCGAAATCGGAAAAAATCCTTATTTTAGTCTTTGATGAGACCTAGCCGTTTCCACAATCTGTAAATTTGAGGCAATTCAACGTGTATAGCACCATCTATTCTTTTCAGCGGACCTGGTGATCTTTTGTTCTGAGATATCTTATATGTATCCTCTACGCCTATCCTCAAACTTTTATATCTGGCAAAGAAAACAGGATTCCCTGTTAACATGTGCCATTCTATAGATTCATCTAGAATGGCTGCTAGCTCATCGTCAGTTTTTTGAGTTTCAGGTAATGGTGTAGCACTTAATGGGCTCATTTTGGCTCCTTTTAGATTAACTATGTTCTTTCGTTCAACCCGAAGGGAGTTTCAGGAACCTTATTTTGGGTAGCATAAAATAAGGAAAACCTCAATTATCTATGTATCCAATACTGAGTATAATAGTTTCTCAAATATTGCGTAATTATCGTGAACCTTTCCACGTCTAATGGTGCTGTTGCGCTTGATGATGCGGTATTAGGTTCATACTTGATTGATATGCCGATGAAGATCTGAATATGCAGTGGTTCTTTACTCTGTTTGTGACCTGTCTTTCTTTGAGGATTGTGGGACAGGCCAATTAGAATTCGCAGGACAAACTGTAAGATGATAACAAGGCGCTTCACTACCCCACGCCGCAAACTTATGCGGTTCGTAGCCACGCGCTCGAATAATAAGAGGCGGAACGTAACGAGCATCCAGCCCTCGTGCCGTGATTTCAGCATCGATAAAAACAACGATGGGTTGTCGTTTGATATAACCAGCGACGAGACGACACATAAGACGCTCGTGTTGGAAACTTAGAGGTGCTCCTATGGGATTACCCAAGCTATTGAGGGGATAAAGACCAATACAGGGTATTCCGGCTTCATCCGTACTGGCCGTTAGTCCAATGCCTCCTTCCTTGATGCGCCATTTAAGATCAATATCTTCAGCATTCAGGGGAAGAGGTTCTTTCATAGCTGCCCCCTATGAGGGTAATGGATTTCACAATCACAAAAGGCTGAAATGAACGTGGTGTTATCGTTGTCTCGTTCAATTTGGATAAAATCGACGAGTTCACCACATGCGCCGCACCATGTTCGGAAGAGAAATTCAATGAGCAAGACGGCTATTTGCTCCGGCCAATCGGCAATGATCGCGTTATAGGCCTCCTCAGGTTCCATATCGCGATAATGCTCAATGGCTTGAGTAAGGGCTAGGTCCAGGATTTGAGAAGTATGATTTTTCATGGCTCAATCCTTCACACAGAAGGCAAAGCGACCATTTCCAAAACTGACGCCCCATATATTGGCTGAGTATCCTGGAGGACAACTGCCGTTGTAGGGAGAATAACCCTGGCACAGTGGCCCAAAATTGGAGCCATTCGTTTGCATTCCACAAATGCTGCCAGTTGGAACAGTCGCCGCATTAAATCCCAACCAGTTCGTGCCATTACATCCTTCAAAATCTGATGTTGTCGGATTAAAGCGAATGGCTCCGGCCAATTGAGCAGAACATACTGCGGCGGTATTACCCATTTGGACAAAGCCACTGGCCGCCATGTCACCATTGGCATCGGTAGCAATCGGAACGCAATTTATCCCCGATTGTGGCCCACCTCCTGGTGTGCCGCTATAGGACAGAACTTGTTGCATACCGCTTGGGCATGTTGTCATGGAGCCAAGGGGAGTGGGGGGCAGCATTTGTATGTTGTCGGCATATACAGGGCATGCATAGGCTGCAAGAGCGCTCACAAGCGTTCCCGTTAGAAGTCTTTTCTTCATGAAATATCTCCGAAATATATCCGGCAAAAGACAACAACCCCAAAACCAAGGCATGACAAATCGCACTGATGCCACGCAGGGCATGAGTGTTCAGTGCCAAAAG
>Ga0302277_1001235_pt1 | contig 19206 bp, 18 predicted proteins | sample III_Bog_N3_1_FD_198759 | JGI IMG/M metagenome (GOLD analysis project Ga0302277, IMG submission 198759) | Peat permafrost microbial communities from Stordalen Mire near Abisko, Sweden - III_Bog_N3_1 | ecosystem: Environmental > Terrestrial > Soil > Wetlands > Peat | place: Sweden: Abisko... | reverse complement strand
GTCTGGCTGGGGCATCCTCATGTGAACTGTGCGATGTGGCTGCCGCTGCTGCTTTATTTCATGGAGAAGACGCTCCGTTCCACCGCCCATTTGTTTGCGCGTTGCAACCTGCGGGCGTGGACGGGCTTTTCCATTACATACGGCCTAATGATTTTGGGCGGTCATCCACCAACTGTGGTCCAGATCAGCATATTTATTTTCATCTATTACCTTTTGAGATTATTCAACGACCGCCTGACGAATCCATTCTCACGCATAGGAATCTTTTTTTGCTTTTTGTCGGTCGGGGTGTTGCTGGCTGCGCCGCAGGTTGTTCCCTATTTGGAATACTATGTTCAAAGTTCGAGCAGCAGTTCTTCGGATGCGATGCAGCGTTGGGCCTGGCATCTGACGCCGGGGATGCTGGTTCATTTTCTTTTTCCGTTTATCACGGGCAGCCCGGCGGACGGTTATGAGGACCTGTCATGGCTGATCGGGCCTTTGGACACTGCAAACTTCAACGAACGAACTGCGTATGTCGGCATTCTGCCGCTCTTGTTTGCGGCGTTTGGTGTTTTTTTCCGGCGCGACCAGTTCACGGGAATTTTTTCCGGCACCATCTTGATCGCCTTGGCCTGGGTATTGGGGTTTCCGCCATTTCCGACAATCGTGAGTCATCTGCCGGTGTTGGAGGATATCAACAACATGAGGCTGCTTCTGCTGGTGGCATTCAGTGTGGCCGTGCTGGCTGGATTGGGGTGGGATGCATTTAACCAGTCTGATGATCGGAAAAAAGTGGTCCGGATAGCCGCAGGTTTCCTGTTGTTGGTTGGCGGATTGCTTTGCATCTTGGGATGGAACGTTGCCACAAAACTACACACGCTGGATTCGGCCCATCGGATTTATGTTTCAGGGCAATTCCTTGTCGCGCTGGGCAGTTTGATTATGGCCGGCTTCATGCTCGTAAAATTATCTTCAAATGATCGCTGGCTTCGGACATTGCTTGTTCTGGGATGGACTGCCATCGACCTGCTGGTATTTGCCCGTGGATACAATCCGGCAATTACACACGACCGCTACTATCCCAATGCTCCGGCAATTGAATGGCTCCAAAAAGACCGGTCGTCCTTCCGTATTTTAGGTTTGGGGAATGCTCTGATTGCTGACACGGCGTCCATTTATGGACTGTCGGATGCACGGGGAAGTGACTTTATGAACGTGCGCCGCTACGAGGAGCTGGTTACCGGCGGGACGGGAAATTTTTGGTTTTACCGGGACACATCGGTGCTGCCTGAATCATTGCGGCTGCTGAATGTTAAGTATGTATTGTCACCTGTTCCGTTGTTGCATGATGCTGAAGACCTTGAACTTGTCTTCACCAACGGGGTCAATATCTACCGCTACAAAAAATTTCTCGAGCGCGCCCTGCCGGTTTTTGATTGGGAGACGGGATTGTCTCCGAATGCAATTTTAACAAGGGTTCGCAATAATTCATTCGATCCAGCAAAAACAATGCTGCTGGAAGAGTCGCCGGCTACATTGCCTTCCACCAACACGGTTGAAGATTCAGCCACTAACGCAACGGTTGAGATAGTGTCTTACCAGCCAGACGAAGTGAAAATCGAGGCTCAAATGCCGCGACCGAGTTTTCTGCTCCTGCTGGACACGTATTTTCCCGGCTGGGTGGCAACCGTGAATGGTCGAACGGCCCATATTTATCGTGCGGATTATAATTTCCGGGCGGTTTCGCTGGCGGAAGGGAGGTCAACAATCTGCTTTACCTATCGGCCGCGGAGCCTGCGGGTTGGAATCGAACTCTCCGCTGCTAGCTTGCTGGTGCTTGGTGCGATTTGGTTCTGGCTGCGGAAAAATCATCACCCAGAATAATTCAATAGCCCTGTTTCCAAAGCCACCAGATTGCGAACATGATTGCGATGCTAACAATTGACAACCAGAGTGCACTGAAGATCAAAAAGGTGGCGACAGTCATCGCCACGCCGCCGAGAAGCGGGATGGACGCTTTTTGTTTCCAGCCATAAATCAAATAGCCGCCCGCAATCGTCCCCCAGAGAAACGAGGCCCAGATGTAATGCTCGTCGAGCGCCCCGGATTGAGCCAGCTTGTTGATTACATCATTCATTGCCGCCAAATATGCACTTGCCAATCACCGCAGGCAACCTTGGTTTCGCCGCAGGTTGCTCCTGTCATTTCCCGCCGCCAAACATTTCCAAGAGTTTTTTGCGCCGGAATTCAAAAATTGCCCTGACATCACGCCGCACAAAAAGGCGGTTCAAAACGGCACCGCCCCAGACGGCGTAACGAACCTCGTCGTTGCAAAGGGTCCCGCCATCTTTTTCTACAAACCAGTGCTCATGTATCCATTGGCGATAAGGCCCTCGAATTTGCTTGTCCACGAAGCGCTGTGGCGGTTCCCAGGTTCCTATCTTCGTACGCCATCGCACCGGGATTCCATGCACGCGCAGCCTGTAATCAATCAGCGCGCCAGCGTGCATTGGTATGGGGCGCGGTGTGAGAATTTCGAAATGCAAGAAGGATGGCGTAAGAATTTGCAGGTTATGGGCATCGGCGAAGAAATCAAAGACCTCTGTTCGCGGACGGGGCAGCCAAAGTTCGGTTTCAAAAATAAAGACGTTCATTTCTCGGCGGAATATGCAGCGTGAAACTTCCTCTTGCAATGCTTGGCAATTCGAAAATGTCTGTTAAATTTTTCACGTGAGCCGATTCTTCAAGCCCAACCTTGACCGACACGGACGCATCGCGCGCGGGGTCATTGGCACCATCTGTCTCATCGCGGGCATCATCATCGTGGACTATGTTTTCTGGCTGGGGATTTTTTTTGTGGCGGCGGGATTGTTCGCCATTTTTGAATCGCTCCGCGGTTGGTGCGTCATGCGCGCGTGCGGGATCAAAACAAAAATTTAGCGGGTTGACACGGCAGCCAGCACGGAATGTATCATGCCGAGATTCAAGTCGCGGGCTCTGGAAAATATGCGTTGCACTTTATCCCGACATAGAAGAGGCGCTTTTACGCTAATCGAGCTGCTCGTGGTCATCGCTGTCATCGCTATTTTGGCGGCACTGCTGCTGCCGGCGTTGAGCAAAGCCAAGGAGCAGGGCAAGCGTGTCTCCTGCTTGAACAATTTGAAACAATTCGGTATTGCGATGTCCGTATATGCTGGTGACTTTGGTGACCGCATCCCGGGATCAAAGTATAATCCGCAAAGTCCTGTCACAGGTGGTGGAGATTCAACTTACTTTCTTTACGAAGGATCGGGCGTAACCGGCACCTTTGCAGACCCGGCAACGACCCTGCCAACGAATCATGGTTTTCTTTACACATCTGGCGCCATGCCAAACGGCAAAAGTTTCTATTGTCCAGGCCTAACTCCGGACTTGGGAATGCAGTTTGCCTACGAATGCTACACAACTCCAAACGGTCAGTGGCCGGCCTATTCACCGTAATGGCAGACCACAGGCACGACGGTCGGCCCAAAAATCCGTTCGGGGTATGGATATTATCCGCAGACGAGCAAGTTCGTGGACACCGACGCGGCTTCGGGATACATCGTGGCAACAAGGTTAACGGATATCAGCCCAGCAAGACCGATGCTGACCGACATCATTTATGAATGGACACAAATCACACATCGCACAGGCCAGAAACCTTCGGCGATTAATGTCGTATGGGGTGATGGTCATGCAAGCGCCTGCACGTCCAAGGCGGCATTAAATCCCGACCCCGATTATTGGAATGCCGATGCCGGTCTGGGTGCCGGTCCGGGGGAACCGGGCGAAGATCAGAATTTTCTTAACATCATGGCAGCAATCCAACTTTGATAAATTCGTTTCCCTCGCCTGAACTTTCCTTATCCTTGCGCGCATGAATCTATTGCCGTTCGGAAAACTGGCCGCACAAAAGCCGCGGAAATTTGTTCCTGAAACAATTGATCTCGGCGACTGGCCGCAGATCGCGCCGCTGTTCGACCAGCTCAAAGCGCGCGCCGTCGCCGCCAGCAGCGCTGCCGCGCTGGAACAGTGGCTGCTGGACTGGAGCGAACTGAACGCCGCGCTCGACGAGGAGGCGTCGCGCCGCTACATCGCCATGACCTGCCACACGGACCATGCCGAGGCGGAGAAGGCGTATCTGCATTTCGTCGAGCACGTGGAGCCGCAGCTCAAGCCGCGCCAGTTCGCGCTGGAACAGATTTACGTCGCGCATCCGCAATTCAATCATTTGCCGAAAGCGCGTTTTGAAGTGTTCAATCGCGATGTGAAAAACCACGTCACGCTCTTCCGCCCGGAAAACGTGGCGCTGGAGACCGAGGACGCCAAGCTGTGCCAGCAGTATCAGAAATTGATCGGCGCGCAGACGGTAAATTTTCGCGGCGAGGAAAAAACGCTCGTGCAGATGGGCCGTTATCTCGAAGAGCCGGATCGCGCGCTGCGGCAGGAGGCGTGGGAGCTGGTGGTGCGGCGCCGTCTCGTGGACGTGGACAAGTGCGAGGAGATTTTCGACCAGCTCATCCAGCTCCGCACGCAGATCGCGAAGAACGCGGGCTTTGAGAACTACCGCGATTTCGCCTTCCGCCAGAAAGGCCGGTTTGATTACACGCCGGAAAATTGTTTTCAATTTCACGACGCGGTGGAAAAGGAAATCATGCCCGCCGTCCGCGAAATCCAGCATGACCGCCAGCGCCAGTTGAAACTGGAAAAGCTCCGCCCGTGGGACCTGGCGGTGGACCCGCAGAACCGCGCGCCCTTGAAACCGTTCGCCGAAGTGGGCGAGATGGTGGCGCGCACGCAGAAAATTTTCAACCAGCTCGACGCCGAGCTCGCGGCGGGTTTCCAGCAGATGCAGGATTTGAAGCTGCTCGACCTCGACAACCGCAAAGGCAAGGCGCCGGGCGGCTACCAATCCACGCTCAATGAAGCGCGCGTGCCGTTCATTTTCATGAATGCCATCGGGCTGCAGCGCGACGTGGAAACGCTGTTGCACGAGGGCGGCCATGCGTTCCACGCGCAGGCCACGCGCGAGGAGGATTTGTATGCGTATCGCGGCGCGCCGATTGAATTCTGCGAAGTCGCCTCGATGGCGATGGAACTTTTGGGCAACGAGTTTCTCGAAGAGTTTTATCCGGCCGCCGAGGCCAACCGCGCGCGCAAGACACACCTCGAAGGCATCATCGGTTTCTTTCCGTGGATGGCGACGGTGGATGCGTTTCAGCACTGGATTTACACGCACGCCGGCCACTCGCGCGCCGAGCGCAAGGCGGCTTATCTACAACTCATGGACCGCTTCGGCGGCGACGTGGATTATTCCAGCTTCGAGGAAGTTCGTGCGCACTCATGGCACCGGCAGCTTCATATTTTTCTGCACCCGTTTTATTACGTTGAATACGGCATCGCGCAGCTCGGCGCGCTGCAGGTGTGGGCCAATTCGCGGCGCGACAAGGTGAAGGCGCTGGCCGACTACAAAAAATCCCTGGCGCTCGGCGGCTCGCGTCCGCTGCCGGAATTATTTGCGGCGGCGGGCTGCAAATTTCAATTTGACGCCACCACCATCAAGCCGCTGATTCAATTGGCGAGCACCGAGCTGAAAAAATTGTAAATTTTGAAATTTTAATTCTTGGTTAAAGGACAGATCGTTCGCTGGAACTTAAAACTAAAAAATTAAAAAACTACGTTTCAATCCCGTAAGCTTTAATCTTGTTGTAAAGCGTCTGGCGTCCGATGCCGAGGCGTTTGGCGGTTTCGAGCTTGTTTCCTTTGGTTTCCTTGAGGATCTGCTTGATGGCGTTGCGCTCGACACCTTCAAGGAGCGTGAAGCTGGAATCGAATTCGCCAGTGGAGACGATGCTGGTATTGACGTTCGTGACGGAAAAATCGGAGGCCCTCACTTCGTCGCCTTCGCAAAGCAGGACGGCACGCTGGATTTCGTTCTGCAACTGCCGGATGTTGCCCGGCCAGTCATACGAGGTGAGGCGTTCCTTGGCGTCGATGGAAAAATTGCGGACTGGGCTGTTGGCCTGCGCGGCGAAACGCTTCAAAAATGAATCAGCCAGCGGCATGATGTCGTCGCGACGATCGCGCAGCGGAGGCAGGTGAATGGAAATCGCGCTGATGCGGTAAAATAAATCGTCGCGCAATTTCCCGTCCTTGATGGCAATTTCGGGATTGCGGTTGGTCGCGGCGATGATGCGGCATTTGGTTTTGTAGCTTGTCTTTCCGCCGACGGGGCGAACCTCCTGATCCTGTAGAATGCGGAGCAGCTTGCTTTGCGTTTCAACGGGCATCTCGGAAATTTCGTCAAGAAACAACGTGCCCTCCTCGGCCACGCGGAAAAGGCCGTCGCGGTCCGAGTTCGCGCCGGTGAACGCACCTTTTACGTAGCCGAACAATTCGCTTTCGATGAGCTCGCGGGGCAGAGCGGCGCAGTTGATCTTGATGAGTTTGTTTTTCGCGCGCGGACTCAGCGTGTGGATGAGGTCGGCGACGACCTCCTTGCCCGTGCCGCTTTCTCCGGTGATCAGGACCGTGACGTCACTGGGTGCGACGCGTTCTACGGTGCGGAGAACGCCGCGCATGGACTGGCTGTGAAAAATGGGAGAAATGCCGCCGCCGCTCGTCAGTGCCTCTCGCAACGACTTGGTTTCCGCCCGCAGGGTTTTGTGATCCAGCGCCCGCTCGACGGTTACCTGTAGATTTGCAAATTCAAATGGCTTGCTTAAAAAATGAAACGCGCCTTGTTTGGTGGCTTCGAGCGCGGCCTCCACGGTGGCGTTTCCCGTCAGCACGATGACTTCTGTTTCCGGCCAGTTTCTTTTGATCATCGGAAGCAGCTCCAGTCCGTTTGCATCGCCTAGGTGGAGGTCGAGCAGAACCACATCGGGTGCCTCGCCGGTGAATGAGCGTCTGAGAGATGTTCCGCTGGCAACTTCGGAAACTCGATAAGAGCCGGTCAGAACGGCGTTCAATACGCCGCGGATTTCAGCGTCGTCTTCGACAATAAGAATCTGCTTGTTCATAAATCGCGATTTCTGAAGCAGGCTTTAACAAAACTGGAAAAAATAGCGCGGTGTTCCGCGAATTTTTCCGCCAACCGTTCGGGATGGAACTGCACACCCAGCAAAAACGGCATTTTCATTGACTCGCCTCGCTTTAATTCCATTGCTTCCACAATCCCGTCACTGCTTCGGGCCGTCGCCTGCAACGGCCCGGCGGTCTTCAAAACTGCCTGATGATGAGAACTGTTCACTCCCAGCACCTGCTTGCCCGTAATCTTGGCGAGCAGCGAGTCTGCTGTCAACGCCACTTCATGCACCAGTTCTCCCGCCATATCCAGCCGCTGATGGTTCAACGAGCCGGGAACTTGCAGGCGGATGTCTGCGATCAACTGTCCGCCAAGCGCAATGTTAAGCAGTTGATGTCCGCGACAAATTGCCAGCAACGGCTTGTGCTGACGGAAAACTTCGTCAATCAAAACCAGTTCGAGCAGGTCGCGTTTGCCGCCGTCGGGAGATGGCTCGATGGTCTGCCGGATCGCAAGCGGCAGTTTCTTTGTGTAAAGACCAGGATTGATGTCGTCGCCGCCCGTCAGCAGAACGCCGTCCACGCGCCGGACGATTTCTGCGAGGATTTTCCGGTCGGGCGAAATCGGAGCGGTGATGGGAATGCCGCCGGCCTGAATCACGGCATTTTCATATTTGATGGAAAGACTGGCGGATAAATCGTGGAATTCGACTCCGCTTTTCTCGGTGCTCGGCGTGATGAGAATCAAAGGCAGTCTGGACATCGTGCGGAAATGTAAAACAACCTGCGAAAAATGTCAGCGGAAAACACGCGCGACAAAGTTGAGGTTTGAAAATAATCGCGGTTTTCTAATTTTTCAGCAATGCCCAGGCGCACCATAGGATTGGCGCTTCGCCGTGCGGATCGCCGACGGCGCGCGGTCGGTCCAGATAATATTGCGTGTCGTCTTTTTGATTCGTGCCAATGCAGACATCGCGGACGTTGCCGTCGGGATTGATTTTACCGCACAGGCCGATCCAGCCGCGTCTTGCCACGTCGCCATAGCTCGCGTCGAGCCAGCCATGTTGCACGCCGGTGATCAATGCGTAGGTGAACATGCCCGTGCAGCTCGTTTCGTCCCACGCCTGCGGATTGTCCACGAGCTGACGCCAGAGGCCGGATGGCGCTTGATAAGTTTTCAGCGCGCCCATCATTTTTTTGTAGCCGTCCATGAGCCGCGCGTATTTTGGATGGTCGGGCGGGAGTGAACTCAACACTTCCGCGAGCGCGACGGCGAACCAGCCGTTGCCGCGCCCCCAAAAATGGTGGCTCACGTCGGCGTGAAAGAACAACCCGTTGGGCTGCTGCAATTTGTCGAGGTAGGCGGCGAGTTCGGTGGCGGCGTGGTCGGCGTATTTTGGGTCGTGCGTCGCGCGATATGCCTGAATCTGCAAAATGCCGACCATGAAACAGTCGTCCACCCAGTAGCGCGATTCTCGGGCGGTGCCGTCGGGCAGGGGATTTTCCCATTGTTCGTCTGCCTTTTGCAATCCGAGCGCGAGATAATTGGTGTCGCTGTTTAGCAAATAGATTTCCAGTGGCAACGCACCGAAGACGTGGAAATCAACATGCCGGTTGGTCGCAATCATCGTGCCACCTTCCGGTTTGATGATGAAAGCGTAACGGTCAATCAGCTTTTGCTCAAGAGCCCTGTCGTCCGCGCCATCGGCAAATCGCAACGCGCCGAATCCCATGCAGACTTCGGGATAGACAATTTTCCCGTCGATTTTATAGACGGGCCTGTTCAGCAGATTGCGGGCGACTTTTTCGCCGACGGTTTTCGGATTCGTTGATGCGCAGCCAGTGATTAAAATTGCGCCAAGTGAAAACACGAAGGCGTGTAAAATGGATTTGTGCATGGGATTTTTCTACCCAGATTCCGTCCGTTTGTCCAATGAAGTTTACGCGTCAAATTTCCGCGTCGGGAAACCGTTCGCGAATCCGCTGGCGGACGCGCTCCTCGTGTTCCGGCTGCAGACGGCGGCGCGTGATGAGGCGCTGCACGGCATCCAGCAGTTCCAGCCAGTCTTCCAAAGGCGGTTCGGGCACCGGCTGCCACTGGTCAAATCGCTTCGAGCGTTGGGAAAATTTCCACTCGCGGCTCACGCGCTGGGCGTTGACCTGGATTTTCTCGCCGTCCTCGGTGACGCGCTTCCAACTGATTTCAGCTTTTGTGGCCATTAAAATTATTCAGGCAAATTCACGCTCGCCACAGCCATCGCAGCGATGCCTTCCTCGCGGCCTATGAACCCCATCAGCTCGTTTGTCGTCGCCTTGATGCCCACCTGGGCTTCGCGCAAACCAAGGGCGTCGGCGATGCACTTTTTCATCGCGGCAATGTGCGGATAAATCTTCGGGGCCTGGGCGATGACCGTGGCGTCCACGTTCACGATCTTGCCGCTGCGTTGGAGAACCTGTCGCGAGGCTTCCTCCAGAAAGGTTTTGCTCGGCACACCGCGCCAGCGCGGGTCGGTGTTCGGGAAAAAATGGCCGATGTCCGGTTCGCCGAGCGCGCCGAGGAGCGCATCGCAGATGGCGTGCATGAGCGCGTCGGCATCCGAATGTCCGTCGAGACCCTTCGTGTGCGGTATATCTACGCCGCCAAGGATGAGCTTACGCCCTGCGACCAATTGATGAACGTCATAGCCGATGCCAACGTGAACCATGCCGAACTATAAACATTTTTGCGAGCCGACCAAGATTATTTCAATGATGGCAGTGTGAAGAAGAATGTCGCGCCCTTGCCGAGTTCGCTTTTCACCCAGACTTCTCCGCCGTGTGCCTGCACGATGTGTTTCACGATTGAAAGGCCGAGTCCTGTGCCGCCCTGATCGCGTGAGCGCGCTTTGTCCACGCGGTAAAACCGCTCGAACACACGGTCGAGCGATTCGGGCGGAATTCCCGGACCATCGTCTTGCACGAAAATTTCCAACTTGCCGTCGTCCATTATTTTTCCACCGACGGTGACGTGGCCTTGCGCACGGCCGTATTTGATCGCGTTGTCCACGAGGTTGGCGAGGACTTGTTCTAGCCGGTTTGAGTCGGCACTCGCAGTGAGTTCGGGCAACTGGCTGACCAGATCGATGTTTTTATTATCTGCAGGCGGTTTCAGGTCGGTGAAAACTTTTTCTACGAGCGGGCGCAATTGCACCGGCTGCAGGTTCAGTTTGATCCGTTCGGATTCCAGGGCGGAAATTGTCAGCAAATCCTGGATGAGTAAATCTAGACGCTGCGTGTTGCGTTCGATGATTTTGAGAAAGCGCTCGGCGATGGCCGGATCGTTGCGCGCGCCGTCGAGCAATGTTTCAACGTAGCCCTTGATGAGCGAGAGCGGCGTGCGCAATTCGTGGCTGACATTGGCAACGAATTCCTGGCGCGTGCGTTCAAGCTGCTTGAGCCGCGTCAAATCATGGAAAACTAAAATCGTTCCTTCGCGCTCGCCGGCGGAATCGGTGATGACTGCGGCGTTGACCTGCAGCCAGCGTTCGCTCAAGTCCGGCAGTTTCAGTTCGTAATCGAGAACTTGCTTCTCAACTTCGGCGCGCTCGACAAGCTCGGCGAGTTCGTGGACGCGCAGCGCCTCCATCACGGTCTTGCCGCGCAGCTCAATCTTTAGGCCGAACAGATTCTTGAAGGCGCGATTGGCGAGGTAGATTTTCCGGTTGCGGTCGAGCAGCAGCAGACCTTCAAGCATGGAATTGAAGAGAACCTGCTGCTGCGCCTTGGCGTCAATTGTCGTCTGTTGATGCCGCCGCTGGAAAGTTTCCATGTCGGCATGAAGGGACATTTGCTGGCGCAGAAATTTCTTCCGCCACCAGAAATGGATTCCGACGGCGACACCAGCTGCAATGATTGCGAGAACCGGCCACATCACTCTACGAAGCGATAGCCGACGCCGCGAACCGTGTCCAGATGCTTCGACGCAGGCCCGAGTTTTTCGCGGAGCCGCCTCATGTGAGTGTCCACAGTGCGCGTGTCAATCAGACTGTCGTATTCCCAGACATCGCGGAGAAGATGATCGCGCGACTGCACGCGCCCAGCGCGTTGGGCGAGGACGGTTAGCAGCTTGAATTCCGTCGCCGTCAATTCAATCGCCTTGCTCTTCCAGCTTGCTATGTGGCGCGGGATGTCGATCAGCAGGTCGCCAAAACGCAACTGATCCTTCGGCTTTTCCTCGGTCGCGCCGCGTGCGAGAATTTTTTTGATGCGCAGCAGAAGTTCGCGCGGGCTGAAAGGCTTGGTCAGGTAATCATCCGCGCCAAGCTCAAGGCCGAGCACGCGGTCAATCTCCGCCGCCTTCGCCGTGAGCATGATGATGGGGACTTTCGTGGTGGCCGGGTCGAGCCGCAACACCTTGCATGCCTCGAAGCCGTCCATTTCAGGCAGCATCACGTCGAGCACGATCAAATCCGGCGGCTGCGAGTGCGCTTTTTTGAGCGCTTCCGCGCCGTCCGCCGCCGTGCTGACGGTGTAACCGGCCTGCTTGAGGTTGAACTCGACCAGTTCCACCGCCTCCGGCTCGTCATCCACTACTAAAATGCGTGGCTTCACGTCACGAGAATGTCACGCGGCGATTCGTCACACAATTTCAATCGCGTTACAATTCTGTGACAACGCAAATATCCTTTTTGCCAGCGCGAAAATTCAATACACTCGCGCCATGTCAGTTCCGGTCATCAACACCGCGCAGATGCGCGAATGGGAGCGTGCCACCTGGGCCAGCGGCCAGAACGAGATCGAGGTCATCCGCCGCGTCGGCAAACGCGTTGCCCGCCGCGCACGCCGGCTCACGCGCGCCGATGATTTGATTTTGATTCTTGCCGGAAAGGGGAAAAACGGCAGCGACGCCAGCGCCACGCGTGAATTTCTCGACGGGCGCAAAAACGAACTGCTCGATATCGCCGCGCCGGAGAATTTCCTGCCCGCGCTCGAAACCGCGCTGGCGCAGAAACCCGCTCTCATCATTGACGGCCTGTTCGGCATCGGCCTGAACCGCCCGCTCGACAACGGCTGGATCAAATTAATCGAACGAGTCAACGAATCGAAAATCCCCGTCCTGTCCATTGACGTTCCCTCCGGCTTGGACGCGGACACCGGCGAACATTTCGGTGCCGCAATTGAAGCCGCAGTCACGCTTACCGTCGGCGCACCAAAAATCGGGATGCTCGCGCAAGCCGCTTGGCCGTTTGTCGGGCGGCTGGAAGTCGCGGAGGACGTTGGACTGGTTTCCTGCCCGGTTGAAACGGAAATGAACTGGACGCAGCCGGAGGATTTCCAAGGTTTCCCGCCGCGCCGCGCCGTCGCTGGGCACAAAGGTTCGTTCGGGCATCTGGCGGTTGTCGCGGGTAGTTTTGGATTTCACGGAGCGGCGGTGCTTGCCACGCACGCGGCGCAACGCGCGCAGCCCGGACTCGTCACCCTGTTCGCACAGGAGAAGATTTATCCCGTCGTCGCGCCGCAATTGCAGTCCGCCATGGTCGGCGTCTGGAAGCCGGAAACAAATTTTCAAAAGACCATCACCGCCTTCCTGGTCGGCTGCGGCCTTGCCGGGACGGATTTGGCGGATGCAATGAAACTGTTCACGCGCGAACTGTGGCTCGAATCCGAACTGCCCGTCATCGTGGACGCCACTGCGCTCGACTGGATTTCGTCCGCCGAATTTCCCAAGGACGCCGTCCGCGTCGTCACGCCGCATCCGGGCGAGGCCGCGCATTTGCTCAAGACCACGGCGGACAAGGTGCAATCCGCGCGACCGCAGGCGTTGCGTGCGATCTCAAAACAACTTGGCAACTGCTGGGTGGTGCTCAAGGGTCATCAGACCTTGATCGGCCGCAGCACGGGCGAACTCTTTGTGAACCCGTCCGGCAATCCGCATCTGGGGCAGGGCGGCAGCGGCGACGCGCTGGCGGGATATATTTCGGGGTTGCTCGCGCAGACGCAATTGCAGGAGGACGTTGAAAAAACCCTCCGCTACGCCGTCTGGCAGCACGGCCACGCGGCGGACGGATTGCAGGCCGCGCGGTCAAACTGGGTCGTCGAAGATTTGGTGGAAGAAATCGGAAACGTAAGATGAACTTCGGTTGGACTTCAAAACTCCGAACGAATCCTGCTACTAATTCTTTTCTCGCATTTCAAATGTGAAACTAAAGAGGTAACTGTTTTATTCCCCGGTGAGGCCGCGCTCGGCGAGGCGCGCGAGTATCCAGCGGTATTCCCCCGCAAGCTGCTCGACGACGCTGCGCGATTTTAATTCCGGCGGCAGCACTTCCCAGGTGTAGGTCTCCATTTCGAGGTGCGTGCAGAGGGCCGGGGTTTCCGCGAGCAGGTCCAGGACGCCGAGCAGATGGTCGTTTGTGCTTTGGAGCGGCGGCGCGGCGGGTGCGTGCAACGGGACGTGAAAATGAATGTGCCACTCTTCGGAGTAGGAAGTTGGGAGTTGGAAGTTGGGAAAATTGGCGAGGGCGTCGGGGAGGTCGCGATGGAACTTTAATGTGCCGTCGGCGTGGCGCGCGACGACCTGGTGGAGGTAGACGTCGTCGGCAAATTGTTTCAACGCGGCGCGGGCTTCGGGGGTGGCGATGGTCTTGAGCGCGGAGCTTAAATGGATTTTGCTGATCCTGATGCCGGCGTCGCGCAGGACGGCAAGTGCGGGGCGCGGTTCTTCAAACTCGACGGCGAAGTGGCAGGTGTCGTAATTGACGCCGAGATGTACGCCGAGGCGCGGGTCGCGGGGATGTTCGTCGCGGAGCTGTTCGAAGAACCGGACGGTCTCGCGGCTGTTCTCAATCAGGCCGAGGGGTTCGGGTTCGAGCCCGAGATGCAGCTTCTTCCCTGTGCTTTCGGCGAGCTGCGCGACGTGCTCGACGCATTTCCAGAGCGATTCGCGGATGATCTGCTGCTGTTCACCGGTGCGGATGAATTCCTTGAAGGAGCCGGGCAGGGTGCTGACGCTGCCCTCGATTCCGGCGGGCAGGAGTTGCGCGAGCAGGTCGAAGAGGAGGTTGGTGTAATCGAGACGCTCCGGCGAGGTCCAGTCGGGGCGGTAAACATTTTCCTTCACACGGGTGCCGTGGAACCGGCCGAAGGGAAATCCGTTGATGGTGAATACGTAGCAGGAGTTTTTTTCGAGCCAGCGCTGGAATTCCAAAAGTGTTATGGGGTCGGATAATTCAATGGCGGCCTGATGGCTCAATCGCAGGCCGATGGCGAAAGGCTTTTGCGGGCAGACCTTCTGTCGCACGGCGAGAGTGTAATTAACAAGTGAGTCAAGGGTTTCGCACCACGTTTCGCCGCGATGGACGTTCGTGCTGTAAGCGAGGTGGATGCCGTGGTTCAGTCGCATGGAGTTGTCGCGGGCGGGCGTTGCATTCAAAAATCAAAGTGCAACGAAAGCGGAGTTTGGGAAAGGGAAAATAAATTGTTGAAAGTTGCAAAGGGCGTTGACAGGTTTGGCTTGAAAGATTATTTTGCTTGGAAATTCAAAACATCCATGTTGATTCGCATCAGTTTGATAATTGCCATTTTAGCGGCCATCGGCGCCGGAGTGGTGAATTTTGTGGTGGTGAAGGACAAGATCGGCGCCTTGACGGACGACCGCAACACGCAACGTGCCGACAAGATCACCGCGCAGACGGATCTTGCCAAGACACAAAAGGATCTTGCCCGGACACAAGGTGATTTAAAGCAGACGCAGTCAGAGCTGGCGGATGCGAACGCCGCCCGCAAGCAAGCAGAGGATACGGCCGAAGCCCAGACCAAGCGCGCCGATGACCTGACCGACAAGCTCACGAAGGCTGTGCAGGAGCGCGATTCCGCCCAGAACGATCTCGCCGCCTACAAGAACACCGATTATACCCCAGACCAAATCCTCAAGCTTGCCCAGTCGCTCAAGGATACGCAGAAAGCGATTGCGGTCGCCAACGATGAAAAGATGGTGATGAGCCGCACCATCAGCCGTCTTTCCAACCAGCTCGCGCAGCTTACGGGAAACGAAGATTACGTCGTGAAGTTGCCCGCCGGCCTCAAAGGCAAGGTTGTGGTGGTGGATCCGAAGTGGGATTTTGTGGTGTTGGACATCGGTGACGAACAGGGTGTGTTGCAGGATGGTGAATTGCTGGTAAGCCGCGATGGCAAATTGGTGGCTAAAGTCGTCGTCCGCACCGTTCAGAAGGACCGTTGCATCGCCAACATCGTGCCGGGATGGAAGCTCGGAGATCTTTTTGAAGGTGATGATGTAAGCCCGGCGCATCCGGCCACATAAAATGAAATTTCGCGCAGTCCAGTATTTATTGCTTCTTCTGCTAGGCTTATTTCTCCTCGGCGTCAGCGGTTGCTCGACCGGCGAGCCTGAAAACGTTTCAGCCCGTCCGTGGAACGCTCCTCAAGGCTGGGAGAACGGCATGCCTTTGATGGACCAGCAGCATCCGCAGTGATTCCCGATTCAACGCGCGGCTTTCAAGCATCGATCTGGCGTCAAAATAAAATTTACCTTGGCATCGTGCGGTTCCGACGGAATTTTTGCCAGCAGTTGAAAATCATATGCGACACCGCATTTTATCCCGGCGGCCCTTTCCAGCAGCCGGTCGTAAAATCCGAAGCCGCGGCCGAGACGGTTCCCTGAGAGGTCAAACGCCATTCCCGGCACGAGTATCAGGTCGAATTTATCCAGCGGAATCTCAGCGCAAGTTGAAGCCGGCTCCCGCAGCCCAAATTTTCCGACGACGATGTCGGTCTTCAAATTCATCAACTGTCGCGCAACGTAGTGTTTTTTCTCCTCGTCAAAAAAGGGCAGGGCGCAGTTGGTACCCAACGCCAGCGCCAGCTCCAACACCGGCCAGACATCCAGCTCGTCCAGCATCGGAGCGAAAAATAAAATCGTGTGCGCGCTGGGGATTTGGGTTTTCAACCGTTCGCCAAAGTCAATGGACTCCACCGCCCGCACCGCAGGGGAAATCTTTTCAAGCCGCGCACGCATTTGAGAGCGCAGTTCCGCCTTTAATTGTTTTTTATCCGTGTCCATCTGCGGGTTTTCGAACTTCCTTGAACTGTGCGCGCCATTTCTCGACGCGCTCCTTGATTTTCTTTTCAACGCCTTGATCCGTCGGCTCGTAGTAAATCTTGTCTGCGCCAAGATAATCCTGCGGGACAAAATGCTCCTTGCCGTCGTGCGCGTATTCGTAGCCTTTGCCGTGACCGAGCCGTTCCGCACCTTTGTAATGCGTGTCGCGCAGATGTTCCGGCACGGCAATCGTTCGGCCGGAACGGACATCCGCCAGAGCGGCGTCAATGGCGAGATAGGCGGAATTGCTTTTGTTCGCCGTGGCGATGTAAATCGTCGCCTCGGCGAGTGGAATCCGCGCCTCCGGCCAGCCGACGAATTCCGCCGTGTGAAACGCCGCATTTGCCAGCACGAGTGCCATAGGGTCTGCCAGCCCGACATCTTCCGCCGCACAAATCATGATCCGCCGCGCGATGAATCGCGGGTCTTCGCCTGCGTGGATCATTTTCGCCAGCCAGTAGAGCGCCGCGTCCGGATCGCTGCCGCGCATGGATTTGATGAACGCGGAAATGGTGTCGTAATGCGCGTCGTCATCGCCATCATACACAACGGCTTTTTTCTGGATGCTTTGCTCGGCGACTTCAAGCGTGATTTTCACGACACCGTTTTTCTCCGGCGCGGTTGTGAGCGCGGCGATTTCGAGTGCGTTCAAAGCCTTGCGTGCGTCTCCATCAGAAATTTTCGCAAGATGACGCAGCGCATTTTCGTCGGCGGAAATTTTCATGTAGCCGAGGCCACGTTCTTCGTCGGCCAAAGCGCGTTGCAGAAGCGAGAACAAATCTTCCTCGGTCAACGGGCGCAGTTCAAAGATTTGCGAGCGCGAGACGAGCGGTGAATTGACGAAGAAAAACGGGTTGTGCGTGGTCGCGCCGATGAGCTTGACGACGCCGCTTTCCACGTCGGGCAACAAAACATCCTGCTGTGATTTGTTGAAGCGATGGATTTCATCAATGAAGAGGATCGTGGACGCGCCGGTGTTCTCAAGCCGGTTGGCGGCGGCGGAGAGGACGCGCCTCATGTCGGCGACGTTGGATTCCACGCCGCTCAAGCGCTCGAATTTTGATTTGGTCTGGCGCGCGATGATTTGCGCGAGCGAGGTTTTGCCGGTGCCGGGCGGCCCGTAAAAAATGAGCGACTGGATGCGGTCTGCTTCAATCGCCCGGCGCAGCAATTGTCCCGGCCCGAGAATGTGCGTTTGCCCGGCGTATTCGTCGAGGTTGCGCGGGCGCATCCGCGCGGCGAGCGGCTGGCTGCTGAAATTATCCTGCACAGGCTTGTCGCGCCAGGTCGGGGCTGCGGAAGGAGACTTTGCTTCCGGTTGGCTTTCAACCGGAGCGGAAAACAAGTCGTCGCGTGCCATGAGCTAAGATTAGCACCGGACAAAATGATTTCCCAAAAGAAAAAAGCCCGCAACGGGTGGCGGGCTTTGATAGCAGGGTTGACGAGTCAGTCCTGCGATCTTGAAAGAACCCCCGCCATTGCCGTGTCTAACTTACCTTTGAACATGTATTGCTACATGGGAACTTGCCTGAATGCTTTCGACTTCCAGTGAAGGCGTGTCGGCCACAACCGCGACTCGCTCCGTGATCGTTTAACTTACGGTTCAAGGATTGCTTCGAATCACGAACAGGGCAGGGAAATTATTTTTTAAAAGAGCGTGCTAACTTCTAAGACCTTTATCGTCCTGCCGATCAAATTACTCAAGAAATATTTTTAAAAATATTTTCGGCGGGCGACTTGACATTTCAAAGTCCCACCATCTGCTGCGACTCGACATCCCAGACCTTCAGCCGCAGGCATCGGATGATGTCCAGCGGGTGCAGCGAGGTCGTCTTGGGTTTTCCAAGTTCGGGAACTTTCTTCAGAACTTCCGGCAGGCGGTAGAATGGAACGCGGGCGTTCAGGTGATGAATGTGATGGTAGCCGATGTTCGCGGTGAACCACGCCATGACCGGCCCTGTCTTCATGAAGCTCGATGATTCCAGCGCGGCTTTTTCGTAGGCCCATCCGGCGCGGTCATAAAAAGATACGCCCGGGAAATTGTGCTGCGCATAAAACAAATACGACCCGATGGCGCTGCCGATGAAGTGCGGAATGATCAGCGTCAGGAACAGCGCAGGCCAGCCGAAGAACCACGTCAGCAGCACCGCCAGCGTCAGGTGGACTACGGCGGCGATCAGGCAGTCGTAATGTTCGCGCGGTTTGTCAAAGAATGGATACAGGCACATCCCGTAAAGAAACACGAACACATAGCCGAACAGGATGGTAAGCGGATGACGCATGAACAGGTAGTCAAAGCGCGTGCGCTTCGACGAGCGCAAATACTCGGCGCGCGTCATGATGGGATAGGAGCCGATGTGCGCGCTGCGGAGCTTGGAATTGTGCTTGTGATGATAATTATGCGACGCGCGCCAGATGCTGCTCGGGCTTAACGACAGCACGCCAAACGCGCGCATGAAATATTCCGCCACCCGGGACTTGGACAAAATGGCGTGATGCTGCTGGTCGTGGTAAATGACGAAGAGGCGCAGCAGCAGCAATCCGGCGAGCACGCTGCAAACCATTCTGACAGCCAGGTGGGAAAACCAGAGCGTTCCCGCCACCGCCGCCGCCAGCATGAACGTCGTCGAAAGAATGTACCACCAGCTTTTCACGGTGTTATCTGCGGCGAACGGACGGGTGGCCAATATGAGTTCTTTGCCTGTTCTCATTAAAAAATCAAAATTCGTTTTCTTCATATTCGGTTAAATCATCACCAGTGTCCATACGACTTTGCAAAAATTTCCAGAAGCGGCTTTCCCAAAACTTCCGCTCGCCCGCGCGTGTTTTTTTTATTAACTTCCCGCCTGTTTCAAATGATGACGCCAGCACAAATCCGCTCAAGCAGCCAGATCCGCAAGGATTTCCTCGACTTCTTCAAGTCGAAGCAGCACACCATCGTGCCTTCTTCCAGGCTCATGCCCGATTCGCCGAACCTCCTGTTCACGAACGCCGGCATGAACCAGTTCGTCCCGATTTTCCTCGGCCAGACCAAGTGTCCCTACACCCCTGGCCGCGCGGCGGACACGCAGAAGTGCATC
>Ga0302277_1001234_pt1 | contig 19214 bp, 17 predicted proteins | sample III_Bog_N3_1_FD_198759 | JGI IMG/M metagenome (GOLD analysis project Ga0302277, IMG submission 198759) | Peat permafrost microbial communities from Stordalen Mire near Abisko, Sweden - III_Bog_N3_1 | ecosystem: Environmental > Terrestrial > Soil > Wetlands > Peat | place: Sweden: Abisko... | reverse complement strand
CCGACCGGCCCCACATGCGCCCAGCCGCGCTCTGCGGATGGCGCTAGAACCTTGAGGATGGGAGTCATTATTTTCGCCACCTCCGGCGTGCCCCCAACCATCAGGCAATAACCGTTTTCCAGCCCCCAGATGCCGCCGGAAGTACCGGAATCCATGAAACCGATGCCCTGCTCCGCCAACCACGCACCGCGCCGCTGGCTGTCATGATAATTCGAATTACCGCCGTCCACGATGATGTCGCCTTTAGCCAGTAACGGTGCCAGCGCGCGGATCTGCTGCTCAGTTGGATCGCCGCTCGGCAGCATCAGCCACACCACGCGCGGGCCGGAGAATTTTGCGACGGCATCTTCCACCGAGGTAGCGGCAATCATGCCTTCCTCTTTGGCAAGTTGCGCAACCACCTCCGAGGCGCGATCATACCCCACCACTTCAATACCACCCCGGCACAGCCTGCGCACCATGTTGCCACCCATCTTCCCCAGCCCTATCATCGCCAATCGCATATCGCCCCCTTAATTCTTGATCCAACTCATTTTTTAACCCAACAACTTCACCTCAACCGTTAGAATCGCATACTACCGGATAAATGATATGCCTTCATCAACCAATAACAAGCAACCGCAACAATGCCGCTGGCACAGTTACAGCACAAGCGCCGAACTGGAGCAGGCGGCCGTGCTGGCAATACTGCACGCCGCACAACAAACCATCAGCCAGCGCGGGGCATTTCACATCGTAGTAGCCGGAGGCACGACACCACGCCGGGTCTATGAGTCGCTACGCGAAGCCGATGCTGACTGGGCTGCATGGCATGTGTATTTCGGCGACGAACGCTGCCTGCCACCCGAGCATGCCGAGCGCAACAGCCGCATGGCCGCACTAGCCTGGCTGGATCACGTCGCCATCCCCGCTGAGCAAATTCATCCCATCCCTGCCGAACTTGGCGCTGAAATCGCGGCCAGCAATTATGCGCAAATAGTACATGGAATCGAACTGTTTGATCTGGTGTTGTTGGGGCTGGGCGAAGACGGTCACACTGCCAGCCTGTTTCCAAATCACGAATGGGGCACCACTCCTGCCACATCCAGCGCCATCGCCATACACAACGCTCCCAAGCCGCCACCTGACCGCGTTTCACTGAGCGCATATCGTCTGAGCTCGGCACGTCAGGTCATGTTTCTGGTAACGGGCGAATCGAAGCGGCAAGCCGTGCAGGATTGGCGCAGCGGCGTGGATATTCCCGCTGCCGCCATCATTCCATCATGCGGAGTCGATGTTTATATTGAGGCTGTGTTATTGAGAAGTTAAGAGGAAATCGCAGTTTCCGTATTATTCGATTACCTTCTACTAATGCAATTTTTGCAAATCAAGCTTACGCAGTTTGGGTGCGAAATGTGCAGTCGTCACCACTACAGCCAGTGTCATGACACCGCCAAATATTACTGACGGAACCAATCCCATCATGCGGGCAGCCAAGCCGGATTCAAAGGCGCCGAGTTCATTGGATGACCCGATGAAAATTCCGTTAATGGACGCAACACGTCCCCGCATCGTGTCAGGAGTTACGAGTTGCATGATAGTAGTACGCATCACCACAGATACCCCATCACAAACGCCGGACAGCATTAAGAATAGTGCAGCGAACCAGAAATTGACGCTGATGGCAAATGAAATTATGCAAATACCAAACCCGGCAACCGCAGCCAGCAGTAAGCGTCCCGCATGCTTGCTTGGCGGATATTTGGCTAGAATAATCCCAACCACAATGGCCCCGACTGCTGGTGCCGCACGCAAGATGCCCAGACCTTCAGGCCCGTAATGAAAAATATCGCGTATGAATGCAGGCAACATGGCAACTGCACCGCCAAACAGCACTCCAAACATATCCAACGCTTGCGCACCCAGAATAATTTGCTTGCTGAATACAAAGCGCAAGCCTTCTCCAATACTGGAGAATACGGGTGACGGTTTGGCGGACGGCGGTTCAGCTACACGCAATAACAGCAATGTGATAGCTGCGCTCATAGCGAGGGCGGCGGATACCGCATAAGCGGTTGTCATGTTGGCCCAGCCTACCAATGCCCCTCCCAGAGCAGGACCGACCACCAAACCAAACTGAAAAACTGAACTGCCGACCCCGGCAGCGCGGGCATATTGATCGCGTGGCAATACCAGTGCGAATAGTGCATTGTAAGAAGGGCCGATAAATGCACGCGCAAAGCCCCCACAAGCAATCGCTCCGTAAATCCACGCCGATGGATTACCTTGCAGCGTACCGGTAGTCGTTGCCACCAATACCAATGCATACAAACTCGTTACCAAACTGGCCAATACGCCAAACATACGACGTGAATAATGATCGACTGCGTAACCGGCAAACAGCGCACAGCAAAAATAGGGAATGACCTCAGCCAATCCGATTAATCCAAGCGCCAGCGCATCGTGTGTCAATTCATAGATATGCCACCCGACTACCACCACCACAATCTGATAGGCCAAAACAATCTGTACGCGAAAAGCCAGCAACATGAGGAAACTGCGATTGCGCAATGGCAGTATTGAAGATGTGGAAAGCAAGGGATTCATAAAATTGTGTCCGAATACTCAGACAAATAATCAAAAAAAACTCAAAAGGTAAGACCGCACCTGCTGAGTCTAAAAGGTTAACACTTATATAGCATCAACTCACCCTTTAAATCGGAAAATGATCATTACTTAGCCGCCAGTTGATGTGCTGCAACACCGCGCTTCTTGTATACGCTTAAAACTGGTGCTAGTCTTTCATTGGGGCATATTCACACATCGCCATCGGGAGACAAGCATGAAGAAATTAACTCTGGTAATTCTCATCACCCTAAGCGGTACCGCTTTCGCGCAAAGTTCTAGCTTGAAACCCGGCCTGTGGGAAATGAAACCGATCAGCCAGATTGTGGATGGTCGTGACATGACAGCCCAAATGGCCGCGGCTCAAGCCAAAATGCAGCAGGCGTTGGCCAATATGTCTCCTGCTCAGCGCGAACAAATGCAAGCCATGATGGGTCACCAAGTCGTGCCCACCGGGGGCGGCACGCGCATCTGCATCAGCCCGGCCATGGCCGCCAAGGAAAAGCCGATGGTGGATCCCGAAGGCCGCTGCGAACCGGCCACGGTGAGCCGCAGTGGAAACAAGACCAGTTTCGAATTCAATTGCACCGCCAACGGGCGCACCAGCGTTGGCAAGGGCGAAAGTACCGTCAGCGGCGACACGGTGACCACCCGCGTGGACATGACGATGACCGATGCTCGGGGTCGCCACACCATGCAGAACGAATCGCAAATGAAGTATCTCGGTACCGACTGCCAAGGCATCCAACCCTTAGACCAACTGGCCAAGAATACCGCTCACTAGAAATGCCGTCCCGATTTGATTACACTGGCACTTGGCTCTGGCTCTTGCAAGGTGTCTGGCTCAATGCAACCATCGAATGGAAGCTCAATTAACCCACGTCATTGCCCGCCCTCAACTCCTTCGGCGCAAAGTCATCCACCATGATAATTTTACGCCGTAGCGCATAGTCACGTTCCAATAGTGAGACGTCATTCACCCCGATAACACCCTTGTCGCGCGCTTCGGCAATGCGCATCATCTCTTCCAGCGCCTTGATTTTTCCTGTCTTACGCGCGGCCTCTATCTTGGCCTGCAACGGTTCACACTTGAGCGTGCTATCCAACGCAGCTTCCAGTGCGCCCACCGCATCGTTCTCGTCGGTCGGCAGATACATGCCATCGGTCAAACGATCACGTGTGGGGCCGGGTTGCAGCAACAGTGCGGAAACTTGATGCCCAAGTTTGTCTGATGGAGGAGCCAGACATTTCCCAATTGGAAAGATCAATCCGCGCAACAACAATGCGGCAAGACGGCTGGGAAAGTTTTGCAGTACGCCGTCCAACGCTGCCTGAATTTTGTACAACGCATCCTGCATAGCCCAGTGCAACAGCGGCAGGTCTTCGGCTTGGCGACCCTCGTCTTCAAAACGTTTCAGGGTGGCCGAGCATAAGTACAACTGACTCAACACGTCGCCCAGACGACCGGATATTTTTTCCTGGCGCTTGAGAGCTCCGCCCAGTACCAGCATGGATACGTCCGCCACCAGCGCGAACGCCGAGGAATAGCGTGTTAGTTGCTGGTAATAATGCCGCGTCGGTCCATGCGTCGGCACCGGAATACCGTATCCGCCACTTAACCCGAACACCAGCGCGCGTGCCGCATTGCTCATGCTGAAGTTAATATGGCCGATCACCGCTGCGTCGAAATTTTTCACCGCGCGTTCCATGTCGGTGTCGTGCGCGGCCTGAATTTCCTTGAGCACATAAGGATGGGAGCGGATCGCGCCCTGCCCAAATATAATCATGCTGCGCGTCAGGATATTCGCGCCTTCCACAGTGATGCCGATGGGTATCTGCTGATAGGAACGCGCCAGATAATTGCTCGGCCCCATGCAGATGCCCTTGCCGCCATGCACGTCCATCGCATCGTTGATGACCGCGCGCCCGCGCTCGGTGCAATGGTATTTTACGATGGCGGAAATCACCGAAGGTTTCTCGCCCATATCCACTGCCTGCGCAGTCATCTTGCGCGCGGCATCCATCATGTAGACATTGCCGCCGATACGCGCCAGCGCTTCTTCCACACCCTCGAACTTGCCGATGGGCATCTTGAACTGCTTGCGCACGCGACCATATGCGCCACTGGTACGCACCGCCAGTTTGCTGCCGCCGGTGGCACTGGCAGGCAGCGAAATCGAACGCCCCGCCGCCAGGCATTCCATCAACATGCGCCAGCCTTGACCGATGCGCTCCTCCCCGCCGATGATATAGTCCATCGGAATGAACACATCCTTGCCCGAAGTCGGCCCATTCTGGAATGCCGAATTGAGCGGGAAGTGGCGGCGGCCCACCTTCACGCCGGGCGTGTTGGTGGGAATCAGCGCAAGGGTAATGCCGCGCTCGGTTGCGCCGCCCAGCAGATGATCCGGGTCATACAATTTGAAAGCGAGGCCAAGCAAGGTGGCAACCGGCGCGAGGGTGATGTAACGCTTCTCCCAAGTGACGCGCAGTCCGAGCACATCTTTCTGCCCACCGAACTCGCCCCGGCACACAATGCCGTAATCGGGAATCGCGCCTGCGTCGGAACCAGCGAACGGGCCAGTCAACGCGAAGCACGGCACTTCCCTGCCCTGCGCCAGCCCGCGCAAATATTTTTCTTTCTGCTCCGGCGTGCCGTAGTGCAGCAGTAATTCAGCCGGCCCCAGCGAGTTCGGCACCATCACCGTCACCGCCGCCGTGGCGCTGCGCGAGGCGACCTTGGTCACCACTGCGGAATGCATCTGCGCGGAGAATTCCAGCCCGCCGTACGCCTTCGGGATAATCATGCCGAAGAAACCCTTGTCCTTGATGTACTGCCACGCCTGCGGCGATAAGTCCTGACGTACGTGGGTAATATCCCAGTCGTCCAGCATCGAGCACAAGGTTTCGGTTTCGTTGTCGAGGAAGGATTGCTCTTCGGTGCTAAGGGTCGGCTTGGGATAAGCCAGCAGCTTGTGCCAGTCCGGGTTGCCGCTGAACAACTCACCGTCCCACCACACCGTCCCGGCGTCCAACGCTTCCTGTTCGGTCTGCGAAACATGAGGAAGAATCTTGCGGAAAATTTTGAGGATGAAACTGCTCACCAGCAAACGACGCAGCAGGGGTATGCCCAACACTGCCACAAACACGGCCAGCGCAACGATGATAATCTGGAACACATCCGCAGAAAGACGGCTCTGGATGGCGACAACCTGAACGATGACCAACAGCGCCAGCAGCCAACCCCAAATGGAAGCCCTAAAAAAAGCCAGCAGCAGAATTATAGCCAATACCCCAACCAGCATCAAAATTGCCATCGGCATCTCCAGGATTTTTATATGTGCCGAACTTTAACGCCCGCAGGCGATGCTGACAATGATTTTAATTCTCAAAACCGCAATCTTGAATCATAGATAACATGGAATACTCTGAAAGAGCGTGGTTTACTTTCTATTGATGTTGGATAATATTGACAAAATTTCATTCGGTGCCATTCCCGCCATGCCACAAGTATTTCTCTATGACACCACCCTGCGTGACGGTACGCAGCGCGAAGATATTTCCCTGTCGATTGAGGATAAGCTCACCATCGCCAAGCGCCTCGCCGATTTCGGCATCCATTACATCGAAGGCGGCTGGCCTGGTTCGAATCCCAAGGACGCAGAGTTTTTCGTGCGCGCCGCCAAGCTGGATCTCGGCGCAACTAAACTGGCCGCTTTCGGCAGCACCCGCCATAAGCATACGAAATGCGAACAAGATATTAACCTGCAAGCGCTACTTGATGCTGCGACGCCAGCCGTCACGCTGGTGGGCAAAAGTTGGGACTACCATGTCAGCCAGGTTCTCACCACCACCCCGGAGGAGAATCTGGCAATGATCCGCGAGAGTGTGGCCTACATGAAATCCAAGGGACGTGAGGTCATCTTCGATGCCGAACATTTCTTCGATGGCTTCATCGCCAATCAGGAATTTGCCATGGCGACACTGGAAGCTGCCGCCAGCGCCGGAGCAGACTGGCTGGTACTGTGCGAAACCAACGGCGGCAATCTGCCGTGGCAGGTGGAAGAAATCGTGCGCGCAGTTGCACAACGTATCGCCACGCCCCTCGGCGTGCACTGCCACAACGACAGCGGCTGCGCAGTCGCCAATTCACTGGCTGCGGTGCGTGGCGGTTGCCAACAAGTGCAAGGAACCATCAACGGTTACGGCGAGCGGGTCGGCAACGCAAACCTGGTTACTATTCTCGCCAACTTGCAACTCAAGATGAATCGTCAGGTCGTCGCCCCCGAACATCTGCGCGAGCTCACCCAGCTTTCCCGCTACATCGCGGAAGTGGTCAATCTCAAGCTCGACGACCACACCCCCTACAGCGGTTACAGTGCTTTCACCCACAAAGGGGGCATCCATGTAGCGGCGATGCTCAAGGCCCGCGACAGCTACCAGCATATCGACCCGGCACTGGTGGGAAACGAAATGCGCTCGGTCATCTCCGAGCTTTCCGGTCGCGGCAACATCATCTTTCAGGCGCAAGCCATGGGCATCGACCTCAACCGCGAAGAAGCGCAACACGTGCTTAATCAAATCAAACATCTTGAGCACGAAGGCTTCACCTTCGAGGCCGCCGAGGCCAGTGTGGAACTGATGTTGCACCGATTACGACCAGACTATATTCATCCATTCGAACTGATAGATTTCTTCGTAATCACCGAGCGCCGCCAAAGCCGGGGCCTGTTGTCAGAAGCAACGGTCAAGATCAAAGTGGGCGGAGAAGTAAAATTTACCGCCGCCGAAGGCAATGGCCCGGTTAACGCGCTGGCCTCAGCGTTGAGCAATGCACTGACCTGGGCCTATCCCATCCTGAACACAGTGCGCCTGACCGACTACAAAGTGCGCATACTGGACAGCGCCACCGGCACCGCCTCCGCAACCCGCGTACTGATTGACTTTCAGAGCGGCACCGAAGCATGGACTACTGTCGGCGCCAGCCCCAACATCATCGAAGCCAGTTGGCGTGCGCTCTCGGACAGCATGGAATATGCTTTGATCAGATTGGGAGGTAAACAGATTTGATCACGGCCTGTTCTAATAGAGAATTTATGCGTCCTTTCCAAAGCCGTTAACAAAAATAGCTGGCGGAGTTTTCATGTTCTATCGGTTTGATAACCAACTTCAGGAGCTACAGGACAACATCGAACAACCGGGTTTGTTGATTGCCCAGTCGGGTCGTTTTGCCGTCAATTCTGATGGCAAGTTATCTGCATAGGGATTGCGCGCGGCCTCCATCAGCTTGTCTATCATGCTAGCATCTTCGCGCATCACAGCATCAATAGCATTCTGTGCGAGATAGTTGCGCAGCACAAACCGAGGATTAACACGATTCATACGTGATCGTCGCTCTCCATCAGAATCCTGCTGCACACCAAGGCGCGCGACATAACGTTCCAACCATTGTCCGAAAAATGCGCGGTGATTTTCGTAGAGATGCGGTTGGTAAAATGCGGAGCGCAATACTTCCAGCTTGGGCGCTTGCTGCTTGATATCTGCCAACGACCGAAAAAATTCGGTCATATCAACCTCGGCGTGCGTCATAAGCTCAAAAATAGTTTCCATCAGATCCGCATCTTCGTCTTGCCATTTCAACAAGCCGAATTTTGCTGCCATCATGGACGCCATACTGCTCTGCAAAATCGCATCAAATTGGGCAAGCCCTTCGTCAAGCATGGATCTGGACGGTGCGGCTGGTGAGAGTGCCTCGGCAAGCCGCTCCAGATTCCAGCGTGCTACCGCTGGCTGTTTTCCAAGACAATAGCGATGCCTATGTGCATCGGTTGTATTCGGCGTCCAGCCCGGATCAAAGTTGTCCATCCAGCCATACGGCCCGTAATCGATGGTCAGTCCAATGATCGACATGTTGTCTGTGTTCATCACGCCATGAACGAAACCTACGCGCAACCATTCCACGACAAGCTGTGCCGTTTTTTCACAAACGAGGCGGAACCAGTTGGAAAAACGTTCTGGCGAAGTTTCGCTTATATGTGGAAAATCTCGTGCTATCGTGAAGTCGATTAATTGTTGCAGCAGATGATATTCACCCCGTGCCGCTAAAATCTCGAAATGGCCAAAGCGCGTAAACGATGGCGCAACCCTGCAAATAACCGCACCCGGTTCTGGACGAGGATTCCCATCGTAGAGCATGTCACGCATGACTTGCTCACCGGTTGCAATCAAGCTTAAGGCACGAGTAGTGGGGATACCCAAGTGATGCATTGCCTCGCTGCACAGAAATTCCCTGAGTGAGGAACGAAGAACAGCGCGACCGTCCCCGCTGCGAGAATACGGGGTCACACCCGCTCCTTTTAGCTGCAACTCCCAGCGTTCGTCAGACTTGTTGACCACCTCCCCAAGTCCAATGGCTCGGCCATCGCCTAGCTGCCCCGCCCAATTACCGAACTGGTGTCCGCCATAGCAGGTGGCATAGGACTCCATGCCCGGCAACAATGCATTCCCGGAAAAGGCGGCAAGAAAATCTTCCGAATGCACATCCTCACAGGAAAGATTCAATAGGTGGGAAACCTCACTTGAATATGCCAGCAAAGCAGGTTTGGTGACCGGCGAAGGAAGAACCTTAGCCCAACAAACTCCTTTGGTTTGTCGAGGCTGGATTGATCCTTCGAGATTGCCCGGTAATTCATTGATGAAGCGATTATCAAAAGTTAGCTGAACCACAAGTTGGACGCATCAGTTAAGTCAGAAGACGTTTATATTACCCGATTAAATTAGTATGGTATATCTTAGACTTATCCAGACAGGCACAAAACTCTAAGCATCATCAACACCGTACCGGTAATTTTGCCCGGTAAATATGTTTGTTACCGTACAGACCGGATGCAACATTCCTATCAATCTCGAATAGCTGCGGGGATAGCTGCCCGCCATCATTGCGCTAAACTCAAAGAATCTTTATGGAATCATTGGTATCTTTCCAAGGGTAGTCACGATGCGAACGACCCCATACAAATCCGAAACCGAACCGATACCAGCAAACGCCAAGCCTCAGGACATCGCTTCCATGTCGATTCCCGACACGCTCTCGGCGCTCCATGTCAACCCCGACAACGGTCTCATGCACGCCGAGGTGGACGTCCGGCGGAAAGAAAACGGTTACAACGAAGTGGCTGAAAAAAAGAGTCACCCAGCTCTTAAATTCCTCCAGAAATTCTGGGGAATGTCAGCATGGATGCTCGAACTCATTATGATTCTGTCCGCAGTGCTCGGAAAATATTCCGACTTGGTAGTGGTAAGCGTGCTGCTGATTATAAACGCCGTGTTGAGCTTTATGCAGGAGCATCGGGCTGCCGGAGTCATGCAGGTGCTGCGGCGACGGTTGCAGGTCAGTGCGCGCGTCCGGCGCGATTCGAGCTGGCAGGTCATTCCCGCCCGTGAGCTGGTTCCTGGCGACATCGTTCGGATGCGACCCGGCGACATCATCCCGGCCGATGTGAAACTCCTTACCGGAGCATTGTCTGTAGACCAATCAGCACTCACCGGCGAATCGAAAGAAGCGGACAAGTTGCCCGACGAAGTGCTTTCGTCGGGTTCTGTCGTCCGCCGGGGCGAAGGAAACGGCGTGGTCATGTTGACCGGAATAAAAACTTATTTTGGCCGCACCACCGAACTGGTACAGCAAGCGCGCCCGAAATTCCACATTGATGCGGTGATGGCCAAAGTCGTCCGCTGGCTCTTCCTGGTCGTCGGCACTCTGCTGGGTATGGTGATTGTCATCTCTCTAATGCGCGGCACTCCGCTCCTCGAGATGGTTCCGCTCATGCTTATCCTGTTCATGAGCGCAATACCGCTCTCCCTCCCCGTCATGTTCACGGTCAGTATGGCCGTCGGGTCGAAGGAATTGGCAAAACGCGGCGTGCTGATAACGCGCCTCAGCGCCGTAGAAGATGCCGCAACCATGGACGTGCTCTGCGTAGACAAGACGGGCACGATCACGATGAACCAACTCGCTGTCGCCGGTGTGATCCCGCTGGAGCACGCGTCGGAAGCCGACGTGCTGTTCGCCGGCGCACTCGCGTCGGAGGAAGCCAACGAGGATCCGATAGACTTGGCGGTTCTGGTCGCCGCAAAGGAGCGGCACATTTTTGACAACCTTGCCAAAGTTACGCGCCTTTCATTCGTACCGTTCGATGCGGAAAACCGGCGCACGCAAGCCGTGGTTGAACAAAATGGACAGAGGATGCTGGTGATGAAGGGCGCCGTGGAAACGGTCGCCCAAGCCTGCGAACTACATCCCACGGCGACCGCAGCGCTGAAGGCGCGGGTCAACGAATCAGCGTTGAAGGGATATCGGATGCTGGCGGTGGCGCGAGGCTCCGAGACAGGCGTCCCAACTTTGGTCGGATTGTTGACATTATATGACCCGCCTCGACCGGATGCCCGGCAACTCATCGCCGCACTTCACGACTGTGGCGTGGTGGTAAAAATGCTCACGGGTGATGCGCTGGCAGTGGCAAGCGAAAGTGCCCGCAGCGTCGGGCTGCCCAACATACGGCGCATGGCCGACTTGAAAGCAGCGGGCGCTCCGGCTGGCAATGACGCGGTGGACTTGCTGGCGGACGCGGATGGATTCGCCGAAGTGTATCCGGAGGACAAATACATTGTGGTGAAGCACCTACAGGCCGCAGGGCATGTTACCGGCATGACCGGCGACGGCGTCAACGATGCACCCGCACTGCGCCAAGCCGAAGTGGGTATCGCCGTCAGCACCGCGACCGATGTTGCCAAGGCTGCCGCCAGTGTCGTCCTGACCGAGCCAGGGCTGACGAATATCGTGGCGTTGGTCGAACAGGGGCGGACGATCTACCAGCGCATCCTGACCTACATCATCAACAAGATCAGCCGGACGATCCTGAAGACGGCCTTCGTGGCCATCGCATTCGTGGTGACCGGAAAATTCGTCATGTCCGCCTTCACCATGCTGCTGCTGGTGTTTGTAACGGATTTCGCCAAGATATCGCTGTCCACCGACCACGTTCGACCGTCCAGGAAACCGGAAACGTGGAACATCTGGCCCTTCATCATGGTCTCCGTGGTGCAGGGCGTCTTGATGGTCGTAGAGGCGCTTCTCGTCTTGTGGATCGGCTGGTCACGTTGCGGATTGGCGACGAGCAATAATGCCCTTTACACCTTCAGCTTTCTGACGCTGCTCTACTTTGCCGCATTCTCCATCGTATCTGCGCGGGAGCGACGCTGGTTTTGGGCGACGATGCCCAGCAAGACCGTGGTGACGGCTGTCATGGCGGAAATGCTTATCGGCACCCTTCTGACTTTCGTGGGACTTCCGGAGCTCATACCATTGCCTTGGTGGCAGCCGCTCTTGATTCTCGCCTTTGCCATGGTCATGTGCCTGTTTTTCAACGATGCCGTGAAGGTCGCAATGATCAAATGGCGTGTACCTTCGGCATCTGCCTAAACGTTCCGCAAGATGAGAAATAAGCACTTTCTCAATCCGCCTCCTTCAAGATCGTGATGCGGGCTGTTGGTAAAATAGCGTAAGTTGTTTGTGGACATCTGGACAGAATTTTTTCAAAATATTCGGGGCAGTAAAGAAATACTCGCTCAATACCGCGAAAAACTCTGCCGGACTGGTTGCAGCATAGGGATTGATAAAGGTGGACTCTCCTGCTGCCACTTGCTGGCACAGTGTAGCGTAGGCTCCACTCAATGCCTCGGACCATTTTTTCCGGATCATGCCACGACGCAATGGCGGCATGCCATTCGTTACTCCGTTGAGGCCATCCAACTTATGGGCAAACTCGTGCAATACAACATTGTGGCCACCATGATGATTATAGGTATCACGCTCAACATCCTCCCAAGACAAAATAACCGGGCCGCGCAACCATGACTCGCCGGTTAAATCGCTTGCTTCGTTACTTACCAAGCCAATGGCATCCATCTGCACATGATGAACGCGAAACGCCCCTGGATAGAGTATGACCTCGACCCAGCCGTCGAAATACTCCACTCCCAGATTCAGGATGAGCAAACAGGCTTGGACGGCCACTGCCACCCTCATGGATGCCGTCACATCCAAACCTTGAGCGCCGGTAATTAATTTCTGATCCAGAAACCATGTTGTCATCTCGCGCAGATGCGCCATTTGTACTGCATCCAGCTCTCTCAGCACCAACACGCGCCGGGTCACACTTTGCCAGATGTAGTGCGGTATCGGATGACGCGTAAGAATTCTGCGCATGCGCCAGCGCCGCAGTGCTGTGCCTAGTGGACGCATCTCATGTTCTCAGTTGATGGAACGAAGCCTTGATCAGCTTATCAGGAGTGTGACAGTAACTTTAGAATCGTGGTCGAAATTATTCAAAATCATGCCGATGAAAGTGCGTATTTTGGCACTTGATGCAATGGGGAATGTAACTTGGTTTATGAAAATGCAATCTTTCACCACACTCATCGCATACCAGCGTCCCTAAGCCAGCAAGTTCGCCGCTTTGATATTTTGCGCTTGCCGCCTGTTCCTTTAATTGATGAAGCGCTATCGTGGTTTGATCTGCCGCTTCGGAAAATCGCTCCCAGAGTTCCCGCTTTATCAATGACACATCAAAACCCAGCCAAGACTTTAATTCCTTGCCAGTCTTATCCAGATACTGCGCAGCATCAACCAGATCCCGTTTCACGTAGGCTTCCAGCTTGACGGTTTCATTATCATCAAACTTATTCAAGGCCACGATATCGCTCCGACTTTCATCCAGCATTTGGTGGGCAAAGGCACCGCTTTGATGCGCTTTTTGCAGCGCTTTCTCCAGCAACAATTCATAAGCTTCACCCAATGCATCAATGGGATCGTGTGGCGGAAGTAACTCATTCATTTTTTATGCTCCTTTCCATTGGCATTCTGGCGTGGATCAGTAATTACCGGCACTCCGAGAGAATGTGGCAGCAGCCACAAGGTTGAATTCTTAATGGTCGCGCGGCATCCCATCTATTTCCGCTTCGGCTATCAGCCAATCTTCCACTGTATCGCCGCCATTGAAGCTGCGCCCTAATGCATGGTAATAAGCCGCTTCAGAAATCATGTGTAAACGATCCTCTCCATTACCCATACTTTTTTCAGTTTGAGCGAGCGATTTCTTGCTGATCTTGTGCGGCTTGGCATCAATTTTATTGCTTGTTACTAATGATTGGTGTGGCATGGTTTTTTCTCCAATTTTTAAGTTACCCGTCTCAGCATCACGATTCGTTTGCACCATCACATGGCAAACACCGCTTTTGCCCGCCATGAGCCGTGACAATACGCAGCATAGCTACGTGGTACTGTGCGCTAACACACAGACCAACCATTTCGTCGTTGGCATTCTCTTAAACATAGCCCGAGTCTCGATTGCATCAAATTCAATAAGCATGCACACGCCTATAAACGTGTCGGTGTGTGTTTATCGCGCGAGAAATATTCGGGCCATTACCCTATAGACTTTAAACCGACTGGCAAAAACAGGGAGGAGCAGCATGAACACAACAGAAAGAGCGCCGTTGCGTGAAAAAAATCGGGTTCTCGTCGCGATTTACCCAGATGAGGAGCAAACAAATGGCGTTGTGAGGTGCTTGATTGACAAGAATTACCAGATGGATCTAATTTCTGTCTTGGGACGGATACACGCGGTAGGGGACGATTCTTTGGGGATTTATAATCTGAACGTCGGTGAACGTATGCAGGCTTGGGGGAAAAGTGGCGCGCTCTGGGGCGGATTGTGGGGCATGCTTGCTGGAGCTGCCGGATTCTTCATCATCCCTGGAGTTGGCCCAATAGCGGCAGTCGGCTACATTGTAGAAGCTCTCGCTGGAGGCGCGGTGGTAGGAGCCGGCGCCATGGCCGGAGCCGCAGCATTATCGCAATTAGCCATTGCCTTCCACCGCGCCGGGATTCCGGAAGAAACGATTCTGGTTTTACACAATGCCATCAAAGAGGGTAAATATGTATTGATGCTGCGCGGCGCCGAGTCAGAGGTTGCTCAATGGCGAGACGTGCTAAAGACAGGCAATCCACTGGATATTTATGATTTACCTTATTCTCGGATGATCGACAAAGATTAGCCAATCAATCATCCTCATTTGCCGGGCACTTGACGCAGCAAATAGTTCATAAATTGAATAGCAGCTACTGATACCTCAGTCAAGTACCATTTTGGTTAAGCGTGTGGGATAGCGCCCAAAGCAGAAACCTTATCAAGCAATAACAATGTCGTTTTGATGAGGTCGACAACAAGTTGATCATCTATTTCAAGATCGCCTTCGTATTCTGCAAGATTCCGTTTGTGATGGCATGCTGCCAGTACACGCCACACCTCTGGTGCAATACCCAAGGTGTGTTCGAGCACCTGAAAAACAAGATAGCGATTTTCGGAGCGGTAGCCGTGCCAACGCAGTGCAGCCAGCGATAAAGCATGGGCTGCGTTGTAGGCTAGGTCAAAACGGCTTTCAATGGACAATGTTTCATTGCGCGCATCAATCAATCGTGCCCTACCTGAGCGCAACAGCCCGTCAAATTCTGCCTGACTGCCGGGTTCAGCTTTAAGTCCACCCGTTTTAACGAGGTTATTCAGTTGCTGGGAGGTCATGTTCCGAGCCAATCAAAAATATTTTTGGTTGTGCCATTATACGGGTGAGGAAAGCATTTCTCTTGCTGAGTTTTCGGGCAACGTCTTCCTTGTTGTAAATGGACGGGCTTATTTTGCGCCCTAACTGCCCTTCTGCAGGCATGAGTGCGGAATACACATCGGGGTAGTCAATGTTATCGCCAATCACCATGACATCAATATCGCTCTTGACGGTATCCGAGCCTTTGGCAATTGACCCATAAATGAACGCAACAGAAATTTTGTCAGCCATGGGTAATAAACCTTGCCGCAGCACATCCGCCATGCCAAATGTTTTCAGCACAATGCCGCGCAGTTCTTCAAAAATCGGAGCTTCCCGATTAGCTTGATAGTGCTTCTGATTGCCAATTTTATTTACAGTAACCAACCCGGAAGCTGAGAGCTTCGCCAATTCGCGCACCCCTGCCCCCGTACCTGATCCTGCCAGTCTGAACAGTTCGTTGGCATAAAAACTTCGCTCAGAATTTCCGAACAACAACCCCAAAACGCGGCCCTGAACCTTGGAGAACAAGGCATCGGATAAGCTTATAAATTGATCTTTCATGCGCGCATGATAATACCCATTGTGGGAATTATCAATCCCATAACGGGTATTATCTTTTGGAGGTGGATTCAGAACTCTCAACCGTCTGCAGACAAGTCACCATCAAGCAAAGAACATTGAGAAAACGTGGTGGCATAGTGGTGACATGGATAAAACCACGCCATCCGTAAAAAAGGCCTGCATCGCTGCAAGCCTTTAAGGTACTGGGGTGATCGATGGGGCTCGAACCCACGACAACCGGAATCACAATCCGAAATTCTTATATAGAAATATACCGTATAAACGTGGCTTTCAAGCTGTTTTAGTGTACAATTTTGGACTTCTTGGGACAAATTTGGGACAGTTGGAACAAAATGGCAACAATACTCAGGCGGGGTGATTTGCAGTGGCAGGTAAAAATCAGGGTTAAAGGACATAAGCCGGTCAGTAAAACCTTTAATACCCGCGACGATGCGAAGCGATGGGCAACTGATGTCGAGTCAGAGATGGGCAAAGGCGTTTATCAGGATCGCTCTGAGTCGGAAGGCACGACGCTGCATAAGGCTCTTGAAACCTACGACGCCATCGCTCAAAAGAATAAGGGCTACGAAGCTGAGCGGTATCGTATCGATATGTGGAAAGGCCACGATCTAGCCAAGCGCACTATTGCATCGCTCAAGACCAAGGATTTTGACGAATACCGTGATAAGCGTCGTGATGATGACGTTAGCGATGCGACGATCAGGAATGATTTGGCCGTTATTGCGGCCATCTTCAAGCATACCGACTACGGCGTGCCCAATCCTACTGTTCGCACAGTAAAAACGCTGGCAACCGCTAAGAAGCGCTCTAGGCGATTAGCTGCGGAAGAAGAAAAGTATCTAATGGCGCAGCTTGAAGATACTCAATGCTCTGACTCCAAGCGTGCAAATCTGTGGATTCCGGTTATAACTCGCTTCGCGATTGAAACTGCTGCGCGGCTTTCTGAAATCATCGGCAAGGACAAAACCAAGACTGAAGAAGGTGTCCCTGGCTTGCTATGGGAAAACGTCAATATCGAGAAGAGCATCTGCAAGTTGATCGACACGAAGAACGGCTCAAGCCGCTTTGTCCCGCTCTCCCCTGCCGCTATCAAGTGCCTGCAGCAAGCGAAAATATTGAAAGACGTTACTGCCGGTCCAGTATTTCATACTACGGTGTCAGCTATCAAGCAGGCATGGCAGCGTGCCAAGAAGCGCGCCCAGGCACAATATAAAAATAACGGCGGTACTGATGTGGATTTCCTTGTCGATTTCCGATTTCATGATAACCGGCATGAAGCGGCCAGCCGCTGGGCGCGGACGTTTGAACGGCAAAAATTGATGATGATTACCGGTCACAAAGATGGCCGGTCGCTGGATCGGTATGTGAATGCCGATGAAGATGATGTTGCGTTAATCGCGGCGACGATGGCCGCAACGCAGAAGCCCTCTGCTAAAAAGGGCGGATTTAACTATCGGCAAATCGGATTATCTAAACGCTAGACTTGGTTCTGGGTTGAAATCTTGACATGATGGGAGTAAAGTTTGCCGTGACAGCTAACTGTTAAGCGACGGAGTTTGTTATAGTTACAACTTGCAGCCAATTATCGTGAGAGGTTTAATCATGCAACATCTAACACTTGAGCAGTTCCGATCCACCAATGAGGCAGGGGGCGTGCTCTCCGTCACGCTCAAGGCAGAGGGGGCCGGTTTTGAAATGCAGATCGAGACGCTCCGGGGGCTGGCAAAGTTGGTTAAATCCCGCGACAAGAACGAGATGCGTCGGTTTCTTGACCCGCGCAAGGCACTCTTATTGCTGCGGGACTTGGGTATCCGGGAAGCTCATATCGACAGCAAGAAGTGGCGTCCGGAAGATAACGAGTTCGAGCGCAAGCCGCGACCTGACCGCGCCGAAGCAATGAAAGCCGCGCATGAGGCACTTTCGCATACGGACTGGCTGCGCGAAAAGTTAACCATGTCTGCTTCCGACACACGTCCGCGTGTGTCACATGAGCAAGTTATGAGTGAGGCTCAAGCCATCATTGATCGAAAGCGCCAAGCCCATGCAGAAAAAACCACGGCTTGAGTGGAGCGAGGAGGCTCGCGCCGACTTGTTGGCAATTGTCGATTTCATTTCAGACGATAATCCGCAGGCAGCGCAAGACCTGAAAAATGAGATCGAGGATAAGGTTAACGCCTTGCCGGATCACCCGAAAAAATTTGCACCAAGCAGACGTGCGCCTGGTTACCGGCAATTGACCGTGCGCAGCAATTATTTGGTGTTTTATCGCCTGTTGAGCGAGAAAATTCCGCAGATCATTGACATAGCCGCTGTTGTGCATGCACGCAGAAAATGGCCTGCTTGAAATTCACTTCTTTGCCCATGGACTTACTTGACAGCCCGCATGCGCTGCTGGGATCGGCTAGAGGTGGCTGATTAATCCACCATCGAGAAAAGTTGGGCGCACAAGAAAACAACCCACGCTCAGAGAGACGTGGGTTGTTGGTCAGCAATGCCCATAGAACAGAGCTGATGTTAAGTTCAAACAGGTGTAGCCACCGTCATTAATTGAGTGTTCGTCGCTCCCAAAACAGCAAGGAACAACGGCAAGGTAATAGCAATGGCCGCAGCTTCAGCAAAAGTTCTAACAGCGTGCTTGCTGTCGCCATTATCGTATCGGCGTGCGGTCATTTCGTAGCTCACCCCATAGCAAATACAGATGTCGCGTTTCATGTGGAAATCGCCGCCTTTGTCGCAATACAGCTCCACTGTGTCCCCCTCGCCAAGCACCGCTTCCCATTTCGTATAACCATCTTCACGGGAATCGGTTCGATACCACTTGACGCCGCCATGCTCCTTGACTTCCCAGGCGAACACCTCGGCAGTTTCGGCAGCAGCAAGCAGATTTTCAAAAAACATAATCCTGCTTAACTCCGCTCTTGCAACTTCGGGTTGTACCGTCATTTTCAACCAGAAGTTACCATCAGTTCCATGGCACTCGGATATTTCTGCCAGGCCTGCCGACACGGTGCGCTCTAACCGGCGAAGAGAATCCGCATCCCAATACTGGGTCACCCACTCTCTGCCGTCGATCTGAGCTACTTTGTTGTATCTGTCGCCGGTCAATTCCAGCCCTGTTGTTAAAAAATTCGTCTTGCTATTAGATGCGCTCATGAATTATCTCCAAAATTCAAAAACCAACATTGGTTTACTGAGTATTGGTAAAACACGAGGTTATAAAAAAACAACTCATACTCAGAGTCGTCTTTATAAATGACAGGCCAATTCCCTTGCCAGCAAGCAAAATATCCTTAACAATCACTACTTCACATTAACCACAACAACAGGGAGCTACAAATGAATAGAAAAGAATTGGCCGAAGCGCT
>Ga0302277_1001228_pt1 | contig 19244 bp, 15 predicted proteins | sample III_Bog_N3_1_FD_198759 | JGI IMG/M metagenome (GOLD analysis project Ga0302277, IMG submission 198759) | Peat permafrost microbial communities from Stordalen Mire near Abisko, Sweden - III_Bog_N3_1 | ecosystem: Environmental > Terrestrial > Soil > Wetlands > Peat | place: Sweden: Abisko... | reverse complement strand
GCTAGGATCTGGATCTACGAAACCGTGTTCAAAAAATCAGCCGCGCCGCCAAGTTATTCACAACCGCGCCTCACTCGCCTTAACTGCGGCTCGGCACGGTCGTGAATAACATTGGAGACGGTATCAGGTCGTTCCTCGGTATGCCCTCGGCTTCCACCTTGACCCGCCGCCCGGCTCCGGGGCTTTTGCGTTTAGGATTTCGCGCGGGGAAACCTGTCCACATTAGAAATTTGAATCACAATTCCTCGGCGGAATAGGTTGGACTGAATCCTGAAAGTTAATTCCCTGAAACTCCACATGGGTATCCACAACCAAAAGTCGCCGATGCCACGCTAACAATGTAGCGACGGTTTAGGCCGGCAAACCGATCAACGTCTTTCTGTCCAGCCGTTCGCCCTTGGTGGGCATCTTTGATAAATCTATGAATGGCGATTCGTATGGGGTGAGTACCCCATATCCCGAATGTGTTCCAGTTTGTAGCCTTTTCCCATGAGTTCTAAATGCAACTCGCAAGCTGGCCAGCTTGCCGGGGCAAGGCTTCACCACGGAACGGGCGTTTGCCAGCCAATTCTAGTTGTGGATGACGAGGTCTTAATCCATCGGCTCAACACCGGAATGCTAGTTCTCTCATGCTACGAAGTGGAAGCCGCCGAAAATGGGGCGGCGGCTTGGGACGCATTACAAGTTAAATGCTATGATCTCATGATCACCGACAATGCTATGCCAATTGATGCGGATACCAAACTTGGCAATGCCACAAATCTATGAGCGACCAAAAGGAAAATCAGAATGTGGCTGATCGGACGTGGCGCGCTGCACGGGCCCAAATCCAATCAGAACAAGAAATTACGCGCACTGCTCAGAACAAGACCCAAACCGAACAAGCCATCACGAAGACAGCGCAAGCCGAAACGGAGACAAAGCAGGCTGATACAAAGACGGAGCAGTCGCAGACCAAAGCGAATCAAAACCATACACGCATGGTTCAGGCCGCGACGCAGACCGAGCAAGACAAGACCCGGACGGCACAGGCCGAGACACAGATTGAACAGGCAAGGACGCGAACGATGGAACAAGCGCTCCGCGCCTCTGAGTTGAGTTATCGGAGGTTATTTGAAGCGGCGCAAGACGGCATATTGATTTTGGACGTGGACACGGGCCGCGTCACAGATGTGAACCCGTTCCTGACCACGTTGCTCGGTTTTTCTCATGAAGAAATGATTGGCAAGACGGTCGGGGAACTGAGTCCATTCAGGGACATTGTTTCCAACCAGGCGATCTTGGAGCAGTTGCAATCGGATGGTTATGTCCGTTACGAAGATTTGCCCCTGAAAACAAAGGATAACCGCCAAATTGCCGTCGAGTTTGTCAGCAATGTCTATCAGGCCGGCGACAAAAACGTGATCCAATGCAACATCCGTGACATCACGGATCGCAAAAAGGCAGAGCAACACTTGCACCTGCTCAAGACTTGTGTTTCGCATCTTAATGAGATCATTTTGGTGACGGAGGCCGAGTCGATTGACGAGCCAGGCCCGAAGATTGTCTATGTGAATGATGCATTTGAGCGGCTTACGGGCTACAGCGCCGCCGAAGCGATTGGGCGCAGTCCGCGTTTTCTTCAGGGTGAAAAGACCGACCGAAAAGTCTTGGCCGAGATTCATGGCGCTTTGCAGCGGCGAGAGCCGATCAAACGGCAGATGATCAATTACAAGAAAGATGGCACCGAGTATTGGATGGACATAGATGTGGTTCCCATTTTTGATACAACAGGTAACTGCACCCACTTCGCTGCAATCGAACGCGACATCACGAAGGCGAAGATGGTTGAGGTCCAGCTGCTTTGGAAGACGGCGTTCTTCGAGGCCCAGGTTAATTCAGCCCTCGACGCCATCATTGTCGTTGATAGCGAAGGGAAGAAGTTGCTCGAAAATCCACAGATGTTCGTCTTATGGAATCATCCCAAGGAAATCCTTGAAACACTTGATCATCGGCGGCGACTTGAATGGGTTGCCAACCTAGTCAAAAACCCACGGCAATTCGCCGAGAAAGTGGCCCACCTATATGCCCACCCGAACGAAGTCAGTCGTGATTTGCTGGAACTGAACAATGGCAAATATTTTGACCGCTATACCGCACCTGTTCGCGGTCTTGATGGAAAATATTTCGGCAGAATCTGGACTTATCGCGACATTACCGAGAAACAAAGAATCGAGGCGCGCTTCCGCCGACTGGTGGATTCAAATGCGCAGGGCGTGATTTTTTGGAACACAAAAGGCCAGATCACGGAGGCCAACGATTCCTTTCTGAAACTCATGGGCTATACCCGCGCGGATTTGGAAGACGGGCCGATTGACTGGTTCGCGATGACGCCGCCCGAGTGGGCTGAACGCGACCAACAGGCGCTGAAGGAACTCGCCGCCAAGGGCGTCTGCACACCGTTTGAGAAAGAATACATCCTCAAGGATGGCTCGCGCGTGCCAGTTCTGATCGGAGCGGCAACTTTTGAAGACAACCCAAACGAAGGCGTGTGCTTCGTCCTTGACCTGACCGAGCGAAAAAAGATGGAGGCGCAATTCCGTCAAGCGCAAAAAATGGAGGCCATCGGTCAGTTGGCCGGCGGCGTGGCGCATGATTTCAATAACATTCTATCCGCCGTTCAAATGCAGGCTGATTTGCTAAAATTTGATGGCGGACTTTCCCCCAACCAAGCGGAGTCGCTTGAAGATATCATCGACAGTGTTAAACGTGCTACCGCGCTGACCCGGCAATTGCTCCTATTCAGCCGCCGGGAAGTCTTCCAACTCCGCGATCTGGACTTGAATGAAACCGTCACCGGCACCACCAAAATGTTGAAGCGGATGCTGGGTGAAACCATCAAGATCCAACTCAAACTGGCGGCGCAACCGGTGTACGTCCATGCCGACGCGGGGATGTTGGACCAAGTGCTGATGAACCTCTGCGTAAACGCCCGCGACGCCATGCCCAGCGGCGGCCAGTTGGTCATCGAAACGGCCGGCGTGGAAATCGATGAACTGACCGTGTCTCAATGCGTTCAGGCACGGCCGGGCACCTTTGTGCGCCTGAGTGTGAGTGACAATGGCGGCGGCATAGTACCGGAGATTCTGCCGCAGATTTTTGAACCGTTCTTCACCACCAAAGATGTCGGCAAAGGCACAGGCTTGGGGCTGGCGACCGTCTTCGGCATCGTCCAGCAACATCAAGGCTGGATCAATGTCTATAGCGAAGTTGGCCATGGGACGACGTTCCGCATCTATCTGCCGCAACTGACCGGAAATATCGTCATAAAACCCACGCCGCCGGCATTCGCGGCCCTGCGCGGCGGCAATGAAACCATTTTGCTGGTGGAAGATGATCCGGCCTTGCGCGTCGCCGTGCGCAAAGCATTGTCGCAGCTTGGCTATCGCATTCTTGAAGCACCCACGGGTCTCAAAGCCCTGAATGCCTGGAAGAAAAACCGGGATGAAATTAGTTTGCTGCTGACCGATCTGGTCATGCCGGACGGCATGTCTGGAAAAGACCTGGCGCAACGCCTCCTCCGGGAAAATCCCAAACTGAAGGTGGTTTACATGAGCGGCTACAGTGCCGAAGTCGTCGGCAAGGATTTTCCCTTTACGGAAGATGTCAACTTTCTAACGAAACCATTCCCGGCGCAAAAACTGGCGCAAACCATCCGGGACAGGCTGGACAAAGCCGCTTAATTTTTAATAAATGCTAGTCATGTCCAGTGCTTCAACCATAAAAATGAATACAAAGTTGCTCATTGTGGATGATCACCCCATGTTGCTAAATGGGTTGCGTCAAGCGCTGTCAGAGCATTCCAACCTTACATTGGTCGGCGCGGCGGCTACGGGCGGGGAAGCCCTGAAGCTGGCGAGGGAATTGACACCCGATTTGGTGGTCATGGACATTCATTTGCCAGACCTGAATGGCATCGAGGCCACCCGCCAGATTCTCAACAAACAACCTTCGGTGAAGGTCATCATTTTTTCCCGAGATCCCTCGCACGCGCTGGTTCAAGAAGCTTTGCAGGCAGGAGTCAAAGGATATGTTTTGAAGCGGGGCAGCGTAAAGGAACTGATTCATGCAATTGCAGTGGTGATGGTTGGCGAAATTTATTTAAGCGCTAAGGTTAGTGCCGGGATCGTGGAAGACTACCAAAAGCGTCTCGTGGTGGCGGGCGAGCCGGCCAAGCCGAAGTTATCCGATCGGGAAAAGCAGTTGCTTCGGCTCATTGCAGAAGGCCGACGCAACAAGGAAATCGCAACGGAAATGAAGCTAAGCGCCAACTCGATTGAAACCTATCGCGCGCGCTTGATGAAAAAAGTGGGTTATCGCAATACGGCTGAATTGGTCCGTTATGCCGTACGCGAAGGGATTTCGCCCCTTTAGCAGCCTGGCTCGAACTTCTGCGGGAGGAACCTTTAATTGGAGGCTCCTTGCTTCGGCCACTACATTTTCACCGGTGCCCGCATGGTTCCCCCTTTTTCAGCGAAGTGTGCTGGTTTCCATACATAAAAGATGTGGTTTTCTGTTCCTCATTGGTGCTTCGCTTCCCTCCGATAACTGAAACAGTAACAGCGAAATTCTGTGGCCGATTGTGAAGCTGCGTGATGACGCCAATACCTGAAATCATGCGCGCCGTTTTTGGCCTGCGGAAATCGAAGCACATAACAACGAATCGAAACTGAAATTAATTATGACCCCGACTGAAACTCCCGAGCTCACCCGCCGCAACGGCGATCACACGCTCGCCGCGCCCCGCAAAACGGCCATCAGCCTGGCCGCGCCAAACAAGACCGAAAAATCCGACGTGGCCGAAGTGTCGGAAGAACGGGCCGCGGCCCGCAAGATGGCAGAGCAAAAGGCGAAGGCGCGCACGCTGGCGCGCGCGCAGGCCGTGGCCGAAAAACTTTCCACCGCCACCGAGGAAGTTTCCTCGGCGATTCAGGAGGCGAGCGGCGCGATTCATGAATTGGAGAAGACGATGCAACAGATCGCGACCGGTTCGCAGCAGGCTTCAGCAGCGGCGGAGGAATCTCGCACGGCGATCAATCAGATTGAGAAGGCTTCCGATGAGGCGAACAAAACCGCGACTCTTTCCAAGGATCGCGTGAACACGTTGCAGCAGTTGGCCAAGGCGACCACCTCCGATATCGAGGCCTTGATCAGCGGCGTTGCTGGCGCGGCGAAAGCCAACTTCGAGTCGGCCAAAATGATTGTCGAACTGGAACGGCTCTCGGATGAGATCGGCAAGATTGTTCATGCGGTGGCCCGCATCGCCGACCAGACGAATCTATTGGCGCTCAACGCAGCCATCGAAGCCGCGCGCGCGGGTGAACATGGCAAAGGTTTTGCCGTCGTCGCCGACGAGGTGCGCAACCTCGCGGAAATCAGCGAGAAGAGTGCGCGGGGCATTCAAGAGGTTGTCAGCGAAATCCAGAACCAGGTAAAGGTCGTGGCGGCTGATACCGAAGCGGCTGGCAAACGCGGCATGGAAGAAGTTGAAAAAGCCAAGACTGTCACAAAGGACCTTTCGCAAATCGGCCAGGACATGGTCGTCATCCAGCAAGCGTGTGAAGTAATTTCGGTGAATGCCACGCAGGCTTTGAGCGGTGCCCGCGAATACTTGAAAGGGGCCGAGCAAATTGCTTCGGCGTCGGAAGAAGCTTCGTCCGGTTGCGAAGAAGCGCTCAAATCCGTGCAGGAACAATCCAAGGCGTTCAACGAGATGAGCGACGCAGCGCGCTCGATGGCAGATCTGGCCGAAGGACTCAAGACTTCCACCAACCCGCAAAAGTCGGCGGAGGAGCTCGCGGCGTCGGCCGAGGAATTGTCGGCGAACGCAGAAGAGGTCAAGGCCTCCGGTTCGCAAATCGCCACGGCGATTGATCAGATTCAAAAAGCGGCGGCCATCCAGGGCAAGTCCGCAGAGCAAGCCACGGATCTGGGAACCCAATTGCTACAGGCTTCCAAGGCCATGAACGAGCGTGCCACGGTCAGTTCGGACAAAATGAATTCGATCAAGGATTTGGTCGGACGCAGCAAGGCCAACATTGACGTGCTCGTTTTGAATATCGGCAAGGCCGCCGAGGCGTCGGTCATCTCCGCCAAGAACGTCGTACAACTGGAAGAGCGCACCCGGCGCATAGACAAGATTGTAGATGCCATCGTCATGGTCACGGTGCAGACGAACATGCTCGCTGTCAACGGCAACGTCGAAGCGGCGCGGGCCGGAGAATTTGGCCGCGGCTTCTCGGTCGTGGCGGGTGACATTCGCTCACTCTCCAATGAGAGCAGCGAGAACGCGGATCGCATCAAAGATCTCGTGCGGCAGGTGCAGGCCCAGATCACACGGGTGGCGGGCGACATCGAACTGGCCGGCAAAACGGCCGTCGCCGGAGTGGAACGCGCCCATATTTCCACTGCCAATCTCGACACCGTCGTCAAGGACGTGGACGTGGTGCTGACCAGCATCCAGCAAATCGCCACCGGCTCGAATGAATCCGTCAAGGCGCTGGATCAGGCCGCGAAAGCGACGGACCAGATCAGTTCCGCCGCGCAGCAAATGGGCCGTTCCACCGAAGAAGGCGCCAGCGCCGCCGAAGAGGCGAGCAAGGCCGCGCAGCAGATTGCGCAGGCCATCGAAGAAATCGCTTCGCAAGCCGACGAACTGCAGCACGGCTAACCAATTGCCCCGCGCACGCCGGGCGAAATTCGGAAATCCGAACGGTTTGGGCTTGGCGCGAGGCGAACACTTTTAACCGAGAAACAACTATGAGCGAACAAACGAAAATTGCTTCCGGCCAGAAGGACGAGAGCCAGTTGGTCACGTTTTATCTGGGCGAAGAAGAATTTGGTTTCGACATCATGTCGGTGCAGGAAATCATCCGGCAACCGAAGCTGTCGCGGATTCCCATGGCTCCGAATTATGTCGAGGGCATCGCCAATCTGCGCGGAATGGTTCTACCGGTCATTGACACCCGCACGCGGTTCGGCATGGCCCGCACGGAAGACACGGACCGCACGCGCGTGCTGGTCGTGGACGTGGACGGCAATAAAACCGGCTTACGCGTGGACCGCGTGCGCCAGGTGACCCGCGTGCTGCAACAGCAAATGGAATCGCCGCCGCCGGTGATTCGCGAGGGCATGAATTCCAACTACCTGTCTAGCGTCGTCAAACTTGAAGACGGCAAACGGATTATCATGGCGCTGAATCCCAAGGCGATTTGCAAAGTGTCGCCGGAAGAATTTCAAAAGCAGCAGGCTTCAGCGCAAATCGAAACCGCAGTCACAACCGACCAAGCCAAGTGTGTCGGCGAAGACCAGTCGGTCACGCAGTTGGTCACGTTCAAGCTCGGCCTGGAAGAGTTCGCGTTTCAGATGGATCGCGTGCGGGAAATCCTGCGCGTCGAACGTCCCAGCGAAGTGCCCGGCACGCCGAAACATATTTTGGGCATGTTGACCGTGCGCGGAAATATTCTGCCGGTGATTGACCTGCGGGTTCTTCTTGGCCTGAGCAACCTCGAATCGGAAGTCGTCGCGGAAGCGACGGACTTGTGCGCACGTTTCAAAACGTGGCTGAACGCTGCGGGCGAAAGCGTTCAATCTGGAGTGGGGAAACTCGACGCGTCCGGCGCCGAAATCGTGCGCCAATGGATGGCGGCTTGCAATACCTCGAGCCAGGCCTTGATGGAGATTTTAAGCAAGCTGCGCAGGGCGAATGACAAGTTGCTGCGCGGCGTGGCGCAGATGCAGAGTCTGGCCATGACGGAACCGGCCAAAGTGAAAGAGTATTTTCAACAGGAAGTGGACGCGGGTGGCCAACAGGTGATCAAGCTGTTCGGCGAATTCCAGATCAGCGTGAAACAAAACATTCGCGAGGATCAGCGATTGATCGTGGTGCAGACCAATGGTTCATTGCTGGCCTTGCTGGTGGACAAAGTGCGCGAGGTCATGAACATTCCGAAACGCCAGATTGATGCGCCGCCGCAAAATTTATCGGAAAACAAAAACATCGAGCTTAGTGGTGTCGCCAAGCTGGAAAATGGCAAGCGCCTCATCCTGTTGCTGGATGCCGATCATCTGGTTCAAGACCAAGAATTGCAGAAACTAGGCGCGGTAGCCAGTGAGTCATCGGCGAACGCGGCGCAAAAACATCAGGTCGGCGGCGTAAGCGCAGCGTTGGGCGAGCAACAGTTCGTCACCTTCCGTCTCGGTGACGGCGAGTATGGTGTTCCCATCGCGAAGATTCAGGAGATTGACCGGTCCTCGAAAATGACCCGCGTGCCACGCACGGCGGATTATGTTGACGGAATCACCAACCTCAGAGGCGAAGTCGTCCCGGTGATCAACGCGCGGAAACGTTTCAATCTGCCGCTGAAAGAGGCGGACGAACGCACGCGTGTCATCATCATGGAACTGGCCGGCGTGAAAACTGGCTTGCTTGTTGATTCCGTTCGAGAGGTGCTGAACCTCGCCACCAAAGACATCGCTCCGCCACCAACCTCGCTCTCCACCACCATCGATCGCCAATATATTTCTGGCATCGGGAAGGTGGATGGCGACAAACGCATGATTGTTCTGCTCGACGTGGAGAAGATTCTCCAGCGCAACTAAACGTCCTCCCAGTTTAACCAAGTCTGGAGGACGCCGGGGCTTCCAGACTTCACGCATTTTTTATGAAACGGATTCGTGTTTTGGTCGCCGATGATTCCGCGCTGATGCGCCGGACGCTGCGCCACGTCATTGAGTCGGATCCCGAACTTGAGCTGGTCGGGGCCGCGCGCGATGGCGAGGACGTGGTGCAAAAGGCGCGTGAACTCAAGCCGGATGTCATCAGCATGGACATCAACATGCCCAAGCTCGACGGCATCACGGCGCTCCAGATCATCGTCAACGAGAACATCTGCCCCGTCGTGATGTTATCTTCGCTGACCAGCAAAGGCGCGACGACGACGTTTGAATGTTTGGAGCTGGGCGCGTTTGATTATGTCGGCAAGCCCGACGGCACTGTCAGTTCGGATCTCGGCAGCGTGGCGCGCGAGTTAATTTTAAAATTAAAGGCGGCGGCTGGCGTTGGCAGTCTTCATCGCAACGGCAAGCAGCGTCGCGAACTGCGCCAGGAAATCATCCGCACCAAACCCGTTTCCACCGGCGCAGATTTTACGCGGTTGAAAAGCGGGAACAATTTCAAGGCCATCACCATCGGCATTTCGACCGGCGGGCCGGCCACCATCATGGAAGTGCTGCCGCAGATTCCGCGCGATATAAATGGCGCGGTGTTCATGGTGCAGCACATGCCGGTTTCCTTCACCAACTCCTTCGCGCGCCGGCTTAATGACGCCTGCGATTTGAAAGTGGTCGAAGTCGAGTTGGGCATGGAAGTGCAACCCGGCTATTGCTACGTCGCGCGCGGCGACGCGCATCTGACGCTGTATCGCAAACTCACCGGGCAGATTCTGGTGCGCATGCCCACGACGCCCAAGACTCTTTTTGTGCCGTCGGTCAACGTGATGATGGAATCCGTGCTGGCCGTTTATGGCCCCGATACCATTGGCGTTTTGATGACGGGCATCGGTGACGACGGTGCCGACCAGATGACACGAATCAAGGAAGCCGGTGGCTACACAATTGCCGAGAGCGAGGAAAGCTGCGTTGTCTATGGGATGCCGCGCGAAGCCATCGAGCGCGGCGGTGCCTGTGAAGTGCGGCCGAGCTGGGAAATTGCCCGGGCGATTCTGAAACGCTTGTGAACCGAGAGACTATTTCAAAATGAATATTGAAACACTGATTGCCGGCCTGGCCGTGGAAGATGAAACCGACCGCAGTAACGCCGCCGAGGATTTGGGCTATTCCGGTTCGGCGAAATCCATCTTGCCATTGATGGAGCGACTCGCCGTGGAACCTTCCCGCAAAGTGCGCGAAACAATTTTCGCGGCGCTTGAAAGAATTGATCTTCCGGAAGTCCGCATTCAGATGGCGGCGTTGCTGGACAGCGATGATGCCTTCCTGCGCAACCAGGCGGTCGGTGTGCTTCAGCGACAAGGCGCGGAGTCGGTGCTGGTCTTGCTGGCGCGCATGAACGACGCCGATCCCGACGTGCGTAAATTTGTGCTCGATGCGGCGGCGGGCATTTCGTCAACGGCCGTTGATCCAATCTTTGAAGCAGCGCTGCGGGACGCGGACGTGAACGTTTTGATTGCGGCGCTGGAACATTTAGGCGAGCAACGCAAAAGCCGGTTCAAATGTGCCGTCGAAGAAATTTTTTTGAAAGCCACCGAACCCATGCTGGTGTGTGCGGCGTTTGCCGCGCTGTTGCAGATCGGCGATGTGGCTTCCTGGCATTGCATTCGCCAGCGCTATCCGACGGCGGCGAGCGTGCCGGACTGGGAACTAGGCTGGTGGATCCGCGCGCTCGGCGAGTTGGCCACGTTGGGCGAACTGGCCATGTTTCAGGAGCTCCTGCAATTGCACGACAAAAACGTGGCGCGGGATACCATCATTGATGCGCTTGAACGCTTTCAAGTCCGGCATGGCCGCGTGCAAATCAGCGATCAATTCTGGACGCTGCTGCGGGAACAGCTGGAAGAAAATCTGGCACCGGAAATCAAACTTCAACTGTTGCGCGTGGTGGGCGGCTTTGCGGAGCCGCCGGCCATTGGCAAGTTCTTGGTCGCCTTGCTGGCGCAGAATGACCGCACGCTGAAGCTGGGCGCGATCGAAGGGATCAAACGTCTCGAACGCCCGGACTTGCTGGCCTCGCTTCGCGAACGCAGCCATCTTGAGCCGGATTCAGAAATCGCCGAGGCGCTCGGTCAGGGCGAGGAAAAACCATGATGACGCTCGCGTTAAAAGATTTTGCCACCATCCGCGATGAAGTCTATCGCCAGCTGGGCCTCTACTTTGAAGACTCAAAAGTTTACTTCATCCAGAAGCGGCTGGAAAAGCGCATGGAAACTTTGGGCGTGGAGTCATTCGCGGATTATGCCTTCCTCCTGCGCTTCGGCGACAAGTCAGGCAAGGAAATGCAGGCGCTCGCCAACTTGGTTACGACGAACGAGACCTACATGTTTCGCGAGTTTGAACAGCTTCAGGCCTTCGCCGATCATTGTCTGCCGATGATCTTGAAGCCGCGCGAGGCGGCCAACGACCGGAAGCTGCGGATCTGGTCGGCGGGTTGTTCGTCCGGCGAGGAACCATACACGCTGGCCATCATCCTCAAGGAAGTGATGCACGACTTCCGCATGTGGGACATCAAGATCAAGGCCACCGACATTGACCAGGTGCGTTTGGAAATGGCGCGGCGTGCCGTTTACGACGAGCGCTCGGTCAAAGAGATTCCGCCCGAATATTTTGACCGGCACGTCACGCGTCTGCCCGCCGGTTACTTTGGCATCAAGCCGGAGACCGCCAAGCTGGTCGAACTCGAACACCTGAACTTGAGCGACCGGATGGCGATGCGCGCCATGCGGCAGTTTGATTTTATTTTCTGCCGCAACGTGCTGATTTATTTCGACGACGCCTCGCGCAAGGCGGTGGTGGATCATTTTTACAACGCGCTCAAACCTGGCGGCTTCATTTTTCTCGGCCACTCGGAATCCATCGGACGCATCAGCACGGCGTTCAAGCTGCTGCGGGTCGGCCAGCACCTCGTTTATCGCAAGGATTTAATATGACCAAAGTTTTGATCGTGGATGACTCGTCGCTGACGCGCGAGTTTCACAAGCACATCTTGAAAGCGGCTGGCTTCGCCTGCGACACCGCCGCCGACGGCATGGAAGGATTGGAAAAAGCGACAGCGGAGAAATTTCAAGTCATTCTCACTGACGTGAACATGCAGGGGATGGACGGCTACGAATTCACCAAGCGCCTGCGACAAAATCCCGACTATGACGAGGTGCCGATCGTCATCATTTCCACGGAAGCCAAGGAGCTGGACAAGCAAAAAGGTTTCAGTGCCGGCGCGAATCTTTATCTCGTCAAGCCAACGGATGCCAGCCGCATCGTCGAAAGCCTAAAGCTGCTCCTCGGGACGCGTTAAAACTATTTGCCGATTGATTTTCATGCGCTGGTCAAACCAAAACCCGTTACGCGAGCGAGCGGATTGCCCTTCATCGGCAAGCCAAGTTTTCCTTACGGGCTGGCGCGGTCTGGGAGCGCGCGTCTGGTCACTGGCAAAAATTGGCAAGTCCGCTTCGTCCAGAGAGGCGATTGTCTGGGCCAGCCGGTTGAACGAGGAAAAGGATTTCCTCCTGTCAATGGTTCGTGGCATGGAGGCGGAATTTCTGACCACGGGCCGCGGACTCATGGACTTGGCGCGACAGTTGAGCGACATCCAAAAGGAATGCCAATCGCTCACTGACTTGACCTTAGGCCAGACCCAGGACGCTGCCGTTCAATTCGCATTTCAATTGCTCAAAAAATCGGAGGATCTGGTGCTGGCCAGCTATGACCAATACGACCATGTATTCACAACGTTTGCCGAGTTGCAGCACCGGCTTACTCAACTTGCTAATCAACACCGAGACCTCATGCGCGTGTTGTTGCCTCTGAATTTCATAACGACCTCGGTCCGCATCGAAGCCAGCCGGCACCCGCAGGAAGTGCAGGAAGTCTTTTTTACGCTGGCCGCTACGGTAAATCAGACGGTGAAAGACGTCCGGGTTACGCTTGAACGGCAATTTGAAGAACTGGCTGCGAGCCAGCAAATGGTGGAGAAGCTGGTGGCGCAAGTTTCCACTTCAATTGAACAACATCGGAAAACCGTCAGTGGCACTTTGGCAAACAACCGCAGCCAATTGCGCGCTTTGAGCCAGGAACTTTTCAGGGCCAGCGCCGGGGCCTGTGGTCTTTCGCAGTTCAACCAGGCGGTCACTCGCCATATCCACGGTATCATCCTTGCGCAGCAATGCCAGGACATCACCCGCCAAAAAATCGAACATGTCGGCGAGGCGATGGATGAAATGCGCACCCATCTGGACCACCCCAACTCCCCGGATGCGGAGACGCATCAGTTTATCTTTCAGGCGGCCCAGATTCAGTTGCGTCAAACTCAGAATGTTTTTGACGAGCTTAATTGCGCGGCCGACAGCCTGAAGTCCGGGATCCATAGTTTACGCACCGACGCCGGTGCTGCTGCCGACGCTTCCGTCAAAGTGGGCGGCACATTGCTCGACGCCAATATTGCCGGCGAGTGCAAGGCCGGCATCGGCAAAATTCTTACCATTATCCAGGAAACCGTTCAAACTACCAACGACATCATTACCGCCTTCAAGCCGTTGCAGGCCCGGTTCCTCAATTGCACCCACGAGGCAACCGTTTTGGCCAATGACGTGCGTCATGCCGCGCTCAACGCGCAGGTTTTCGCGATCCATGCGGCTGACGGAGCCACGTTGGAAGTGCTTGCCGGCAACATGCGCATGATCTCCGATGAAACCATGTTGCAAGTAAATCAGTTGGGAAGCGCTCTGCAAGCCACGGCCGACATGGTAAGTAATCTCCGGCAACGATTGAAGGATTTTCAGGAGTTAAGCTACATCGAGCAGGAAGTGCTTGCTGAGGAGTCAGCGCTTTCGCAGAAAATGCTTTCGGAATTGGAAGGCGCCATTCCTATCCTCATGCAGCGCATCGCTCAACAGCAGGAGGCTTTCGCTCAATCCGTCGAGGGCGCGCTCGTGAAGGTTCAGTTTCCAGTCACGGTTGCAGAAGCCAATTCGCGAGCCATTGGATTCTTTAAAGATGTGGTGACTTGGGGCGGCGAGGGTGTCTCAGATTCGCAGACAGAAACAGGTGCTTTGCAGAAAATTGAACGACTCAAATCCAAATACACGATGGCCTCTGAAAGGCACACGCACGCCACGGCCTTGCAGCCAGCGAGTGCGTCCGCCAGCCAGCCTCTCATTGAGTTGTTCGGCGAGCCGGTGCAGCCATCCAATGTTGAAATACTGGTTTTGACTTCCACTCAAAAAGCGGAGACCGCCGATCATGCGATTGATTTTAATCTTTCCGAACGCCCAATCACTGCATCAACAGCTTCTATCACGGCAACGAAATCCTCGGCCAGCTCGGACTTGGGCGACAACGTGGAGTTGTTTTAATGAAGACGTCTACTGATCAAAACTTAGCGAGCCAATCCTTATGAACGACAACATTATCTGGGTAGAAGTGGCCCGCCTGCCAATCGCCAAGATGCAGGACGTGCTACTAGCACGATTCATCGGCCGGGACGAGGCCACCAAAATGGATTTTTCTCCCGCTGTTTTAACCCGACTCGTCACGGCAATTTCAGAAATCACCCGCAACGTGGTGCAACATGCCGGCGCTTCCGGGGTGCTTAAGATCGGGCAGATCATTGAGGAGGGACAATACAGGTTGCGCATCATTGTTTCGGATCAAGGCAAAGGCATCGACCACCCCGAACGGTTTCTGGAAGATGGCAAAGCTGGCACGCTCGGTTCCGGCCTGCCGGGCACGCGCCGGTTGGTGGATCAATTTCATATCGAGTCGGCACCTGGCACCGGCACCACGGTGACTATGGAATTCAGAAAAACCGAGGTCACGACATGAGCTGGCAAATCAAAACGGAAAGCGGCGTCATCGTGGTGACGTTGGGCAGCGAGATGGGGATTCAGAACGCCGCTGACTTTCATCAGACAGTGTTGCCTCTCGCCGTCTCCGGTGCGGCCTTACGCATAGACGCGCAGGGGGCCAAGTCCGTCCACACTTCCATCATGCAGATTCTTTACGCGCTGTCGCAAGCGGTGCCAGACCTTGGGGTGATCAACGCCTCGGACGATTTTCGGGCGACCGAGGCGCGCGTCGGATTTTCTTTGCCGCGATCCGACCAGACACAAATTTCAATAGATTCGGCGCAACCCGCATAGGAACTTTATGGCTAAAACAATCATGGTGGTGGACGACTCATCCAGTATGCGACAAATGGTCAATTTCACATTGGCCAGCGCGGGTTATCAAGTGGTGGAAGCCGCTGACGGAGCAGACGCGTTAGTGAAGAGCACCGTTCAGAAAGTGGACCTCTTTATCACCGATCTCAACATGCCCAACATGAATGGGATCGAACTCACGCGCCAGTTGCGCGCGGCGGCAGCGTATCGGTTCACGCCGATCGTGCTGCTCACAACCGAGTCGCAGCAAGAGAAGAAAATGGAGGGCAAGGTTGCGGGTGTCACCGGTTGGATCGTCAAACCTTTTCAGGTTGAACAATTGCTGGTGGTGGTGAAAAAGGTGTGTCCATGAAATATCTTAAAATGAAATTCGAGGATGTATGGATATAGCCGCGCTCCAACTCAAGATGCGTGACGCCTTCCGCGTGGAAGCGACTGACCTGCTAGCCGAGCTGGACTCGTCCATGCTGGAACTGGAATCGCGACCGCAGGATGCCGATCTGCTGAACCGCGTTTTTCGCGCCATCCACACCATCAAAGGTTCCGGCGCCACGGCAGGCTTCAACGAGATGGCCGCCTTCACGCATCATGTCGAAGAATTGTTCGATGAAGCGCGCATGGGCCGGCTGATCATCACGCATGAAATGATTGATCTCGCACTACAAGCCAAGGATTTGATCGGACAATTGCTTGAGTCGGGCAATCCCGGCGAACTGGAATCTACTTGTGCGCAAGTCGTCGAGGCCTTGGCCAAGTTTCTTCCGCAATCACTTAAGCCAGGTTCGAAGAGTCCGTCGAAACCTGGCAGCACCGCCGCCCAGAAACAGCGGCATAAAATCTTTTTCAAGCCGCACGCGCAGGTTTTTTTTAGCGGCACCGATCCGCTAAATCTGGTGGATGAGCTTTGCACGTTGGGCGACGCCAAAGTAACCGGCCTGATGGATGGAATCCCATCCTTGGAAAACCTGAATCCAGAACAATGTTATCTGGCTTGGAACGTAGAACTGGCAAGCACGCAGCCCATCGCCAAGGTCAAGGAAGTTTTCCTTTTCGTCGAAGACGAGAGCGAAATAAAAATCGAGAGTCATAATGAAACGGCACTTGGCGAAACCGCAAAAAAGGATCCGCTGGCTGACTTTGTGAACATCGCCGGCCAGAGCTTGGAGGCGTTGGATGGTTTTTTATCGCAACTTCGCGCCAGCAAAGAATCGAACCGCGATTGTTGCAAAAATTATCTCCGCATCCTCAAAACTTTTCAGGCCGCCGCGCATCGCCAGGATCAGAAAGAAGCGGCGGCTTTGCTGGAGGAACAAATTCATCTGCTCGAAGTGGCTGTCACCAGCGGCACTATTTTGACGGAAGAAACTAAGGTGCAGCTTGAGGAAGGCTACCAGAAGCTCGCGGCCTTGATTCAATCTTTGCGCGAGCAAAAAACTTCCGGCCGCACGCCGGAAACTTCGACGACACTCCCAGCTAATGCAGCTTCGCCACCGACGGCTGACGGAGCGAAGAATGAATCGGTTCGCGTCGCTGCTTCGATACGAGTGGATCAGGATAAATTGGATCGGCTCATTCAGTCTGCCGGACAGTTGCTGGTCGCGCGAAATGCTTTTCCCATTCTCGCCAAGAAACTCGCTTTGGAACATGGCTTGAGCGGCATGGGAAAGGAGGTCAAAGATGCGGGCGATCACATCTCACGCATCGCGGAAGATTTGCAGGCGGCGGTCATGTCCATTCGCATGATGCCGATTCGGACCGTCTTCCAGCGCTTTCCAAGACTGGTGCGAGATATTGGTCGCGCCCAAAGCAAGGAAGTTGAACTATTGCTGGAAGGCGAAGACACCGAATTGGATAAGACGGTGATTGAGCAGATCGCCGATCCGCTCGTCCATCTCGTGCGCAATGCCGCCGATCATGGCGTCGAGTCGCCGGATGTCCGCGAACAGGCCGGCAAACCGCGAACCGGCAAAGTCACGTTGAAAGCCTACAACCAGGCGAATAACGTCGTTATCGAAGTCGTTGACAATGGGCGTGGCATGGATCCGGCGCGACTCAAACAAAAGGCAATGGAGAAAGGACTCATCACTGCCAGCGCTGCCGAAGCAATGGATGATCGTTCCGCGTTGGAGTTGATCTTCCTCCCCGGCCTTTCGACCGCGGAACAAGTAACTGGCATTTCCGGACGCGGCGTGGGAATGGACGTTGTCCGCAGCAACATCCGTCAACTGCACGGGACAACGAAGATTGAAAGCAAGTTAGGTTTTGGTTCAAAGATCACCATCACGTTGCCAGCCAGCCTCATGGTGTCCAAAGGAATTTTAGTTGAGGCCAAAGGCGAAGAATATGTTTTCCCCATTGATTCCGTTGTGCAGATGGTGCGATTGCCGAGTGAGCGCATTCATTGCCATGCACAATCTCATTTCGCCACCTTTCGAAATGAAGTTTATCCATTGCTTCGGCTGGCCGATCACTTTGCCCGCGCCGGGCAATTCTCAGAAACGTCCTGGCCGGCGGAAGTGCCGCTGGCCATCGTTCAAACCAATCGTGGTAGGGTCGGCGTAGCTGTGGACCGGTTTATCGGACAAGTCGATGTCATCGTGAAACCCATGGGCCGCGAGTTTGCCGAAATCGCGGCCTTCCAAGGCACAACGATCATGGGCGATGGGCGGGTCGCGCTCATCATCAACCCGGCCGGTTTCATCTGACCAGACGCGAGTCAAACCATGCGTCCAATACTCGCGCCAACGAACCAGATCACCAAACAATAATATGTTGAAAGCAGCTGATTTTAAGCGCGCCATCCAAGGCATTGACGCCTTGGGCACAACACCCGCTGTGCTGGTCAAAGTGGCTAAAATGGCCCATGACCCGAACACAGATATCGAAACTCTTGGGGAATTGCTCAGAAATGATGGCGCGCTGGTCACGGACATAACCGCCGTCAAAATCGAAGGGGCCATCGCCAAGAGCGCCCAGGGTTTTGAAATCAGCAATGCCGTAGCAATCGACCAATATCTGGACCGCGTCAAACACCTGCCGCCGGCGCCGTTGGTGGCCATGCAACTACTTGATTTGTTCAGCGATCCAGAACGAGACATTGACCGCATCGTCGAGTTAGTCAGCAACGATCCGGCATTGACTGCTGAAACGCTGAAGCGTTGCAACAGCGGCCATTTCATGGGGGCAGAACCGGCGGCAGATATGTTCGAAGCGGTGACCCGTTTGGGGTTTTACGAAATCTATTGCATCGTGGTCACCTTAATCGCTTCACGCACTATGACGCTGGTGCGAGCGAAATATAGCTGGGATTCAACTCAGCTTTGGCGGCATACGGTGACGACGGCGGTCATCGCTTCCATCCTCGCCAAACGGGTTCAAGAGGTGGAGGCAACGGCTTTCACCGCAGGTCTGTTGCACGATATCGGCAAGCTCATCTTCATCTCGGTGGAAGGAGTCGCTTATGCCGAGGGCCTGCGCACCGCTGGGCATTTCGGTCCGACTGCGGAGCTCGCCGAGGAATCGTCCATGGGGTTTTCCCATGCCGCGCTGGGCGCCCGGTTGCTGTCCCGCTGGGGTTTGCCGGAAAACGTGTGTCTCGCCGTCCAATGGCATCATCGATCGCCGGCAACCGCCGCCCAATATCAGCGCTTGAAAGCGACGGTGAACTTTGCAAATTGTCTGGCCCACCAGATGATTGACGGTCCGGACCATGCGCCGGCCGCCGCCGATGCGAGTCCGGAGGCGATGGCTTTAGTCCAGTTGACGGCCAAAGATATTCCTGTGGTGCTGTGGGACACTCAACTAGCGTTACAGCGCGTTCAAGGACTTTTGCAGATGTAAATTTGATCAAAGTAGGCAACGCTTTCAATCCAGGCTTGCCAAAAAGTGACATGGGGGGTGAACACCCCGTTAGGGATTTTGGCTGGTGCGTTTCTTCTTCTTGAATCAAAGCTTCTATAACCACCTGTACATCCAGTGAAAATGCCAAGGGTGAGTTCGTTCGGGAGATTTGGCTAACAAATGGCGAATCGAACCAGAACCATTGGAGATGTGTCAAAATGTGCCAGCAGAAGTGCCAGCAAACCTCATTGGTGGAGAGTTTATTGGAGTTAAAAAAAGTCGGCTGGAGTTTACTTGACTTAAATCACAAACGCCTTTATTATCAATGCAACGGTGATGATTTAGACAGTTGATTTCGAGTGGCTTGTGGAAAGCGGGACGCGTCCGATTCCGACCTCCGCCTCCAGTTCTAACTGCGTGTGCAGCAATGGTTTTGGAGCAGAGTGGTCCGCAACGGACACTAAAACGGACACCAAT
>Ga0302277_1001225_pt1 | contig 19280 bp, 19 predicted proteins | sample III_Bog_N3_1_FD_198759 | JGI IMG/M metagenome (GOLD analysis project Ga0302277, IMG submission 198759) | Peat permafrost microbial communities from Stordalen Mire near Abisko, Sweden - III_Bog_N3_1 | ecosystem: Environmental > Terrestrial > Soil > Wetlands > Peat | place: Sweden: Abisko... | reverse complement strand
CTTCAAGTTCCCCATCGGGGACAAGCTTGCCATCTTTCATCGTGAGGCGGTGATGGGTCACGACCGCCATTTCTTTAGCAAAACCCTCGACATGGTCGGCTTCTTTTTGGAAATAGCTGAGCGGAATAAAAAGCGGGAAATAGCAATTATCATGTCCGGTTTCTTTAAAACGGGCATCAAGATTACGTTGCATTAATTCCCAAGCACCATAACCCCATGGCTTAATGATCATACATCCACGCACACCTGACATTTCGGCCATGTCGGCGGCTTTGACAACCTGCTGATACCACTGCGCATAATTTTCAGAACGCGTCGGGCTAATTGCGTGTTTAACGACCGGGGCTTTGGGGGAAGGCGTGTTCATGAAAAAATCCAGATGAAAGAAATAAAGAATCGCAAGCGCTTATATATCAGGGCGCACAGCGCCTGTCAGCCCCTTGGTCAGTATGGGGGAATACCTTGGCAACTAACGGGGTTGGAGGCAGAGAACGGCCAAATTCTCTTGTTGTTCGTTTGAAAGCGGCTTGCCGTTGAACGAAACATGATCTCCTTCGACGGTCAAGGTTCCAAGCCATGCTTCAGTACCTGCCCCGAAATTGCTCGCCGGATATTGACTTGTGTCCAAATGAAGCGTGTTTGCAAGATTTAATGTAAGAGGAATGGTGATTTTTTGCGGCAAAGCTAGGGGTGTCCCCCCTGGCACATCCGCGGGAGCGACGGGCTTTCCGCTAACATCAACTCCTGGCTGATAGGCAACATCCGCGCTCGGCACATGTTTAACAAGGCTTTGACATAAAGCGGGATCAACAACGGGCGATGTCGCGGCAAAGGTCTCGGAAGCGAGCGACAAAGCCAAAACCACGAAAACCGCCCCGATGAGATCATAGTTTTTCATGCGGAGAGGCTCTGTTGAGCGGCCTTAAGCTTAACGAGCATCGCTTCGGCTTCCGCCTTACGTTCGCGGTGTTCATCAACAACTTCGGGCGGAGCTTTATCCACAAAATTTTGATTGCCAAGTTTGCTGTCAATTTTCTTTATTTCAGCCAACCATTTGTCGCTTTCTTTGGCAAGACGGGCTCGTTCCTGTTCAAGATCAATAATGTCGGCCAAAGGAAGCGCAATCGTAAGATCACCAAATACGATTTGGGCAGTTCCTTGAGGGATCGCCGTCACGTACGAAATCGCATCCCCCTCCTCGGCCAATCTTGCCATGCGGCTAAGATACGACACATTCGTTTTTACACGAGCCTTAATCTCAGGACTTGCATCTTTGATGAGCAATTTAATCTTGGCGGAACCAGGTACATTGAGTTCGACACGCACCCCACGAATTTTCTCAATCAATTGGCGTACCCAATTCATATCCGTTGGCTTCACAAGCCCCTCGGGCAAAACAGGCCATGCGCTTGTCATCAGCAAGTCGTTGCTGACGATCTGACCCCATAATTCCTCTGTTATATACGGCATAAAGGGATGTAAAAAGCGCAGCATTTGTTCGAGAACCCATGCCGTTGTGGCCCTTGTTTCCACTTTGGCGGCTTCATCGGAACCCGCTAAAATGGGTTTAGTGAATTCAAGATACCAATCACAAAAATTATTCCAGATAAAATCATAGGCCGCGGCCGATGAAAGATCGAAACGATAATCATCTAACAGCGATGCGATTTTATCTGCGGCCAATTTAGTTTCGCCGACAATCCATTGATTGACCGTATGGTGAACGTGGGATGGATCAAAATCTTTCCGCCATAGACATTCATTCATCTGGCAGAAACGCGCGGCATTCCACAATTTGGTCGCAAAATTACGGTTCCCTTCGATACGCCCGGTCGCGAGCTTAATATCGCGTCCTGGTGTGGACATATGGGCTAAAGTGAAACGCAACGCATCACAACCATAGGTATCGATAATGTCCAAAGGATCAATCACATTGCCCTTTGTTTTGGACATTTTTTGACCTTTTTCGTCACGCACAAGCGCATGAATGTATACTTTCTTAAAAGGGACCTCCTTCATAAAATGCAAGCCCATCATCATCATGCGGGCCACCCAGAAGAAGATGATATCAAACCCTGTGACCAAAACATCGGTCGGGTAATAGCGTGCCAGTTCCGGTGTTTGATCGGGCCATCCGAGCGTTGAGAACGGCCATAAGGCGGAGGAGAACCATGTGTCGAGCACATCCTCATCACGGGTCAATTCAACATCCTTGCCATAATGCTTAGCGGCGTCGGCTTTGGCGGCGTCAAGAGAAGAGGCGACAAAAACCTTCTGATCCGGTCCATACCAAGCCGGGATTTGGTGTCCCCACCATAATTGGCGACTAATGCACCAAGGTTCAATATTACGCATCCATGCATAATAGGTATTGGTCCATTGATCGGGCACAAATTGGGTCTTCCCTGTCTCAACTGTCTTGATAGCTTCTTGAGCTAGCGTCTTGGCATCACAATACCATTGCTCCGAAAGCCAAGGTTCAATGACGACACCTGACCGGTCACCATGCGGAACGGTATGTGTGATTGTCTCGACCTTTTCAAACAATCCCAAAGCTTCCAAATCGGCCACAACACGCTGACGTGCTTCATAACGATCAAGCCCCCGATAAGCAGGAGGGGCATTGTCATTGAGGCGCGCATGGGCATCGAATAAATTGATCAGCCCCCCCTCTTTTTGGGCTTTAAAATAATCCTTATCGCGATGGCGTCGCCATACTTCAAAGTCGTTAAAATCATGAGCCGCCGTTATCTTGACAGCACCACTTCCTTTATCCGCTTTGGCATGTTCATCGGCAATAATCGGAATGGGACGGTTTGCTAGAGGCAAAAGAACATAACGGCCAACCAAATGCTTATAGCGATCATCGTCGGGATGGACGGCTACAGCGCAGTCCCCTAACATGGTTTCAGGACGCGTGGTTGCGACAACCAAACAACTCGATGTGTCATCTTCGAGAGGATAACGGAAGTACCACATCTGGCCTTTGATTTCTTTCTGTTCAACTTCCAGATCCGAAACAGCTGTTAACATCTTGGGATCCCAGTTAACCAGCCGCTTATCTTTATAGATGAGACCTTGTCGATAAAGTGAGACAAACTCCTCTTGAACGGCACGGCTTAGCTGGTCGTCCATCGTAAAACATTCACGCGACCAATCACATGATGCCCCTAAACGACGCAGTTGTTTTGTTATAGTGCCCCCAGATTCAGCCTTCCATTCCCAGACCTTTTTAAGAAAGGCCTCACGCCCCATATCGCGCCGATTAAGCTTTGCCGCCGCCAATTGCCGTTCCACAACCATCTGGGTTGCGATACCCGCATGATCAGTACCGGGTTGCCATAAAACATCACGCCCCCTCATGCGATGATACCGTACGAGAATATCTTGTAACGTGAAGGTCAGAGCATGCCCCATATGAAGACTTCCCGTCACATTGGGCGGGGGCATCATAATTGTGTAGGGCGGCGCTTTACTGGCAGGGTTACTGGCAAAGGCGCCAGATTTTTCCCATCGCTCGTACAGCTTTGTCTCGGTTTGCGAAGGTTCGTATGTTTTATCAATCGACATGTTTTATTCCAAATTCATTTCAATACGATAGAAGGTTTACATGACCTGCTACGAGAAGGCAAAGGGGGGATTTTTAGGGGGTTGTTCCTTGATAGTTTTCAGGAAAAAGTTTTCGCTCAATCAACTCGATGAGGATATGGATCACCTTAATATGGAGTTCTTGAATACGATCCGCATAGGCCCCTGCTGGCGTCGCAATCCGAATTTCCGCTTTTTGACCAAGCGGACTGTCTTGTGTCCCCATCAACCCAATCACGGTTACCCCCGCCTTATGAGCGGCTTCAACTGCGGCCATGACATTTTTACTTTTACCGCTCGTGCTGATGGCCAACAAACAATCGCCCGGCCGGGCATGGGCTTCAAGATAACGTGAAAATACAAATTCATAGCCGTAATCATTGGCAACACAGCTTAAGTGGCTGGGATCACTGATCGACACAGCCGCAAGGGCTGCACGATCACGACGGTAACGCCCGGAGAGTTCCTCGGCAAAATGCATGGCATCGCACATCGATCCCCCATTGCCGCAACTAAACACGCGTCCTCCTTTCTGAAGGCAATCGGCGATCGCATGTCCCGCTTCGGCGATGGCCTGAATCGTTCGGTTATTCGTGAGCAGCTCTTGCAAAGCGGACTGAGCTTCACTGAGGCTTTTGCGTACATATTGATCGTCCAGCATTATCTATCCTTATGGTCGCGTTTCGTCAGCAAGCCATGCCAGAAAAGGCGCATGACCCGCGATAATAGGCTCCGCCACAATGCATGGGCATTCATAAGAGTGCAAGCTTTTCACCTTGTCGCACAAAGGTTCAAAAAGCGTCGTCCGGGTCTTGGCAATGAGCAAAATTTCTTGTGATTCTTCAATTTGGCCTTCCCAATGATAGATGGATTTGAGCCCCGGAAGACTGTTCACACAGGCCGCTAACCGATCTTCAACAAGAGTACGGGCAATAAGATCCGCCTCAAATTGAGCCGCGACCGTAATATAAACCGAGATGAACTCCGTCATTTTGTGCTCCAATCTCTTAAGTTACAACCCGTTAGCCTAGGGCAGAGTTTATCTTTAATCCAGCCTAGCATCTAACCTAGCAACACCTATATAGTATGAGAAGAAGCCCATAGGAGATACGATGTTTATTCAAACCGAAGAAACCCCCAATCCAGCGACCATGAAATTTTTGCCTGGACGGGCGGTCTTAAGCCAAGGAACATTGGATGTTGCCGATGTGAGCCTTGCTCATCTGTCACCACTCGCGGAAGCGCTTTTTAAGATTGAAGGCGTTAAAGGCGTTTTTCTGGCCCATGAGTTTGTGACCGTAACCAAAACGACCGATAAAGAATGGCCTCTGTTAAAACCCGCAATTCTCACCACCCTTATGGAGCATTACACGAATAATCGGCCCATCTTGGCCGAAGCTCATGAAGGATCGACCGCGCTTGAGACGCCCGCTCCTGCTGCTGATGACAATGATGTTGTTCGCCAAATCCGTGAAATTCTCGATATGAAAGTACGTCCAGCCGTTGCCCAAGATGGCGGCGACATCACCTTTCAAAGTTTTGAAGATGGTATTGTTTATCTCCATCTTAAGGGATCCTGTGCTGGATGCCCCAGTTCAACCGCCACTCTTAAATCAGGAATTGAGAATATGTTAAAACATTATATTCCCGAAGTGCGCGAAGTTCGGCAAATGCGCTAAAGGCAAATGGACCGCCTTTCCCATGTTGATTCTTAGTTTTGATAGCACGGGGGCTTCTTGCAGCGCGTGTTTGTGGCGTGATGGAACAGTTGTTGCGTTCACGGAAGAAAAAATGGAGCGCGGCCAAGATCAGAGGCTCCTCCCCATCATTCTAGATATGATGAAAAAAGCCGATTGTCGCTTTGAGAACCTTGATCGTATTGCGGTCACACGAGGCCCTGGAAGTTTTACAGGACTACGTCTTGGTTTAGCCGCGGCACGCGGTCTTGGCCTCGCAACCCGAAAACCGGTTCTTGGCATCAATCGTTTTGATCTTTTCTATCATCAAATCCGGGCCTCCTCAAAGACGGCCGTGTTGGTCGTCCTTCAGTCCAAACGCAAAGAACTCTTTTGTCGCTTTTATAGTCTGGATGGGTCTCACGCAGAGCCTTTTATGATGCTCCTTGAAAACATCCCTACTTTTTTAAAAGACAAAGGATCTGTTGTAATCGGGGGCGATTATCATCTCGACGGCCCCCTTCATTCCCAAATGGCTTCCGAAAAGGAAGTCCTAACGGCGGCTTACCTCGCCTCCCAAGCGGATACAGCGTCACCCGTATTTCTGCCTCGTCCCCTCTATATACGCGATCCGGATGTTACCTTAAAAACAAAACACCTATCCCATGACCGCTCTGTTGATAAGACAAAAAACCTATGACCGACATTCTTATTCATTCGTGCGGCATGGATAGGGCCTCACAGCTTGCCGATTTACATAAAGAATCTTTTCAAGAAGGATCTTGGAATGAGGAGCAAATACATAAAAGCCTTACGCTTGCCACAACTTATGCCTGGATGGCCATGGCTTTATCACAACCCGTCGGATTTATTTTATGCCAAGTTAATCCACCGGAAAGCGAAATTCTCACGTTATGTGTGAGCCCTCCTTGGCGCCATCACTCCATCGCGGCCAAGCTCCTCAATCACGCAACGCACGCCCAACATTTGATGGGCTGTGATCATGTATTTCTTGAAGTAGCCGCCGACAATCATGCGGCACTAGCGCTTTATACAAAAAGCGGCTTTCAACAGACGGGAAGGCGCCGTCATTACTATACCCGAGCCCATCATAAGGTGGACGCGTTATTGCTCACCTTAACGATGACAAGCAAGACGTGATTAGCGCTCTGTATGACCCCTTCTTTTTTAAACGTTAATACTTTCTTGGTTCGATTTGCGTCGGAGCTTTGACCATGTTAGTTGTTCGGTGTCGTTAACTTTAAGGTGTACGAAAAGCCATGCTTGATTTTGAAAAACCTGTCGCTGAGCTTGAATCTAAAATTGAAGAATTGCGTCATATTTCGAATGGTGGCCATGTTGATATCGCCGGTGAAATCAGCAAACTTCAAGACAAGGTTGATAAACAATTACGCGGTATTTATGGGAAGCTATCACCGGCTCAAAAAGTTCAGGTAGCCCGCCATCCGGATCGCCCCCATTGCCTGGATTATATCAATACACTGGTCGAAGATTTTGTTCCCTTAGCCGGGGACCGCTGCTTTGCGGAAGATCAAGCTATTATTGGAGGTATTGGTCGTTTTGCTGGTCTTTCCTGTGTTATTATCGGGCAAGAACGCGGCCACGACACGGACAGCCGTATCCGCCATAATTTTGGTATGGCAAAACCGGAAGGTTACCGTAAAGCCCAACGTCTTATGCATTTAGCTGATCATTTCTCTCTCCCCATTGTCACACTTATCGATACAGCGGGTGCCTTTCCAGGCGTTGAAGCTGAAGCACGCGGCCAAGCCGAAGCCATTGCTCGCTCGATTGAAACATGTCTTTCAGTGGGTGTTCCTCTCGTCAGTTGCGTCATTGGTGAAGGAGGATCCGGCGGCGCCATTGCGTTAGCTGCCGGGGACAGTGTTCTTATGCTTGAGCATGCGATTTATTCCGTCATTTCACCTGAAGGATGTGCATCGATTTTATGGCGTAACGCCGCAAATACAGCGGAAGCGGCAACAGCCCTACGCTTAACAGCGCAAGATTTGCTCGAATTAGGCATTATCGATTCGATTATTGCCGAACCTTTAGGCGGAGCTCATCGCAAGCGCGATGTCACCATTACAAAAGTAGGCGAAGTTATTGCCGAGGCTCTCCATAAGTTATCGCGCCTTGATAAGAAAACGCTCCTGGCCGATCGCCAAGCAAAATATCTGGCGATGGGTAAAAAAGGTATTCATTGAGCGACTGATTCCGGATCAAGATATCCCAAGATTGAATAATTGTTGGCAGCCCTCGCTCACCATATGAAGAGCCGTCACAAAAATGATGGCGGTCGCAAGATAGCCAAGCCAGGTAAAACGCGTCGTCACGCGCACCACAAAGGTTGAGGCGAGCCCCATGAGAAGGCTCGAAAAAACCAAGCCAAAAACCAAAGCAAAAAGATGATCACGGGCGATCCCTACGATGGCGAGCACATTATCAAGTGACATAAAAAGATCCGCCATAATAATCGCAGCAATCGCAGATTTTAGAGAAGTGTGTGTTACCTGCACATTCTCTTGCGAGCCCCCTCGACGATGGTGAACTCGCAATTGACGGAACATTTTCCATGTTACCCCCACCAAAACGATTCCCCCCAGCGCCAAAACCCCTGGGATATGAAGAAGCTGCACCGCAAAAAGCGCTAACAAGATTCTTGAAACAGCCGCCACAAGCAAACCAATAACGACAGCCTTATGGCGTTGCGCGGGGATCAACCCAGCAGCCGCCAAGCCCACCGCCAGGGCGTTATCCCCTGCTAACGAAACATCAAGGAGTATAATCTGAACAAGGGCCGCAATCCCCGCCATATCAAACATGTCCAAATCCTCACTTTATCAACACGAATCAGGCCCATCAGACCTCTTTCCGTCTGGAAACAAAAGATAATTTTCTTTCTTCCGAGAATACGCCAAAACCCATATATTTCCTTGCAAGCGGAACGTTACGGTGTCAAATAGACCCCCTAGGTTATGCACCTATAAGAGACAGAAACGGGTAGAAAAGATATGTTTTCCAATTTGTTAGGTTTGCTCTCAGCGGATATGGGTATCGATCTTGGTACCGCCAACACTCTAGTATATGTCAAAGGACGCGGCATCGTTCTCAATGAGCCTTCGGTGGTAGCTATCGCTCATAGCAAAGGCAAACGCCATGTCTTGGCCGTAGGCGATGAAGCCAAGCTGATGTTGGGACGCACCCCCGGTAATATTCAAGCGATCCGTCCGCTTCGTGACGGGGTTATCGCCGACTTTGAAGTCGCTGAAGAAATGATCAAGCATTTCATCCGCAAAGTTCATAATCGCCGCAGCTTTGCCAATCCTCAAATTATTATTTGCGTTCCTTCAGGCTCCACAGCCGTTGAGCGTCGTGCCATTCAAGAGTCTGCAGAATCCGCAGGTGCGCGTCGCGTGTTTCTCATTGAAGAACCTATGGCGGCAGCTATTGGTGCGGGATTACCCGTTACCGAACCCACAGGATCGATGGTCGTTGATATTGGCGGAGGAACGACGGAAGTTGCCGTCCTGTCTCTTGGTGGCATTGTTTATTCGCGTTCGGTTCGTGTCGGGGGCGATAAATTAGATGAAGCAATCATCAATTATATCCGTCGCTATCACAATCTCTTGATTGGGGAGAGTACCGCTGAACGTATCAAGAAAGAGATTGGCTCGGCCTGTCCACCGGAAGACGGTGAAGGCCGCGTCACTGAAATCAAAGGCCGCGATCTCATGAATGGTGTGCCCAAAGAAATTGTCATCACCGAACGTCAGGTTGCTGAAAGTCTTGCGGAGCCCGTAAGCGCCATTCTCGAAGCCGTCAAAGTTGCGCTTGAGAACACAGCTCCTGAGCTTGCCGCTGATATTGTTGATAAAGGTATCGTCCTTACAGGCGGCGGGGCTTTGTTACGCAACCTTGATCTTGTGTTGCGCCATGCCACAGGATTACCGGTATCTGTCGCTGAAGACCCCTTATCCTGTGTTGCTCTCGGCACGGGACGCGCCCTCGAAGAAATGCACACCTTAAAGAGTCTTTTAGTGGGCGGCTACTAAGCCACACGAAGATCGTGCCTATCACGGGCTACGACACAGATAGCTTTGGGGTGTGACGCTGTTGGCGGTATATATTCTTGGGCCGACGTAATTGTTAAAACGCGTTGATCACCTTGTCCACCGCAGGCTTGATTAATAACACGGGCCATATCTTGAAATGACACAGCCTCAAATATTGCGTTCTCCGGCTGTTTCAAATCAACGCGAACCGCTAATCCTTTTTTAAAGTACCTTTCCGCGCCTTCCGGAAGAGCCGATGTATGCAATCCAGGCTCGTTATCGACAAGCTTTACTTTAGACTCATGATAGTAAGCATAAAGATAATTATGGACACGATAGAGCTGCAAGCCGTTCGGAACATTGACATGGACGACCTTAATGTTTTCATCATGGGGACTAACATAAGATCCATTCGGTCCTAAATATTCACGAAGAGCTCCCACCGACATAAAGAAATGGCTCGCAAGCCAGGTTTTAAAACCATAATCGCTTGGTTGATGCGCTGAGTGCGACAAACAAGCTGTGCTTAAAAGATGGCGGCGAGGCTTGAGCCACGACGCCTTACACATTTCTCGCAATGTATTGGGGTGATCAATATGAAGAAAAAGCCCTTGCACTTCGGAATCAACTTCACACAGGAGATGCTTACAATTCTTCACGAGACGCATACTGGCCGGTAACCCTGGATGGTTATCATGGCTTCGGAGTTCCGCAAGCGTTTCGATAATCTTCATAAGAACAAGACTAAGCATTCCATCAATCGACGCGTGCAAAATCATAGCACCCATTTGAATGAAAGCACTCTGCTTTTCATGCACAAAATATTCGTGGGCCTCCTCAACCTTTTTCCTCAGCTTTTCATGCAAACGCACAAAGGCTACATGACGTTTTTCACTATAAAGCGTGGGGTTAATACGATGTTTGAGGATCGATTTTACACGATTGAGAAAATCACTCATAATCGTTGGCACAATTTCCTCGGCAATAAAATGTCGCCGAATACGTATGTCTCGTTGATCATTATCATTCTCTTCATGACGAACGCCCAAGGCCGATTGGTCGGAGAGCTTCCACTGCATTGTTTTATGAGCAGCGCTGCGAAATTGAGACCAAATCCCTGAGCGAGCCTCATGAACAAGCGGTTCGTTACTGCCAAGCGGCGAGGAACTGCGCGTTGTATTCGTCGACACCATAATCCTTGAAAACCGCGAAGTATCTGAATCAGCGCAACGCGTATACTCGCCAAAATAGTATCGATAACAGGGCTGCCCTGCTTCGTTCTTTCCGTAACAATGTAAGTTCACCTCAGGAAGAAGAACTTGCGGTGCGCGATGAATAAAATCAAGAATTTTCGAGAGCACCCAGGTGGTATCATATTGCTCGCGCGAATCCGCTGGATCCCATTTTAGTTTTTGATTGGCAGTAATTTCTTCAACCCATATTGGATATATGGGATTTGTATTGGGTGGCGATGTGTTACCCGCCAATTTGCCATCAAAATCTTTAGGATGGCGCGCATAATAAAGAATGAGGGCTTCGCTGCCCTGATCTCTCTTAAGATGCGCCAGTTTAAAAAAGCCAATATAGGGCGCCTCAAATACATAATCATCGCTCAGCTTTATATTCTGAGCGAGAGAAAGATGAGGAGCAAAACTATGCAAATGTTCAATAAGTGGATTATGCAAAGGGTGTCACTTCACAAAATAAATCAATAACAATAAGCCCTTATACCATATTAGCCCTCGGCTCTTGTAGGTGAAAAGGCCAATAAAAATAGTTTCATCCAGGTCGACAACACACCTTACTTCGCCCATAACACAAGTGACATCAAGTTAATTCAAGGGGTTACGATGGCAACGTTAAAAACGAACCGGATCAACAAGGGCACGCGTGTGATGAGCTATGACGCGCTCTTCATCTGTTGGCACACACCACACAGCCACCTTACTTTGGTTCCCTGAAAGTAGCATCTCTTGATGCCCCATCGCTTGCGCATTTTTATAAGGATCTATGTCGATGCCAATCCAAGCAAGAGCGTTACAAATTTTCTCGCGGACAAGAGACGCATGTTCTCCAATACCGCCAGTGAAAACAAAAGCATCAAGACCGCCCATTAAGCTTATAAGACCACCGGCTTCACGTACAATACGTAAACAAAAAACATCGATCGCTTCATGGGCTTCCTTCTCCGTGTGTGCGAGAAGATTGGCCATATCTGAACTAATGCCGGAAACCCCTAACAATCCTGATTCATGATACAGCATGTGTTCGATCGCCGCCTCATCAAGACCCGCTTCCTGGAGAAAATAGAGAAGGACGCCCGCATCAAGAGTACCAGGACGCGTCCCCATCACAAGACCATCGAGGGCAGAAAAGCCCATGGATGTCTCAAAACTCTCTCCTTTCATGACAGCGCATAAACTCGCGCCATTACCGAGATGTGCCACAATTGTTCTCCCCGCGTAAGCGGCCGGAACGATGTCCTTAAGACGCCCCGTCACATACTCATATGACAAGCCATGAAAGCCATAACGTTGCACGCCTTGATCATGCCATTTGCGTGGCAAAGCAAACCGCTGATGAAGCACGGGTATGGTTCGATGGAAGGATGTATCGAGACAAACAACCTGGGGAATGTTGTGATGCAACTTGGCGATAAGATCAATTGCTTCCAAATTAAACGGTTGGTGAAGTGGGGCGAGCGATACAAGCGTTTCCAAATAGACAAGAAGCGCCGGCGTCACAAGTGATGGTTCTGTTATTTTGCCGCCATGGACGACACGATGGCCAACAGCGGCGAGCCGTCGTGGGGGCAAGCATTCTTCAAGCCACTTCATCAAAGCATGGGTTGCTTCTGTGGTAGTGTGACAATTTTCATCAAGACTTGGCAATCGGAATGCGTTAGGATTTTCAAACATCCCGTCACGTACGGAGATGCGCGCTTTCTCCCCAATATTTTGAATGGCCCCGCGGCCAATACACTGTTCTGACCATGGATCAAAAAGCGCAAATTTTACACTTGATGACCCACTGTTGAGAACAAGGAAGACTGTTTCCGCACACATCAACTGTCTTTCTTAGAACACAGCTTGGCTTTAGCACGCCTCTTGTCCCCGTTGACGGATAAAAGTGCTAAAGCCGCTGAGGCTAATCGTGCATGTTCATGATCAGCCCTGCTCGTCAGAATAATAGGCACTTTAGCACCGACAACAAGGCCGGCCGATTCAGCTGCTGCTAAATAATCCAATTGTTTGGCCAGCATATTGCCCGCCTCAATCGTGGGCACCACAAGGATATCGGCTTTACCCGCTAGAGGTGATTGAATACCTTTAATTCTTGCCGCTTCAGCACTAATCGCATTATCAAAAGCCAGAGGGCCATCGAGCACACCTCCTGTGATTTGTCCGCGTTCCGCCATTTTGCACAATGCCGCTGCATCCAGGGTAGCGGGCATATTGGCCTGAACTTCCTCAGTCGCGGCGAGCAGGGCGACATTAGGATTTTCTAAGCCCAAATCATGGGCGAGATCGATCGCATTCTGACAAATATCACGCTTATCCATCAAAGAAGGAGCTATATTAAGGGCAGCATCCGTAATGAGTAGCGGCCACTTATAAGAGGGAACATCCATAACAAACACGTGGCTCATGCGCCGATCGGTACGCAGGCCTTTGTCGTGATCAACGCCTGCGCCTATTAATTCATCGGTATGAAGGCTGCCTTTCATAAGAGCGTCAACTTTTCCTTCATGCACGAGTTGCACGGCCTGCAAAGCGGCGGCATGGCTATGAGGGGCGGTTATGATTTCATAAGGAGCGAGAGAAATGTTGGCCTTCTCGGCCGCCTCGCGTATGCGTGCTTCAGGCCCAACAAGGACGGGGATTATCAGACCTTCACGCGCGGCCAAATCCATTCCCAGGAGAGACACGCTATCACAAGGATGTACAATGGCGGTACGCAACGCTGGTAAAAGCTTGGCTTTTTCAATTAAAAGACGCAAACGATCATGATGATAAACTTCAACATCTGGCAGCTCGACGGCTAAGCGACGGATCTTTTCAGACGGAGCAATAACATGGGCCTGACCCACAACAACATCTTGGCCATCTTGATTGGTACATTTACAATCGAAAACAATTCTTTTGGTCGTTAAGTCCTTATGTACAACCGTGACAGAAACATCAATGATATCCTTGGGACGAACCGGTTTTAGAAATTGCAGGTCTTGTTTAAGATAAATTGTGCCAGTCCCGGGGAGTTTTGTGCCAAGCACTGCGGATATAAACGCTCCACTCAGAAGACCATGAGCGATAATGCCATGAAAACGATCGGTACGGGCATATGTTTCATCAAGATGCGCCGGGTTAATATCACCTGACACAACGGCAAACAATTCAATATCACGCCGCGTTAGATGCCGTATCATATGGGCACTGTCACCGACGTTGATGTCGTCAAAGGTTCTGTTCTCAATCCACGCGTCTGTCATGATCGTTACTCACCAACCGCACAACACACCTCTCTGTCGAAGAGACTAAGTGTCACTTCGCCATACAAGCATCAAGAGAGACACACCAAAGAAAATAAAGTTAACAGCAACAACCCACCCCAGATAGAGAACATCAAAAGACGGAAAGCCAATCCAAAGGATACCGGCCAAAACGAGCGTCACCACTCCCGAAAAAAACATCCAATTCCAACGACGCATCGGTCGAACTTGAAATGCCATAAATAACTCAAAGATGCCTTCAAAGGTCATAAAAATGGCCAACAGCGTGACAAACGCCAAAAGTGCCGGAAGTGGATTCCACAGGATAAGTATGCCGATGAGTATTGATAACGAAGACGATAAAAGCGACCATGTGTGTACTTTTGATCGTAATGTTAGAATGAGTTGAAAGATCCCGGTGAGAAGAAGGATCACGCCAAGAATGAGTTCGATATTGATAGCCGTCATGACCGGAAACATCGCTGCTAAGACGCCAGCTATAATAAAAAAAACACCTTGAAAAACATATTTTGTTTTATGCTGACGCAACACTTCTTCAAGACGACCTACAATCTTATCCGTACCTTGAAGGGGTAACGCGTTATCGGACGACATAGTAAACTCTCCTCACATTGATGAGGATGTAATCTAGACTTTTGACCAAGGATCGCCTTGATAATTGTCAAAAGAAGAGAAAACACACGGGGACGGCCATCTCTCACGTCACGAACCCCATCAGCAGCCAAAAGAGAGGCAATAACAAGTACCTACTCCTGCCACTCCAATGACACAGCCTCCTTACAAACCTAAATTTGAGAAAGCATGAAGCTGATAGAGCTTCTTTCTCTTCTTATTTTGCTGCAACCTTGAGGTTCTCGGTAATCTTTTCAAGAAACCCACGTGTATTCAACCAGGGTTGTTTAGGACCAATGAGGAGAGCCAAATCTTTGGTCATATGGCCCTGCTCCACTGTCTTAATACAAACATGCTGAAGGGTTTTAGCAAACTCCATGACATCGGGAGTGTCATCAAACTTACCACGATAATGAAGCGCCTGCGTCCAAGCAAAAATCGACGCAATCGGGTTTGTTGAGGTTTCTTTACCCGCTTGATGATCACGATAATGGCGTGTCACGGTACCGTGAGCGGCTTCTGTCTCAATATAGTTGCCCTCGGGCGACAGCAGAACAGACGTCATTAGACCAAGAGAACCAAATCCTTGTGCAACAGAATCGGATTGCACATCACCATCATAATTCTTACAGGCCCACAGAAAACCACCTTCATCGCGGATCGACTGGGCAACCATATCGTCGATAAGACGGTGCTCATACGTTAAATTGATGGCCTCAAACTTACTCTTAAAGTCCTTTTCGTAGACTTCCGCAAAAATATCCTTAAAGCGACCATCATAAGCTTTTAAGATTGTATTCTTTGTAGAGAGATACATTGGATAATGACGCATAAGTGCATAATTCATGCACGCTTGCGCAAACCCACGTATGGATTCGTCTTCGTTATACATGGCGAGCGCAACACCAGCAGCCGGGAACTTATGAACCTCGTGAGTAATCGGCGCACTGCCATCATTTGGTTTAAAGGTAATTGTCAAGGTACCGGCCGATGGCACCTTAAAATCGGTCGCACGGTATTGATCACCAAACGCATGACGTGCAATGACGATTGGTTTTTTCCAATGCGGGATATAATGGGGTACATTACCGATCAGTATGGGCTCACGAAAAACAGTACCATTGAGAATATTACGAATGGTGCCATTCGGAGATTTCCACATTTTCTTAAGGTTAAACTCTTTAACGCGAGCTTCGTCGGGAGTAATCGTTGCACACTTGACACCCACGCCATATTTTTTGATGGCTTCAGCCGATTCAACCGTAACGCGATCTTCGGTACGATCACGTTCTTGAATGCCGAGATCATAATATTTTAGATCTATGTCCAAGTAAGGCAAGATCAGCCAATCTTTGATCATTTGCCAAATGATACGGGTCATTTCATCGCCGTCCATTTCAACCAGCGGATTTTTTACCTTAATTTTGGCCATGGGAATCTCTTTTATAAGAATGTTGAACGGAGGCAACTATCAACCCAAGGGGTTGAAAAATCATTAAGAACCTATATTTGCTCAACGGCAGGGGCCAATGTGGCTTTTGCTTCTGTTTTAAGGGTTGCCATCAAATCCTCGATGGTTGTGACCACCGTATAGAGTGTACGATCCTTGGGTTGAGAAAAATTATCGTCAATCGTACGCTCAATTAAACGCAATAACGGGTCCCAATACCCCTCCTGATTAAAGATTATAATGGGTTTGTTATGCAATTGGAGCTTACGCCACGTCAGGATTTCGAAGCATTCATCCAAAGTTCCAAGTCCACCTGGCAAAATGATAAAAGCATCCGATCGTTCAACCATCATCCGTTTGCGCGTATGCATATCCGGTACAACATGTAATTCTGTAAGACCTGTATGCTGAACTTCTTGAGCTTTAATATGCTCGGGAATAATCCCAATAACTTTGGTGCCCCCAGCCATACCAGCATCAGCGACGATCCCCATAAGACCAACATGGCCCCCGCCATAGACGATGGTGAGTTTCTGTTGCGCCAAAAGAGCGCCAATATCACGAGCGGCTGTTTTAAATTTTTGTGGCACGTTATTGGCGGAACCACAGTAAACACATACAGAGGAAAGAGCGGAGGAAAGAGGCACTTTGGGGACCTAAGGGGCTATCGAGAAACATCAAACGCGATTACTTTTCTACACTCTACCCGTAAATTGGTTAAAAGAATCTGGATGTTTTATCCTTTTCAGTCGTTCCGGGAGCGTAAAAGAGTTAAAATGATACAAAACAGGCGTCATCAGTTCAGGTTGCAATGTACGAATGAGCCTTTAATATAGAGAAAAGGACCCAGGCGTGGTCCTTATGACATTCAACCCAAAGCATCCTATGAAAATCGGTAATATTTCCCTGCATTTTAATGCCGCTGGCTGGCCTTTCATTGGCCTCTTTCTTGGCATTACGCTTGTTCTTTCTCTGATCAGTCATGTGCTGTTTGGCCTTGGGATCATCGCGACCTTATGGTGTTTTTACTTTTTCCGCGATCCCCCACGCGTTACTCCTATCCGAAGTGGCCTTGTTGTTAGTCCAGCTGACGGCCAAGTGGTTGCGGTCAAAACCGTGACCCCCGAAGAGGATCTCGGCTTAGGAAGTGAGCCACGCACGCGTATCAGCATTTTTCTCAATGTTATTAATGTGCATGTTAATCGCATCCCAGCAGACGGGATTGTAACATCGCGTTGTTATCGCCCAGGGAAATTTGTCAATGCTTCGCTCGATAAAGCAAGTGTCGATAATGAACGAATGGCGCTCGCCCTTCAATTAACTGGCGACCATCCTGCAGCTGGAAAAACCTTAGGTGTTGTACAAATTGCAGGATTAATTGCTCGTCGCATTCTATGCACAGCTCAAATCGGACAAACATTTAAAGCTGGTGAACGCTACGGAATCATTCGTTTTGGCAGTCGCACCGATATTTATTTGCCTGTCGGCATGACATCCTTGGTTTCTGTTGGACAATTGATGATTGGCGGGGAAACCGTTCTTGCCGATAGCACGTCTTCGGAAACGACCCGTCAAGGGGAACAACGCGAATGAACAGCCCTCTTCTTCCTCTCCCGCGTCGGGTTGTCAAAGATCTGCCTTTGACAAGGCTTTTGCCCAACATGTTGACGTTGATGTCTTTATGTTCAGGCTTAACGGGCATTCGTTATGCACTTCAAGAGAAGTGGCATGAAGCTGTCTTAGCGATTGTCATTGCTGCCGCGTTTGATGTTCTTGATGGACGCGTTGCACGCATGCTCAATATTGCGAGCAAATTTGGCGCGGAACTCGATAGCCTTTCGGATGCGATTAGTTTTGGAGTTGCGCCTGGCTTTATTATGTATGAATGGTCCTTAAAGACGCATGATAATTTTGGCTGGATTGCTGTGCTCGTGTTTGCGGTTTGCACAGCCCTTCGTTTGGCGCGTTTTAATACAATGCTTGAAGACACAACTATTCCCACATGGGCAAAAAGTTATTTTAATGGCGTCCCCGCTCCCGCGGGAGCTGGGCTTGCCCTTTTGCCATTGATGCTTGCGCTTGCTTTTGGCGATGACGTTAAAATTGCAGCGCCGTTCATAGCTTTATGGATGGTCGCCGTGGGTGGCTTAATGGTCAGTCGTCTTCCAACTCTTTCGCTCAAAGGATGGCGCGTGGCCCCCATTTGGGTAGCTCCAATTTTTGTGGTTGTGGCGCTGTTTGTTTCTGCACTGATCTCCTATCCATGGATGGCTTTATCGGGCGCTGCTCTGACGTATCTTTTCAGCTTACCTTGTGGTTATTATTTTTATCGTCGACGCGTCATGAAAGAAGGATCTGAACATGTTTAAAACCGTCACTATTGAGCGCCCCAAAGGGGGATCCTTCAGTATTGGCAATGATAAACCGTTAGTTCTTTTGGCGGGTCCCTGCCAAATGGAATCGCGTGCACACGCCCTTGAAATGAGTGCCGCTCTCAAAGAAATAAGCCAAAAATACGCCATTGAAATCATTTATAAGACGTCTTTTGATAAAGCCAACCGCTCTTCTGTTGCAACCGAACGTGGTCTTGGAATTGAAAAGGCGCTGCCGATTATGGCAGAAATCCGTGAGACCTATAATATGGCGGTCATGACCGACATTCATGAACGCGAACAATGTGCACCTGTGGCCGAAGTGGTTGATGTTTTACAAATTCCTGCGTTCTTATGTCGTCAAACCGATCTTCTGCTTGCCGCCGGCAGCACAGGTCGTGTGATCAACGTCAAAAAAGGGCAATTTTTAGCACCTTGGGATATGAAAAATGTAGCGAAGAAAGTAGCGTCCACAGGCAATGAACGCATTCTGTTATGCGAGCGCGGCGCCAGCTTTGGTTACAACACCCTCGTCTCAGATATGCGCTCTTTGCCGATTATGGCGGAGACAGGTTATCCGGTTGTTTTTGATGCGACCCATTCCGTACAACAACCCGGGGGTCAAGGTGATCGCAGCGGTGGTCAACGTGAATTTGTTCCACACTTGGCACGCGCAGCTGTTGCTGTGGGTGTAGCTGCTGTATTTATCGAGACACATCAAGATCCAGATCATGCTCCGTCCGATGGACCAAACATGGTTGTGCTCAAAGAGCTACCGCGTCTTATTGAGACCCTTATTGCTTTTGATAAGCTCTCAAAGCAATCCAAAGTTGCCTCGTTTTAAGCAATGCCAGCGTGCAAGAGATCGTGGATATGAAGAATACCAACCGGTTTCTTCTGATCAACCACAAATAGAACGGTGCGTTTATTCTCATTCAATATCTTAAGGGCTTCAGCGGCCAACATTGAAGGCGCAATAGCCTGAGGATTCTTGGT
>Ga0302277_1001212_pt1 | contig 19378 bp, 15 predicted proteins | sample III_Bog_N3_1_FD_198759 | JGI IMG/M metagenome (GOLD analysis project Ga0302277, IMG submission 198759) | Peat permafrost microbial communities from Stordalen Mire near Abisko, Sweden - III_Bog_N3_1 | ecosystem: Environmental > Terrestrial > Soil > Wetlands > Peat | place: Sweden: Abisko... | reverse complement strand
ATTTCGGGGCGGGTACCGACGCGCATGGGTGGACCCCAGGTTCCTGCGCCGCAGGAGGTGTAGACCTGGAGCTTGCCGAAGCGCTGCAAACCATAAGTGAATTTGCCGAAGGCTCGGCGTGTGAACCAGGTGAAGGGGAAGCATTGGCCGCCGTGGGTGTGGCCGGAGAGTTGGAGGCTGATGCCGGCCTGCTCTGCGATGGGTAGGCGGTTGGGTACGTGATTGAGCAGGATGCTTGGCTCGGCGAGGTTGGGGTGCAGGCGCTCAAGCGTGGCGCGCATTGCGAGGATTTGCGTGGACTCGTGATAGGTGACGCCGAGGATGGCCAATCCGTCGACGACGACCTTTTCGTTATTCAGAATGCGGATGCCGGCGTGGACGAGTGCTTCAAGGTAGTGGGCCAGGTCTCCGTATTCATCGTGGTTGCCGGTTGCGAAGTAGATGCCGAGGGGCGCGGACAGTTCACGGAAGGGAGCGGCCACTCGGACGCAGTCGGTCTTTACGCCGTCAAAGAAGTCACCGGGGATGAAGGCAATGTCTGGATGAAGACTGTTGGCGAGGCGCACGATTCGACGGCTGAAGGCGAGAGCGTTGATGTTGCCGAGATGCAGGTCGCTAAAGAGAACGGCGGTGCGGCCGCGCCAGGTCGGCGGGAGGTTTTCAAGATGGATGGGGACGCGGCGGATGCGAATCCACTGAGCGTTGAAGAGGCCGTAGATGCCGGTGAGAATGGCAATTCCAAATAGCGAGCCGGCGATGAGCGGGCGTGGTGAGGGAAGGGCTGCGAGACGGAAGCCCAGGTCCGCGAGGCGGCTGAAAATAGCGGCTAGAAAAAAGAAATTGATGAATCCGAGCCAGGCGGCGGTGACTTTGTAGAACAGCGCGACGAGCCAATTGGAGTAACGAAAGCCGAGCATCGCAGAAATGACGAAGCTGAAGGTGAGCAGAAAGACCGCGGTGGAGAGGCGGAAGTCGAGAGCCGGGGTTTGAGGGAACCAGAAGGCGATCCAGGTTCGACAGATGAACCACTGGGCAAGAAACAGAATGGATTGGATGATGGTGATTGCCAAAACTGGCCAGGCTCGCAAACGTTAGGCTCCTTGACCCCATTGTTTCATGGGGGTGGGAATCAGAAGCGGCACCGGGTGGACAGTGGGGCCGTGAAAGAATTGATTTCATGCAGGATTCAAACCGAAACTCGCTGGGTGTGTATATTTCGATTCCGTTCTGCCGGTCGAAGTGTACCTATTGCAATTTTGCTTCGGGGGTGTACCCGGCGAGCGAACATGGGCGGTATGTTGAACGGCTGATCGAGGACTTGGGCGCGGCGGGGAACTGGGCAGAGCGGATGGGATTGGATCTGCCTCGGCGAGTGGATACGGTTTACCTGGGTGGTGGAACGCCGAGCCTGCTGGAGCCGGAGCTGCTGGCGCGGTTGTTTGGAGCGCTGCGGTCGGAGTTTGAGATTGAGCCGGACGCGGAGATTACGGTGGAGTGCGCCCCGGGGCAGATTGCGGACGAGACGCTGGCGGCGCTGGTGGCGGCGGGAGTGAATCGCGTGAGCCTGGGTGTGCAGTCGTTCATTGATAAGGAAGCGCATGAGAGCGGGCGGTTGCATGGCCGAGCGGTGGTGGAAGAGGATTTGCGGCGACTGCGGGCGGCGGGGATCGGCAACCTGAGTGTGGATCTGATTGCGGGGTTGGCGGGACAGACGTTTGCTTCGTGGGATGAGTCGCTGGCGGTGCTGGTGGAGAGCGGCGTGCCGCACGCCAGTATTTACATGCTGGAAGTGGATGAGGACTCGCGGCTGGGGCGGGAGATGCTGGCGGGCGGAGTGCGTTACCGAGCTGGGCTGGTGCCGACGGACGACGCGATTGCAACGATGTATGCGAGGGGAATCGAGAGGCTTGGTGCGGCTGGATTGGCACAGTACGAGATTTCGAATTTCTGCAGGCCGGGCTTCAAGTCGCGGCATAATTTGCGGTACTGGGAGCGGCGGCCTTATTTGGGGTTAGGGCTGGATGCTTCTTCGGCGTTGTATGCGGAAGGGTCTGAGGGCTATATGCTGCGGTCGACGACTACCGATGATTTGCAGGGGTATTTGAAGGGGCCGGAGGCGTCGGAGACTTCTTGGCTTTCGCCGGAGCGGCAGCATGAGGAGGCCTGGTTTCTTGGGTTGCGGTTGAATGCGGGTGTGGATGTGGTTGCGCTGAAGCGCGAGTTTGGAGCCGAGAGAGTGGCGCGGGCATTAGAGGTTGTGGGTCGGTTGAAGGAAGATGGGCTGGTGGATTCGGATGGTCGGATGGTGCGGCTGACGGAGCGGGGGCGGATGCTTTCGAATGATGTGTTTCAGGAGTTTTTGGGGGCTGTTGCGGTGGGAGGCTAGCACCGTTACACAGGGTCAAAGTGGCTGTGGAGAGAATTCGGTGCACGTTGTAAACTATTTATTTTGTTGGGCTTGATGGAGAGTTCACAGTTTCACAGATGGGCACAGTTTCTGTGATACTGTGTCGTTTCTGGTTTTAAGTGATTGAATCCAAAGGGGCTGATTGGCTCCACAGTTTCACAAGTCCGGAATTGAGCCGGGTTGTCGGGGTTTTTGGGGCGCTGCGCTTCTGGTAAGTATCTTGATGTTCAGTTAGTTGCACTCGATTTCCTTCCTTGAAACGTGGGGCTGGAGCGGGACATTTGTCTCCATTTTGTGGGGTTTGAAAGGGGCCATTTCGAGTGGCGGACGCGATTTCGCGTCGCGATATGGCTTGTGGTTGGCTCTGTTCCTCATGGTTTTGCTCTCCGGGGGCGCTGGGCTGTTTCTGCGCTCAGTCTGCCTATTCCCATTGTGCGCCGGGGGCGGGTAATTCTCTGCAAAGCTGCCTGCCGGACGAGTTGGAGAGGCGGTTTGGGATTCGGAGATGGTGCTGGGAGAGCGGAAGAAACTCGTCTGCTGCCGAAGCGGCCCCAGCTGATCGCCTCGCCAAGTCTGCCCTTCCGGCTTGGCTGAGACCATCCACAAGTTTATTGCATCAGGGTAGAGAGGTGGTTTGGGCGGTGCCGTTTATTGGGGGTTGATTCCGGACTGGCGGTAGGCTGGGCAGAACAGATCACTTCCGATTTATGAGGGGAAATCTGATTCAGCGATTACAGACTGCAGGCGACCGCCGGCTTCAAAGCGTGATTTCCTTCGAGCACATTAGAGGCGCTGCGATCGGCGCCAACACCGCCGAAAGCCAATAACCAAGGCAATTGTCAAAAGGTTCTCGCTAAACCGAATCGCACCTGAAACGGTTCGACGGGATGGAAAACGTCTTTGAATGCCGGCGTGGCTGTTGGCTTTATTCGGGAGGTATAGGCGTAGTCAATGTCGTGGTCGCTGCGGTCAAGCATATTCAAAAATTCGGTCGAAACGCGCCAATTCTTGCGAAATTGATAACCGACCTGCCCATTGAGCAGCGCCGTTGCATTTGAGCGATAAATTCCGTCAGACGTCAAATCGCGCGGGCCAAAGTAGCGCAGGCGCAAACTCGACGAGAAGCCTTCGTAATCGTGCAGTGTGATGCCCGATGCAATCACCAGCCCAACCGCTTCGGGAACACGCTCGCCACCCGGGCTTCGCGGCGCGCCATCGTCGCCATCGATTGTGGTAAAGAGGGCTTTGGAATTCGCCAGATCAAAATCGAAAGCCACATGTTCCAGGGGCGTGTAGTAATTTGCCAATTCAATGCCATAGCGGTTGCTCGGCTGTCGTGAAGCAGTCGTGCCTCCGGTGTCGCCGTCCTGCTGCAGTTCAGAAGCACTGCGGAGATACCAGAGCGAAGCGGTGCTTTGCAGATGGGGGACAGTTACAGTGCGCACGCCGATTTCTCCACCTTTGGCGGGGACCAGGGAAGGAATTTTGGAGGCGGTCGTATTGGGGTAAGGATTGTCCGCCGAAACCGGTTCCACCGTTTGCGTTGCGCCACGCCCGTCGTTCGAGTGAAAACTGAATCCGCCCTGTGCATAGAACTCGGTGTTGGACCAAGGGCCGAAAATCAGACTTGCTTTTGGGCTGGGCAGCAGCTTGCTGGCGGTGCCGGAATTGGCCGGGGTAACCAAGCTGGTGACGTCAAAGTATTCCAGGTCGCCGCGCAGGTCCGCGACCGAGCGGAATTTCCTCGCCCACTGGATTTTGTTTTCCGCATAAAAACTTGATTGCGTGTCTGTAAATCGATCCGCTTGCGTGGTCGCGGGCAAAGTGGTGCCGGTGTCGGAATCAGTCTTGTCCACGCGCGCGCGATTTTCCACCTGATAAAGACCGTTGCGGATCCAGTCGTTGCGGACCTGCAGTCCAAACGTATTTTCCACCTTGCGGCCAAACCATTGGCTGAAAATTGTGTGGCGCGTGTCCAGCCCGGCTACCCAGCGCTTGTCATGCTGTTCAAACTGGTCGCCGCGACTGGTGTCCGTCAAGTAATAAGTGAAATCGGAAAATAAATCGAGATCGTAATAGAACCCGTAGGCGACGATTCTCGACGCGGATTTGGCGCCCTGGCGATGCCATTCGGACTGCAAGCTATAACGCTGAGAGTGGCCACCGTCAGTCGGGTTCAGTGCGCCGAAGAAGCCAACGAGGGGAACGGCGTTCTCGGGGATTTGATCGCTGGAGTTCCATCTTCCGTGGTAACTGCGGGCCGTGATGCTGAAACCATCGGCGTCTCCTCCTTGACTGTAGGAGAGAAGGCCGTTGAATTTGTTGTAATTATCGGGATGCGTCCATGGGCCGTCATCGTGATAGGCTTCTCCGCCGCAAAGCAAACTGCCCAGGCCAAGCTTTTGCGATACGCCGAAAACGGCTCGCCAGTATTCCAGCCCGTAGTCTTCCACCTTGAAAAAGTTATGGGGCAGCGTCTTGAAGTATTCCAAGTGTGCCGATCCAGCTGAACCAAAATTGCCGACATCCGCGTAGTAAGGCCCTTTTTCATAATTCACCCGCCGCACAAACTCCGGGATGACAATGTTCATGTCCGAATAGCCCTCACCGTGCGCGTGCGATGGCAGGTTGAGCGGCATATCGTCGATGAAAATAGCGAAATCTGTGCCGTGGTCGAGATTGAAGCCGCGAAGAAAATATTGGTTGGCCTTGCCGCCGCCGGCGTGTTGAGTGATGATGACACCGGGAACCGTCTCCAAAACTTCTCCCGTACGAAGAATCGGACGATCCTGGATTTCCGTTGCGCCCACCGTGCCCTGGGTGGCGGATGCGGCAATTCCGATAAGGTCGTCCTCCCGGCCTTGCACGTTGATGGTGGTGCTCACGGCGCTCACAGCCAGAGAGATGCGCAGCGGAGCCGACGCCTCGGTGGTCCCTATGGTGACCTGTATTTCTTTGGTTTCAAAATTGGGGTTCGATATGACAAGTCGATAAAACCCTGCCGAGAGTCCGGTAATAATGAACGTGCCGTTCCTGTCCGACTGCGTGGTTCGTTGCACAGTACCGTTTGCGCTCCGAACTATCAGGGTAGCCCCGGCAATCACCGCGCCGGACGCGTCAACGACAGTTCCTGATAGTTGAGTCGGATAAGCCGTATCACTTGCGGCGATCGGGTGACCCTGTGGGTCGAGCACGGTCCCATCGACGTGAAGCGCGGTGGGCTGCGCCGCTGCGATGAGGCACGTCAAGGAGAACATCGAGGTTGCTACGAATTTCATTTTCGTGCTACGCGCGTACATGTTTTTCTCTTCGTAATTGACATACCTGTGGATCAGGATCGGTTGGTATATCCCAGACGAGCGATGAAATCATCGAATCGTTCGACGAGATCGGAATCGAGAGCAGCTCAGGTTCTGCTCAGGACACCCATTGTCGCTCCCTGGAAGCGATTTGCCTTTCGCAGGAAAATTGGAGGATAGCACGATATGGAGATTCGTGTTACACATCTTCATTAGTAATTCAAATCCAGAAGCGGTCTTATGACGGCTGTCACAATTGAGTGTCGCGGGGGGACTGCGCTGTGTCATTGCACAACGGGCCTTGACACACTCCGGTGCGCCGCATGGATTTGGGATAAGTACCGAAAAACGGTCCACGGTCTGGAATTTGAATTCTGCCTGGATTGGATCGGCTGAACGACACCCGGCAGGGGCTAAAGCCCGGCATATTTTATGGGCTTTTTCGGTACGACTGAAGTCGTACCCTGTTACAAAGCCAAGGCCGCGGCTGAAGCCCACGTCGAACAGCCTGCCTTGTTGCCGGGGATAAAGCCCCTTCACCGCTCCGCAAAGAGCGCGGAGCGGGCCGGGGATGAAGCCCCGGCCTACCAGCCCGGTTTGGCGACCGGGTTACCAGGCGAGGAGTTGGTCGCCGGTGGAGGGGGTGAAGTAGGTTACGGGGGCGGCGGAGGCGTCGGCGTTGCCGTTGAAGCATTGGATGGTTTCGGGGCCTTCGGTTTTGGCCATTTGGAGGGCCTGTTCGGCTTCGCGGAGAACGACTATCGGGGAGCGGCCATTGCTGTCGGCGAGCCCAAAACAGGCTGAGAGGCGGATGGCTTCTCCGTTGACGTGGTAGGGCGTGGAGAAGACGTCGATGCGGAGGCGCTCGGCTAGCATGACCGCATTTGAGAACGTGCAGCCGGGAAGGCCGATTAGGAACTCATCCATACCGGGGCGGCCGATGAGGTCGTAGCTGCGCAGGAGGCGATTGGTGCGGTTTACGACGAGGCGGAGGAGTTCGTCGCAAGCGTCGGCGCCGAGGCGCGAGTTCCAGTGGCCGAAGTCGTCAATGTCAAAGAGGATCATGCAGAGGGAAGACTTCATGCGCTGCACGCGGTCGGTCTCGCGGAACAACATGGAGAGCAGGGTTTCGCGATTGTAGACGCCGGTGAGGTGGTCCATTTCCGCACGCTGGACGGCGGCTTCGCGAAGAGCTTCCAACTCGCGGGTGGTGTCGAGCGCGCGAAGGGCCATGGCGACGCGGAGTCTCCAATAGGCTGGATCGCTGGCGCGGGGGATGATGTCGTCAATGATGCCTTCGGCGAGCCGGTCGCGACCTTCATGGGTGACGGTATCCGCAATGAGGAGGAGGGGGAGGCGGCGGTTGCTGATGTCGACGCGCACGGCGGAGAGGAGATGGTCTAAACCGTTTTCCAAACCGGCGAGATTGGTGTCAATAAGTGCGAGAGTTGGGGGGATGGGTGCAGTGATAGCGACCAACGCGGCTTCGGCGGAGAGAACGATTTCAACGCGCGCGCCCGTGGCGAGCAGGACCGGCTCAATAGCCGTTAAGAGGGCGGGATCGGAAGAAGCGAGAAGGAAGATAGGAGAGATTTCGGCCAGCATCCTGAATAACCTCCATCCCGGTTATCGGCAGGGATTAGAGAAGTTTAAGCAGGCCGGGGAGAATTATGGATGGATGGTAATTACCGATGCCCGGATTCTGGTGACCTTAGGTAACCAACTGGCTTGTTGCCTAAATATTGGAACAACGGCTGGCAGCAGGTTCTTCGGTTCTGAAGACGCTTGGGGTCTCGTTCGCTTCTGATGAGCAGGCTGTTGGCTTCCCGCCTTTGCGCCAGAAGGAAGGCGCAAAAACGGGGCACGGAACTTTTGTACCTGGTCCGACGCGGGTTCATTTCAATCGCAACTCGCATACGGGAGTCAGTTGCTAGTCGATGAAGTCGACCTGGGGGGCGATGGGGATGATGCCGCGTTCGTGGCCGAGGTCGAGTAGTTTGCGGATGGCCTGGCGGCCGTCGGGGCCGTAGTCGAGGGTACGGTCGTTGACGTACATGCTGACGAAACGGTTGGCGAGGCGGGCGTCGAGGTCGCGGGCAAACTGCATGGCGTATTCGAGGGCCTGTTCGCGGTTGTCGAGGGCGTGCTGGATGCTGTCTTTGACGGCCTTGGTGACGATTTTCATGGAAGCAGCGCCGAGCGAGCGGCGAATGGCGTTGCCGCCGAGGGGCAGGACGAGGCCGGTGGTCTCACGCCACCAGACGCCGAGGTCGAGCACCTTATAGAGGCCGCTGGTGGAGTAGGTGAGCTGGCCCTCGTGAATGATGAGGCCGGCTTCGAAATTGCCGGCGAGGATCTCGGGAATGATCTTGTCGAAGGGGACCGTGACGGTCTGGAGGTCCGGATTGAAGATTTTGAGGGCGAGGTAGGCGGTGGTGAGGGTGCCGGGGACGGCGATTTTGATTTTGGCCAGGTCTTCAGGGGCGATTTTGCGGCTGGAGACGATCATGGGCCCGTAGCCCTCGCCGACACTGCCGCCGCAGCCCATGAGCGCGTAGTTCTGCTGCAGGTAGGGGTAGGCGTGGAAGCTGATGGCGGTGACGTCGAAGAATGCTTCGTTCTGGGCGCGCCGGTTGAGGGTTTCGATGTCGCAGAGGGTGTGGTTGAAGCGATAGCCGGGGACGCGCACCTTGTTGGTGGCGAGGCCGTAAAACATGAAGGCATCATCGGAGTCGGGGCTATGGGCGATGGAGATGTCGATGATGCCGGATGGAGTTGCGATGTCGGTTTGCGAGGTGCTCACTGGGCGGTAAATCCTTTCGGGGCAAAACTGCAACGATTCATTGGATGCGGCGTTCTGGTGACGCTATGTATTGCGGCGGCGAAAACGGACCCATGAGGCGCCAAGCGCGGCGGCCGCGGTGATCTTCAGGGCGTCCCCCGGGAGGAAGGGAAGGACGGCGAGCGAGAAGACGGATTGGAGAGAGGCGTGGGTGAGCGCGGCGAGCCAGAGGGCTCCGGAGGCAAGGATGACGAAGCTTCCGGCGGCGGTGATGAGGGCGGCTGATGCAAATCCCCGCTGCGTACGGCGCCAGAGGATGGAGATGAGGAGCGCGGCGAGGGGATAGGCGACCAGGTAGCCTCCGGTCGGTCCGAAGAGGTGGGCCAGGCCGGAGAGAGGGCTGGGGGCAAAGACGGGAAGTCCCATTGCGCCCTCGGCAAGATAGGTAGCGAAGGTGGCCACGGCGAGGCGCGGGGTAAGCAGCAGGCCGAGCAGGAGGACCGCAAAGGGCGCGAGCGAAAGCGGAACAGGCGTGAAGAACAGGGGCACCGAGACGTGGGCGCAAACGGCGGCGAAGGCGCTGCCGAGGAGAACGATGCCGGTTGCGCGAAGCCAGGGGATAGGCCGGGCCGAGACAGCTAAGGGAAGGGATAGTTCTTTGCTCACGCGATTTCCTCCGGGGACCCCGGCGCATTGCTTTCGCGAGTGCTGCGGGGCTCAGGTTTCCAGATCATGTTCCATATCCTCAGCCGGATCAACGACCTGGCCAGGGGCGGTGGATGAAGCTTTTCCTGCGCCGGTTTCACGGCGCAGCTTATCGCGTTGGATGCAGATGTGGCGCGCAACGCCAGCAACTGCAGACAGCAGCGCCACAAGCGAAACGATAAGGCCAATCATTAGCCAGCGCATGGCAATAAACGTGGACAGCTTTCCAATCCATCGGGCCTTCCGGCAATATGCCATGCCGGACGGAATTCAAAAAACCGCCGGTGCTCAGAATACCAGACGGGCTTAGCGGGAGATCAGGATAGGCGGAGGGAGGATTGGAGCCACTCGACGTAGCGCTCGCTGGCAGCCTCGACATCAAGGACGAGGAATTCCGGGGTCTGGTAGCTGTGGAGGTGGTGGAGGCGGGCTTCAAGGGCGGCGAGTTTGTCGGGACTGGTCTTGAGGAGGAGGACAGTCTCGGTGGCGGATTCGACGTTGCCTTCCCAGTGGAAGATGGACTCGACCGAGGGGATGAGCGTAGCGCAGGCAGCGAGCTGCTCTTCGACGAGGGTACGGCCGGTCTGTGCGGCCTCATCGGGCGTGGCGCAGGTGGTGATGACGAGGCGAACGGGAGGGCGGGCTTTGGGAGCGGCGTCGGACATATTGGGGTTCTTTGATCAGTGTACCCGGGCTGCGATAGAAAGTCCGCGAAATGTTCAAGTGTCGGGTTGCGCGCCCGATTTGGAACTGTGATGGAGGGCACAGTTGTTTGATATTTCATTCTAAAAACGAACCGGGGGAGATTGGTCCGCGATTGGGAGGCGTACGGCTGTAATTCCCGGGATATGTTCAGCGAATCGATTCTGGAAATACTAGGCTCATATCGGGCCGCATCCGTGGATTCGAACAGCAATCAAGCTGGAAATCGGACGGGACGCGCACCCGGGTAGGTTTCCATGAGAGATTTGCGGTGTCTTGCTTGTGTGGTTACTGAGGGTCAGGTACTTAGCGATCTGTTGGTGTTTGGTTAATGTGTGCGCGAGTTTGTCTTCTGGCATGTGTTTTGGGCCTGTGCCAGCCAGCGATTGCGCAAACAGCGACCACGACTACGTTGACGGTCAGTAGCGGAGGGAACACGGTTACGACAGTCGCACAAGGAACCGTGGTCACGCTGACTGCGACTGACGTTGCCGGCTCAATCCCGGTGACGCCGGGCACGGTCAATTTCTGCGATGCAACAGCACTCTACTGCACAGACGTCCATATTGTGGGCACGGCGCAGTTGACCAGCGCGGGTAAGGCGACATTCAAGTTCAGGCCGGGAGTGGGCAGTCATAGATACAAAGCTTTTTTTGTGGGGACCAGGACGTTCAGCGGCAGCACGTCCGCCTCGGAATCGTTGACGGTGGCGGAGCCGGCCGGGGGAGTGCCCACCACAACCACAATCGCACCACTCGGGTCGAGTTACTACACTCTTTCGGCCACGGTGAGTGTCGCTTCGCCGAGTCCGGCGGCCACGGGCACTGTGTCGTTCCTCGACATGAGCAACGGAGACGCGGTGCTGGCAACTGCGAGCCTGGGAGCAAGTAATCCACTCTGGGTGTTTTCCGGCTTTTACGGTTATTGCCCGGAGTTTGAAGCTGAGTCCGCTGGGGTGACGTCGGCGGATTTTAATGGAGACGGCATTCCGGATCTGGCGGCTAGCTGTCCTGCGAACGGAACCGTGGGAATCTTTCTGGGGAATGGGGACGGCACGTTTACGCAAACGGGGAGCCTGGTGCTGCCCGGATCCTATGGGCCCGGATCCAATGGCGGATCGCTCGATGACATGGTGGCAGGGGATTTTAATGGAGACGGGATCGAGGATTTGGCTGTGGCCGACGGATATGGAACGGCCATCTTTCTCGGCAATGGCGATGGGACGTTCACATATAAAGCGACCAGTGATGGTTGCGGTAGAGGCACCAATTCGAACGCGATTGTGGTAGCCGACTTCAACCAGGACGGCATCCTGGACCTGGCCGAGGCAAGCGGCTATGGAGACTCGGTGACGATTCTGCTGGGCAATGGGGATGGAACATTCAAGGAAGCCAGCTTGCGTCCCGTCACTGGTGAGAATCCAACGGGCGTTGCGGCGGGAGACTTCAATGGCGATGGCCTTCCGGATTTGGCGGTAACCAACAACGGAGCAGACACGGTGACGATTCTGCTTGGGAATGGTGACGGCACGTTCACGCCGGCATCTGTGAGCCCGCAAACGGGATCGTATCCTGAGGGCATTGTGGCGGCGGACTTCAACGGGCACGGCACTCCGGATCTGGCGGTATCCAACTCTTTGTCGCAAACGCTGACAATTCTTCTGGGCAATGGGGATGGGACATTTACGCCCGCAACGGTGAGTCCCGCAGCAGCGGATCCCTACAGCATTGTTGTGGCGGACTTCAATGGGGACGGCATTGCCGATCTGGCCGCGTCGCAGTTATACGGCAACGTGAACGTGCTGATGGGCAAAGGGAATGGTACGTTCACTCCGGCCGTAAATCATGCCTATGACACTTCGGGACAGTTTCTGGCGGTGGCGGACTTTAATGGGAGCGGGCTTCCGGGCCTGGCCACGAATTACGACGACCTGGAGACGGTTGTGACGGATATGTCAGCGACTGCGGTTGCATCCGCGGCGTACGTAGTTGGAAGGGGCACCTACCAGGTGGAAGCCAGCTACCCGGGAAACAGCACCCTGGTGGCAAGCACTTCCGCCGCGACTGCTTTGAACTATGCGTCAACAGCGCCGCCAACGCCCCCAATGCTGCTTGCGCCCACGCCGGGATTGGGCACGGTGCTCGGCACCAGCAACGTGGCCTTTCGATGGAACGCGGTGCTTGGGTACACCCTTTACCAGCTGAACCTCGGCACCTCGCCTGGTGCAAGCGACCTGTACTTATACAAAGGCGCGGCCCTTTCCGTGACTGTGCCCACACTGCCTGCAAACGGCGCAGTGGTTTATGCAAGGATTTATTCAAAACTCGACGCAGCCTGGCTGTATAACGATTTCCTCTATACCGAAAGCGGCGCGGTAACTGTGGCTACCCTAACCTCGCCCACCCCCGGATTGACGACCAGGTTGGGCACCAGCAATGTTGCCTTCCAGTGGACCGGCGGGGGAGGAGTCGCTCTATACCAACTCAATCTCAGCACCATTGCGCCTGGCGAAAGCGAACTGTTCGTTTACAAGGGAACGGCTACTTCCGCGACTTTGCAGAGTCTGCCTGCGAACGGCACAGCCATCTACGCGAGGCTCTATACGTATGTTAAAAAGGCGTGGCAGTACAACGACTCTGTCTATGCTGAGAGCGCCCCTGCGGTCCTTAATTCGCCTGCATCTGGATTGAGCACCACGCTCGGCACGAGCAATGTGTTGTTTGAGTGGACGGCAGGGAAGGGCGTGAGCCTGTACCAGCTGAACCTGGGCACCACTGGGCCCGGCGCAAAGGACCTTTATGTATACAAAGGGACTGCTACTTCAGTGAATGTGCCGAGCCTGCCCGCAGACGGTGTCACCGTGTACGCGACGCTCTCGTCTTACATTGACGGAGCGTGGTTCGAGAACAGCTATCTCTACACCGAAGGCGGTATGACTGTTCCGGCTGTGCTTTTGTCTCCAACGCCGGGGCTAAGCACCGTGTTGGGGACGAGCGATGTGGAATTCCAGTGGTCCGCCGGGACAGGGGTCAGTCTCTTCCAGCTCAACCTGAGCGCTGTTGCACTCGGCGCATCCGACTTGTATTTGTATAAGGGCGCGGCGACCTCCGTTAACGTGCCCAAATTGCCGGGTAGTGGAGCAACGGTATTCGCCCGGCTCTACTCAAAGATCAACGGAGTTTGGCAGTACAACGACTACGTTTATACGGAACAGTAGGGCGGAGGCTTAGTGAGCCCTATTTCAACTGCACTTTAAAGGTCGCCCGGCACTGTAATTCGGGCTTGAATTCCACGATTTCCTGTTTGTCGTCTTTGGCGATATGGATATACATCGGCTTCTTCAGCGTCTCCGGTAGATTAGTAATCTTGATTCGCCCATCAGCGCCTGAATAGGCTTCGAGGTCAAGTTTTTTTACACCGAACGCACCATACTGGATGCGCGTAGTGACTTTTGCGCCGTAGATTGGTTTGGAGTCGGAATCGGTCACGATAATCAGTGCGGAACAGGGGCCCAGGTCTGCTGATATTTCCCCGGGTGCAGCTGCTGCAGGATTGCTTTGGGCACCGCTCAACTGGGAACAGGCCAGCATAAGACATATCAAAAGCGTGATCGACAAACGGCGTTTGCTCATGTCTTCCATTATCCTCGAAACAATCTTCCGGCCCGCCGCCCTGCCCGGAGAGCACCCATCCGATTATGCGCCAACCTTAACCTGCGATTTCGGCATCTTTGGGAGCAGGACTGCGGCGATTTACGGGATAGGGCTGAGTAAGGCGGTAGTATGGTCTTTGCAATTGCGGACGGAGAATGACGATGACGACAGCGATCAAGTTTGGGACCTCTGGATGGAGGTCGATTGTGGCGGAGGATTTTACGTTTGCCAACATACGGCTAGCGGTGGCGGGGATTGCCGCTTATGTGAAGACGCAGCCGGAGCCGCATCGGGTGCTGGTGGGGCGCGATCCGCGGTTTCTGGGTGAAGCGTTTGTGGCCGAAGCGGCGAAGGTGCTGGCTGGGGCAGGCGTGACGCCGATCATTATTCCTGAGGCTGCGCCGACGCCGGCGATTGCTTACGCCGTGCAGACGCTGAGGGCATCAGGGGCGATCAACTTTACTGCGTCGCACAATCCGCCGGAGTATAACGGGATCAAATTTTCGACCCATGACGGCGCGCCGGCGCTGCCGGAGGTGACGAAGCAGATTGAGGCGGCGATTGCGGGGCTGAGCGATGACTTCAAAATTACGGACACGAGCAAAGACACCTTCGACACGGTGGACGTGAAGCCGGCGTTTCTGAAGCGGCTGGCCGAGCTGGTGGATTTGAAGGCGATTGCCAAGTCGGGAATCAAGGTGGTGTATGACCCGTTTTGGGGCGCGGGTAGGGGATATCCGTGCCACCTGCTCCGCGAGGCGGGTGTGACGGTGGCGACAGTTCACGATTATCGCGATGTGCTGTTTGGCGGGCATGCGCCGGAGCCGGACGACCACCTGCTGGGCGACTGCAAAGCGAAGATGAAGGAGATTGGCGCGGCGCTGGGGATTGCGACGGATGGCGATGCTGACCGGTTCGGGATTGTGGATGAGGATGGGACGTTCATCCAGCCGAATTACGTGATTGCGCTGCTGTTTGACTACCTGGTGGAGTCGCGGGGGTGGAAGAACGGCGTGGCGAAGAGTGTGGCGACAACAAATTTGATTAATGCGCTGGCGGATTATCACAAGGTTCCGCTGTATGAGACGCCGGTGGGGTTCAAGTATATTGGCGAGCTGATTATTGCGGACAAGATTGCGATTGGCGGTGAAGAGTCTGCGGGGCTGACGATTCGGGGGCATGTTCCGGAGAAGGATGGAGTGATTGCCGGCCTGTTGGTTGCGGAGATGGTGGCGGTGCGGGGCAAGAGCATTGGCGTGCAGTTGAAGGAGTTATTTAGCAAGGTTGGTTCCTACTATCCGGTTCGGGAGAACTTTCACTTGACCCCGGAGGTGAAGGCCGCTTTCACTGAAAAGATGAAGGCTGATCCGACAGAGCTTGGGGGTCGCAAGGTTACGAGCGTGGTACGAACGGACGGGCTGAAGTTGATTTTGGAAGATGGGTCGTGGGTTTGCTACCGGTTGAGCGGGACGGAGCCGGTGGTGCGGGCGTATACCGAAGCGCGCAATGAAGCGGATATGGAAGCTTTGAAGGCGGCGGCGGAAAAATTTGTTGTTGGTTAAATGCAGGGACATAAAAGCAGGGGATAGGGAATAGTGTGATGGCGGACGAAGAGATACAAACGGAGAAGCGCGTCGCGGTTGCTGCGCCAGCGCCGCTGCAGGTGCGGGCTTTGGAATGGATGCTGCGCATGTGGCGTCCGGCGGGAACAGTGGTGGCGGTGGGCCTGGCGCTGCTGCTGACGTGGCACGTGGTCAATGGCAAGCACGGGTTGCAGGTATGGCATCAGAAACGGGGCGAAGACCTGCAACTACGCAAGGAGATTGACGAGCTGCAGCAGGAGAATGCGCGGTTGAAGGACCACATTGAGAAGCTGAAGTCGGACCCGGACGCGATTGAGCATGAGGCTCGGGAGAAGTTGCACTACGCGAAGCCCGGGGAAGTAATTTATACGCTGCCCACACCTGCGCCGACTGCGGCTCCCGGGCCGACGGGATCTGGAAAATAAAGCAGTAAAGATTCGTTGCTGACAGAATCGGTTCCCACCGCCGAAAGATCGAAATATCAGGGCCGGCAAATTCAATTCTGCCCCTTTAAGAATCAACAGGCCATCGGAGTGCTATTCGCAAAATACAAGAGATACGTTGGCCGTTCTCTGGTCGGGAAAGAATACGAGTCGGTCATGTGGGCCGTGATCCAGCACTCGGATTTGGCGATGATGCAGAAGTTCTTGCCGACCCTGCAGGTTGCCGTTACCGAAAAAGAGATCGACGTTGTTCCATTCGAGATGCTGATCGACCGCATCTATACGATCAAAACCAAGCAGCAGATATTCGGAAGCCAAGGTGGCTATCCGCTCGCAGATGAAAAAGCCAGGGCAGCGGTAAAGCTAGAGTTTGGGCTGGAATAGAGCGTAAGTAGGACAAAAGCAGTCAGACGAGACAATTTGATCGCGATGGACCCATTTGAGACATCTGGATTCTGGTCGCACATGCCATTCGGACGCAGGGGATTAAAGCTGAAATCGGACCTGAGCACGATTGAGCATGAGATGTGGCGAAAGCTCCAATTATGCGAAACCCGGCGAGGTAATTTACAGGGTGCCGGCGCTGGCTCCTGGGCCGGCGGGATCTGGAAAATACAGCATCAAAACAAGTTGGCGAACATGTGTTTTCTGGTGGTGACTAAAGGATTTCTTCCTGACCCAAAAGTGTATTGACATTGAGAATCGGTGTCTGTATACGTATTCACACCGAGGGTGGGTATCGATACCACTCCGGAAGGTTAAAGCGGCAAACTTCTTCGAACCCGGGCAATCCCCCCTTGCCTCACGACGAAGTGGAGTCTCCAGGGACCAGCGGGCAAAGCCAAACAGATTGGTCCTGGAAGTTACAAACCTGTTTTCGGTCACAAATAGAAGCTGAGGCGCCACTCGACGAGTATGAGGGGCATTTAATGCAGGAATTTTTCGCATTCAGCAATGGCAGGAAATCGTCTCTCTGCCGATTAGGCATCATAGGGATTTATGCCGGAAACGGGTCGGGTGGGCGAATGGTATTGTATTTCCGATTCGGGCATGCAAAGGATCCGAGGTTGGCGCAAGCGGCCTTCGGGTGAACTGTAACTCATGTGACCTTCACTTTGGTGTTGGAGGGGACTTGTCTCCCCCTTCAGCACCATTTTTATTTTGGGGACTGGACGCTGAGGGCGGGGACGCCCACACGAGCGCCGGTCAGGAGACATGGCGCTACCCAATCCGAATGAGGAATCTGGGACGTATCTTGTAACGTGGGGATGCTTGGCAGTGTCTAATGTTGGTAAGCAGCTTTCCCCATGCGAGGTTCCCCATGCTGATTGGCAAACCGTCTGATATTCCGTCCTCTGCAATTACTTCGAAAGATGAGTACGAAAGGCAGAAAAGTCGCCGGCGATTTCTGCGTAGTGCCGCTTCTGGCGTGGTGGCTGCGGGTGCGACGGCTTTGGGTGCGGAGCGCGTTGCGGAACTCTTTGAGCCACGGATTCGGGCGCTGGCCGGGACCAAGCTGGACACGGTGAAGAGCCCGCTGACTACCACTGGCGAGACGCTTACAAGCTTTGAGGACATTACGCATTACAACAACTTTTACGAGTTTGGTGTGGACAAGGGAGACCCGGCGAAGAACGCGGGCGGGCTGCCCACGCGGCCATGGACTGTGAAGGTGGATGGCAATGTGAAGAAGCCGAAGGTCTTCGACATTGAAGCGCTGCTGAAGCTGCGTCCGCTGGAGGATCGCGTTTACAGGCATAGGTGCGTGGAGGCGTGGAGCATGGTGATTCCGTGGGTGGGTTATTCGTTTTCGGAATTCATCAAACAGTGCGAGCCACTTTCGAGCGCGAAGTATGTCCAGTTTCTTTCCTATTACAACGGGAAGGTGGAGAAGTGGGCTTCGGAATCGACGATTGCGTGGCCTTATTCGGAGGGGCTGCGCATGGATGAGGCGATGCACCCGCTGACGCTGCTGACCTTTGGTCTTTATGGTGAGGTGTTGCCCAACCAGGACGGCGCACCGGTGCGGATTGTGGTGCCGTGGAAGTATGGATTCAAGTCGGCCAAGTCGATTGTGGGAGTGCGGTTCCTGGACAAGAAGCCGATGACGACATGGAACGACCTGGCGTCGAGTGAATACGGCTTCTATTCGAATGTGAACCCGGATGTTGACCATCCGCGTTGGAGCCAGAAGACTGAGCGGCGGATCGGGCTGCCGTTTTATGCGCAGCGGAAGGCCACGCTGATGTTTAACGGCTATGGGGATCAGGTGGCTTCGTTGTATAGCGGGATGAATTTGAAGAGGGATTATTGAAGACAGTTCGCAGTTCTTAGTTCACAGTTCTTAGTTCACAGTTGTCAGATCGTGTTTTGGCGCGGAGATTGTATGGCACTGGCTAAGAGTGCGGAGGCTCAGCTCGCCGGGTTTCTGGCGAAGTACGATGCGGAGATTGCCGGGCTTGCGGAGGCAGTTCGCGAGGAGATGCGTAAGTTTTATCCAACGGCACTTGAACTTGTCTACGACAATTACAACGCGCTGGTTATTGGGTTTGGTCCGACTGAGCGGGCGACGGAGGCGATCTTCTCGATTGCGCTTTATCCTAAGTGGGTGAGTTTGTTTTTCCTGCAGGCGAAAGGATTGCCTGACCCTGACAGGATTTTGCAGGGAAGCGGAAATGTTGCAAAGCATGTGGTCCTGGCTTCGCCGGACGTGCTGTATTACCCGGCTGTGCGTGCGCTGATGCGGGAAGCGGAGACACGGGCGAAGGTGGCATTCGATCCGCGGGGGGAGCATCGGCTGATCATCAAATCGGTTTCGGCAAAACAGAGGCCGCGGCGGCCTGCGGAGAAGGGCGCGGTCGGGCGGATGGGAAAGAAGAGCAACACGGCGAAGGCCTCGGACGGTGCTCGCGCACTATGAATCGACCAACTCTTATTGTGCTGAAGACGCTGACGTGGGTGGCCTGTCTTTGGCCGATGGCGTTGCTGGTGTATGGGGCGGTGACGAATGATTTGGGGGCAGACCCGACTGCAAAGCTGGCGCTCACTACTGGCTACAACACGCTGCTGCTGCTGATTCTATCGCTGGCTATTACGCCGGTGCGCAGGCTTTCGCCGCGGCTGAACTGGCTCATTAAATTTCGCCGGCTGCTGGGGTTGTTTGCGTTCTTCTACGGCACCGTGCACATGCTGATTTATGTGGCGCTCTATTCAAATTTTGACGTGCGGGCGATGCTCGACGATATTGCCAAGAGGAAGTTCATTACGATTGGCGTGGCGGCGTGGCTGCTGCTGTTGCCGCTGGCTTTGACGTCGACTAACTGGGCGATTCGCAAGCTAGGCGGAAAGAACTGGAATCGGCTGCACAGGCTGGTGTATGTTGCTGCTATTTTTGGAGCGATTCACTACTGGTGGCAGGTCAAGACGGGGGTGCTGAGCCCGCTGCGGCTGACGCTGGTGCTGGCGGTGCTGCTGGTGGCGCGGCCGGTTTGGACTCTGGGGCAGAGGTGGATGAAGGGACGGAAGGCGGCGGTGCCGGCTGCAGGAGCTTAGTGCTCCGGGGTTAGCGGGTGCCTGCTGGAGTTTATCTCCCTCCCACTCATCGTGCGATAGGGATATGTACTTGACGCCACTGACCCCAACCTGTAGTGTTCGGGGGCATGGACGAGGATTTTCCAAGGACGTTGCTTGAGTTGGAGAGGCGCTTTAGCAGCGAAGAGGCCTGCGCCGAATACCTCGCAACTCTGCGTTGGCCGGGCGGCTGGATATGTCCCAGATGTGCTGGGGCCGATGTTTGGTCGATCC
>Ga0302277_1001207_pt1 | contig 19408 bp, 25 predicted proteins | sample III_Bog_N3_1_FD_198759 | JGI IMG/M metagenome (GOLD analysis project Ga0302277, IMG submission 198759) | Peat permafrost microbial communities from Stordalen Mire near Abisko, Sweden - III_Bog_N3_1 | ecosystem: Environmental > Terrestrial > Soil > Wetlands > Peat | place: Sweden: Abisko... | reverse complement strand
AAAATTCAGGGTGTATCGAACATGGGACAAATTACAAATGGTAATATCGGTGGTGGCCACATCAATTTCTGTTAGCACAAGAGTTACGTGTTTCCCGACTGTTTTTTGTTTATAAGTTTCAAGAGCTTGTTGAATGTCCGACATGTGACAACCAGGCTTGAGACCTAAAGATAGGTTATTTCTACTGAGTCATCCTCTTGATTGTATGTATTCATTTCTTAGTTTCCATAGAATTTCTGCTTGACACTGATGTCCGGGCTGCCCAAACATATCTGACAATCCAGATGCTTTTACAAGCGTGTGGATGAGACCAGGACTTTGAGCCAGGTATTCACGCCACAATGTCTCATAGAGTTGCACAACTTCAGTTAGGTTGATAGGTAACTTACCTTTAGCTTTTTTCCAATCGGTGAGTTGTCCGAACATATCAACATCTGGTCCTGGCGGAAACCGCTTTGATGACTGGTATATTTCTTCAATTGAATTGAAATTTCGGCTACATATGCGAGCATACAATGCAGAAAATCTCTTGTCACCACGACTGCTGCATTCGAGATACGGGGGCAACCCACATTTAATCATGTGAGCATCCTCAGTTTGGGTAACCGTATTTTAGCCGCTAGCCATTTGAGTTTCTCAAATGGAGAAGAGTGCTCAGAATGGTTAGTCATCGAGAAATTCCTGACGAATTGTTAAGGCAAACTCATTGCCACAGTTCGGTTTATTTGTTGGACCTTCAAGAAGAAGAGTTACAATGTGGCTGAAGTCATCTCCCGCATAACTATCTTGGAGCTTTAGACACCAATCTGAGTCATGATTGATGCACACTACGATAGGAAGAAGATCTTGTAGTGAACTAGCCTTGAAGAATATCCAAAATGGGTGTCTTCCGTGTCCTTGACACGACTCAAACGTGCTTATTCCAGGCAAGTCGTTAAGAGCTTCGCACAAGGAAATGCATTCTGGATCCATTTCTCCTTTAGGCAGAATTACTTTTGACACGTGAACTCCTATCATTTAATTGTAGAAATAGTTTCTTTCGCATGTTACCGATAATGTTCCAGTATACAGCCTATGACAACACCCAAACACAAATGTGGTTCAGCAGCCGTGCGTAAATTGAAGGCCGTACCATTCCAACTTGCTGTAATGGTGTAACCACACAATTATAAATGTAACTGGGATCATCCACCTGGGGGGGGGTCAAATGAAATTGTAATCATGCTGTCAATTCCTTTATCTCGGTTGTTTATCATTTCAATTAACCACCAAAGACAATGTGTTGATCGCATCCATATTCACGAACCGCGATACCAGTTGATTGTGTTAACCAATGAGAGGTTATGAATCTATGACAGAAGTTATCGGGTGCTTCAAAGCACAAAATCGCAACATCGGGTGTGCCTTTGGCCTGAAGTTCTTTATGTACCTGAACTGGGTCTAATTTGCTGAGAGTTTCGGACCAATACTCATCCCAATAATCAGGTATCGTACAGTTGTTTGACTTGTACTTTAAGAGAAGTTCTCGACTCGGTGATAACTTTTCGTATGTCTCTCCCGTAAACCAATGAGGAGGATACAACGAAATTCCTACTGGATAAACAGTGGAAGGAAGTTTCCGAAGATTCGCGAAGTATGACGTGTATACCATTTTGTTCCAACAACTATCACTTACTTTACTATCTCACGCAAGAGAACAAGAGCAATGGCAGAATTGCAATCATAGGTAGAACATGTGCTCCACATAAGTGACATTTCTGGTGTATATAACATTCACCATGTCGATCTTCTGCAGCCAAGAGAATTAGTGGGTTGGGATATTTCCATAACCATATGATAAATTTTCCTAAAGAGTTGTTCCATAGATGTGAAGATCAAACTCGGACATGATCGTCAAAATCATTGGTCGAACTCGATTCCAATCCAATCCGCCATTGCCGCATCCTACCATCGGAATTGCGACAGTCTCTGCATTAACAGAATGAGCACGAGTGGCTAATTCTTTGAGACCACTTTCAATCCATTCATAACGAGATGGCTCTTTCCAATGACCTTTAGTGGCTAACGCTGCCCAAAATCGTGTTGTGGGAGCATCCGGGTGTTGAAACAATACACAGCTGCCTGGATTAATTTGACCTGTCATACAGGAACGCCTGTATTCGGACATAATTTCAGGCCATCTATTTTTGAACGCAAGCGCCACTCCTTTCCCCATTATTCCAATGGCATTTACTGGATTTACAATGATATCGGCACCATCCAAAGTGAGATCACCGTGAAGATATTGAACAGACATGCAGGTTCTCTTTTCAAAACTCTTCACACGTGCATTTGCGAGGATCGCCATTACATCTAACGCATGATGGTTGAACTTCACTAATTCTGAGTGCTTCTAGTTTAGCTTTGTTTTCTGAATGTGTATACGTATTTACATCAGTAGTTGAAGAATTGTCTTCTTCATCCGACTCTTCTTTATTGACTTTTAAACCAAATTCTTTTACAAAGGCGTCATAGAAGTCTTGACTGACTAACACTTCACTAGTATACTCATAATCCTCGAAATATAAGAAGTATTGATCACCTCGTTGAAAAACACCAGAAGAGCCGTAAAAATTTGTTATGGGAGCTTCACTGACTCCAACATCAGGTAGCTTTTCCGATACCGTTACTTTATCGTCTGACATGATAACTACTCCGCTATGGGTTACTCAAAGATCCCGATCAACTGTTCATTTTAGGGTTACTTCGCGTTTGTGATCAACTTGACTTTCATGGGGTACTAAGGCAGTATGATCAACTGGTCCCGAATGGGTTACTAGCTGGTAGTGATCAACTTCGACACTATGGGTTACTCAGTTGGAAAGATCAACTTTTCTGCTGTGGATTACTAGAAAATTTTGATCAACTTATCCCTAAGGGGTTGCTAACTGTACATGATCAACAGATGGTTATCAACTTTTTATTTTAACCGTGGCAAAGAATACTGATATGTGAACTATTCCCAGATTAATAGTAGTGGCAGTTATCTAGAGTGTGGTGTTAACACCACACTCTAGATATAGAACAAGTTTATTTAACGATGAAGTTAGCCAAGAACTCTTGCATTTCTCGTTTACCCATACCGTACCTATTCCTCAATTCAAGTTCAGCTTGATACCCACCTGGTGCTTCTGTCAGTTTTAGTAGTGCAGATACTGTACCTGATCCATGTAGAATATCCTGCACCATATCTCGAACCAACTTGACTTCCATTCGAGACAGAGTCTTAGCCTGAAACTTGTAGTCAACAAACGCCTGATATGAGATTGGTACCCAGGCTTTAACAAACTCCAACATCTTCTCAGCATAGACCCGAATCTCATATTGGGCATGAGAGTCGGCACGTAGACTGAGGAAGTGTGATAGGTTATGAAGATCAATCTTCCAATACCACTGAGTGTAGGTATTGAGAGTGAGATTCATGCGTGCCAACTCTCGCGCCAATCCAGAACGATTTGGATTGTAGTTTTCTGAGGTCGGATCATTCAGCATGTGTTCGTAGTTATCATAACAATTTGTAGCATCAGCTCGTAGCAGATTCTGAACCACAAGGGCTTCATCTTCAGTCAATGTATCTCCACGACCCTGGCGATTCGTGGTGGATTGTACAGCCAGCTGATCTGCTGTCGGAATGTAGAACTCTTTATCCAGAATCGAGTAACGAGCAGAAACTTCATTTACAGAAGCCATCCGATGGCGTATCATTTGGCGGGCAACAAAGATAGGTAGTTTAACATGGAATTTTATGACGCACATTTCTGACGGCGTGTTGTGTCGATGCCGAGCCATGTAGCGAATCAGTGCTGCATCATCCAGTGAATTCTTTGTGCCTCGACCATATGAAATCCGGGCTGCCTGTACTACAGCAGCATCATTGCCCATATAATCCACGCAGCGAATAAATCCATGATCCAAGATTGAATATGGAAGAAACATCATCTTTTCAAGAGCAGAAACTGTTGGACGTAATGTCTGTGAGATATTATTTCTGGCATCAACCATTTCTTGCAGTTGATCATCTGTAAACTGGGTGGGATTCGACATGGTACATTTAGACCTTTTAAGTGTTACTGAGGTAAAGAGAAATCCAAAATCTCTTTTATGAAAGTTTGATTTTCTCTCGGTATGAAAACTCCACAAGAACAGTATCGTGCGCTTGAAGTTGGGGTTGACCAAATTTCAGGATACTGTATGCGTATACAGATTCGAAACCTTCTTCATCGGTAACATACTGATGAACCGCACTAGGTAAGTTGGCACTCTTATGAATATTATTAAGCAGATTGATAAATTCTTTGGCTCCTGCTGTATCTTGATGGAGTAGAAATTTGCCTGTTCTTGAACTTTCATCGCATTCAAATTCTTTAGAATACACACGAATTCGACCAGCAGGATTCATGACATCAAGGTAACATTCGGTAAACCCTGCAGGAGTTTTCGTCTCTTCCTGGGGAGGAACTGCGAATTCATAGTTAACTCTATGAAGCTTTAATTCCGCCACAATTCGCTTACTCTCCAATTTGGTCCAGACAGGATTATGTTCAAAAATCTCCCGGAGAGGAGCTTTTGGCTCTTCTGGTGTGGGAATTACAGTATCCTGAAATTTGAGGTCCACTAAACAGATTGTCTCGTATCGATCTGAAGCAACAAACTTCAAAATACAGGTGGCATCGATCGTATTAATTAGATCACTTGTAAACTGTACGGAACAATATTCATATTGATTAACAGTACCATCTTTGTCAGTAAGACTTAGATAGAGAGTGCAATGTTTATTATTTACCTTAGTGACATGGTCAAGTGTGTTGAGAAACTCTTTGATCCTATCATTAGGGGCAAATTGAAATTCACCTTTCCAGCCTCGACCGTGTGCAGCATACTGACTTTTGAAATTATGAACCACACCAAGAAGAACGGAACCGAATGTACTCACGATGTGGATGTGACAAATGACATCATCAGTATCGAACGGAATATACGTCTTTTCTTCTTCTGGAACATCAGCTACTTCCGCTTGTGTGACCTTCAGATCCTTTTCAACAGTAGACCATTTACCTAACAAGAACTGCTCGAAGATAACGGCACAATCCACCACAACCGACGGCATGGCACTTGACTGATGCTTTTGAGCAAGTGTTAGTGCTAATGTGCGAATCGGTATCGAACTCGGTTGGATGTATTTAGAAAGAGAATCCTGGGCGTCATCCAGACTTTTTTGGATATCCATTGATGTATCAGTCATCGAACAGTCCTTTAAGAAAGTGGTAAGATTAGTATTGAACCGGAGAAGTTCTCTCGGTGTGGGTGCCATCTGGATGATGATCATGAGAAATGCAATTTCCCAAATGATCTACTTGAATGGCACCACATCCTTCACACAAAACCACAGCAAAGAGACCGGCTTTAGTATCCTCAGATGTTGATAAATTCTGGAAATCACCAGCACATCCTGCACCTAGCCGATATTCAGTACACTGATTACAAAACTCTGCCATGTTACAACTCCAGTTTCAAAGGATGATCTTTCTCTGTTGTGTATTATTCTAGATAGCCGATTCTGGTCCATTCCAGTGTCGAAGATCACGTCCGATTGAATTACCGCATGGTGTGCATTTCCATCCATAATCAGTTGGTATCATCCGCTCCATGGTTGTACATTTTAGGCAATGTGGCTGCCAGCCGTCATATGGTGGATTGTAATTTCCAGTAATAAAATCAAATTGTGGTATCCAAAAATCAGGTACCTCAGTAGTAGTTCGTACCTGATGACAGCCAGTTTGTACACATTTGTATGGTGTGATACATGCAGAGCATGCTTTAATTATACCGGTACCGAAAACCTGTGGTGTATCAACCGTTGATTTTGTTCTTTAACCAAGCCAAAACAGTTACAACTGCGGGAATGGGCAACACTTCTGAATTGAATGCACCATGTCCCCGAATCAATCTGGTACGACATTCAAATTCATCCAACTGTTTGAAAGCATCCAGAAAGATACGAATGTCTCCAGGTGAAGGTTTAGGAATTTTAACAGCTGGATTATTTTCTTCTGTCTTTTGTATAACATTGTCAGTTTTGGGTGACACTACAGTTGCCTTTATGTGCAATCTCATTAAGGCAGCTGCTGCATAATGAGCATCAGCAATATCACTTGCTCTAGCTGATTCGCCGTTCTCAGAACCACAATGTAACTGTTGCATTACAGCTCGTGCTCTATCCTCATGCCATTGTATCATGTGGATGAAGTCAACTTCACTAAACCCAACTAACCTTCTTTCAGGATCACAATAGATCTGTGACACTTTATCTATGGTCTTTATCTTCATTCTGAACATTTCATACTCCATTATTTAGATTATGTGGGGCAATATTTTGTTGTGTTTAAATCATTTGAGTTTCCTTGTGATTTTACGAGCATTACGTTGAGCTAATCGTTTAGTTTTTTTAGAATTGAAAATTAATTTTTGTTTCTTTTTCTGGGAATTCATTCGTTCTTCATTCATAACCTGTTTGACATTATGCCCCCAGTCTTTCATGAATTTTTGTTCATTTAGTTGAGAGACATGTGCATCTATTTCAAATGGTTGCATGGGAACAGCATAATTAGATTTGTCAACTGGACTAATTGCATTTGTAAGAGAAAAAGCTATTGCTGCATTAGGCTCATTTGTCATGTTACAATCCTCTTGAACCAAAGAAATACTTCTTGACCCAATCTTGGAACAACACCACACATTTCCCAACCATCACTACCATCTTTATTGGCGTGGGCAACAATAGAATCTTGGTCAGAATAGCTATCCGTTCTTATTGGAAGAATTTTGTATTCCCACTTTACCTTATCCATCGATTACTTATCCTTTTTCCTATTTAAGGCATTCTGTACTTCAGCCATTGCGTGTCTTGGATAATCGCAAGCATTCGCTTCATAGTTTTGACATATTTTAGTGAGACTATCAATTATGTTTTGTTTTTCACGAAGTTCTATTATCGATTCATTATATGCTTTAAATATAAACTCTTTGGGTTCCTGATACTGTTTCCAACAAATTGCAAGGGCTTCAGCATCAGTGGTGGCCTCACCTTTAATCCACCGACCACTTGAATGGGTAAACAACCAGAAGGTTTTTGATTGTCCATTCAATCTATAGTCATTATGCACAGCAACCATCCATCCCGCATCTCGTAGTTTGGATAGTGTCTCTACCCACTCATGTCCTGAATCAAGAGACTCACACATGTTGTATTCCTTATGACGAAGATTTCAAACTTTGATCGACTGGTGTTTGAAATTCTTTACTGTATATACTCAGTCCACGTTCTTTGGCCTCAGTCATCATAGCAGTCCATGCATGGATACCTGTCTCAGCCATCCATTTCATATATTTGTTAACTTCATCGAACGTGGGGACTGGATCGGTATATGGCGGAAGACCAAACAAAGACTCTACTGAAATGGCTTTAGGTGCAGACTTCATTAATTCTCGCCAATCGAGGTTATCAAAATTCTCTACTGGGTCTTCCTGACGAGATTCAAAATATTGAGAAAAGAGAGGATTTGTCATGAGTGAGCCTCCAGAAGAGTAACTGACACAGCTTTGCTGTGCATAGGCATATTTTGTTTTGGAGACCACCAGGTAATAATATTACCTTTAACACTACAAGCAGGAATTAATCCATTGTTTGTCACGAATTGATGACTTTCGGAACAACGAAGAGAGTTACCATCTTCTAACATTACAAGAACGATGTCCATAAGCAACAAAGATTCTGTAGTATCTCTCAATGAAAGTAGTTCCCTTTTCAGTATAGCTTCATGTGCATCATTCGCTGCTTTATTAAAGCCACACAACCAGAATCGTCGATTTAGTGATTGTTCTCCAGATATGTTTGAATATGGAATATCCAAGGTAGCGGCACTTAATTGGTTACTCCAAGCATGATATCCCTCAGCTTCAGTTCCAGTCAACACTTCACTCTCACGCACAACTGGGATGATGACCATATTAAAGAATTCCTTTTAAGTGGTTATGATTCAACTGTATATTGTACCCCAGTTGCTTTATGTTGTAGGATGTGTTCTCCTTGCATGTATTGAAGAATGTTAAACAGTGCATGTCTGAGATAATAATCACGTTGTGTAGCAACCCGTGGATTGTACCCTTTTGCATATTCTGAGTACACTACAAGACCATCTGCATCAGGATATTTAGCATATATCAGATTCCAACGAAGATAAATGAATCCTACTCTCTCAGTTCCATTAAAAACATCGTAAGCTTCATCGATTGTATTTGTGTTTTTAACAAGACGAAAAATTGGATCTGTCATGGGGGTTTCTTAGTTAAAAGAGGTGTCACTTGTAAGCATAACTGGTTTGATGATACCACTTGTATCGAGAGCTATCTGTATTATTAATGGTACTGATGAAACTGTTATATCACTACAAAGGTCATAAACGTACCGTTCCACCAGTGGTTCATCAGTCTGTTGTTTGGCAGAATTAAGGTTGTAATGTCCTTGGTGTGATGAGAAGAAATGGATAATTGCATTAGGTAATGTTAGAATTGCATCATTCTTCCAGTTAAGGCCACTGATACCAGCTTCTTCTTCAAACTCACGATTCATTGCTTCAAGTGGAGTTTCTCCTGGTTCAATTTTTCCTCCAATCCCATTCAAATAACCCTTCTGCCATGCCGGTCGTAATTTGCGAATTAATAATACCTGTAACAAGTGGGATTGCGCAGCATCAGGGTCTGTAAAGAGGAATCCGCACACATAAGAAACTTGAGACACAATATCCTCCATATAGCAATTTCATACAAATAATATATATCTGTTGGTGGACTGAGCTTATGGCCCAGCCACACCAACAGAGACAGCATTATACGAGTTTGGAGCGAACTGCAGCAGAACGACGGGACAACACAGAACTAGCAGATGCAAGTTCTGATTCAAGATGGGATACTTTAGTAGCTGCAGCGTCCATCTCGATCTTACGATCACGAGCAGCGGCAACACGCAGTCGAGCTTCGTTAGCTTTTATCCAGTCTTGATAGTGGGCTTCTGCTCCGGTAAACAAATCTTCTAGATGAGAAACTGCACTTTCAAATTCAGTTGCAATTTCAGATACACTTCGTGAAGTCGCTGTCGGTGATGTAAAGTGAGCCAGAGAAAGAGGTTCCAATGCATCGACATTAAGAGTTTTGAGATCCTCAGGAATCAGAGGATCTGGTGTATTTGATACGACGAGAACGTCTTCTTTCATTGATTTTCCTAAAAAATCAGCACGTGGTGCCTGACCAGCAGGAATGCTGGTTGGACGTGGTTGATTCTGTTCATGTGTATCTTGTTTCATAGTAAATAGGCCTTTCTTCAACCAAAGTTGACAGGCTTTCCAAAACTGCATTGGAAATCCTTATGTTGGTGGGGTGGACATATCATAGCAGAAATATGTTCAAAAATATACAGAGTCGTTACAGGGAGGGGGCTCAAGCCCCCTCCCTGTATATCATAAGTCTCAGGCTTTCTCATAGAATTGACGAATTGAATCCGTGGTGTTCTCAGCCAGACGCAGTGTTCGACCCATGCGAACAACACTGGAGTGCATGATGTCTGTAATCAGATTGTAGCCTTCTGTAGCATAGCGACGATGTTCTGCAGGAATGGCTTCATACTGACGGGTAAGAGAAGCCAGTGTGATGTTCTGCATGGCAACACCAGCAGATTTCACACGAGCTGACAGTTCAGCAATCTCACTCAAGGCATTCTCATGATACCCAAGAGATTCGATGTTGTGCATCTCAGGCTTGGGGAACGCTTCTGCAACAATATCACCTTGAGCATCCACACGAACACCAAGAGGATACAATGGACGTGCAATCGTAGTAACCCGCTGCATGAACTCATGATAGTCATCTTGCGACTTTGGCAAAATAAGCTGTTCGAGATGTTGACAGATGTGCGGGACTTCAGCCAGTGCTCTCAGATGATTACTCAAGAACTCATAAGGCACAACAGAAGCTTCGCGTGTAGTCGACTTACCACGCTTCCAATGTTTGTAAGCATAGTATGCACCGATGGCAACACAGGCGACAACAGCCCAGATACCGATGTGCTTCATGATACCAACAACAGAAGATCTGGCATTTGATACAGTTGCATTAACTGCAGCTCCAGCAACCGCATCTTCTGCTTTGTGTACAACGGTCTCTGCCATATGTGGTAAATTGGCAGCTTTTACAGCAGCTTCAACGATTTCATCCGACGTACGAGTATCGCGATTTGCACGGTGCTCTATGATGTCTTTGATAAGCGATTGAGCAGTTTCGTCTTTAATACGCTTGGCATTTGCCTTTTCTCGAAGTTCAGCTATAATTCTTTTATGATTAGCAAGCGCTTCTGCTGGAGGAGTCTTTTTGTTAAACTCCCGCATGATGTCTGAATTATTGATATTATTAAAAGTTTTAGCTGCATCATCTGCAGCAAACTTTTTGTGAAGTTCCGCATCACTCTTAACACCATGGATTTCCCATGTTCGATGTTTATCGGCAACTGCATCTCGAAGACTGGTGTGAATTTCATCTGGTGTAAGGAAATGAGGTTTGGGTGGTAGAATCAGAGCTTCAACTGCAATTGAATCCAGATCAAGCAATGAGATCAATTCATCAATGACACGGGCGGCATCTTCAGTTGAAGGTTCAGCTTCCAGAGATTCAAGTGAAGCAATGCTTGGAACCGCCGATGCCAATACACCATTGTAGTTGGCAAATGCCAAAAGTGCTGGAGACAGACCGTGTGTTTCGATTGCCACAATCAATGCAATGATTTCATGAGTGGTTTGATCGGACTTCATTTTCAAAGTACGACTTGGTGTGACATCACTCAGATTGTCAATCAGATAATTCATCGGATTGGTTGTATCGGGTTCATCCAACGAAATGGAATTCTCTAAACCTGGAAACATAGGAATATCCTCAATTCTAGTATCTTTACCAACACAGGTAACATATCGAGACCTATGTCTCGATATGTTACCCAGTTAGTCATTTTTACACAGTAACTAAATCAAGCAATCTGCGGTTTCAACAATTTGTTAACAGCGGCAAACTTCATAGCATCCCGCTTGACTTCCTCGGCGGTACCAAACAGACCCTTGAACACCGACAGAGCACCAGTTACGATGCTGGAAACAGCGCCGGTGGCGAAGCTCCACAAGCTGCGGGTGATTCCAAGCAACCAGCTAATTGCCTGACGAGCCAGACCGGGATTCTTGCTGCTACCGACAGCACCATCAAAGAGCTTCTTCGCATTTCGCTCAACGAATTCAGTCGACTTCTGAATATGACCGTCCGGGCCGAAGCATGAACGCACACCAGTGGAGACCTTGCCGAATGCTTCCTGCGTATAACCCAGAGCTGCACCCGACGCCTTCTTGGTAGCTTCCCAGGCCGTGCCGGAGAACTTCAGAGTAGCATTTTTGGCAGTAACAATACCACGACCGGCTGAACCAAATGCCGAGCTGATCTTGGCAAGGATACTGGTCTTCCAAGTACCAAGAGCTTCGGCACTCAAGAACTCAGGCATCGTGCCCCAAATTGCTGTAACAGCAAGACCGACGGCAGCAGCAGCAGCCAACGCCGCCAAGATCGAAGCGATTGGGTGGGCAGTGACGAACTCCTTGGCAGCCTTAGCTGCGTTATAGACTTTGTCCTTGACCCATGCAGCAGCCGCAGTGATCTTATCGGTGATCGGCTTGCAGAACTCAGCGACCTTGTGACCAACGCCGACGAGGGCATCCCAGGCACTCTTGAACCAGCCGGCAGCCATGGTCTTGACGGTCTCAACCAGAGCTTCCTGAGCAGCCAGTGCTTCTGGAGCATAGATGCCGGCATCGTTGGTCAGCGACTCACAGCCGGCGAATGCCGGAATGGCGGTGGAGAGCAACTTGTCGCGGTTGGTGAAAGCCAGCAGCGCTGGGGTAACACCATGGACGGCGATCACGGCGCTAAGCTGTTCGAGATCGTCCATTGTGGTGGAAAGCTGAGTCAGTTCGTCCAGTTCGGCAAAGCCGGATTCCAGGGCGACCGAAGCTTCGAACAGCGACTCGTTGGAAATGGTCTCATCCGAAGACAAACCCATGAAATCGGTCGTTTGCTGCGCAAGCATATCAAACATAGTCAGGTACCTTTCTTAATTGCACTACCAAGGGCCCTTGGTAGGGAGTAATGTTGTCTAATACTTACTCTAGACATAGTATGTTCAGCATTTATCTCATCCCCGGAGACTATCCTAATGTCAGCTGAAATATCGACCATGATCACTCAACTTAAAACAGAATATCTCGATAATCGTAATGTTGGTATTCGTCGTTTTGCTGCAATGACCAATATAAAGAGATCTAGATTATTACAATTATTTTCTGGTAAAGTAGAAGTAACACAACCAGAATTTGATCGAATTAAAGTTGCATTGGATGACATTGAACAACAATTTAAACAAGCTGAAGTAAAGAACCCCCAGCCTGTTCCCTTTGGTGGTGAGAATTACCTGGCAGATCCCCGACTGCTGCACTTCTAGTTTTACAATAAGGAATCTATTCTAAATGACACCTAAGTTATCTGAAATGATTTCAAGACTCACACATGACTATCTTCATCCTAACAATATTAGTGTACGTCAGTTTTCTAAAGCAACTGGAGTTCAACGCATTCGATTGAGTCGACTTCTTTCTGGTAAAGAACCTGCCACTATCGAAGAATTTGTCAAAATCAATGATGGTATGGCATTACTAAATGCTAAACGTAAAAGACTTCACCGCATGTTATCAGTCTCAAATGTTAACATGTGATCATTCTTACAGTGTTACACGTATGCTTATTTTTGCATAGAATGAAGACAAAAAAGATAAGGAGGGAAGTGCCACGTGGCACTTCCCTCCTCTTACGTTGCTATCAGTGGAAACCTATTCCGGAATATGTTGGAATGGTAGTTGATCCTTCAGTTTTATACCTCGAAGAAGTACTTTTGCATGTTCTGCAGAAGTTCGCAGCTTGGGTATCAACCTGCTGTATTGTTCTAACTCATCCTCAAGTGTTGTCAGTTTTTCAATTGTAGTATCGACGAGTTTGAGATCGACATACTCCATTTGCATTCCCTCCTGATAATAGGGAATTGTACGAGCTGTCAGTATTTCAATATAAACGGTGCCTCGACTAATGGCTGCCCGTACCCAAGATAAAGACATTGTCCTTTCAGAGAGATTGGCGATTGATTTAAGTACCGCTCTCTCATCTTCTGTTAATGAAAACAATTTCTGTTGAAATTCTTTAGCAGGAACCAGTTTTTTAGAACGCATCTGGAGTTTCCTCTGATTCTGCAGGAGGTGGCATACAATTCACAGGAGGAGTAACGGTATTCCGAATACCCTTTGCTTGATTTGCCCAGCGTCCATCTGCGTTGTGATGGACAAGTCCCAACTTGCGTACACCATATTCTTCAGTGACAGGCAGTCCTTCCATGGTTCGATATTCCATATAGAAATGTACCAAGAACCGCTTAATCATATAACGAAGTGCCATCCGGTGAAGATGTGCAGGTGTCCGAGGTTTGAAATCTGTATCACCACGTTCACCCGCCTGCTGTGTCAACACCACTTCACGTTCTGTGATACGCGTTTTGTAATTGTCATATTCCTCACGATAGATAGGCGTGCGATGTTTGATCATAATGTCAGCCAACACACCAACCAATTTTGTCTTCAGAAAAGGTGAAAATGTAATACCTTTCTTACTTTTGGTTGTTCCATCCTTAGCAATGTAATCATAGTCAACCAAGTGTTCACTGTATCGACCACGACCGCGACCATCGGGGTTTCCTTGATTGTCAATATTCACACAGTCAAGGCCAGCGTACATCCATAGAGAGGCCGAGGTATCCGCCTTATGAATATCAATCGTTGAGAGCATAACTGCACCAATGGTGGGACCAACTCCCTTGATTGTGCTGAGCCATTCATTCCAGATCCGAAACTTCTGCAAGCAGTTTTCTAGATCCTTTTTACCATTGTCTTCTGCAAGAAGCAACTTGCGATATTCTTCCATCATATTCCATTCAAGGAAGTCGTCAAACACTCCACGAACTTCTTCAGGAAGTGTAGGGAAGACCTTCTCTTTGGTACGACGAGTAACTTCTTTTTTGGTTTCTTCAGCAACTGCATCTGTTGTTGGTTTTACCAACATCTTGGATTTCAACTGTTTGTTGGTGTTGATATCGGAAAAAGCATCGGTGATGCGTTTCCAATCCAACTTCATCACATCAATAAGTTCGATCTTAGCCTTATTGTCACCCTGACGCTGTGACAGCAATGTGGTCGTCCGATCAACACCTAGCTTGCGATAGAAGTGTGCCGTCAGTCGGTTGCCAAGCTGGATGCGAAGTGTCTGAATCTGATAGAAGCTGGAAACCAGATCCTTGAGCATGGACCGAGCCATTACTTCCGATGAAAGGGGAACAACTTCTGGAAGGGTAGGAGTTGATGGCGTCTTAGTTGCAACAGCCGTTGTTTTTGGTGTTGTAGCACGCTTGGTCTTTGGCGTAGGGGTAGCTTGTTCTGAAACTGATTTTGGAGCAGCTGTCGATGTAATGTCGGTGGGGCTCCAAGTTGCATTACCGGTCGACTTGGTGGGATGTTTAGCCATGATAGAGATTCACTTTCTAAACTGAAACAGATGTGGGTTACTCGACAGTGGGGATCAACTAACTCATCAGGGATTGCTTTGCAAGCCGGATCAACTTTATATCGATGGGTTACTAAACCGACGTGATCAACTTCGACACGATGGATTACTGATAGTCAATGATCAACTTCTACCATTTGGGTTACTAGCTGATAACGATCAACTTAGCGCTAAAGGGTTACTAAACATATGCGATCAACTCACTCATTCTGGGTTACACTACATATGGAGATCAACTTGCCAGTTTTGGATTTCTGATCGAAACAGATCAACTTTCTCTCATTGGGTTACTAAGGCAGAATGATCAACTTTCACAGAAGGGATTACTAAGCCTACGTGATCAACTTTTTCCTACTGGGTTACTAACTGACATAGATCAACTCATTAATTTTGGGTTACTAAGGCAGTATGATCAACTTTCACAGAAGGGATTACTAAGCCTACGTGATCAACTTTTTCCTACTGGGTTACTAACTGACATAGATCAACTTTTCGTTAAAGGGTTACTACCAGACACCGATCAACTGGAGAGGAACGGGTTACTAATTCGCTTTGATCAACTTTCCAACGGTGGGATACATTGACTGAAGATGATCAACTTCCTCGGGATGGATTACTCGACAGTGGGGATCAACTTTCTCTTTTTGGACTACTAAAGCATGAAGATCAATAATAAACAATCGGATTGTTTATTACACATAAATAATATATATTTAAAATGTCATTGACCTAAAAAATTATATGAAAATATAAGGAGGATGGGTATACCCATCCTCCTTAACACTATAAGTTTTACTTTACAAAATTAACAATTTTATCCCACAATCTATCCATTTTTTGAAGAGTGTCTCGTAACATTTCATTGTAATCAGGACTTCCAAAAACTAGGTTGGGAATAATTCGTTGGATCGTTGGGAGGGTGTGTCAAAGATTCTCATACTCGTTCAACATTGAACAAAGTTTTTGTTGAAACTTCATTCTTTTAAGACGAACATTCTGTTGTCGTTTGGCAAGATTCATTTTCTTTTTCCTTTTCTGAGATTGTTTATCTATTAAGTAATATATATATATTTCAAATATGATGAATTATTATACGAGAGATAGAACTAAGGGCATCTGCCCTTAGTTCTATCTACTTCATGTTATCCAACTATCGAGGGAGGTCCATTTTTATCAATGACAGATTTCCATCCATGAACAATACGAGATTCAATCAATTTCAATTGTTCTGGTGTATACGGTTTACGATTCTTTGCTTTATGAATATAATTCCATGCAGCTCGAATATGTTCTTCGTTATATGTGCCTTTTGTCTTAAGAGGATATCGAGGTTTGCCATCACTCTGAAGTCCAGTATCAGCATATCCCGCTTCATCCTGGGTTCCATAATCACCAGAGGCTTTAAGTAACGTAGACATTAGAGATTCAAACACATTGAAGACTCCTTTTTGAAATCAGAATGGCGATACTTTTTTCATCATACCTAACAATGTATCTAATCCACTCGGGGGGTTCAGATGTAGCATCTTTACAATTCCAGTTATCTCATCACGAGTAGCGGATCCGAATATATCATTGACTTGTTTTTGAGACCATTCAAGAATATCAGCCGCTCGTGTTGAAATATTTGGTTCTGATCCTGTATCCAAGGAACACATATAGATATAAGTTTGACAATTTTGTCCAATACGAAATACACGATGAAATGCCTGATTGCGAATATATTCACGGAATGGTGCATCAATAAAGATAACGACATTTGCAACTGTCAATGTTTGACTTGCCGCGAGTGACTGTAGGGTTCCAAATAGTGGATTGGTATCGGGATCCTGTTTGAATTGATTAACAATCTTTGTTATGTCTTTGGTGGCATCACCATACACGTTAAGTGTTTTGAATCCACGATCAACAAAATATTTATTTGCAACAGTAAGAGCTGGAATAAAACTAGAGAAGATAATAGACTTTTTATCAGCATCAAGAACGAGTTTATCAAGATTGCCATATCTAGCAAGTTCCGCAGCACATTCACCTCGAATGCGAGTTAGCTGACCCAAGAACTCACCCATAACGCGAAGCTTTGCATATTTCACAATAGAGAGTGAGTTCTTAAACTCTGGTTTCATTGATTGTGGAAGACTTGGAATAATCTTTCGACCTTCAATATCCTTAATGAACTTCGCAAGTTGTCCATCTTCTCGTGGATCATAATTTTCAATGATCTTTTTAACACCTTCACGATACTTACGAAACTCTTCTCGATCGGCTGGTGTTTTAAGAGTTTTCTCATACACGGATAATCCAGCTTCATATGTCCTGACATATCCAGTCATATTTTTACGGTAGAACTGATATCGGTCTTCCATAAATTTATGCATTTCGATCTTGATGTTTTTAATCATAAATCGTTCTGGATGTGGAATTTTAACAGGATATTCAATATCAATCGGTGGTGGAATTTTCATATAGTCACTTTCTATAATCTTGTGGCTAATTAGTCCCAACCGATTACGAAGGATGTCATTGGCTCGTTTAGCAGTGGCTCCATAAATTTTCATAAATCGAGCTTCTACTGCTGGTGTAAAGAATCTGTCAATAACCCGAAGTAGTGGTATCATTTCTAAACCAAGAGCTTTAACTGGAGTACCCGTTGCAAATACTGTATGTTGACAATTCATCATTTTGGAAAAGTCAATTAATTTCTGAGTGCGCTGTGAGGTGACTTCATTCAGGTTATGAGATTCATCGATAGCAATAAAAGGCATTCCACATAATCCACGGAATTGACGAGCTAAATCCAATGCTTTATCAAGAGCTTCATAGTGGAAAATATAGTAATCATAATCAGTTGTAAGTTCTGCATTTAATACAGAACTCCAGATTTTTACATCTTGGCCAAATTGTTCTACAATCCCATCATACCACACAGTTGTTACTGTATTTTTTGGAACAATAAAGAACGTTTTATCAGCATGCAGCATGATGCTAAGGGCAATCGACATCAGTGTTTTACCACTATTGTGTACGATCATCCCATTAGCAGAAAAATTACGATGTGGGTCTTCACAGATAATATCGTAGGTTGGTTCTTCACCCAAAGATTCAATTGAAATTGCCTCTTCGTGGTAAGACACACCTTTTCTGGATGTTTGAAATTGTTCATCAATCATGACAAGTTTACCAACAATATCACAGGCCGGAATAAATCCTTTATTTGTTAGAAAGGGATGTTTGATTGTACATTTAATAGATCTGCCATCAATAAGTGTTACACGAAAAACTTCCTGAATACCAGAATAAACAATATTCTGAATTGGATGAAGTTGAATAGATTCCCCCGTATAAGCTCTAATATAAGTTGGGATTGTTAAATCCCAACTATTTGCGCAATCGAGTTGGTTAAATTGATCATATGCAGTTTTGATATCTAAGGTAAATTCTTCTCCATCCCGACTAAAAGCAATACAAGAATCTCCTGCGAGACAACCTGGAGGTGTTCCGAGAAGGAATCCTTTTAACTGCATCTTAGGAACTTTGGTATTGTAGACTTGCATAGTTTCCATTTGAGTGGGTAGTAATTTAAATTTTAATCTACTGAGTTGAGAGAAATCTAAAATGTCTTCATGTTCTTCAGTCGTAGATTTTAACCAGGTATTTGTAAGAAGTTGTTCATGTGCTTGTTTGAGTCGGAATGTATGAGATTTATGCTTCTTATATTGAATTATTTGCTCAAGCTGGTATAGTGTATCGCATGCAAAAAAAGAATCAAATAGTAAACGATACTTTCGAATCTGCATAAACATATTATCTGGAACTCTCTTGTTTTTCCAGATCGAATTTATGTCTTCTAACAACTTTCCAGTATCGATACCAGACAACGTAATAACGCCATTTTCTTCTTTGGCAGCAGTCGATCCAAACCAGTCTACAATGTCAAAAATACCCATTGGTATGACTCCAGACTCTTCAAAAGAGTATCGTTGTATAAAATCTATATGATGGCATGAAATCCTTAAAAAATAAAGAAGTCCTAGAGTGCACTATGCACTCTAGGTTATTAAGAACGTAATTTACTGGCTGCACCCTCGTACATCATCTTGAATTTGCACAGTGCAACCCAGATTGAGCCATTGCCGCCAATTGATTCACGGTGTCTTGAGTTGCGGCGTTCATATCACATTTCCTAGAGTTAGAAGGATCACTGGAATGAATTCCAGTGATCCTTCGTTATGATGAAGTTGGTATCAGCGACCCTTAAACTTCTCACGAAGGGCCGCAAGTTGGTCATGCATGGTACCATTGCTTGATGCAGCAGTTTGTGGAGCAGGAGAGTCTTCAATCATAGTACGTACGACTGCTTTCTTAGTGTATGATGCAAGAGTGTCACCGAGTGATGATGGGTATCCTAGATATACATCCTCGCTTCTCTGAACTACACCAGTATTGTTGGTGTCAGAAAAGATACCATGTTTGTCTTGGCATCGATGGAATACTTTGCCAAAGACACGAAGGTCGATGTCACCCCACACATTAATAGGATGAACACGGATCACATCTGGTCGAACTTTGTTAAACTCAACAAAATCACTCAACTCAAATCGAGTGACTTGTTCAGCAACCGTAAATGGCA
>Ga0302277_1001203_pt1 | contig 19472 bp, 11 predicted proteins | sample III_Bog_N3_1_FD_198759 | JGI IMG/M metagenome (GOLD analysis project Ga0302277, IMG submission 198759) | Peat permafrost microbial communities from Stordalen Mire near Abisko, Sweden - III_Bog_N3_1 | ecosystem: Environmental > Terrestrial > Soil > Wetlands > Peat | place: Sweden: Abisko... | reverse complement strand
TGCACCCGGTCCGTAAACGCAAGGCCCGAGAGTCTTGCGCCAGATGAAGTCAGCGTCAAGCCAACGGCGCAATTCTCCAAACGAAAGCCCTCGGCGGCCCGGGCTGCGGTTGCAGGTTCAGACCCAGGGCAAGTTGCGCCGGCAAAAGCGGACCCAGGCGCGCCAAGTGCCGCCAGAATCCAGATGGCCAGTGCCAGTGTTTTTCGTAGTTGCGATTCAGAGTGCATTCCCGTTCCTTTTCACAAGCCGCCTGGATTGTGATTGTACCCGCCCCGGTCATGTTGTTTCCAACCCCGCCCCGTTGTTTCCAACCCGGTTCTGTTGTCTCCAACCCGGTCCTGCAGTCTCCAATCAGATGACCTGGCAAGCTGCGGCTGCGTTTTCCACGATTCCAACGGAATGACCGCTGCCAACCGGCTGTGTCAAACTTAGAAGCAACCGGCGCCAGCCGGGAAACGGCGATCTGGAGCAATCGAACGCGAGTCCAAGTCGTTCATGTGTGCATTCAGTTACTGGGGCAGCGGGCCTGTAGCTCAACGGTTAGAGCAGGGGACTCATAATCGCAAATCGTTGAATATGCAAGGTTTATCAAGCAAGCGCGCCATTACGCATAGACACGCAAATGGCTGCTGAATCATCATCTTGTGCCCTGGGTTTGATCTGCACTGGCGTGCAGCCTTAGGCATCGTTTTGCAAACCGAACCGGCACCAGAACCGGCACCGAAATTCCCACCGTGAGCGATTCACTTGGAGGGCCCGCTGGCTTGACTCCTCGCCTGTCGCCTTGCTCGTCCTGCCGCGTTTTGGCACTCTGCCGAGCAGTATAGAGCGGTGCTCCCAAAACGCGTAGCCTTCTCCTTCTTGAAGAAGGGAATGGCAGCACCGCAGACTTGGCACGGTCGATCTATGTGGACATCCAGTGCCAAACACTGTGCTAGCTCGGCGTGCCCGATGTGGTACCCTCCGCAGTCGGGACACGCGTAAGCGATGATGAGCCTACCAACTCTTCTCGTTGCTGTCTGGGCGTACTGCTCAGCAATTTTCACGCTCGGATAGCAGCGCTTCGGATTACAGCGCCGGTCGGCTGGATTGGACCAGACTCCGGAAATGGCAGAATTGAGTCGCATTTCATCACTCGTTGAGTTGGATCCCCGAACAGAAATACCGGGATTCTTTCAGAATGGAATCCACTTTATAACACAGTAGTACTAATCCCCACCCCTCACCTCGAAGGGGACAGTCAATTGCGATTGATCTCCGCTGATGGTGGTGGCTGTGATGGTCACCTGGTAGCGCCCCGGAGGCGCCGCCACCCTGCCTTTTTCAGTGAGGGAATTTGTCGAGATTGTGAGAGTATCCTCCTGCGAAAGGGTGTCAGAGAAGTTCACGACGGAAGCACCAAGAGAGCAGGCCGCCGTGGGTGTATCAGTGGAACAGGTCAGGTGGACGCGGCCGGCGTAATTCGGGGCGCGTAATGAAATGGTGCTGGTTGCCGAGGAGCCGGACTTCAGATTCACGGAGTGCCATTCGATGCTCGGTGCCTGAACGGTGGGAATCTTATAGGCGCGGACATAATCAACCAGAACAGTCGCGGGGTTAGGAGTTGTGGCGTCAGGGTTTCCCGCCCAGTCACCTCCCACCGCCAAGCCCATGGTCAGGAAAAAGGGATGATCAAAGACCCATGCGCCGCCTTCCGGGAGTTCGCCGACATCTTGCACGACGTAGGCGTTTGCCGGATCATCCACATAGAACTGGACCATGTCCGGCGACCAGACGATGCCGTAGGTGTGAAAACTTCCGTCGTCAACTCTTCCGCCGTAGGGAAGTTTGAAATCGTGCCACAAGCCATTCGAACCGAAGTATCTTGGGCCGTGAAGAGTAGAGCGGATCATGGTTGGTCCGAGGCCGTTGGAATGAGGATTGAGGGACACATTCTCAGCCACATCCATCGAGCCGCAGGCCGGCCAGCCTACTGTGTCCTTGTCGGCTCCTACCATTACGAAGGAGGGCCAGAGCCCAGTGCCGACTGGCAACTTCATGCGCGCTTCGATACGACCATACTGGAAGTTCTTCAGGCCTTTGGTAGTGATCCGAATCTGGGTCCAAGCGCCGTTGGCGTTCTTTTCAGCACGCAGAACCAGATGTCCGGCTCCGTCCTGGAAAGCATTCGGGCGGCGAGGATCGCATTCCTTTGATTTTTCGGCCGTTGGCGAGCAAAAAACCTCGCGGCCCCCATCGCCCAATCCGGTTTGATCTTCCAGGTCGTAGGTCCATTTCGATGGATCAGGCAATTGCTGTGCCGTCCCATCGAACTCGTCGCTCCAGACCGGATCCCCCCATTTGAGGGCTTCGCCGACGGGACGCTGTTGTTGATCGGTGTGGCGCCCGAAGAGAACTCCCGCAAGAAAGATAGCAGCCACCGCAAAGATCATTGTGGCATATTTCCAAAGTGCGCGCCGGTCCGCAACAAAGGCGAACGCCTTGCTGAACGCCTGCCAAAGCCCGCTGCCGGCGTCTTCATCAGGGTCTGCGGGGGCGATAGTGCCGGGCATAGCCGCGCTGTCCAGTTGGACTTGGTCGAGAGAGGGCACCTCGACTGGGAGGGGAGATTCAGCAGGTGCATCCCCACGGCGCACGAACTGGGGAATGTAGTGCCCGCGCGGAAGTACAATCTGGAGCTGATGGTCTTGCGCGTCGCCCTCGTAGAGCATCTGCAGTTTCTTCCGCAGCGTACGGGCGGTCACACGAACGATCGGGTCGGTATGAGAATCGAAGTTGGACTCCTTGCGGCCGAGAGCCTGGACGGCAATCGTGGGTTCGCGAATGTCCTTGGATTCTCCATCGAAATATTTGGCGCAGATGAACGATAGGAAGCGAACCAAGCTCGCGGAACGGCTGATCTCCGGATGGGAAAGCACCCATTCCAGTTCCTGCTTCTCTGCTAGAAAGTCATTTGAATTGGGAACAGCACGAGATTGTTCAGGCGCCCCGGAGACCTCAGACTTGTCCGAATCACCACTGGTCGCATCAAGATGCATTCGTGTCAACCGCGCCGCCCGGCAACGTCGAACACACCGGGTGCAGGTTCAGATGCAACTTGAAGTGCAGAACCGGATGCCGACGCTGGCGGGGCTCACCCTCGAATTTACTTGCTCGAATCATAGCATTTTGGCAAAGTCAGGGTGAAGCTAGAGCGAACGAGGCTGTTTCAATGTGGAAATCTTCCCAGGATGCGGCATCTTCGATTGCGTTCAGCTCGAAACGGGTATAGCTTCTCCAACCCTCAAGCGCAAGAGGTATGTTGTCCAGGCCGGCCTCACCGACCCTAAGCGCCTACTTCTTCGCCTGGTCAACGGTTCCCAGCCTGTAAACCCGCACATAGTCGACCAGCATACTGACCGGAAAGCGCGTTGTGGCGTCGGGATCTCCGGGCCAGTAGCCCCCAACCGCAACATTCAACAGGAGGTAGAATGGGTGGTCGAAAGCCCAGTGCTTGTCAACAGGAAGGCTTTCGATGGTTTGCGTTTCGTAAAGCACATCGTCTGCGTAAAATCGAATCTCACGAGGAGTCCATTCTGTTGCGAAGACATGGAATCCATCGCCGATCCGGCCATTCTCGGGCATTGTGAATGTGCCTGTCAGAGGCTCACCGCCGGAATACCCGGGGCCATGAAGGCTACCATGGACTTCTGACGGCTCAAAGCCGACTTTCTCCATAATGTCGATTTCGCCACAGGCCGGCCATCCTACTGAGCCAAAGTTATTGCCCATCATCCAGAATGCGGGCCAGATTCCCTGCCCTTCCGGCAGCTTGATACGCGCCTCCATCCGGCCGTACTTCTGCTCGAATAAGCCCCTGGTTTCGATGCGCGCGGAAGTATAAGCGCGAGAGACTCCATCCGAGCCGGCATAGGTCTCCTTTCTGGCAGTGATCACCAGATTTCCCTTTTCCTGATGAATATTGGCGGCGCGATCTGTGTAGTATTCCAACTCATTGTTTCCGAATCCCGATCCTCCTGTAACGAATGCCCATTTCGCGGGATCGGGAGGGCTGCCGTCCGGCCCGTTGAACTCATCGCTCCAGACCAGTGTTCGACTATTGTCCTCAACCAATCTTTTTCCCTGGCTCCGAGCCAGCAAAGCGCCGCAGGGCGAAAGCAGCAACAACAGAAGCGCCGTCCATGAGAAAAACGATCTGCAGAAGCAGGATTGCAATCGAAACATATGAATCTCCGTCCTTCCTACCTCTTCAGTTCGATGTTCGCGGTGAGCGGCATATTCTCGGATGAATCTCCCACGGCCACAACAAAACTGCCTGCGTCCCAATGCCATTCGTTGGCGCCGGCGTCCCAATAAGCGAACGAGCGCTCATCCAGGACGATGGTGACCTTCTGCTTCTCCCCTGGCGCGAGACGAACCTTTTTGAAGCCTTTCAGTTCGATTCTGGGGCGCACTACCTTTGCAGATGGATCGCCGACATACACCTGCGCTACATCCGCGCTTGACACTGTTCCGGTGTTTGCCACATCGAAGGACACCTGCGCCGAGGGATGCCCGTTGACTACTGCAGGCACAACTTGCAAGTTGGAAAATGCGAAGGTCGTATAAGTCAGTCCGAATCCGAAAGGAAACAACGGCTTCTTTCCCGTGGTCACGAACGAGCGATAACCTACAAACACTCCTTCGGAATAACGAACGTGCGGCGTGGCGCCCGCGGGGACTTCGGCCGCATAGTAACTGTCGTGCGCTGGGTTCTCTTCCCAACTACGCGGAAAGGTAATCGCGAGCCTACCTTCCGGCGAACGGGCACCGGAGAGTATCTCCGCAAGGGCCGTTGCTCCCTCCTGCCCCGGATACCACTGATGCAGGAGTGCCGGGACCTTCGCGATCCAGCGATGCGTGTCTACGTCGCCGCCGGCCGTCAGCACCACGATCGTGCGCGGGTTGATTTCAAGAGCTGTCTCTATCAACTCATCCTGACCCCATGGCAACGCATAGGTGCGATCAAAGCCTTCGCATTCGGTGGTTGAGTCAAAGCCCGCATCCACGATGATCGTGTCAGCGAGCGCCGCAATCGCGCGCGCTTCTTTGGTGACCAGATCATCAGTGGCACGAATGGCCAGTGCTGCTTGCAGATTGTTGCCGTTGGGCCGATAGTCCAGCCGCACCGCTACAGTTTGATTCGCCTTGAGCGGCAGTTCAACCCATTGCGGCTCAATGCCCTCACGCGCGAGCTGGTTGATCTCCAGCTTGTCATCCACATAAAACTTGTAAGAGCCACCGCCGCCGGCACTCGCAACAAAGATATAGGTCCCATCCTTGGCGGCGCGAAACTCAGCCGAATAGCGAAGGCCCTTGGGTTGTGGAGCCTGCGCCGGCTCCACGTTGATGAGAGTGTCCACATGATCGACAAAGCGAGTAACGACAGGACTGCCACGAAACTCGGCATTGTCAAACTGCTCCACCATCACGCCGTGGCCCTTCGCCGCAGAAAGGCCGGCAGCAGCGATGCGGGACGGCAGACTGAATTCGGTCTTCGATAACATCTCATCCATCGGAGGGACGCCGCGAGCGTAAAGTACCTTCGCCTTTCCGATGTAGTAATCGCTGAGACCTGTCATCAGACTGGGAGCGGCGTATGGAGTAACTTGCGAACTTCCTCCGCCCCCAGTGACCGCCGGCCACGCATCGGGACCGAGCACCGCAATGGTCTTCAATTTGCTCTGGTCCAGCGGCAATAGGGAATGTTCGTTCTTCAGCAGTACGATGCTTTCGCGCGCCTCGTCCAAAGCAACCTTGCGGTTCTCCTGGCTGTAGGTCGGAAGTGAATAATCCTGCTGGTCGTGATCAAGAAAGCCGAAGCGAATCGCTGTTCTGAACAGCCTGCGCACCTTATCGTCAATCACCAACTCAGATACCCTGCCGTCGCGCACGGCCGGGAGCAGTGTCTGTGCGTTAAGAAAGTTGGGATCGGGCATTTCAAGATCAAGGCCCCCATTGGCAGCCGCCACGCCATCGTAAGTAGCCCACCAGTCGGACATGAGGATTCCCTTGAAAGCCCACTCCTTCTTGAGGATTTCGCTATTCAAATGGTAGTTTTGCGTGGTGTGCTCTCCATTGAGCAGGTTGTATGAATCCATCACGGCGCCCACATCGGCCTCACGCACCGCGGCTTCAAAGGCAGGCAAGTAGATCTCACGAAGTGTGCGCTCATCCATATCAGAGCTCACGCCGTGCCGGTCGTACTCCTGGTTGTTAGCGGCAAAGTGCTTGACCGTGGCGATGACTCCGCGACCCTGCAATCCACGGATATAGCCAACCACCATACGCGATGAAAGGAATGGATCTTCGCCGTAGTATTCAAAATTTCTGCCTGCCATGGGAGCCCTGTAAATATTGACTCCAGGCCCCAGCAGCACATGCACTCCGCGTGCGCGGGAGTCATCGCCGATGGCAGCGCCAACTCGCTCGGCCAGTTCAGAATCCCATGTCGCAGCCATCGCGATGCCCGCGGTGTATGCGGTGATCGGACCCCAGAAGCGCGCGCCGACGGGCCCATCGGACATCTTGAGTCGCGGGAAACCAACCGCCGGCTCGCCCCGTGAAAAGACGCTGTCTTCTCCTCCCAGCAGGCGAATCTTCTGCTCCAGAGTCAGCTTCGATACCATCTGATCCACGCGCTTCTCAATCGCCGGACTATCCGGCTGAGGTCCCTGCGGTAATGCCGCCGGCGCGAAGACGAAGAAACCAACAATAAGAATAAGGAAAAATGCCGGCGCCATCCAATTCACTTTCCGCATGAAGTAACTCTCCTTGAATAAGATCGAAGTGACTCTGTCGCATCTTCTGCGCAAATCGCAGCGGCTTGATAACTCGTCTGTCAAGCCATCCGGATCTGATGCCGCGGGCTCAACCCCTCCAACGCAATTGTGAGCAAGACTGCGGACATGCCGAGGTTGGGCACTCCGAGTGGCGCTCCCGTCTGCGAATCGTAATGTTCACTGATTCCGACCTTGAGCGCGTTATCAAGCAGGTGACCCGCGAGTTCACCTGCCAATTCGGTGTGGCCGTATGCTTGAAGACCTTCAAGCGTTTGATACACGGAGGATGGCCACACATCTCCGCGCCAGAAGCCGTCGCTGTTGTACTCGGCTGCCAGACAGTCGACCGAGGGCAGCGGAACAGGCGTGTTCCAATGCGAGCCAGCCAAAGCTTCTGCCATGCGCGCAGCCTGTGCCGCGGTGGGGATATGGGCCTGGAGCGGAACCATCCCGCCGATGGTTGCAACCGGCATTTTGCGCAACCCGTCGCGGTGCACGCTCAGAAAACATCCTTGCTTCTCGTCCCACATGTGGCGCCGCATGGCCTCTATTCCCTTGGTCAGAATCGGCCTGCGTCGCGCAGCCATCTCCTTCTCTCCGGCGGCTTCCGCGAGGCTTATCAGGCTCTGTTCGGAAAGAAGCAAATAGCCGGTGTTGGCGGGGATATAAATGTCGCCATACCATGGGCCGTTATCAATCCCTACGGGTCGACCGGGGTGCGGAATGAGCTTTAGGGTATCTAGATCGACTTCGTTGTCATAAGTCTCGAAACGCGCATGCTCGACGACGCCATCATAGACTCCAACGGTCACCATGCCGACGTTGTCCAGGTCACGTTCCCGCCAATACCAGTCGTGGAAAGCTTCGAGATGCGGGAGTGCCGCACGGACTAACTCGAGGTCTCGATTGCGCCGGTAGACACGATCCACTCCCCAGGCCAGCAGCGGCGCCTGAGAGTAAGCGGGAAATGTCAACCAGTCCTTGCCGGTAAAACCCGGAGGTCCGTTATCGGGCGCAATGAAATTTGCGATCATGCCCTGCGCGTAGGCAGGCTTGACGCGGTTCCATCTCTCCTGAGACTCCCAGTAATTTGCATAGACGCCGCGAATGAAATCGCGCTGATCTGGAATGATAGCCACCAGGTCGGTGAGAAATGTTGTGTCCCAGATCCACTGGCCAACATAGATGCCGCCCGGCACGAGCCAAGGATGTTTGAGCGGTGGCTCCGCCGCTTGCATCCGCCCGAAGATGCAGTGCTCAAACACGTTAACCGCAAACTGAAACAGCGCTGGATCTTGGCTGATCAGCAGCGGCTTCAACAACCGTTCCATATCGTTGCGATTGAGAGCGGACTCCGCGGCCATTGTGCGTCCCTGTAAAGCCGTCGATAACATCACGGCCCCGAGTCCGCCCAGAACCTGGCGACGGTTGAACGGCACATAACTCCCGATGACTGTCAGTCGACTCTGATGTAGGTCAAGTTTTGACCGAGACTCTTGCATGAGTGTTTTCCTTGTCGTTATGGGTTCCGACCGGCAGCGATGTGTTGAGGGACGGATACTTCTTCCGTGTGTATTTGTCGAACGCTGGAGTTTGCCGTCGCCGTTTGCTTCGACGCGGGACAGGGTTTGTTGCCGCATGACACGGCGGTGATCCCGTTGCCTTCAGTAATCGTGTAGAAGCGGTCCACCGCGGGGATGTGAACGGCTTGCTTTGCACCCGATGGCCACTGAATCTCGACGGACTTTACTGCGTCCTCATCGCCAAGACCAAAATGCGCACGCTTGTCGCCGGAGGATTGGTAACTTCCGCCTGTGGTCACGGTAAGTGCCTGAAGCGTCTTCGCGGTCGTCAAGCGAATCTCGGCGCCAATGCCGTCGCGGTTGCTCAGCCCGCCGACCAACTGGATCGTGATCCAGTGATGCGCAGTCCTGGTTTCGTTACGCAGTACGAAGGCGCGACCATCATTGCCGGTCATCACTACGTCTATCAGGCCGTCATTATCAAGATCTCCGCTGGCAAGGCCTCGCCCTGCAAACGGCAACGAGGCAATCGCGCCGAGACACGCGGAGAAATCCTGAAAACCATGACCGATGTTGCGCAACAGTGCGGGGGGCTCAATGTAACGAAGCTGGGGATTGTCCTTCTGGATATCCACGTTGACATGGCCGCGCGTTGCGATCAGGTCTTTCCATCCGTGGTTGTCGACGTCGATGGCTTGAATGCCCCAGCCCGAGTGGGCCATTGTCGAACGAGCTATACCGCTGTTGGCACTCGCATAGTCGAAGGTTCCGTCTCCACGATTGAGATAAAGCGCATAGGTCTGGAGAGCCAGGTTGTCCACCACAATGTCCGGGAGTCCGTCGTTGTTCAGGTCCTGAAAAACCACGCCCATTCCCGCGAAATTCCTTCCGTTGTCGTCCGCCGCAACGTTGGCTGTCAATCCGGTCTCTTCAAATGTTCCGTTGCCCTTGTTGTGATAGAGAAACTCATCCATTCCGTCGTTAGCCACAAACAAGTCGATCTTCCCATCGCGATCGTAGTCTGCTATTGCTATCCCGAGACCCTTGCCAGGCTTTGACAGACCGAGTTTCTGACCAACTTCAGTGAAGTGGCCATGGCCGTCGTTGTGATAGACGAGTGGCACAATTGAGGGAAATGCCTTGGGATCGCAATAACTTCTCTTTCCGTCCGGAGTTGGACAGAACTTATCGTCGAAGTTCCACTGAAAATAGCGAAGAACTACAAGGTCCAGAAAGCCATCCTGATCCAGATCGACCCACACCGCGCTCGTTGACCAGCCATCTCCGGCGACGCCGGCCGCAATCGTGGCATCGGTGAAAGTTCCATCTCCATTGTTGTGGTAAAGATGATTGTGAGGAAAGCCTGCGACAAAGAGATCGTCAAACCCATCGTTGTCGTAGTCGCCCACAGCAACACCCATTCCGTAGTCTTCCCCGGCAACCCCAGCCTTGACCGTCACGTCCTCGAAAGTGCCATCAGCCCTTTGATGATAGAGGCGGTTCCAATACTCGGGGCCGCTCTTGCGAGGAGCTTGCTTGCCTGGATTGGGATCGGGAAACGCCGCGCCATTGGCGAAGAAGACATCCAGCCGCCCATCGTTGTCAAAATCGAACAGCGCCACACCGGACCCCATTACTTCGAGCGGATAGCTCATTGAAGTGTGGTTTGCATGGTGGCGGAAGTCGATCCCGTATGCGTCTGCTTTCTCAGCGAAGTGGATGCCGGAGGCGGGATCGCAACTTTGCGCGCAGATGCCTGGATCTCCGTAGCAGAGCAAAGCTGCCAGGAACACGGCGGTCATCCATCGTGCGGCGTTCCATCGCGCGGTCATTGCGGATTGCTCCCGTTGAGCTTCGCGTATTGCTCGAACTCGCGATCCGCCTTTTCCTTCTCGCCCAGCGATCGGTAAGTCCGGGCAAGCATCAGATGCAACCGGGCGCTGTCGGGCTGAAGACGAATCGCCGTTTCCAACTCCTGCGCGGCTTCCGGTGTGTGCCCAGTCTTTGCAAAAGCCAGGCCAAGTTGTTCGTGAGCTTCAGAGGAAGTGGGCGCGATCTTCTCCGCTTGTTGCAGCCACGAAATGGCATCCGCAGGCTGGTTATTTACGAGCAGCACCCGGCCCAGCGCAATGAAGGGAACAGCGTCCTGGCCTTTGCCGTCGGTCTGCCATTGGATGGCTGTACGGTAGGCTGTCTCGGCAACGTCGAGCCGTGCCAGACGCTCGTTGGCCAACCCGATCAGCGTCTCCGCCGAAACCATTCGCGGCGTGAGTTGCAACGTATGCTGGAGAGCGTCGATCGCTTCCTCATAGTGTTGAGAGGAGAAGCGGACATGCCCCAGCGCCTCCCATGTCGCTGCATCACGATTGTCTTTTTCAAGAGAGCGCAGCAGCCACTTTTCCGCCTCGGGAAAGTCGGGAATCGCTGCGCAATCCATGGCAAAGATGCGCAGGTCGAATGCGGACAAATCCGTCGATTGCGACGCTTGCAGATACTCCGCCATGGAAGCCCGCGGTTGATGCTCACGATAAAGGATGAGTCCCATGAGCGCATGTGCTTCGCCGGAGTCGGGATGGGCCACAAAATATGCCTTCACCACTGGAGCGGCGTCTTGCCAGTGTTCTGTATTGAGCAACTCGCGGGCGTGATCAAGCGGGATAACGGCATGGGCTTGTTCGCGTTGTCCAGTTGCGGTTGGAGTGATTGAAGGAACCTGAGATGCCAACGAGTTAGCGGCCATGATAGCCAGCACACTCATCACCAGGGAGCATCCACCACATGGAAGCAGTAGCCTCCGAGGCAATCGGCGCTGGCGGGGGCTGGATGGCATCCGTATCTCCGGTGTCGTGCGGGGTGGAACCAATGACTGAAACAGTTGCACGCTTTGATATGCCTGTGAGAAGCGGGGCGAGAACCGGTGACCAACACGAGATTCGCGCCCCGCAATTATAGGACTATCCTCTGACAGGCTCTACCATTCGAAGCGCGCTCCGACCTGGCCCTGCCTGCTCCCGCTCACGCTGGTCACGTTGCCAAAGTACTGGCCACCGATGTTCCCGGTACTCGGGGAGCCCCAGTGGTGGCGGTTCAGCACGTCAAAGAACTCGGCCCGTAGAGTAGCCCGGAAGCGGTTGTCGTGGAAAGAGAATTTCTTCAAGATGCTCAGATCTTCGTTGTAGTAGGCCCAGCCTCTCCAATTGGAATAGAAGGGTAACTGGTTGCCGAGTGTACCCAGAAATCTCCCCGAACCATCCGATGTGTAGAGGTCCGTAAAGCTGGATGGGCTCACAAACTGGTTGCTCACGTCATTCAGATTATTCAGGTCGAGCGTCTTGAAGTGATTAGCCAGCGCTCCTGGTTGCTTCACCACATTAGCAAAGGTGTTGCCCCAGTTTGGATAGCTCCAGAAGCTCGGACGCACAGCTCCCATTGGCTGGCCGGCATGGTAATCGACCTGCGTAGCAAGATTCCATCCACCTACTGTCTGTCTGACAAGCTCGTTCCCCGTGGAGAGCCAGCGCCGTCCCGCGCCGAATGGCAGGCCATAGGAAACATATCCCTTCACTTCGTGACGAACGTCGTTGGGCGAAATGAGGTTCTTCAACTGATCCATCGCGTAGGGATCCTGGTAAGGATCGCCTCCGCCCCAGTTCTCCGCGAAGTTACCATTGCCGCGATTGACGTTGCCGGCCTCATGGGAGAAGGTGTAGCTCAGGTCGGCGCTCAGTCCATTACTGCCGCGCCGCTTCAGTTCCGTCACCAGCGCGTCATAGCGGCTGCTTCCAATGGGAGAGTCGGTGAACAGAACTCCACCCTGGAATGTCTGTGGGAAGGGCAGAAACGCATTTGGGGCATTGTATCCACCCCATCCATTCGTCATGGAGGTCATGAATGGATACCACGGGACGCCAGCCTGGGCAGCGTTTGCCTGGCTACTGATCCACATTCCCGCGCAGGAGGAATAGCTGGTCGAAGTGCCGCAGTTACTCTGCAGTAATGGTTGATAGTTACCCCATGTTGGCGAGTTACGCGAATCGTCCGCGCCGTCATGGAGATGGCCGCCGCGGTTGCCGAGGTAGTTCACATCCACAACAGTGTTCTTGGCCACTTCATATTCCACGCCGAGATTCCAGTTGTTGGTGTGACCGAGATCGAGCTTGTTGGGATCAACCGAAACCGCGCACCATGGGCAGCTCGTGTTTGCATTCGGGTCGCGGGTAGCAGGAGTCGGATTTCCCGGATACGTTGATCCGCCGTCCCACTGATAGATTGCATTCACTGGCGAAGCCGCCGCGGGCATGATGTTTTGACCTACGTAGCCGAAGGATGCCTCACCGGCGAACGGAGCGCCGCCCCACTGGTTGATGCCAAGCGGAACATAGAAAAGTCCGTAAGAACCGCGCGCAACCAGTTTTCTGCTGATCTGATACGAGGCGCCGAAGTGCGGCGAAAAGAGCCGCCAATCCTGGTTCTTTTCGAACGACTGGCTTCCGTTTGAAAGGAATTGAAATGCGCCATTCAGCGGAGCCCAACTGCTGTTGGTGGCGTTCAGAACGAAATCGGACCACTGGCCGTTGACCTCTTTCCAGGCGGTGTTGAAGTCCCATCGCAGGCTGGCGTCCACGGTCAGCTTGGGTGTCAGCTTGATCGTGTCTTCTCCATAGAAATTCAGTCCCTTGCGGCGTCCGCGCAGGTGGCCGCCAACCGCTTTGGATGCGGACCCGACCTCGCCCAGTTCGAAGTTGGCCAGACCATAGCCGATGTACGGCGCAATCGAACTATTGCTGACAGCCAGCGACTCGCCGGTGTTGGAGTTGAAGGCGTAGTTCAAATATCCGTCGGCCTCTGTGCTGTTCGCCCCGTAGGCAATAAACTCTCCTCCGAATTTCACCACGTGTCGCCCGCGCACCCAGGACAATTCATCCTTGTAGTGGCCCTGGTAATACGGAAGATGGTCGGCCTTGTTTGCGCCCAGCGACGGCTCGCCGTAGTTGTTGTTTCCGCCAAAACTCATGTTGGGAAAATTGCTGGCGCCGCTGCTGGTGGAAGGGAAGCCGAGCGCACCATTGTCCACCGGATGCGATGTGTCATCCCAGCGCAGCCAGTAGTTATAAGCCGCGGAAGCAAAGTTCACCAGGTTTGCAGAGAGCGTGTAATAGTCCTGCACGCGTACTTCCCAGCCCAGGGTGCCCTGAACATAGCTCTGCGTGAATGGTCCGCCATCGGCGCTGCCGTGCTGCCATAATCCGCTGGTTTCGATGGGGGTTTCATTGTAGCGATTGTAGGAGACGTTAGCGTGATTCTTCTCAGAAAAATTGTGATCGACTTTGAGATCGAGGTGGTAGTTCGTGTTAATCGGGAAATTTCCAAATGTTGCAAAGCCCCAGTAGTTATTGCTTAGATTTCCGTTTTCAGGAGCGTAATCCTGTTGGAATATCTGGATGACCTTTTTCGACTCCGCACTGATGCTGCCTGAAGGAATCATGTTGCCGGGGAAGACGCTGCCGGGACTCGCTGGATTGAAGATCGCGCCGAAATAGATCGGGGTGCCCGAGGCATCCAGCTGGCCGGTGGGGCAGGGAGCGGTGCAGGGATTGCCAGTCAACGGGTTGGTCGTAACGGCATTCAAAAGCTCGCTAAAGTCGCCGCCGAGCATCCGGGTGGTTGGCACGGTGGCGCCGTCAGGTTGATAAGTCATGTTCTGCTTGCGAAAGCGCTCATAAGACCCAAAAACGAAGGTGTGCTTCTTCCAGACGGGTCCGCCGGCGCTGAAGCCAAAGTCGTGATATCGATCAAGGGGGCGCCGGTAATTCGAATTGCAGGTGGCGTCGCCTGCGCACTGTGAAAGAAAGTAGTTGTTGTCCCAGCCGTTTGCGTTCAGGTCTTCGTTGGCCAGGAACCCGAAGGCACTGCCGTGGATGGAGTTGGTTCCGGACTTGAGCTCGTACATCAGTTCGCCACCGCCCGTTTGCGCGGAGGCAGCGGAGATGCCACTGGTCTGCACCTGGAATTGATTGATGGAATCCATGCCCGGCGCATTGACGATGCCAAAGAGCCCAGCGTCGGCGCTGGTGCCGTCAACCGAAGTGGCCTGCGAGACGATCTGGGAGCCTGCGACGCTATTGTTGTAGCCAAGCTGCGGCCCCGTCACCGTGCTGTAAGTTGCTACCACAGAACGAGCGAAGTTGCGCGCGTCACGCCCGCCATCCGCAGTAAGAGGCAGGTCCGTCAACACATCGCCCGACACTGTACTCCCCAGCATCGCATCCTGGGTGTCCAGCAGCGACGCATCCGAGCTGACGGTTACGCTATCCACGCGGCTACCCACTTCGAGCTTCGCGTTCAGAGTCACGTTTTGTGACATCGACACAGTCACACCGGTACGTTCGTAGGTTTTGAATCCGTCCTTGGAAAAGGTGAGGGCATATTGGCCGACAGGGAGATTGAGAACGCGGTAGATGCCCAAACCGTTTGTCGTGTCGCCCTCGTATGCAACGCCTGTCTGCATCTCAACCAGCGTGACAACGACCCCGGGGAGCGCGGCTCCCGTGGGATCGTTCACGGTACCCGTGATGGAACCTCGATCGACCTGCGCCCACAAGACACCCGATGCACAGACGCAGAACAGTAACACCCTCCAAAACGTGCGCATAAAGCCTCCAAATTCATCATTTCAATCAGATTGCCGGACAGTAACGAAAGCACCGTGCGGCAGTTTCCCGGTGAGCCACTGCGGCCAACTGACCGCCGATTCGACAGATCTCCGTGCGCGCCCGGGCGGTTCCGTCCTTGCTCGCAACAACCACCGGAGGGACAAGTGCCAATGCAGGCTGGCTGCAACGGTCAGGCCTGACGGCCGGTTTCGCCCTTTGATTTTCAATCGCGGCGATTCGGTTCCGTGAGCCAGTCATTCTCGTCCTTCACTGAAAGGTCGTCGGGAGCTCTGTGGACTTCCACCGCGCAATCGCACCGATATGGATCCCCAAAGAGGTCTGTCAAACTGAAGGCATTTGACACCCAGATGCATGCTACTGAAATCGTAATGCGAGAATAAATTTACAAGTGCCTGCAGCGCGGTGATGTTAAGCACTCGGCAATCCGGCTCTCCGCGTTGCATTGAGCAAAGCGCAAACGCGCGACGATGCGCGCCGTGGAACAGCTGAAGGATCTCAGGGGTGCAGGCCTCAAGATCCGTCTTGTTCAAACATTCGTGATCGACCTCGCGAGTATCCACGACTCGCCTGGTAATGGAACTCGGGGGCGATAATTCATTGAGAGAATTGCATAGTGATGTGTTGTCAGCGCGGGAGACAGGGCGTGCGAACATCGCGCGAAGACGCTAATGAGGGTAGTGCGGTTCCCGAGAGTCTGCATTGAGAGAAGTGTGGCGGAATGCAAGGCGAAGCAATAGCGAGGAGGCTAGAATTCAGTCAGCGGGCCCTGCCCGAGGTGGCCTGTGGTGCCGGCACCGCTTAAGCACGGTATTTACATGTAAAACGCGGTCAATCGAGGGCAATTTACAATAAATTCTCCCGGCGGAGATCGTCGACCTCCCAACGACGAGGGTTTGTTGAACCATGACCGCCGCGTTTTGAAGCACGGATGTTATTCGTGGCTATGTTGCGCACCTTCTTGTAGGAAAGGCGTGAATTGGCGCCTGTTTTTGGTGGCTGTTTGTTTTGTGAATAACTGCTGCGCCCTGCAGCTCTTTGCAACCTGGGTTCTCATTGTATCTATTGATTACAAACAGGATATTCTGCATTTTGCATCGACCTGCAACTCGATGCAGGGCCGCTAAAACGGACTCATAATCCCTTGGTTGGGGCTCAGATCTCTTCAGGCCCACCAGCCATCTCTGCCGCCGAAAATATGGCCAGTCCGCCTTTCATCAGATTCTCGACGACAGTTGGACGCAGTGGCGCTGGCTTAGCCTGCCATTCGGAGCAAGTCGGACAAATATCGGACCGGCAGTAGCGAGGGGGAGCAAAACGAAGAAATTAATGTAGTTAGCTCGTCCTTATGGTAGGTCTGAAAAACCTCTGCGCGTCGGTTCGCCCACACTTGCGATAGCAAGCTACTGGCGTCACGAGATTAAATGCTGCGCACACGACAGTTCAATTCCCACCTTCCAGCATCCACTGCTGCAAATCTTCGGTACAACTTCGGTACGATTAAAGGAAAGATAGAAAGGTCTCAAAGTCCCTAAGCGACACCAAGCAAAGCACTTAGAGTTTGAACCTTGTTAGTTCGGGACCACAGGGTCGGCCCCAGACACTCCTTTTGGAATCAGCCATTTACGAAGGGTCGGTCGTTGAACCTTGTGGATACTGAAGGAGTTTACAGCTACAGAATCGTCCACATTGCTATCGTATCGATATCGGCAGGGCTACGATGTGCGGTTGGGTGATGACTATCGGGGAGATGTTGATGCCGGTTGCAGGAGCGATGCGGACCCAATTGCTTGCCGGCACCTACATTCAGGCGGATGAAACCCGGTCGATGTGCAGACGCACGACGGAAGCGGCACCAATCATCAAGCCTACCTGTGGCAATACGGGATGCCAGGAGGCATGACGGTTTTCGATTTCCGCATGAGCCGCAAACGCGCAGGCCCACTAAAGTTCCTCGGCAACTTCGAAGGGCTTCTGCAAACAGATGGCTACGCGGCATACGATCGCGTGGGCGGCGTGAACATGGTGCATGCAGCCTGCTGGAGCCACGCCAGAAGGTACTTTGTGGATGCGGTCAAACTCAATAAGCAAGATGCGGCATCGATCCGCGCAGTTGAACAGATCAACGAGTTATTCGCCATCGATGCTCAAGCGCGAAACGAAAAGATGGACCATGCCGCACGCCATGCTCTGCGCCACCAGAAGGCTCCGCCGCTGCTCGATGAAATCCGCACTCACATCCTTGATATGAGCAAGACGGTGCTGCCCAGTAGCGCTGCCGGTCAGGCCTGCAGATACACTCTTGCCATTTTGAAAAAGCTGATCTGCTTCCTCGATCATCCCGAACTGGAGCTCAGCAACAATGTTGCGGAGAACTCCATGCGGCCGATCGCCCTGGGCAGAGGCAACTTGATCCACATCGGGGGCGAACCGGCCGGACCGCGCGTGGCCGCAATCATCTCCGTGATCGAAAGTTGCCGCCGCCTCAAAATCCCGGTGCGCGATTACCTCGCCGACACGCTGCCCGGGCTTGCCAACGCGCCCGTTCAACGCATCGCAGACCTTACTCCTGCCGCTTGGGCCGCCAAACACTCGTAGATGTCAACCATGGGTTTGCTCTGACGGATACGTTCAACTTGCCGGCCAAGGTATGGAAAACCGTGACGTGGCGGGAAGGCACACGTCATCCCCTGCGCTCTCGCTTTGCCGCCGTACGCGTTCGCCCTGCACATCGCGACCACAAACTCCAACAACCGCGAGAGCAGGAGTGGCTGCTGATCGAGTGGCCTCGCGGAGAAACCGAACCGCGCAAATACTGGTTGTCGAATCTGGCGGGAAACATCCGATTGCGTGATTTGGTCGCTCTGGCGAAGCAACGCTGGACTACGAAGAACTAAAACAGGAACTTGGCCTGGGGCACTTCGAAGGCCGCGGTTGGCGCGGCTTTCATCATCACGCCACACTCTGTATCACCGCCTATGGCTTCTTGGTGGCTGAGCGGAGTCGCTTTTCCCCCTCGGCCCGAAGCGGCCATCTTGGACTATCAGTCCCCGAACTCCCGCCTGACTTCCAGCCCCGAGGGTCGCGTCCGTCCGGAACGGCATAACCCCCGCTCCATCGCCACCTTACGCATCATCCTCGCCCGCTCGCTGCTCCGTCAGCTCTGCCAATGCCCGTTCTGCGGCGGTCTACGTTTATGACACAGTAGTACTAGAAGGGGTGCCTTGTAATCGGACCCTCGGGCATTTGCCTGTGCTACGAACTTGGCCTGAAAAACAACGGGACCCTCGAGCAATGTTCCGTTCGACGCGCGATTCACCGATTCTTCTGTGTAGGCATCCCGACCCAAGTCCCAAGTGCCACCCCAAGCCTCCACGGTGAACCCAAACTCCGCCTTTAGCCAAGTCTGAATGAGCCACTCGAAGTTTAGCCAACCTAGCCGGTCGAATTCGTAGCGCACAAACCCTCCCTTGGTGAACATAAGGCACTCAGACTCACGAAGTGCCTGTCCTCGCGTCTCGGAGAGATTTTCCCAATCCCGAACTCAGTTGCGGGTGACAGAGTTTAGAAGATCTCCCTATTGTCGCACCGAACTCGGCTCGTCCGGGATTCAGGTCTACTTAGGAGTGACCTTACGGCATTTTCACTATTCTCACTCTTGATAAACGGTTTGGTTTAGAGAATGGTGTCGGCAAGCGCCTTAACGTTAAAACGAGCGAGTGTTCGACCGCAGTCACGGCGAGCAGGAAACATGTCGCGTAAAATGATGCTGAGTGGCGTTCATCGGGATAAACCCCTTCGAAGATTGGGCGTCTGAAAGGAGCCGAAATCGCGCCATCCAATGTGCTTGACTGAGCGAACACCATCGCCCTGTTGAGTCAAACTTAGAAAGCAACCGGCACCAGAACCGGCACCAGCCAGAAAATGGCGTTTAGCGGCCAACGAGACAGTGCCAATAAGGTATTTATTTACAATAAGATATAGATAAGCAGGGCCTGTAGCTCAACGGTTAGAGCAGGGGACTCATAATCCCTTGGTTGGGGGTTCAAATCCCTCCGGGCCCACCAAATGACTTATCGTGTCGCCACATTCCCTCTGGGTGGCTTTTACTTCCACCCCACCAACGAAGACCCGTTGTTGGGGGCCCGGTTGAGAAAAAGGCCGCTTGGCAGTCACGTTCCGGTCTAACCGCCATTTCTCACACAGATCGATTTTGTCGTGAGCCACAGGGTGGGCCGGCATTGTAGGGCCATTTCTCAGCATGGAATCACCTTGGCGAGGGCTTTGGCGAAGGCATAGAAGGGCACTTCGCAGATCGAAGCCGGATTTGTTGAGTTTGGCAAGTAATCTTGGCCCACTTGTGGCAGTTAACTCTGGCCCATCTGTGGCAGCTTGCTGGGCAAGGTAGAGGGATGGAGATGCGCTGTGCTCCGGGCTGGAGCGTAGCGAAAGCCCGG
>Ga0302277_1001202_pt1 | contig 19486 bp, 18 predicted proteins | sample III_Bog_N3_1_FD_198759 | JGI IMG/M metagenome (GOLD analysis project Ga0302277, IMG submission 198759) | Peat permafrost microbial communities from Stordalen Mire near Abisko, Sweden - III_Bog_N3_1 | ecosystem: Environmental > Terrestrial > Soil > Wetlands > Peat | place: Sweden: Abisko... | reverse complement strand
CTCAAAAAGCGAATGTCGGTCACCGTAGCGGGCCTCATTGAAATTGCTGAATCTCTCGAGTGACTGAAAACGGAATCAAGGCTTCCCGGTGAAGTCGGCTTGCGTGGATTCCAAATCGAACCTATAGACGTTTGTCTATCGCTGGATGATAAAAGTGAATTCGCCCGCTTTACGGAGCGACCTGAATTGTCTTGACAATCGGCATCGGTTGGAGAAACTGATTGCCACTGAGTCGCATACCTTCGAGATGAAACGGGATCGCCTCACGCATGTTCTCAATTATCTCATCAACGGTTTTCCCGGTGGTAATGACTCCGTCTAGTCCAATCACGTACGCCGCAAAGTTCGTCCCAGCGTCTTCAATTACGATCGTATATTCGGTCATTGCTTTCGCCCCCTTAAACCGGCTTGTCTCATGATGCTAGCGAGAGTGCCCTTCGGAACTTCGTCAGACATGTGACCAGGCACGGTCACGCAACCAACCTTCGTTGGGTGATGAAATTGACGGTGACTTCCACGCTGACGACTCAGGAACCATCCATCGGATTCAATCTCCTTGATGATCTCTCTCACTTTCACAACCTCACAACGGTCGCTGACGGGTCAATGTGTTGCTGACTCAAATCCTGCGTAACGGACATCCGACCTAAGCAATTATTGGGGGGTAGTTCGCCACGTCGCTCAATCAATCTGTTCGTTCAATGACAGATAGCGTTAAGCGATGGGAAGTTCGCCGATTCGTGCTGTGATGTTCTTCGCCAGCGATCCAGAGATCGTTGCGACTTGGTGGGCTTCTAACCTTGGAGAGGATGCTCCAGTTATCAGGGACGGTGAGTTTCGATACTTCATTGTGGGCGGGATAGAGTTCTGTTTTCACCCAGCGGATGACCGCAATCCCATTGGCGCGAGTCCAGTCGTCTATCTCTCAGTCGCCAACTTTGAGCAGACTCGAACCCATCTTCTCGAGCTCGGCTGTGCGATGCACCGTGGACCCGTGGCCATTGACCGCTCTCGGTGGATCTGCCAATTGATTGACCCGTTTGGTAACACCTTCGGCCTTGACGGATCCTAAGACCATCCCACTTGCCAACTGACTATTTGGTTACCGAGATTCGTCGGCGTTGAGGGTTTCTAACGAGAACCGATACACATTCGTCTCGCGAACCGCAAAGCCAAGTCGTAGATACAGGGCATTGGCGGCCTCACGCGAAGGTCGGCTCGTGAGGTCAAGCGTCTTCGCACCGCGAGCCCTTGCCAATCCGAACGCGTGAGTACAAAGCGCCTCACCGACACCAGTTCCCCTCGCCGTCTCATCGACGACGACATCTTCAATCCACGCCCGCATTCCCGTCGGAAGGGGGAAGATAACCAGCGTCAAGGTTCCCACCACCCGTCCCGCGTCACTCGCCACAAGAAGCGAGACCGTCTCATTGGCTAACAACGCCTCAAGGTCCGCACTCGTCAACGGTCGAGCGGTGCTCGATAGTTGCGGCAGAAGATTGTTGAGCCCCTCGAGAAGTTCTGGCGACGACGCGCCCGCCACTTCAACGGTGGCGGTCACTCGTCACCTCGCCACACCGGCTTACGAAGGTCGTCGTAGAAGACGTCACGATTGTCACCGTCGATGGCGGCGAAAATGAAGTCCGCCCAACGCTCGGCGCCGAGCGTGGGTGACGGCAGGTTCTCGCGGGTGAACCACCCCGCGTCGGTACATTCGAGCGGGTGAAGCTTCATCGACCCTCCCACAGCTCGACAGAGAAACAGGAGCGAATAGAGAGGAATCCGCGACGCTCCCAGTCGCATGCCATCGAGTACGCCGATAAGTCGAACGGGTTCGACCTCGAAGCCAGTCTCTTCGAGGACTTCCTTCACGACCACTTCGGGCGCGGAGTAGCCGACGTCGCACCAACCGGTCGGATAGAGCCAGAGACCCGAGTCCGCGCGTTGGATCAGTAACAATTCGCCCTTCTCGTTGGCGACCGCCGCCCCCACGGCGACTTTGGGTGTCGCATAGCCTGGTACGCCGCGACCGACGTCGCGCATCCATTCGCTGACGTAACCTTCGGCGTCAGTGACGCCCTCGGTACCATCATCGGCAGCAACCTTGATATCACCGGCGACCTTGAGGACCTCTTCGTAGCGTTCGCGCTCGAACTGGCTCTCGGTGAAACCGATCCCCGTCTTGGCGATGCCGGCGAGCGCCTCGGCCCAGCGCAGCAGAGTCTTCTGCGAGATAGGTTGACTCACGTAATCGACGCTACCAACATCGATTAGGCCAGAGTGGCGTCGAGCACGTCGTCCACGCTGCCGACGAGACCGGTGTAGAACGCGCCGAATTCTGCGTACAGTGTGGACGCCTCGTCAAAGCGCATGGTGTAGACACAGTCCTTGAGGTCATCGACGTGCACGCCGAACAAGGTGACCCCCCACTCCCAGTCGTCGAGTCCCGTCGAGCCGGTGACGACCTGCAGCACGCGACCCTTGAACTCGCGACCCGACGAGCCGTGCTGGCGCATGAGAGCGAGACGTTCGTCGTAGGGCAGGGAATACCAGTTGTGCCCTTCGCCGCGACGCTTGGACATCGGATAGAAGCAGAAGGCCCTCATGTCCGCTGGCGGCAACACCGGAAAGAGCCGGTCCTGGAGAATCTTCTCGGGCGTACCCGCCGCGTACTCCGACACCTCGGTCACCGACACGTAGCTCTCGGCGACCTTGAAGCCCGCAGCCTGTATCTTCGATTGAAACTTTCGCAGGTCCCAAAGGTCCTCGCCGAGCACCATGAAGCACACGTCCGCCTTGGCGCCCATGATTGCAGCGGTCACCACCTGGAGACCCTCTTCGAGCGCATCGTCGACCGCCTTGCGCACCGCGCCGGCGTCGACGGTCCCCTCAGGGTGGCAAAAGAGGTGCACGACGTTCAGTCCGCGCGAGGGAACCAGTGGTGAGGGTGTCGTCATGGTTCCATGCTACGACCTCATCTCTATCTTCAGTCCGCCTGGAGAAAACGAGAACCGCGGGGATTCGCCCCGCGGCTCTCGTAGAAATGCCGGCGACTGGTTTAGTAGTCGTCCATCCCACCACCGGGCATCGCCGGTGCCTTCTCTTCGGGCTTGTCGACGATGACGCACTCGGTCGTGAGGAACAACGCGGCGATCGACGCCGCGTTTTGCAACGCCGAGCGGGTCACCTTGGCCGCGTCGATGACGCCAGCCTTGACGAGGTCTTCGTACTCACCCGTCGCGGCGTTCAGTCCTTCGTTGGGCTTGGCGAGGTTGCGAACCTTGTCCACGATCACGCCACCCTCGAGACCGGCGTTCACCGCGATCTGGTTGAGTGGTGATTCCACGGCCTTGGCGACCATGCGCGCGCCCGTGGCCTCGTCACCGCTCAGCTTGTCCGCGACCTCGAGGATTCGCGACTGACTACGCAGCAACGCCACGCCACCGCCGGGAACCACGCCCTCTTCAATGGCGGCCTTCGTCGTCGAGACCGCGTCTTCGATGCGGTGCTTCTTTTCCTTCAGTTCGACCTCGGTCGCAGCGCCGACCTTGATGACCGCGACGCCACCGGACAACTTGGCGAGGCGCTCTTGGAGCTTCTCGCGGTCGTAGTCCGAGTCGGTGTTCTCAATCTCAGCCTTGATCTGATTGACGCGACCCTTGATGTCCTCTTCGGATCCGGCACCTTCGACGATGGTCGTCTCGTCCTTGGTCACCACGATCTTGCGCGCGGAACCGAGCTCGTCGTTGCCCGCGTTCTCAAGCTTGAGGCCGACCTCTTCGGAGATCACTGTCGCGCCAGTAAGGATCGCGATGTCCTGAAGCATGGCCTTACGGCGCTCACCGAATCCCGGTGCCTTCACGGCAACGGACTTGAAGGTGCCGCGGATCTTATTGACGACGAGCGTCGCGAGGGCTTCGCCCTCGACGTCCTCGGCGATGATCAACAGCGGTCGACCAGACTGCATGACCTTCTCGAGCACTGGCAGTACGTCACGCACCGCAGCGATCTTGCTCGACACGAGCAAGACGTAGGCGTTCTCGAGTACGGCCTCCATGCGCTCGGTGTCAGTCGAGAAGTACGGCGAGATGTAACCCTTGTCAAAGCGCATTCCCTCGACTAGGTCCATGTCCATGCCAAAAGACTGGCTCTCTTCAACCGTGATGACGCCGTCCTTGCCGACCTTGTCGATCGCGTCAGCGATCATCTGGCCGATCTCGGTGTCGGCCGCGGAGATGGACGCCACTTGGGCGATCTGCTCTTTGGTGTCGGCGGGTTTGGCGAGTTCGTGCAGTGAGGCGACGGCCGCTTCGACCGCTGCCTCGATGCCCTTCTTCAGCGACATCGGATTCGCTCCGGCCGCCACGTTCTTCAGGCCCTCGCGCACCATCGCCCACGCGAGCACGGTCGCGGTCGTGGTTCCGTCACCGGCGACGTCGTCGGTCTTCTTGGCGACCTCTTTGACGAGCTCGGCGCCGATCTTCTCGAAGGGGTCCTCGAGATCGATGTCCTTGGCGATCGAGACGCCGTCGTTCGTAATAGTGGGCGCACCCCACTTCTTGTCCAGCACGACGTTGCGGCCCTTGGGTCCAAGGGTGACACGCACGGCGTCGGCCAACTTGTTCATACCGCGCTCGAGAGCCCGGCGGGCCTCTTCGTCAAAAGCGATCAGTTTCGCCACTGTGAATCCTCCTAGTTGCGACTCCGCACCCGTATCGGTGCAAAGTCAATATTAGCAGTCTAGGGGGGCGAGTGCTAACGCGGTCTACCCGCCGGCGACCGCAGGAACCAGCGAGACCGTTTGGCCCGCCTCGAGTCGGGTATCGAGGCCGTCGAGGAAGCGCACGTCCTCATCGGCGACGAAGACGTTTACGAAACGCCGCAAGGCACCTCGGTCGTCCAGCACCCGAAAGGCAATCCCGGGGTAGGCCTCGTCGACCGCGATTATCGCGTCCCGGACCGTGTTGGCCTCGACGGGTACTTCGCCGGCGCCGCCCACGAGAGCGCGCAATTGGCTGGGCAAACGCACGATGACGCTCACGAAGCCGACGTCACTAACTGGTGGAAGCGCAGCGCCTCTTCGGCGTCGGCGAGCGACGGACTGATCGTCGAACTGACGGTCGCCGTCTCGACCACGGCGTCGAGGGTCTTGAGACCATGACCCGAGATGATGGCGACCACGGACTTATTGGGATCAATGGTGCCACGTTGGATCATCTGGCGCAGCGACGCGATGGTGACGCCACCAGCCGTCTCAGCGAAGACACCCTCGCTCTGGGCGAGCAGCCCAATGCACTCGAGGATCTCCTCATCGGGCACTGAACCGCAGTCGCCCCCGTTGGCGCGCAGCTCGTCGAGCACGTAGGGACCATCGGCCGGATTACCTATCGCGAGTGATCGCGCAATCGTGTTGGGTCGCTGGGGCGTCACGACCTCGGCCCCGTCGTGAAAAGCCGTCGCCACCGGCGAGCACCCCGTCGCCTGCGCACCGAAGAGCACCGGCGCGCGACCCTCGACCAGACCGAGGTCGAGGAACTGGTGGAATCCCTTGGCGATCTTGGTGAACTGACTTCCCGACGCAATGGGCACGACGACCTGGTCAGGCGTGCGCCAGCCGAGTTGTTCGCAGATCTCAAAGGCCAGGGTCTTCGAGCCCTCGGCATAATAAGGACGCAGGTTCACGTTGGCGAACGCCCAGTCGGGGTGTTCGGCCACGAGTTCGACGCAGAGGCGGTTCACGTCGTCGTAGTTGCCCTTCACGCCAAGGACGGTGCCACCGAAGATCGCGGTCATGGCGATCTTGGACTTCTCCAGGTCCGCGGGGATGATCGTGACGCTCGGCCAGCCAATGAAGGCGGCGTGGGCGGCGACCGAGGTCGCGAGGTTGCCCGTCGACGCGCACGCGGCGGTCGTGAATCCCAGGCGACGCGCACTCGAAAGGGCGACCGACACCACGCGGTCCTTGAACGAGCCCGTCGGGTTGCGAGTGTCGTCCTTCAGCCAGAGTTCCTTCAAGCCGAGAATCTCGCCAAGGCGCGAGGCGCGACGCAGTGGCGTCCAGCCCGCCCCGAGGTCAACGGCTTCGTCGCCCGGGTCGGGCAACAGGGCCCCGTAGCGCCAAATGGAACTGGGCCCGTCCTTGATCGACGCCCGGGTGACTTTGCCCCGGGCGGCCTCGAGGTCGTAAGCGACCTCGAGTGGACCAAAGCAGATATCACAGGAGTAGCGAGCCTCACCAGGGTAGGTGGTACCGCACTCTCGACAGAGAAGACCTGTAGCGAAACTCATAACTCCCTTTTCATCGATCGGGCTTTGGCACCTGGTGTGCTGAGGGTTACTCGATTGCACACTGGTTGTCGCGACTTCAAAGGGCCCGCCCCTCAGTCGCTCTTGATGACCCCTCAATTCTTGCGGACCACGACGCTCGTGTCAAGTGACGATCACGCGCGCCTCGCTCTAGCCTGTAGCCAATGGCCTCTAGTGACGCTCCCTGGACTATCAATCTCGAAGAGTTCGACCTGGGCCGGGTCGCCTTGCTCAAGGCGAAAACCTCGGTCGCGGTCGTGATCCCCGCAAAGAACGAAGCGGACACCATTGGTGCCGTGCTCGAAGCGGTGCGCCACCATGAGGACTTCGTCGACGACACCGCGACGGTGGCTGAGCACCACGGCGCCAAAGTGCTGCACCTCGAGGGCCGAGGGGGCAAGGGCGAAGCAATGAAGGCAGGAATCACGGCGACGTCATCCGAGATCGTCGTTTTCCTTGACGCCGACGTGCTCAATACCACGACCGAATTCGTGCCTCGTCTCGTCGCGCCACTGCTCGAGCGGCGCGACATCGAACTGGTGAAGGGCTACTACGAACGACCCTTGCACAACATGCCCACGGGCGGTGGTCGGGTGAACGAGCTCGCGGCGCGCCCGATCCTCGCTCTGCTCTACCCAGGTCTCGGCGAGATTCGCCAGCCCCTCGCCGGCGAGACCGCGTCTCGGCGCACCGCCCTCGAATCGATCACGCTCGAGTCCGCCTACGGCGTCGAAATCGCCCTGCTCATCGACATCGCGCGCCAGTACGGCGTACACAGCCTCGCGCAGGTGGATCTCGGCGTGCGCCGACACCGCAATCGTCCACTCGAAGAACTACGACCAATGGCCGTCGACGTCTTGCGCGCGGCGCTCGGCAGATTCAAGGTGGCCCTGCCACCCCAGGCGTGATCAGTTCTTGATCGCGACGTCCGGGCCCAGGATCACAATCACGTCGTCACCCGAGGCACCGGGAACCGGATTCAGTCCATTGAGTGGCTGGATGGCCGACGACGAGACCTTGATCTCACCCGCGATCTCTTGGGCCGCCCACAAGAATCCCGGGTTGTAGTAGATGGTGGTCGCGGTCACCTTGGGACCGTTCACCTGGGGAAGTGCGTCCCAGTTGAGCGCTTCGAGTTGTTGGGTGTAGGTACGGGCGAGTCCGGACACGCTCGTACCGTTGGCGACCTGCACGGGAACTTTGTTCTTTGGCACTGTCGTTGAAGTCGAGCCACCCCCTGTCGAGGAGGCGAGAGTCGTCGTCGTAGTCGCCGCGACATTCGAGGGACCGGAGTTGGTCGAGCGAAGCATGAGGTACGTGGCGCCCACAAAGAGGATCAAGATGATGAGGACCACTCCGATGGCGGGCTGATAGTGCGAGCCGCCTGGCGATTGATGGTGTGGATGCGACGCGTCAGTCATTTGGTCAACTCTATTCCGAGAAGGGAAGTTTCACTAACCTAGGGAATCGCCAGCCGGTGTGGCGCAGTCTGGCAGCGCAGGCGATTTGTAATCGTCAGGTCGGGGGTTCGAATCCCTCCACCGGCACGAAGGAGGAAGTATGAAAGCAAAAGAGGAATCCGAAGGGATGCTCAAGGAGTTCCAGGCGTTTGCCTTCCGAGCCAACGTGGTGGATCTCGCCATCGCGGTGGCTTTGGGGGCCGCATTCACCGCGGTCGTGACAGCGTTTGTCGCGGGTTTGTTGACCCCGCTCATCGCGGCGATATTCGGCAAGGCCAACTTCTCAGGACTCAACTTCACTATCAACCACAGTGAGTTTCAGTATGGACTTGTCATCAACGCGGTCATAACCCTGCTCATGGTCGCTGCGGCGCTGTTCTTCTTCGTGGTCAAGCCCATGATGGCCATCCGTCGTCGCAACGGACAAGCAACGACACCTCCGCCACCCATGGCGGCGTGCCCCTCGTGCTTTACCGAGGTCGACCTTCGCGCGCGCCGCTGCCCAGCGTGCACCGAGAAGCTCGCCGCGGGCTGGGGTCAGTAACTACAGCTTTACGAACACTTCGACGCGACGGAATGCCGTGTTGCTCGTACCTTTGACCAGAGCTTCTCCCGTCGCGTGCATCAAGACCGGCTCGACGTGCATCGATACGAGCACGCCACGAAGGTAGTTTTCGACCGCGGTCGCCCTGCGCGCACTCAGCGTGTTGGCGTGGGCGCCTTTTTCGTTCGCGAGCGCGTAGCCGAACATTGAGGTCGACGCGTAGTCTCTAGTCTTCATGCCGCTCGCGATGTTATGAATCTGTGACTTCAGGGTCGTACCGAGTACCGATGAGCCTTGCACGAACGGTCCGACCGCTCCCGCGAGCCTCGAGACCACAGGGGCTTTGGCCGCTACCGTCCACACGGCATACAAGGTGGCCCCACTCGCCACGAGGTATGGGGCGCCCGGCGAATACACCATGGATTGAGAAGTTGAAGACGGGCTCCAACCAGAGAATACGAAGCCGGTGTCAAGGAGGCCCAACCCCGTTGGAAGCGTCAGTGACGAGCCCGCCGGCGATGAGATCGAGGCGATTGTCCCTGTTCCCCCATTCGCTGAAAATGAAGTCGTTACCGCAACGCCAGCCACCCATTGAGCGTAAAGGGTGATTGAAGAAGTCGGGATGAACGAAGCGCCACCCAAACCCACCGAGGTGCCACCGGTCGACGCCGTAAACCAACCGGTTTGAGCAAAGCCCTGATATGTCAGCGATCCAGAATTCGGCAACTGCACCGATGAACCCGACGTCACCGTGACGGCGTTGAGCATTCCAGTTCCCCCACCATCGTTGAAGCTCACCGTAAACATCGAAAGTGGAAGAGTCGTCGTGGTGGTTGAAGTGGTTGTTGTCGTCGTGGTGGTGTTTTCTGTCCACTGTGCGTAGAGAGTCAGATTGCTGCCAAATCCATAAGCAGCACCGTTTTGATAGGTAGTACCAGTTCCATCCGCTGATGTGTTCCATCCAATGAAAGCGAATCCAGTCTTTGCAAACGTCGGGGCCAAAGCAGCAAAGAGGGTCAAATTGGACGGAGCGTTCAGGGACTCATATGCGTTCACAGAATCACCTGAGCTTGCATTCTCAAAGAACGTTACGACATTAAAGTCCTGCGTCCATTGGGCATAAAGATCGAGATTCGCTGTGAAGGAATATGACGAGCCGTCTGGATAGAAACTTCCAGTCCCATAAGGTGAAGTATTCCATCCATCAAAAACGAAATCTGGATTCGAAAAAGTCGGACTCAAGTCTACAAAGAGAGTCAAATTCGAAGGCGCATTCAATGACTGGTAAGTGCTTACGTTGTCATTCAAGTTGGCATTCTCGTGGAATGTAACGATGTTAAATGGGCTGATCGTTCCCTGCGCTGTTAGAGGGAAAAATACGGCGGTAATCAAGACTGCCGCAAAAAGTGCAATGAGACGTCGAGCAGGGTTAGCGAGCCAGTTTCGCATCATGATCCTTCAGTTAGAGGAATGTGCGTCTGGGCAATCAGCCGTACTTACAACATCACCGGCTACCGCATTTAGCGTTCGTGCCACGGACCAATGACGATTCAACTTCTATTTGAATCATAGACACAATGGTCGCCCACCTCCCCGCGACGAATTAAATCTCGGGATGTAGTCGACGCTGTCGAGCAACCTCAAAGGCAGCGATTGACACCGCTACGCCAGCATTGAGCGAACTGATCTTGCCCAATTGTGGGATGGCGACCACCGCCGCACAACGCTTGCGCGTCAACGTCGCAAGACCCTTTTCTTCCCCACCCACGATGAGAGCAACCGGCACCGATCCGAGGTCGAGGTCATAGAGCGAATTCGTCGAGTCGCCCGCGAGTCCTACCGTCAAGACGCCGGCCTTGTTCAATTGATCGATCGCCGAGGGCACGCCCCCTACGTCGGAGAACGTGAGGTATTCAATGGCGCCAGCCGCCGTCTTGGTCACCGTGGGAGAGATGCGTGCTGAACGATGACGCGGCACGACGACGCCGGTGACACCAGCACCATCGGCGCTTCGCAACATCGCGCCGAGATTGCGAGGATCAGTGATCCCGTCGCAGACCAAGAGGAAGGGGTGTTTCTGCTCCAGGAGCGTTTCGAGGGGAACGGTTTCAAGTCGAGCCGCGAAGGCGAGGACGCCCTGATGGCCCTCGGTGCGCGCTTCGCGATCCAGACGAGTCATGGAGACGACTTGGACCGGTACACGCTGTCGTTGTGCCTCGAGCTCAATGGCGTCCAGGATCTCCGATGGGTCTTGTGCCTCGGCGACGTAGATTCGCTGGACCGCGCGACGGCGCGCTTTCAGTAGTTCCAGAACGGCGTGGCGCCCTTCAACTTGTTCGCCGCCGAGTCCTTCCTTGTCACGAGCTGGTGCACGGCGAGGGCCACCGACTTGGCCTCCGGTGAGCGGTCGGCCACCTTGACGCGGAGAACGCCCTTTGGGCGCACCGCGACGAGCAGCGGGACGCGGCGTCACGAAATCTCTTCGATCAGCACCACAGCGCTCGCACCGATTCCTTCTTGACGACCCAACGCACCGAGACCTTCGACGGTGGTCGCCTTCACGGACACCGTCGCTCCCACGACTTCGGAGAGTCGCTCAGACATCGAGGGAATGAACCACGCCAACTTCGGTTGCTCAGCGATGATCGTGAGATCCGCGGACGTCACTCGATAGCCCGCTCCCGCGAGGAGTTCTGTGGTGCCAGCCAACATGTCCGACGACCTCGCCCCGGCGTAACGAGGGTCGGTAGGGGGGAAGTGATGGCCGATGTCGCCCAAGTTCGCCGCTCCGAGGAGGGCGTCGATCAACGCGTGGGTTGCCACGTCGGCGTCCGAATGTCCTTCGAGACCAACGGCATCGGGAATGAGCACGAGGCCGAGCCACAGCTCGCGCGAAGGGTCGACACTGAACCGGTGCACGTCGATGCCCTGGCCGATCCTCATGAGGCGTCTCGTCTCACTGACCACCACGGATGGTCTCGATGGCCCGATGCAGATCTGACGCACTGGTGATCTTGATGTTCTGTTGTTCCCCGGGCACGACGACGACGACCTCGTCCAACGCTTCGACGAGTGCCGCGTCGTCGGTGGCGTCGCTCGACGCGGCGTGGGCTTGTTCGAGGGTCGCACGACGAAACGCCTGCGGGGTCTGAACGGTCACCAGGTCCTCGCGCGTCACGGTCGCGTCAACGACCGTCGACTCGCCGGCGCGTCGTACGCGTTTGACGGTATCGGTGATCGCCAGACCAGGTACCGCGGCACTGGCCCCGTTCTTCACGGCGTCCACCACGAGATGGAATAATTCGGGCGAGGCGAGCGGACGAGCCGCGTCGTGCACGACCACGATGTCCGCGTCGGCACACTCAACCAGTCCGCTACGCACTGACGCGGCACGCGAGGCGCCACCGGTCACCACGACGTCGGCCCCTTCACCCGTGCCGTCGTAGTCGACGGGCACCACGAGGACCACCTTCGAGGCGACACTGCGCGCGCCGCGAACGCTGCGCCGCGCCACGCTCTCGTTGTCGAGGTCCGCGAACTGCTTGAGCCCGCCGAAGCGAGCCCCCTGACCGGCGGCCACGACGATGGCGGCCACCGTCATCGCTACGGAAGAACCGAGGCGAGCTTTTCTTCAGCCGCTTCAGTGTCGACGTTCAGGGCGAAGGTCAACTCAGAGACGAGGATCTGGCGAGCCCGGGTCAGCATTCGCTTTTCTCCGGCGGAGAGACCCTTGTCCTTGTCGCGAATCGAAAGGTTGCGGACCACCTCGGCAACTTGGTAGATGTCGCCCGAACGTAACTTCTCGGAGTGGTTCTTGAAACGACGAGACCAGTTGGTGGGCATGCGCGCTTCCTTCTTGCGAAGTACGGCAAAGACCTCTTCGACCTCTTCGTCGTTGATCACGTCACGCAGACCCACGGACTCGGCGTTAGCGACCGGCACCATCAGGACCAGGTCGGTGTAGGCGACCTTCAATTTGAGGTAGTCCTGCTTGATGTCAAAAGCCGTCATTTTCTCGATCTTCTCGACGGTGCAGGCGCCGTGGTGCGGGTAGACGAGACGATCACCCTTTTTGTATTTGCGAGGGGCCATAAATCGGGTTCTCCTAAGAAGAAATTCCGCCCGATGGGGCGAGGGGGGATTTACTATTCTACCGCACTTTGGCGACTTCGTGACGCCGCGCGGCCTCTAGGGCGTCGCCGAGCGTCGCGCAGCGCTCGATGCGAAGCCCCTCGACATCGTCCATCTCACCGGTCCGGGGCACGATGACCGTGCGGGCCCCGAGGCGTTGGGCTTCGCGGACCCGGCGGTTCAAGCCCGCGACGGCCCGGAGTTCTCCCGCCAAGCCAACCTCCCCGACGCAGGCGACCGCCCGGGCGAGCGCGAATCCCTGCGCCGCCGAGGCAATGGCCAGAGCGAGGGCGACGTCCACGCCGGGCTCGAGCGCGGGCAGTCCCCCGGCACTGGCGGCAAAGACGTCACTCGCGTTGGTGTCGATGCCACAGCGCACCTCGAGTACCGCGAGTAACAGACTCAGACGCTGGGATGACAATTGGTGCGCGACCCGCCGAGGTGCCCCCGAGCCCGAGGCGACCAACGCCTGGATCTCCACCAGCAGCGAGCGAGAACCGTCAGTCGCGATGCCCATCACGACACCCGGCACCTCGAGGTCAAGTCCACCGAGCGCGAGCGACGCCTCGGGCAGATCGCGCAGGCCCTCGTTGACCATCTCGAGCAGTCCTACCTCGCTCGTGGCACCGAAGCGATGCTTCAACGCGCGCAGCACCCGCAGCGAACCTTCGCGTTCACCTTCGATACGCAGCACCGTGTCGACCAGGTGTTCGAGCGTCCGTGGACCCGCGAGTTCACCGTCCTTGGTGACGTGACCCACCAGGACCAGCGAAGCTCCCGTCGACTTGGCCGCGGCGCACAATCGCTCGGCGCCGTGGCGAACTTGAGGCACCGAACCCGCCACACTCGCCAGCGACGGGTCGCTCATCGCGGCGATCGAGTCGACGACGCACAGCGCGGGCCGAAGTGACTTGATCAAGTCCTCGGCGTCAGCGACGTTCGTCGTTGCGGCGACGAGCAGGTTCGAGGGCACGTCGCCCAGACGTGAGGCACGCGAGGCGACTTGGCCCGCGGATTCCTCCGCGGCCACCAGCAGCACGGTCTCGCCTCCCAGCGCGCGTTGGCGCAGCGCCATCAAGGCGAGGGTGGACTTTCCTATGCCGGGTTCGCCGAAGAGCAGCGTCGTCGAACCCGTGGTGAAACCTCCACCGAGCACCCGATCGAGTTCCTCGACCCCCGAGGGCGACAGCGTCTCACCCGACGTCGCGACGCTACAGAGCGGCGACGCAACTATGCGCGTTTCGCCAGCGGAAGCCGACGCGAACTCTTCGTCGAGCGTGTTCCATTCGCCACAGCCGGGACAGCGCCCGATCCAGCGCGGCGACGTGGTCCCGCACTCTCGACAGACGTGCACCGAACGTGTCTTCACGACACGACCCTAGAAGCGGGCTGTGACGCTAGTCGTTCGAAGAAAGGTTCTCCAGGTCCACCGACTGCGGTAGGCCCTCGATGCCTTCGAACGTCAGGTACGGTCCGTCGTCGCCCGTGGCGACATCGATGACGATCGTCTGGCCGGCGTGGAAGTCCTTGAACAGGATCTTCTCGCTCAACACGTCTTCGACGTAGGTCTGGATCGCTCGGCGCAGCGGTCGCGCCCCGAGTTCGGGGTCGTAACCCTTCTCGGCGAGGTAGGCCTGGGCGCCGGCGGACAACTCGAGCCCGAGACCCTGAATCGTCAACTGGTCACGCAAACGAGCGATGAACAGGTCGGCGATCTGGATGACCTCGTCCTTGGTGAGTTCGTGGAACACGATCGTGTCGTCGATGCGGTTGAGGAACTCCGGGCGGAAGTGCAGCTTGAGGGCCTGGTGGACCTTCTCCTTCATGCGCTCGTGGCTCGCGATATCCGAGTCCTTCACGAAACCAATGGCGGCCTTGCGAAGATCGGCGGTACCGAGGTTCGACGTCATGATCAGAATCGTGTTCTTGAAGTCGACCGCGCGACCCTGCGAGTCGGTCAGGCGACCGTCTTCCAAGATCTGCAGCAGCGTGTTGAACACGTCGGGGTGCGCCTTTTCGACCTCGTCGAAGAGCACGACCGAGAACGGCTTGCGGCGAACGGCCTCGGTCAACTGGCCACCCTCGTCGTAGCCCACGTACCCGGGGGGCGAACCCACGAGTCGGCTCACGGAGTGCTTTTCCATGTACTCGGACATGTCGAGTTGGATGATGGCGTCCTCGTCGTCAAAGAGGAACTCCGCCAAGGTCTTGGCGAGTTCGGTCTTGCCCACGCCCGTGGGGCCGAGGAAGATGAACGAGCCGCCGGGACGCTTGGGGTCCTTCAGACCCGCGCGCGTGCGCCGGATGGCTCGGCTGATCGCAGTGATCGCCTCGTCCTGACCAATGATGCGCTTGTGCAACTCGTCTTCCATGCGAAGCAGCTTGGAGGTCTCCTCCTCGGTGAGGCGGTAGACCGGGATGCCGGTCCAGTTCGCCAGGACCTCGGCGATGGTCTCTTCGTCCACGAGGTCGAAGGTCTCGCCACCCGCGGCCTTGACCGACGCGTCGAGTTCATCCTTCTTGGCGATGAGCTCGCGCTCTTGCTCTTCGAGGGCCTTGGCTTGTTCGAGCGCGCCCTTTTCCATGGCCGACTCTTTGTCCGAGCGCACGCGCAAGATGTCCTCGTCGTACTTCTTCGCCGCGGGCGGTGCCGCCATGCGACGGATCCGTAGACGGCTACCGGCCTCGTCGATGAGGTCGATGGCCTTGTCGGGCAGGAAACGGTCGGCGATGTAACGGTCGGCCAGGTTGGCCGCGGCGATGAGAGCCTGATCGGTGATGCGCACCGCGTGGTACTCCTCGTACACCTCGCGAAGACCCTTCAAGATCTCAATGGTCATCGCGACCGACGGCTGTTCGACCTTCACGGGCTGGAAACGTCGCTCGAGGGCGGCGTCCTTTTCGATGTGCTTGCGGTACTCGTCGATAGTCGTCGCCCCGACGGTCTGCAGTTCACCGCGCGCCAGCATCGGCTTCAAGATTGACGCGGCGTCAATGGCTCCTTCAGCGGCGCCCGCACCCACCAGGGTGTGAATCTCGTCGATGAACAAGATGATGTCGCCGCGCGTGCGAATCTCCTTCAGTACCTTCTTCAGCCGTTCCTCGAAGTCACCGCGGTAGCGGCTACCGGCGACGAGCGCCCCGAGGTCCAGTGTGTAGAGCTGCTTGTCGGCCAAGGTGACCGGCACCTGGTTGGCGACGATCTTCTGGGCGAGGCCCTCGACGATGGCAGTCTTGCCGACGCCGGGCTCGCCGATCAACACCGGGTTGTTCTTGGTGCGTCGCGAGAGGACTTGCATCACACGCTCGACTTCCTTGTCGCGTCCCACGAGCGGGTCGAGCTTGCCCTCGCGGGCGAACTGGGTGAGATTGCGTCCGAACTGGTCCAAGACCGCCGAGCCGCCCGATTCCTCGGGACCGCTCTTTTGGCCGCTACCCGAAGGCACGCCGGTCTCCTTGCCGGCCTGGCCGGACATCATCTGGATGACCTGGGTACGCACGCGGGCCATGTCCGCGCCCAGATCGTTCAGGACCTGGGCGGCGACGCCGTCGCCCTCGCGCACGAGACCCAGCAGCATGTGCTCGGTGCCGATGTAGGAGTGGCCGAGTTGGAGAGCCTCGCGCAGCGACAGTTCGAGGACCTTCTTGGCGCGCGGCGTGAAGGGGGGCGACCCGGGTGACGGGTTGGCGTTGGCCCCGATGGCCTCTTCGACCTTCTCGCGCACGACGTCAAAGGTCACGCCCAGTGCGTCCAGGGCCTTGGCGGCCACACCCTCGCCCTCTCGGATCAGCCCGAGCAGAATGTGCTCAGTGCCGATGAAGGCGTGGTTGAGGTCACGTGCTTCTTCCTGTGCGAGTACGAGTACTCGACGGGCACGGTCTGTAAATCGCTCGAACAATGTTCATCCTTTACGCGTCAACAAATAGAAGTGTACCGGTGCGCGCACCCAAATCGTTCCAGGCCCTCGAACCAGCCAGAACGCGGCATCTAAGGTGGGTGGGGTGAACCCGCTTGAGCTACTGGCGCTGGAACTGGTCGAGTCGGACCTGCAACGCCTCGAGTTGCTCCTGGCCGAATCGGTCATCGTCGGCGACGACTACCTGGATTCGGTGACCACGCACCTTATCTACGCGGGCGGTAAACGACTTCGCCCCATGCTCGCGATCGCCTCGGCGACCGGCGGGGCCCGCGAGGCCTCGCGCGACGACCTTTTGGGCGGTGTGGCGCTCGAACTGCTGCACCTCGCGTCTCTTTATCACGACGACGTCATGGACGAGGCGGAGATTCGTCGAAACGTCGACAGCGTGAACGCCCACTACGGCAACCTGATCGCGATCGTCGCGGGCGACTACTTGATGGCCCGTTCAGCGACAATCGCCGCCGACCTCGGCGTCGAGATGGCGAGCCTGCTCGCTCGCACCCTCGCATGGCTCACCCGCGGACAGGTCTCCGAAGTGCGCACCGCCTTCTCGGTGGATCGCACCGAGGCCGATTACTACGAAGCGATTGAAGGGAAGACGGCGTCGCTGCTCTCTTCGAGTTGTCGGGTCGGGGCCATCACTGCCCAGCTCGGGCCCGAGGAGACCGAGGCGCTCACCGAATTCGGGCGATGCTTCGGGATGATCTACCAGCTGCGCGACGACATCTTGGACGTCACCGCTACCGAGAACCAGCTGGGCAAGCCCGCGGGCCAGGACCTGGCCGAGGGCGTCTACAACCTGCCCACGCTGTTCGCGCTTCGTGACCCGGTCGTCGGCGATGAACTTCGCGCCTTGCTCGGTGAGCCACTCAACGACGCCGACCGCGAGCGGGCCCGCAAGCTCGTCGTCGCCACCGACGGCATCGCCCAGACGATCCTCGCCGCCCAGTCGTTCCTTCAAACGGCGCACGTCGCCCTGTCCAGTGTCAAGAGTCCTGACCTACGCCAGGGTTTCGGTTCGTTGATCCAGTCCCTGCTTGAGGACCTGCCGACGTACTAGCAAAACCTTCAGCGCCGTCGAACGTTAACGGCGCCCGCGCGAGACGCCTTGGTTACTCCTTCAGAACGGTCACTCGAGAATTCGTCGCCGAGGTGCCCGCTACTTGATACTTCAGAACGAAAGTCACGTGAGAGAAGCCGTGTGCGCGAAGATAGTTCTCGACGGCGAGAGCGCGCGCTTGGGCGAGGCGTACCTCCTGGGCGTCATTGGGACGCGGTGCCGCGCCAACCAGTTCAATTGACGACACGTGAGGGGACCTCAACCTGCTCACAAGAACAGTGAGTTCGTCGATGAGACCAGGCGTGAACGTCGCCGATCCCGTCGAGAAGAATCCGATGGTGCCCACCACGATGGTGAAGCCCACGCTCGACGGGACCGACTTCGTCCACTGCGCGTAGAGCGTCAGTGAACCGTTTACGACATAGGACGCACCGCCAAGTCCAGCGAGTGCGCCCGCACTCGGCTGCGTGTACCAGCCGTCAAAGACGTAACCCGCATATGAAGGCGCGGCGGGTAGCGCCACACTCGAGCCACCAAGTCCCGTTTCGCTCGCCACCGGCGAGCCGCCGTCGCTTGCGAACGTGAGGGTGTCGGTCGGCACCGTCGTGGTAGTCGTGGTACCAACATGCACGCGCGTATTCCAAAGCGCGTACAGCGTGACGTCACCCGCGGGCATGGTAAAGGACGTCGTTCCCGTCTGGGCATAAACGTCACCGCTGCAAGCGGTTCCCGGTGTCGTTGCCACGTCGCACCAACCGGCAAAGTTGTAACCGGCGAGTGTCGGGGACGGACTGAAGAGCACGTTGACCGTCATGCCGAGAAGGTATACGTTGGCATCGACCGGAATGCCGTCACCCGTTTCGAGATCGTACGTGACCGTGCCTTGATACTCGTAGGCACCGGCGTCACAGAACGACGATCCAACTCCCGGACGCGGGTCTCCGCGCTCGTCAGTACTCAAACATTCCGCGATCGGTACTTCTTCGAAGGCGCCACTGTTCGAACCAATGGCGAGTGTCTCGGGCCCACTTGAACCGTTGGCGCCCAAGGAACTTGCCAGGTCGATGGTGGCGTTTTGGTCGGCGAAGCCGCACGAGGTGTCCGATTCGACGTCGTACAGATTGATACGGGCCCCGCCGTAACAAGAGTCCGCCTGATCGAGGATGGAATTGGTAATAGTCGTCCCACCGGCGTTGTCGATTCCCGCGCCATAGGCGCTGCCCGCGGCACCTCCCGACTGGCCCCCCGTGCCAGCGCTGATGACGTTGTCCGCAATCGTGTTGTCGACGAGTGTGAGACTGGGGCTCAGGTTGTAAATGGCACCGCCGTAGGCGTTGCCACCCGCGCCACCAGAGGTGCCAACACCACCATTGGTTGCGAGCGCCGAGTTACTCCAGAAGGTGGTGTTCGAAAGGCTGGCAGCGGCCCCAACGCTGTAAAGTGCTCCGCCGTAGCCATTGCCACCATTGCCTCCCTGAGCGCCCACGGCAGTTCCACCACCCGACGCAGTATCAGACGAGAACGTGACACTCGTGAGTGTGGACGAAACGGCCCCGGTGTAGAGGGCCCCACCATCGCCGTCGCCACCATTTCCAGCAGTGCTGGCATGGGTCCCATTGCCACCGAACGAAGAATCAGAGGAGAACGTGGCGTTCGTCATGGTGAGGGTGCCTGCTTGCATGAACAGGGCTCCGCCGTACGCGTTACCGCCATTGCCGCCGCCGGTGCCTCCATTGCCGCCGGTTGCTGCGTCATGAGTGAACGAATCGTTCGTCACGGCGAGGTCGCCGTTCGCGTCGTAGATTGCGCCGCCGTAGGCGTCGCCGCCAGAATCGAAGAGGTTCCCCGTTCCGCCGGTCGCCGCGTCATTGTTGAACACGTCATTGGTCAAAGTAAGGTCGCCATCCGCGTTGTCGATAGCCCCGCCGTGTGCAGTATTACCCCCACTGGCGCCCTGGGCGACGCCATTCTCAATGGTCAGCCCATCGAGGGTTACCGCTCCTGAACCAGTGATCCCAAAATCGTTTCCGGCGCTGTTCGCGTCGAAGACCGTAGTCGCGGCACC
>Ga0302277_1001201_pt1 | contig 19496 bp, 17 predicted proteins | sample III_Bog_N3_1_FD_198759 | JGI IMG/M metagenome (GOLD analysis project Ga0302277, IMG submission 198759) | Peat permafrost microbial communities from Stordalen Mire near Abisko, Sweden - III_Bog_N3_1 | ecosystem: Environmental > Terrestrial > Soil > Wetlands > Peat | place: Sweden: Abisko... | reverse complement strand
CATAGACCCGCGCCGCTCCTCCATCGCAACTATGATGCGATCGATGCGGGACTTTGGATCGCGGAAACCGCGGAGGTCCGCGGCAAATCGTTCGCGGAGCTCTTTGAACGAACCGCCGCCCTCGACATTCACAACATCCATGCCGGCATCGCGCCTGGCGCGCAATGTCTCCACAACATTCCGAGCGCGTTCCCCGTTGCCAAGTACGTAGACCCGCTCGCGAAACATCGACAGGCCGACAATCCATTCATACGCCCATCGCCAGATAACCAGAGCAATGGCCAGGACCGTGACTCCGACGACCAGAACATTGGGGCCGATATCGAGGTCGGGGAAAAAATACACAAGCGCCGCGAGAAAGAAGGAAAGGACGCTGAGGACGACGAGCAGCCGAAAGTAGATTTCCCAGCGTCCAGAGATGCGCTGCGGTTCGTAAAGATCGAAGTAATAAGAGAGAAGCAGGGTAAGAACGGTGACGCCGGCGATTTTCCAGAGCCCGTTCTCGTAGATCAGAGCAATGTAAGTATCCGGCCCGATAAGGTACCAGGTGGCAAGCAGGAACGAGCCGCCAACGAGAAGCGCCTCGCAGAGCAGCAGCACCAGGGTACGGGTCGAGTAATAGACATTGAAGAGCCTGATCATTCCTAGTAGCGCTTTTCCCTTCGCTGTTTGGCATCGCCGCCGGTCTCTTGTCCGCCATAGTAGTAGTAGTAAGAGCCTCTGCGCGGAGGGTTTTTTACGGCATTGAGCACGAAGCCGAGAACACGTGAACTGCTGAACGCCGCCTGGGTGCGTTGCGCAACGTCGAAGGGCGTCCTTGCTCCACGGGCAACCAGCAGAACCGCGTCGGCGCTGCGGGCAAGTTCAACCGCGTCCGTGACCGCCAGCACCGGGGGCGAGTCGATGAGTATCCAGTCGAAATGCACTGAAAGAGTCGCTACCAGTTCCTCGATGCGGTGATTTGCAACGAGTTCGGAAGAGTTGTCGCCGCATTTGCCGGCAGCAATAAAAGTGAGATTGGAGAGAGCGCCTCCGGAGACCGTCTCACCGTTTCTTGAGTTGCTGTCGCGCTGAAGAACATCGTTCAGTTCAGCGGTTCCACCCAAATACTCCGAAAGTCCCGGCACGTTGGGTGCTCCAAGAAGGTTATGCAGCGTCGGTCGGCGCAGATCGCCGTCGATGAGCAGAATGTTATTGACACTGTTTCGCGCCAGGCTCATGGCCAGATTCGCCGCAACAAAGCTCTTGCCCTCTCCCGGCATCCCACTGCAGATGAGGACAGTTTTCAGCGCGGCCTCGTAACGCGCCTGGTAAATGCGCGAGCGGAGGCTGCGAAACTGTTCGACGCCCGCGCCGCGATCCGCGAGCGTGGGGAAGGAGAGGGCGTTAGGCTTCCAGGGATATTGCGGAATTCTATCGAGCGCCACTTCGATCTTCGTCGGTGGCGGCTCCTCGAAGCCGAAAGTGTTAGCCGGCTCGGCAACATGACTTGCTTCAGATCCTTGCGCAACCGCTCGCTCGCGATCCGCTCGTTGAAGTGCTTCGTAAATACGGCTCATATGTCTCGTTCCTTCAGGTAATTCCCGCTATCCGCGAGGGGCATGTTGGTGTTGGCCATGGCAGCGGTCAAATCATTTTCTGGCAGACCTGAAAGCGCCATGGGCGAAGCGGAGATGGGCAGACCGTCCAGATCGAGATCCAAGACGACCGACCGGACGATGCGCGCAGGGACGGGCTTGACCTGCTCAGCATAAGCGCTCATCAACGAGTGCTCGCAAACCAGATTGATGAGCCTCGGGATCCCTTTTGAATAGCGATAGATGAGTCCTACAGCGTCGGGTAGGAACAGGGACTGACTGGCGCCGGCAATGCGCAGTCTTTCAGCGATGTAAGCTTGCGTTTCCTCCCAGGTGAGTGGATTGGTTCTGCACCAAAGCGCCACGCGCTGACGAAGCTGGCGAACACTGGGGTCGCGAAGCTTGGCTTCGAGCTCGGGCTGGCCTGAGAGAACTATCTGAACAAGCTTCTCCGACGAGGTTTCGAGGTTGGTAAGCAAACGAATCTCTTCCAAAAGCTCCAAAGAAAGGTTCTGCGCCTCATCGACCACAATGGCGCACAATCCTTGCTCGCTATATCGTTCGATAAGCCAGCGATTGAGTTGCAGCAACATTCCCGACTTGGTGCGCGCATGGGGTGGAATGCCAAAGTCGGTAAGCACGAACTCAAGAAAGTCGAGTACATCGAGGCGCGGATTGAAGACAAATGCAGTGGAAACCCGATCCTTGGCAAACGAACTCAGGACCGCCCTGAGAAGGGTTGTTTTCCCGGTTCCGACCTCTCCCGTCAAGACGACAAATCCCTTGCGCGCCGCAATGCCGTATTGCAGGCAGGCGAGCGCCTCCCGAATCTGCGGCATCATGTAAAGAAACCGCGGATCGGGACTTGCGCTGAAAGGGAGGGCTCGAAGGCCGAAAAAGGATTTATACATAGTTAATCGCCGGCGTTCTCAACGGGTTTATGCGATCGTGAAAATGGATTCCAGCGGCTATGCGTTTTCGCTGTCTGGGGAAGGCCGCCAATGTGCGAGATGATGGCCATAGTCGGAAGTTTCGTGAAGGCCCAAATATCTCTCTCGTTACGCAAAGAGGTGTCGCGGTACTCAAGCAATGCCGAGATCAGAAGGCCCAGAACAAATCCCGCTGCAAGCCCCCCACCGGCAAACACCATGCGGTTGGGGAAGGACGGCGCATCGGGAAGATTAGGCGCATCCATGACGCGGAACTGTTCGCCCTGCTGGCGCTGTTCGAGGGCGGTTGCCATCGACGACTCGTTCATCTTGGTTAGCAGCGTGTTGTAGAACTGCAGCGCTGTTTCGTGGTCGCGAGTTATCTGCTTGTACTCTTCCTCAACCAGCGGGCTGGCCTCGATTCTCGCCTCATAGGTGTGAACGTCCGCCTGAAGGCGGGCCTGTTCCGCCTTTCCGCTGTCCATGGCAAGCTGCGCCGAGCGAAGTTGAGCCTTGAGCGACAGCATCTGCGGGGTGTCATCGACATGCGTGGCCGCGGCCGCTTTGGGGGCGGTCTCGACGGGAGTACGCGCAATCTCCGCCTGCAGTTCACTTATCTTCCGATTGATTGCAATCACGTCGGGATAGTCCGGCTGGTAAGTCGCGTCCAACTCCTGCTTCTGGGCGATCAGTTTCTTCAGTTCGGCCCTGCGCTCATCGACAGAAATACCCGCGCCAGGATCCGTGATGCGCTGCAATTCGTGCGTCTGCTGGGCGATCAAAGCCTGGAGGAAGGTTACGTCCTGCTGAGAGCGTCCCAGTTGCTGCGTAACCGCATCGAGCTGTGTCGTCAGCGCCTGCAGCGTGCTTTCGGTTGGGCTTCCCATCACAAGGCTTGAACTGCCGAGAGAGATGGACTGCCCTGGAAGCTTGCCGATGTTCTTTTGTTCAAAGGCCGCGAGCTTGGCGTCCTGGTCGTCGAGGTTTCTCTTGGCATCGGCGAGTTGCTGCTTGAGGAAGTCGGTGGTGCCTTCTGCTGACTCTTGGCGCGCGCTAAGATTCTCACTTACGAAGAGCGAGGTGATCTCGCCGCATACCTGCTGTGCCGTGCGCGCGTCCTGCGCCTTGAACGAGATAAAAAATCCCGGCATTCCGTGATACTGATTCGATTGGATCGGCTTGATCCCGATCGCTTTCTGGGTCATCGCGATGCGGTCATCCATGTTCGTCTTGGTGCCGGCATAGAGGTTGAAGCGCTCGATGATCGGCTGGATGCGCGAGCGGCTCAGAATCTGCTCCTTCATCGACGCCAGGCGCGACCCAAGATCTTCATCGACCACGGGCTTTACATAGTCTTCCGGGACCTTCTGCTGCTCGATGAGGATAAGAGTCTGCGACGTATATTGCGGCGGCAGAACATAGCTGATGCCATCGCCGGCTATAAGCAGAACGATCGAGGAAATCACGATCAACCCGAATCGCCGCCTCACGATTCCGGCGTAGTCTTCCATTGTTAATTCACGATGCCCTAACATACGACTCCTTATTCAATCAATGCCTGAGATGTATTCCTCGCGGCGAGTATCCGAATCCGACAGCAATCACGGAATACAAATCGTCGAGGGCGTTGCCCGGAAGCGCGGCATTCGACGACTGATCGATTGCCGTGTAATTTGCAAATAAACTCATATACCGGCCCAGGGGCCTGGAAACCTGCACCGCGCCAAACTCCGCGTCGATGACCTGGCTGGTATTGAGCGAGCCGGTGCGCAGGTACGAGCATGTGAGACCTACACTGGTTTTCCTGCCAAGTTCCCGCGAGAAATTCAAGGAGACGGTATCGGACTCCGCGCCGAGCATGAATCCCCCTCCGCCGTTCGCTCCATGGCTGTAACTGGCGCTGGCCGACTCGAACTTGTGCTGGTAACTCGCCGATGCGCTTACGGCGACGCTGGTGGAGGAAGGCACTGTGGTGCTGTCCGAGCTTCCAATCCATTGCGGCCCGATCATTGCATTTGTCGAAAAACTGCGGTTCCATTGGCGACGGTAGCTGATAGACGCGGTATCGGTTGTAGAAGTGAAATTGGAACCCAGAGAGCCGGTTAAGCTGGAAGCGGGATAGCTGAATTGGGAATACAGGTACTCGCCCGAAACCGAACTGCGCGCATTCAGACGCCGTGTATACGTTGCGTTCCCCGACAATCCGTTCGTATCCTGGCCGTTGCCGTCGGGATAGATCAGCTGCATATAACTTCCCCCCGCGCTGAGGGTCGCGGCGCGGCCAAAATCGCGCGCGAAGGTTCCAGTAGCATCGTTGTTTACCGTCGCGGTGTTAACCGTCAAGATCGTCTGAGTCACCGGTGTATCCGACCCGGAGACGCCAATCGGCTCCCCTGTGCCAGGTTGTCCCGAGAAGCCGGTGGTCGGCGCCTGCTTGCGATAGCCTGCGTTGTCGCTGGCCAGGAACCTCCAGTGACGGCCGATTATGCCCTGCGATAACGTCAGATTCTCAAAGAACCCACTTCCATAAGCTGAATTTCCTGTCGACCAGTTATACCCGCCGCCATAGGTGAGACTGAACGGCAGCCGCTGCTTGGCGTTCGCATAACTCACCGACGCGGATGCGTTGCTCGTCTCCCAGTTTCCCAGTGCGCTGCCGAAGTCCGCCGTCTCGGAGTAGCGCACGGAATAATCCAGATTGCCCGTGAGCGGCAGCCCGTTGCGGCCGCTTGCTTCGGGCAGTACTTGCGCGTATGCCGAAGCGCAGACGGCGAACAGGATCGCGAGGATATGGAGCTTCATCTTCATTCTTGGGGCGCCTTAGGGAGCAACAATCGTGTCGCCGGGTTTCAATACCAGATCGAGCTCGCTGTTTCCCTTCAGCGCTTCCTTATATTGCACTGGGATCCTGACACGCTTCCCGCCTTCGTCGCGCAGAATATAGACCTTCTTCAAATTGGCGAAGTCAGTAAACCCGCCGGCGCTGGCGATCGCCTGAAGCAACGTCATGCCTGGGGTCATTTCGATGGATCCCTTTTTTGAAAACTCACCCATCAGGAATATTTTCTTGCTGTTGATGGCCGTAATTACGACGTTGACCTTTGGATCCTGGATATACTTCTTGAGCTTGGTGGCGATTTGATCGCCCAACGCCAACGGTGTTAAGCCAGAGGCCTGAACATCGCCCAGCAGCGGCATGGAGATCATGCCGTCGGGCCGAACCAAAAGACTTCCCGACATGGTCGTTTCCTTCCAAACCGAGACGGTTAGAACATCGGACGGTCCGATGATATATGTGTCCGCGGGGGCCGCGGCCGCCAAGGGCGGCGGCGCCACGCTTGACTGCTCCGGGGCCTCTGCTGGCTTGCCGGCGGAGTCTTTGTCCTGAGCATTCAAAACCAGGGCTGGTGCAAGAAATGCCAAAATGAAAAGAACCCTCAACTTCATATTGCGACTCCGTTCCTGTCGGAGGCAGGATGGCTCTCCGCTCCAACCTGCTTGAGTTTGTAAAGCAGGGCCTTGTAGCTGATGCCCAGTTCATCCGCCGCCCGCTTCCGATTGCCGCCGGTTGAGACCAGAACCTCGGAAATCAACTGGCGCTCGATCTGGATCGAAGCGGCCCGTGTAGCCTCCTTGAGAGAAAGAGGCTTGTGATGCCCATTGGTTTTCAATGTTGGGGAAACCGCTTTGAGCGCGGCAAGCGAGATTGACTGGTCTCCAATGGCGACAAAAGTTTTGATCGCCGTCTCCAGTTCGGGCAGATTGTGAGGCCAGCTATGCTCCATCATGAAGCCTATGATCTCTTCGCGGAGAACCGGCTTGGGCCGGTCGAATTGCTTGGCATACTGGGTTAGGAGTTCGTCGGCAATGGAGAGAATTTCGGATTTCCTGCAACGCAACGGGGAGATCCGGAGCGTCACAGCCGATACCAGGTGGAAGAAGTCTTCTCTCATGCGCCACGACTTGACTTCATCGAGAAGCTCACGGCTGGTTCCGCAAACCAGGCGCGCGCTTTGCGCCTGCATGGAACGGAAATAGGTGTGCGCGATCAGTTCCTGCAAGCTGAGGCTGAGATCCCCTATTTCAGCGAGATAAACCGTCCCCTTGGAACAGAATGCGGACAAAATGCCGTCCACGGTGGCGTCCGCGCTTTGAATTTGAAGGAACGAACTGCGCGACCGGTGCGACTGCGCATGGATCTGCGCGGCAATCGATCGCTTGCCAACGCCATGCTCGCCCACGATCAGCACCGGGCAGTCGCTCTCGGCGATGCGGGAAATCGCGCGCTGAATCTGCGCTTCGATGGGAGCAAGCGTCTTTGCCTGCCGCTTCCCGTTTTGGAATGTTGTCGCTGTGTCTGCCATTGGAATTCCGGGATCCGCCCCATTCACTAGCAATGCGGGGTCCAAACCTGAGGACAGGCCGGAGAAAGCAGCTTCCACACGGTATATCCTCTTTTTAGTACACCTCAGTTGTAGACGCATACCCAATAGGTGGTAAAGTTTTTCTCTTCCTGTCATATTAATTGTGGCACTGTTTTCCATCCATAGTGGAAAAACTTTTCCACTCATACGGGAAATCAGCTTCCGTATCCGGAGAAATCGGCGAGGAATCTCCCTGAAATGAGCTATGCGCCTTTCGGCACTCCAATTGCAACAGAAATAGCGAAGATTCCGGATACACTACAGGTTGCATTACGGAGAATATGACCCAAGACGTAGAGAATCCAGCAATCCCCGTGAACCCTGTGTTCATTGGAAATCCTTATTTCACATGGGGTTGGGTGGTCATTGGCGCGCTGACGGCGGCGGTATACTATCGCGTGCTGGGAAAGCTGGTTACCGACTGGTACCGAATACCCGATTTCTCGCACGGATTTCTGGTGCCATTCTTCGCGGTCTACCTTGTATGGGAAAAGAAAAAGACTCTCGCTGAGACCAGAATTGCTCCCACGTGGAATGGAGTTGCTGTGGTCGCGCTGGGGCTGGCTGTGCTGCTGCTGGGCGTTTTCGGAGCGGAACTTTTCCTGGCGCGAGTCTCCCTGATCATTGTGCTCGCCGGGCTGGTCCTCTCGTTTGGAGGCTGGCAACTGCTCAGAGAGCTTCGCTTCCCGGTGTTGGTTCTTCTGCTCGCAATCCCGATTCCGGCTCTGATCTTCAACCAGATAACCTTTCCACTGCAAATTCTTGCTTCGAAGATGGCCAGCGCTCTTCTTCCATTATTCGGCGTTCCGGTTCTGCGCGAGGGCAACGTCATTGAGCTTCCCGCAATGAAGCTGGAGGTAGCCGAGGCTTGCAGCGGCATTCGCTCTCTTATGAGCCTGTTCACGCTGGCTGTCTTTTATGGTTATTTTCTTGAGAAGTCCTTCTGGCGCCGGGCCTTGCTTGCCCTAGCCAGCCTGCCGATTGCGATTGCGGCCAACGCTGTGCGCATACTGGGCACAGGCCTCTGCGTCCAGTATTGGGATCCGGACAAGGCCGTGGGATTTTTTCACGAATTTTCGGGGTGGGTAATGTTTCTGATTTCGCTGGGTTGCCTTTTCATCGTGCATCGGATCATGAGGCTCTTCCCTGCCAAACGGAGGCCGGCATGAAGACTACTCGTTTCTGGGTGGTTGCCCTCCTGCTGGCTGCTGTGGCGCTTCTGCTGCAGGCCCGCGGGGACTCGGATCGGATTCCCGCGAGCGAGCCGCTCGCGCAGTTTCCGGCCGTGATAGGGGAATGGCACAGCCACGAGCAGCCGATCGACCCGGAGACGCTCGACGTCCTTGGGGCGGGAGATTTTCTTTCGCGCGTTTATGGCCAGTCCGGCCGGTCGCTGCCGATCGGCTTGTTTATCGGATATTTCCCAACCCAGAGAACGGGCGTTACCATTCATTCACCCAAGAACTGCCTGCCGGGCGCGGGATGGGAGTTCGAGTCATCGCAGTATGTCGATCTGAGGGATGATAATGGAAAATCCCACCGCGTGGGCGAATACATCATTTCCAATGGAGAGACCAAGGAATTTGTTATTTACTGGTATCAGGCTCACGGCCGGAGCGTGGCCAACGAATATCTGGCCAAGTTCTATCTGGCCACCGACGCGATGCGCCTGAACCGCACCGATGGCGCGCTGGTAAGGGTGATAACGCCGATCGGCCCGCAAGAGGGCATGTCGGCCGCAAGGGCGCGGGCCGAGGCATTTACCGCGCAGTTTGCACCAAGTCTTCCGCGCTTCATCCCGGACTAGCTGGGTGTTGAACCGCGGGGACGAAGACGGGGATTGAAGCAAAGAGATTCGGGCTGCAGGCGTAGGATGGGCAGCCGGTGAGGATGTGAAGACAGTGAAACACTTGTTGATAGAGGTTTGGTCGAGTTTCGGTGGCCGGTGGAATCCGGTGAATCGGCGTGGATGTATTTGGGCAGTCATGCTGGCTGTAGCCGTCTCACTGCTGGGGGGGTGCCACGGCGATCCCAACGTGCGGAAGCAGAAGTATTTTGAGAGCGGAAAGCGATATAGTGCCGAGGGCAAATATAGAGAAGCGGCCATCCAATATTCGAACGCTCTGAAGATCGACAAGACCTTTGCCGAGGCGCATTACGAGTTGGGGCAGACTTTGGAGCATCTGGGCCAGTTCAACGGGGCGTACGGCGAATTCTATCGGACCGTAGACCTTCAGCCGACGAACTACAAGGCTCGAATCGACCTTGGAAACCTCGCGCTTGCCGGGGGGAAAGTCGACGACGCGCAGACTCAGGCCAAGGCGGTGCTGGCAGCGCAGCCGAACAACCCCGACGTTCATGCGCTGCTGAGCGCCATAGCGCGCAAGAAAGGGCTGAGCGACCAAGCGCTGACGGAGATGAACCGCGCTCTGGAACTCGACCCCAACCGGGCGGCGTTCCACGAGGATCTGGCGCTGCTTGAGTCGAGCGATCCAGCCAAGACTTCCGCAGAGGAAGCCGAGATGAAGAAGGCTGTCGCTCTCGATCCGAAATCGGTGAACGCCAAGCTGTTGCTTTCGGGATTTTATGCCCGCGGCAAACGCTGGCCGGAGGCTGAACAGGAAAGCCAGGAAGCAATCAAGACCGATTCGAACAGCATTTCCGCGCGAACAAGTCTTGCCCAGATTTATCTTGCGCAAAGCGAACAGGCCAAGGCCGAGGAGGTTCTCCGCCAGGCGTCGCAGGATCTCGCGGAGAATCCCCAAGGCGTTCGCTTGCTGGCGGATTACTACGCCGCCACCGGGCAGATGGACAAGGCGAAGGTGGAGTTTGCGCGCATCTCCTCGAAATACTACAAGAACACGTCGTTGCAGAAGGCCTACATTCGCGTGCTGCTCCAGGTGAAGGACTTTGGAACGGCGCAAACCTCGATCGCCTCGTTGATGAAGGTTAGCCCCAAGGATCCTGAAACGGCAGGGCTGAATGGAATCGTGCTTCTGAATAGCGGCAAGACCATTGACGCCGTAATTGCTCTGCAGAATGCTGCCAAAAATTACCCGAAGGACGCCTTCATTCAGTATTGGCTGGGCAAGGCTGCGCTGGCCAAAGGGGATTCAGGTTTGGCCGAGTCGAGCTTTCGCGAGTCTGTGAAGCTGAATCCGGCGGGTGCGGACGCACAGCAGGAGTTGGCCCGTATCGCAGCCCAGCGCGGAGACATGAACCTGCTGGCCGATGTGGCTGACAAGACAATAGCTGCGTCGCCGCGCTTTGCCGGCGGCTATGTTTGGCGCGCGATCGTGGAGATGGCCCACAACCAGCCCGACAAGGCTGAAGCCGACCTGAAGACCGCAATCGGCGTTGCTCCGCGCAGCCCGCTGCCCTATCTGCAACTGGGCAAGCTCAAGCTGTCCCAGAAACACTTCCCGGAAGGAACCGCGCTGCTGCAGCAGGCACTGGATCTGGATCCAAACTCCATTGAGGCCATGCGCCTGCTGATCGAATACGACATGTATCAGAAGCAACCGGCCAAAGCCATGGCTCGCATCAACGCACAAATCGCAAAGAGCCCCTCAAATAGCGGTCTCTACGATCTGCTGGCCCAATTGATGCTGGAAAGCAAGAGCCTCGATCAGGCGTCGGCGGCAACCGAGAAGGCCATTCAACTGAACCCTGGCGACAGCGATGCCGTAATCCTGTATGCGAAGATTCAAGTTCTGCGCGGACAGGTGCCGAGCGCTATTAGCGCCTGGGAAAAATGGTTGAATTCGCATCCCGGCGACTCCAACGGAATTGCAACTCTTGGAATGCTCGAGGAATCGCAAGGAGATCTGGGCAAGGCGGAGGCCGACTACAAGCATGCCCTGCAACTTCAGCCCAAGCAGGCTCTCGCCGCTAACAATCTTGCCTACAGGATGCTGCAAAACGGCGAAAACGTGGACGTGGCCTTGACCCTGGCGCAAACGGCTCGCCAAGGCATGCCAACCTCACCCGACACCGCCGATACGCTGGCGTGGGCCTACTTCTACAAAGGAACCTATGCATTCGCCCGCGACCTTTTAGAGGACGCGATCAAAACCGAGCCGAACAACCCAACTATGCAGTATCACCTGGGAATGGTCTACGGAAAGATGAAGGACAAGAGCAACGCGACGATCCACTTGAAGAAGGTCTTGTCGCTTGCGCCCGATTCGCCGACAGCAAAGGACGCCCGTACAGCGCTGCAGGGGCTGGGTTAACCCGCTGCAATCGCTAATTTGGCCGCCGGTTCAAGCGCGAATTGTCGCCGGTGGCCGCCGAATGTCTAAATCGTAATGAACCGCGCGGACTCGCACGCGATCGGGGCCAGTATCTCCATGTCGAACACCAGGACAATAGCGCGGAACACAGGCTGGTTCGGCCTCGAAAATGTAATCAGCGCCGTTGCGACGCTGTTTAGTTCGATTGCTATCGCCCGTTACCTTGGCCCGTCAAAGATGGGCTATATCATCTACGTCCAGTTCATCGCCTCGATTGTGGGCAGTCTGGGCGGACTCGGCATTCCCTCGACAACCTCGAAATACATGGCCGAGTTTATCGGCATGGGCGATTGGGGAACAGCGCGATTCATCTATCTCCGTACCATGTTTTTACAGATCGGGCTGGCCACGCTCGCCACTGGCGGCATTCTCTTCTGGGTGCTGAGAGACTCTCCCCCGGAATATAGATTGGCCTGCGCCCTGGTGGTACTGAGCATCTGGCCATCGATGGTCAACAACATCTCGGCGATGGCCAATGTGGCAACCGAGAATTTGTCGACAAATATGCCGGCGTCGATTATATCCATTCTGGCTTTCCTGGTTGCAATTGCGGCAACGGTGGTGTTCAAGTGGGGCGTTGTCGGTGTTGGCGCATCCACATTGCTCATGAGGGTCGTCGATTTTCTTATCCGTCTCTTTCCCACCGTGAAAAGAGTGCTCAGTTGGGAAACAACCCACGTTCATCCGGCTGGGCTGAGCGCGAGAATGATCTCTTTTGCCTGGCAGAGCGTCGCCACCATGATTGCGTCGCTGATCGTGTGGGAGCGTTCGGAGTTCTTTCTGCTGAAGCATCTGTGCTCGGATATCCGTCAGATCGCGTACTATTCGGTGGCATTCAGCATGGCCGAGCGGTTGCTGCTAAGCGCAATGATCTTTGGCTCAGCGGCCAGCGTGACGATGAATGTCCAGTATGGACGCGACAAGTCGCGACTTCCCGACATCACGGCTTCCGCGTTTCGATACCTTGCGGTGTCGTCGATTCCACTGCACTTCATCTCCGCCGCCCTGGCCGCCCCGGCCCTGCTGCTGCTCTACGGCGACAAGTACAGAGGCGCGATGATGGTGGCGACACTGGCTCCCCTGCTCTGCATGCCGAAAGCCTTCATTGGTCCTGTGAGAAGCCTGCTGCAAACCTCGGAACGGCAAAGCTATGTGATTGCCGCAACCGTGCTCGCGGGGATCGTCGATGTCGGCGTGGCCTGGTACTTCATTCCAGCGCATGGCGCGGTGGGGGCATGCATAGGCAGTGGAACAGCTCAGGTAACGGCCATCGGAATCATGTGGGCCATCGGAATCCACCTCTACAAGGTGAAATTGCCCTGGATGCAGGTGGCAAAGGTCGTCTTTATCAGCACTCTGGCGGCTCTGACCGCTCATTTTATTGCCATTCAGTTCACCCCGCTGTATGGAATTGTGTGTGGTGGAATCGCATCCTTGGTTGTTCTTTTCGCACTCTTCTACTTCATGCGGGTTCTCGAGACGGAAGATCGCGAACGCTTTACCACCTTGGCAGAAATGTTGCCGGCTCAGTTCGCAGGGCCAGCTATTTCTCTGGTTTTGCTCCTGATCCGCCAGGAAATTACTCCCGCAACCCCGACTGGCGTCCAATGAAGCGGAATTCCACACTCCTCGAGAACAGCCTTATGAACCGGAAACCCCGCATCCTTCTTGTCCCCGACATAGCATGGTGGGTCATCGGCGAGATGGGAAAGCAAATCGTCGCGCGGTTTCGCGACAAGTACGACTTCTATTTCCTGCCCGCGACGGTGCTGGAACGGCGTCCCGACATGCTGGAAGCGCTGCTCCCCGCAATCGATGCAATCCACTGCATCAACGACGATGGGACGGTCGAGCTGTTTCGCGGGTTCGACCCACAGATACTCCCTCCCATTGCAACCTGGATTCACCACGTGGGCGCCTCATCAGCAACTGGCTATTGAGATGAGCTCCGCCTTGACCGTTTGTACTCAGGGCTGGAAAGACTATCTCGACGAACGCGTTGCCGGCCGGATACCGGTAACTGTAATTCCACATGGCGTTGACACGGAGTTCTTCCATCCGAGAGCGGTAAGGCCAGGCCGCTTTGGCATTCCTTCCGGCCGCTTCGTGGTCGGCTTTCTCGGCAGCAAGGGCAGCGACCGCGACTACGGCAGAAAAGGCACGGATGTCCTGCTCGATGTCACTCGCAAGGCCGCGGCGCGCTTGCCCAATCTGCATGTGGTGCTGGGTGGCCCAGGCTGGGAAAAAGAGGTCGCGGATCTCACCGCGTTGGGAGTCTCGGTAAGCTCCACCGGGTACATCCGGAAAGCGGACGTTCCAGCGTTGTATTCCGCGCTCGATGTTTACCTGCTGACCTCGCGTGTGGAAGGCGGGCCCTGCACAGTCTTTGAGGCCATGGCCTGCGAAACCGCTGTGGTATCCACGAGGGTGGGCGCAGTTCCCAATCTGATCGTCGATGGGGTAAACGGCTACAGCGCGGACGTAGGCGATAACGAGGGGCTATTGTCGGCGATAGTCGAGTTGGGCCAATCGCCAGAGAAGAGAATCGACATAGGAAGGCGCGGCAGGGAAACCGTGTCCAGGCTTTCGTGGGGTGCGGTCCTGGCGCCTTTGGAAGGCGTATACGATGAGATGATTCGGCGCAGGCGCCTAATGGGCGAGCCTCTGCCCGGCCCATCCTGGATGAAGGACCCTGAGGGAATCCTGCGATCGGCCTGCGCTTGCGATGCAATCCTGACGGTGTACAAACGCGTTCGCAAGCGATCGATGACGGTCGCCAAGGGTATTGGAATGCTGCACGAAATGCTGAACGGGCAGTCGATCGCCGATATCGTCAGGGGAGCGGCGATGATCCGAAGGTTCGGACCAAAGACGGCAATTGCCCCGAACCCGAAGGTCGACTCAGGCGGGCAGTAAATGCACGGCAAAAGGGAGCTTCGGTGCATTGCCTCTGAACGGCACATCTTTCAGTAACCCCGCGCAGCCATTGGTGCTTGCGCTTAATCTCGTGTTGATTGCACGGCGGGAGGTCAATAGATGGGAGTTACTCGGAGCAACACTTCTGTTAGCGCGGTAATTCCCGCTTACAATGCGGAGTTGTTCCTCTCCGATACCATCCAGAGCGTCCTCGCGCAGACCCACGAAATTGCCGAGATTATCGTTGTCGACGACGGGTCCTCCGATCGTACCGCGGAGGTAGCCGCAGGCTTTCCCCGAACACGCGTGATCCGTCAGCCCAACGGGGGCCAGGGAGCCGCAAGAAATACCGGAATTCAAGCCGCCACCAGCGAGTGGATTGGCTTGCTCGATCACGACGATCGCTGGAACCCGCGTAAGACAGAAGTACAACTGCGGTACGCGATCCCGGATGCGGGCGTGATCCACGCCAATCGTTTCAACCACATCCACTTTGGCAATCTCTGGCACCGGCAGGCACATATCACGCCCAGCGCTACGCTTGTCCGAAGGCAAGTATTCCTTGAAGTGGGCGGCTTTGACGAAGCGCGGACCGTGATGGGCGTGGAGGACTTGAACCTGTGGCTGAAGATTGCGCTGACAGATTGGCGTATCGTGCAATCGGAGACGGGCTTATTCGAATGGCGGCGGACGGAGCGGAATTATTCCCAAAACGAGTACAGGATGGCGCGGGCAGACCTGGCAAGCATCGACCTGGGAGGAAAGCGAGTAAGTTGCCAGCCTGCGGAGATAGAGCGGGTCAAACAAGCGTCGAGGATCGAATATGCAAAGCATCTTATCGCTAGCCGGCGATGGGATGAAGCCGCTCAATTGCTTCAGGAGTGTTCACCAGGTCTCGCCTCACGCTGGCTCTCGCTGGCGCGCCTCTTGAAGGTCAACCGGCTGGCTCGCACAAACCTTGTCAGATGGCTCCATTCCATCGACGGAGAATACGATTCGCACATGTGTTCGGGAGAGTGTACCCTTGCTGAGGTTCATCGAACCATGTGCATGGAAACCTGTCGCAAGCCTTATTTTCGCCCGCCGAGACCGAGTGGTGTGCATACGCAGGCGGACGGTGGTTAGCTGATCTTCAAACCGCGAGTTCGGAGAAATCGATCAACCCGCGACACATACTGGTAATTACGCGAGATGATCTCAAGCTTTTGGTCGTCGATATCGCGAAGGGCGCGGCAATGGTACGGGGTTTGAGTTTCAAGACAGGCTCCGCGTCAAAGCCGTGGGTGTTTTCCCCTGACACGCAAGTCAGCAGGGGAGAGAATTCAGGAGGTCCGAAATGACGGGAACTTCGCTCCCAAAGGGAACATCCGATTTTGATCCGCTCCACCCGGCGAACTCGGTCTCCGTCGTCATCCCTGTTTACAACGGCGCCAAATTCATTGCGGAGACGCTCCGCTCGATTCTGGGCCAGACGGCGAGCCCTTTTGAAGTGATCGTCGTCAACGACGGTTCCACCGACAACACCGCATCTGTTGTTGAGGAGTTCGGAAACTCCGTCACCGTGATAACCATTCCGAACAGCGGCGTGCCAACGGCGCGAAACACGGGCGCGTCTCAGGCAACGGGAAACTGGCTGGCGTTCTGCGATTCTGACGACCTCTGGCTTCCTGCCAAACTCGAGAAACAACTTCGCCTCGCAAACGAAGCTCCCGATATTCAATATGTGTTGACGGACTTTGCTGAGATGACCGACGGCGTGGTGATGAACCGAAGCTACTTTTCCTGGATTCCAAAAGACTTCTGGACGCCGGAGCAGCACCGCAACGGCTTCGTAATACGAGAATCGATCACCGGAAGGCTGACGACCTTCCAACCCGCGGGCGCTTCCGCACCGATCGTGAAGCGGGACTTTTTCAAGGAGACTGGCGGCTACGATCCGAAAGCCAGGGCCTGGGCTGAAGACACCTGCTTCCATTTTCGCTGCTTGAGCGTTGTGCCATTTGGCGTCGTTCCAGAGGTGCTGATGCACTACCGCCGGCACTCGCGTTCCATGAGCGCGAACAAACTCAAGCAGATGCGCGACACTGTCACAGTATGGAACTACATTATCGACAATTACCCGCAAGCGCAGCCATATCGCGCCGAACTGCTGAACGGTTTGGCCACGATGCGCAAGGATATTGCCGATACCGCGCGCTATATGAGGCGCCAAAAGCTGAAGCGGCTGCTAGGATTCAAATGACCGCGCCCGAACGGGCCGACGGGGAGGACAAGGACAGAGCCCGACCGATGGATGCGACGTAAGTTGTCAAAATCAGGGTAATCTTGATTGGGGAATATCCGTCCAACGAATCAACTGGAGAAATGCCGAAACGACCCCGAGGAACGGTTCTGACCGGGAAGCTCAATCATGGTAACTCCACAGATATCTAAGGCTTGATAACTTTTAACATGATAAAACGCATCGTTGTCGAAAATGGGGCTTATAGCTGCCGGAATATGGGCGACGTGGCGATGCTGCAGGTGGTGGTCGACCGGTTAACAGCATTGTGGCCTCAGGCGACGATCAAGGTCCTGACCACCAACCCGAACCAACTGTTGCGTTTCTGCCCTTCTGTGGTTCCAGTCGTCGTCGACTTTGAATCGCGGCGTGCATGGCTGTCGGGCATCTCAGTATTGGGCCGCTTCCGCCAAAAGCTCCCTGCAAAGCTGTCTTCGTCTCTAGAGATGCTGGAAGAGCAGTTTTGGCTGCGATTTCCGGGAGCGAACGATTTGTGTATCAACCTGAGGGCCAGGGCTTTGGGCAAGCCCCTTCCAGCGCCGCCGGCAAGGTATCGCAACTTGCTGATTGAAGCCGATCTGGTGGCCATTTGCGGCGGGGGCTTCATCAACGACTGCTTCAAAGAGAGCGCCTGCGACCTGTTGGATGAATTAAAGGCCGTGCTCCATGCGGGGGTCCCGGTTGTCGCATTCGGGCAGGGCATTGGACCCATTACCGACCCGGCGCTTGAGGCAAAGGCCCGCGCTGTGCTTCCGCATCTTAAGACGATAGGCTTGCGCGAAGGTCGCTCAAGCTTGCCGCTTCTCGAGTCTCTAGGGGTTCCGAGGGACAGAATCCATGTGACCGGCGACGATGCCATTGAGCCCGCGATGCTACGCCGACCGTCCTCGCTGGGCAACGCGATCGGCGTCAACCTCCGGCTCGCCGACTATGCCGGCACCGACGAAACAACTGCGGACAAGCTTCGGGAACCCTTGCGGCGAGCCGCGCAGGCACTGAACTCCTCCTTGATTCCGGTGCTAATCTCTTTCCACAATGTGTTCCACAACAAGATTGACTCCGACCGCGAGGCAGTGGGCAGGTTGCTGGACGATGGGAACCAGGGTTCTCATGCCGTGACGGAGAGCCCGGACGACGTGATTGGTGTGATAGGAAAGTGCCGGGTGGTTGTGACAGGCAGTTATCATGGAGCAGTTTTTGCGTTGGCTCAGGGCATACCTGTTGTGGGATTGTGGCAGTCAGAATACTATGAGCAGAAGTTTACCGGACTACAGCAGCAATTCCCAGGCGGATGCCTGCTGATTGACTTGAAGCTACCTAGCGCCTCCGCCGAGATCGAGGATGCGATTCACGAGGCATGGGAATCCGCCGAACGGGTGAGGGAGTCGCTGATTGAGGCGGCAGTCCGGCAGGTCGAACTTGGGCGCGCGCTCTATCAAGCTGCGCATGCGCTGATTTCGCTTGAATGAAGCGAAGGACTGCGGCCGGTGCCGAAGATCTCGTCTTCAGAGGTTTTGCATACACGCGAATTTGTTCGCTACCCCAGGTTCTGCCGGTTTGCCGGGCTCCTGCGTGTGATGGCGCCGCGTATCTGGTTGCCGGCAACGATCCACGGAACAAAAACAGAAAAGACAAAGCGCGCCAGGAGGGCGCGCGGGCCAGTGTGGCGAAGGATTTGCCAGTCGAGATGGAAGGCGAACCAGGACTCAAGCGCCAGGATGATGAAGAGGGGAACGACCGACCAGCGAAGGCTCGCCAGGGCAAGGACTTCAACAATGCAGCGGGCTGCGTTGCGGAACAAGCGCGCGGGGCGGACACCGAGAATGCCGTCGCTGATGGCATAACGGGCCAACTGGCGGCCGGCCGAGAGCAAGGTATATTGCGGACGGTAGACAGCTTTGGCGCTGTTGACAAATGCAGGTGCGGTCAGCCGTCGAGCCTGGTGGTCGAACAGAGTGTCTTCGCCAAAGAAGACTGACTCGGGGAACCCTCCAATGCGCTGCCACAGGTCCTTGGTAAACGCCATGGAACGTGCCGTGCAGGACTTGGTTGGCGCTGATTCTGTGAGCTTTACACCGAAAAATGGCGCGGAGGCCAGGTCCCAGACGGTTGGATCGCTGAGATCCAGGCGGGCGCCGCCCAGTGCATATTCGGCGGTTGAGGCGATCAGAGGCGCCGTGATCCGCCTGAGCCAATCCTGCGCATAGGTACAGCCGGCATCCGTGCAAGCGACGATTTGGGAGTTGGCAGCGGCGATGGCCACATTGCGGCCTTTGGATATGGGGCCGAGAGAACGCTTGAGCTTGCAGGATTCGTCGCGGATTGGCCGAAGAGCCGGGTTCTGTCCAGCCGAATCGAGAAGCCACTCCTAGGTGCCGTCGGTCGAGCCGCCATCCACGATTACGACCTCGGCCGGCGGGGGAATCTGCGCCAGCAGGCTGGGGACGAGCCGGGCAATGTCCTCTACCTCATTCAGGACAGTGGCAACAATGCTGACAGGCTGCATGGGGGAAGTATAACGATGTGCGCCTGGGCTCATAGCGAGGCCAGCAAAGAATTCAGTCGGGGTAGGGACCATGATCGCTCATGGCCCCCTTTCCGAATCCGGACGAGCGGCGCTACCGCATCCGGCTCCCGCCTTGGGTAAGGACGCCGAAGCGCGTTACGCCGGGGCGCGTTCCCCATGGCCAGTCCCGTTCCCTCCACCGCCCCAACGCGGGTTCCTCCGCCTTCCACCCCACGAACAAGGATCTGTCCGGGGGCCCCGGCTTTGTCCGGCGACTTCGCAGGTACTTTGGAACTGTCCGCCTTCCCACGTCCGTTCATCCTCGGCGTACGTGCTACGATTTCCCGATGCGGCCTGCGGCTCTCTCTGCCGCAGCAGGACGCGGGATCTCCCGTTCCGGCAAACGGTGTTTCCGCATTTGCCCCGCGCGGGACCCGCACACACCTTGCGCAAGCGGCTCGCCCGGTGTTGCCTTTTTAGCTTCTCCTTGGCCGGCAATTCGATTTCCACAAAGGTTTCGGCGCCCAAAAACAACAGCGATCACCGCAACCAGCGGTAATTTCACCAA
>Ga0302277_1001199_pt1 | contig 19506 bp, 10 predicted proteins | sample III_Bog_N3_1_FD_198759 | JGI IMG/M metagenome (GOLD analysis project Ga0302277, IMG submission 198759) | Peat permafrost microbial communities from Stordalen Mire near Abisko, Sweden - III_Bog_N3_1 | ecosystem: Environmental > Terrestrial > Soil > Wetlands > Peat | place: Sweden: Abisko... | reverse complement strand
GGCGGTTCCATAAACAGCGTTTGTCGTGGTCCAGTTGATGGTGACTTTGTAAGGACCGCTAAGCGTGCCGCCAGCATAGTCCCATCGAGCACTGCCGCCGAAGGTGGTGTTTCCGGCCAGCGTAACGTTCATTACGTTTTCCGGGGTGGCGTAAGGATAACTGTTGAATAGCGAACCTTCGTTGGTTACCCCGGTGCCAGAAACGGTTAGAGGCTTGTCGCCGGTGAGCGCGCCGCCGCCAAAATCCAAAGTCGAGTTGTTTGAAATCGAGATGGAAGACACCATATTGAAGCAGTTATTTCCCGCATAAACAGTGCCGCCGCCGATTTTCACAACACCGCTGAAACTCTGCGGCGTGAAAATGCTTAACACACTCGATCCTGCCTTGACCAGCGTCCCTATCCCGGTAATGACGTGTGAACCGCTCCCGCTGTTGAAGCTAAAATTATTGGTGCTGGAATTGACGGTCATAAGGCTCGGCGAAACGCTGCCATTCACCGTCACACTGTTTGACACCCCGACTGTGTCATCGAACAAAACCTGGTCGTTTGTGTTGAAAACCGTCTGCGCGCTGGTATTCAGATTAAGCCAGTTGGCCGAAATACCTGTGTCCCACACTCCGTTGCCACCGGCGGAATTCCATTTTAATGGATTGCCGGTCGCGAGCAGGGTGACACTGGCTGCCGCGCTGTTTGTTTTTCCATTGGCATTGCCGACCACGACACTGTAGTTCGTATTGGCCGTGGCGCTGCCCACGTTGGTCAAGGTCAGGCTGGAGTTGTTTTGTCCGGCGATTGCCAGCGCGTTTGCATACCACTGGTTGGTGGTGGGCAAGGCACTAACCACCCCCACGGTGAATGTCACCGAGCCTCCGACAAAAGCCGATTGCGACTGGGGCTGGGTGGAGATGATAGGCACCGAGCTGCTGGAGGAAGTGCCCAACAAGCCCACCGTGAAATGGTTCAACACTTGTGCCGCCGTCAAGGCATTGCTATAAAGCGCCACCTCGGTAATGTTGCCCTGAAAAAATCTTAAATCTCCCGAGTTTCCCCCCGCCGTTCCTGTTGTACCATCGCCGATCGCCCAGGGAGCTGTAAAATTAATCGCCCCTACGCTGTCCGCACCTTGTCCCACCAGTTGGGAATTCACATAGAGATTCCAATTGGTTCCGTCATAAGTCGAAACCAGATAAGTCCAATTAGTTGTTTGGCTGCCGCCGCTGGCATTGCCGCCCCCGGTGATGTCACTATATGTTCCGCCATAATAATCTCCCGCGTTTGCTCGCAACGCCATCTCATTGGTACCATCGTAACCTTTGGCAAGAATGTCAGCCGGCCCTTCCGTCGTGTTGACTGGCTGCACCCAGGCTTCCATTGTTATCTTCCCGCCAAAATTCAATATTCCCGTGTTCGTGCCGGTGCTTAAGTCAACAAAGACATTTTCTCCGTCAAAACTGAGCGCATCGGGTATGAATGCGGACGGACCTGAAACAGAATTATAAAAGGGGGTATTGTAATTGTAAGTTCCATCATTGCCATTGCCCGACAAGTCAGTCGCTGTCGCGCTCCCTGTATCGTCAACTGTTAGGTTGATCGGATAATAAGCGATCGGATGGTCGTTTAGAACCGTGCTTTGGTACAGATCTACACCGCGGACGGTAACCGCGGTCATCAGCATCAAGCCGATGGCGGTCAACAAGGTTCCACGAAGGATCGGGAGTGGTATTTGTGATTTCATACTGGTTTCGTTTTTTTGGTTGAGAGGGACTATTTGCTTACGGGTTTTCCTGGGTGCCAAAGTCGTTGGCCAGAAAATAGACATCATGAGGCGACGTGATGAGGCTCGGGGGGGCCATGCTGTCATTTGGCGGCGGTCTCATGGAATCATTGTTCAAAAAGTAGGCTACCGTGTAGGCGTCAATCCAGTGGTGGCTATCCGCATGACCGTCGGCCCAACCAAAAGTACTATTGGGTCCGTGCCAGGAAGCCCCTGAATCGGCCAGTGTGGTGCCCGTCCATGTCGGGGCTGTGCCCGCCAGATAAATTTGCCACCAACTCGCGTTTTCCCCGCGTGGATCATTCTCCTCAATCCATACGTAGCGCTCGCTCGCATGAATGATCGATGATAATTTTGTGAGTTTGTGGTAGGTGGCTGAATTGAAATCAGGGTCGTTTCCGTTCATCCCCCCTGCTCCGGAATAACTGCCGTAGGCGTAATAACCCACTCCAGCCGTAGGGGAACCACCGACAGCCGTGTTATTAGCTCGGAGATCCCCAGGACAGTGGATCACGTTCACGCTGGGTGCATATTGATAAAGGCCGCCAAGAGTGTAGCCTAATTGCAGCTTGGCCAAATCCTGGGCCTGCGGCGTCATCCCAATCGGATTGAACGCCGTCCCTGTTGGCAGCGGCCAATAACGCCAAGGGGTGTTCGGTACTGAACCAATCGGCACTGCGGGATTGGGACCAGTCCCCGAACTGATGATCTTCCCCTGATTGTCGTCAGCGTACATGGTCCAACCCAGGCCAAGTTGTTTTTGATTGTTTAAACACGTCGCCGCTTGGGCCCTGATTTTGGCCTTGTTCAATGCCGGAAGCAGCATTGCCGCCAGAATCGCGATAATGGCGATCACGACCAGCAATTCAATCAAAGTAAAGCCGCGAACTTCTTTTTCCCGTTTTGCAGCGGCTTCCGCTGACCGACAACTAACTGGGCCTTGCGTCCTTGAAAAACACATCCCGCCGGTTGAAATTGACCAACGACCGCTTTGCGGTCTCTGTTGCAGACCGCAATCCGGCCTGCTTCTGTAATCATGCTGACTTCTATTACACATTTGTTTCCTCTGTGGATATGATGGCAATCTAAACTCACTCTTTTAAACCGTCTTGCATTTTTCTTCGGCGAACAATATTGAACAAGATTGTTCGCCGTTTCCCGATAAATAACAGCTTGAATTCGCCTTCAACCATAAGAAACACTTAATTGTGGGCATGGCTTTGATCAACTTATTTGTCATTTATCAACACGGTTCATAGAATGATCCACACCAGCCCCGGACCCGCTTCCTTTTTTTGAAGTTGGTTTCCTTATCAACGCACCTTGGCTCGCGAGGATGATTTTGCTTCGCTTAGACTTGGGCTTCATGCGGCCTGATTACCTTGCAAAGATGACACAATCGGTTTTCCGCTCCGGCGCACGCGGACCATCATGCGTCGTGCAGCCGTGAGTGAACTTGCCTTGTTTTTATTGAATCCAGTTTTATTTATTTGCTTTGGAAGGCTGCATTTAAGCGGGGCCAACGCTCATTTCAATTCTGCCATGGTCGAAATGTCCAGATCGAGGAGTGCTGCCTGAATGTTTTCCTCCAAATGGGCGACCGAAGAAGTTCCCGGGATGGGGAGCATTACGGGGGACTTCCGTAGTAACCAGGCAAGCGCCACTTGCGCCGGCCGAACGCCCAGCCTGTTGGCAACCATCGCCAAAGCACCGCCCGGCTTTGCGAGACTGCCGGTGGCCAGAGGGTACCACGGGATAAAGCCGATGTTATGTTTCGTGCAGTAGTCCAGCACAGGCTCCGAATACTTGTCTGCCAGATTGTATCTGTTTTGAACCGAAGCCACGGGAGTCAGGCGCCTGACAGCCATTATTTGTTCTACTGTCACTTCCGATAATCCGATGAGCCGGATTTTCCCTTCCCTTTTCAATTCCAAAAGCGCGCCTATTTGATCTTCCATGGGAACCTTGGGATCAATCCGGTGGAGTTGAAAAAGGTCGATCCGATCCAGTTTGAGGCGAAGCAAACTGCCCTCACATGCTTCCCGAAGATAGCTTGGCCGTCCGTCTTCAACCCATTTATCCGGGCCAGGACGTCGAAGGCCGGCCTTGGTTGCGATGACCAAATCTTGCGGATACGGATGCAACGCCTCGGCAATCAATCTTTCGGAAACCGCCGGACCATAAGAATCTGCGGTATCAATGAAGGTGATTCCCAGTTCAACGGCCCGTCGTAATACAGCAATGCATTCTTTTGGGTCGACTGGTTCGCCCCAGATTCCTGCTCCGGTCAACCGCATCGCGCCAAAGCCAAGTCGGTGAATTCTAAGCACGCCACTGAGCGTAAACGTCCCACTGCTGGCTGCTGTTTCTTCTGTCACTGTTGTTGTCATAAAATCTGCGTGTTATTTAGCCGTTTTGATTTCCAGTTGATATAAGCACGGGTGCGGCCTCATTCGCTGTTCCCTCAAATGGGAGGCTGGCGATAGTCACAGGCCCAAACTGTTGACAATAAATCTTCAACGCTAGAAATGCCTGTTCGGCTAAGTTTATGCATGCTTATAATCGATCCTGGCGGTGTTTGACTCGGTGGTTTAACAAGTCAAATCGACCGTAGCCTCTCGTTCGATTTCGAAATCTCTGCTTCCATTCGCAGGAAATAGGCCAAGCTCTAAAAAACCACCGAAATACCATTAACTCACTGAGCAACAATAGTCTCTGCATAATCCAAGCAGCCACAAAGCGTTTGAGCCATCCCTTGGAAAAGTCGGGGTATCGACAGAATGTCGGCTGGGCGTCTCACTGTTTCCACATCCCTCGCTTTGACATCGCGCTGCTGTCACATCAAATATTATCGTTAATATGGAGCAATTTATAATCCTGGTTATCATAACTGCGCGCGAGTAATGCCAAGCCTCTGCATCTTACCGATAAGCGTTGTCCGCGCTAGTCCGAGCCTGGCACCCGCCCCATTGGGGCCGCCCAGCACCCAGTTGGTTGCGGCAAGTGCCTGGATGATGTGCTCGCGTGCTGCATCTTTGAATGTGGTCACCCCACCATTGAAAGCTGGCTGGGTCACCTCAACTGTCCGGACGGTTTGTTTTAATTCTTCCAGCGGCGGACACAAGACCATGCCCGGCGACAGGATGATTGCCCGCTCAATGATGTTCTGTAGTTCACGGACATTTCCCGGCCAAGAGTAACGCAGTAAATCTTCCATCGCCTCAAGCGGAACATCTTTAACTCGTTTCCCCATGCGCTTCGCGTAGGTGTCCACAAAATGCCGCGCCAGGAGCGGGATGTCCTCCGCGCGCTCGCGCAAGGGCGGAACTCGCAGTGGAAATACGTTCAAGCGGTAGTAGAGATCTCCCCGAAATTCTCTTTTGGCCACCATGTGCGGCAAATCACGACTAGTTGCTGCCACCACCCGCACATCAACCCGCGTCGTTTTTGTGTCGCCAAGCCGTTCGAACTCCTGCTCCTGCAAAACGCGCAGCAGCTTGGGCTGCAGTTCAAGCGGGATGTCCCCGATTTCGTCGAGGAACAAGGTGCCCCCGTTGGCCATTTCAAATCGCCCGATCCGCCGACCAACCGCTCCCGTGAATGACCCTCGTTCATGACCAAATAATTCACTTTCGATCAACCCCGCCGGAATCGCAGCACAATTGACCTTGATAAAGGGACGGTCGCGACGTGGGCTCAAATTGTGGACCGCCTGGGCAAAACGTTCCTTGCCGGTGCCGGTTTCTCCCAGAATCAGGACCGTGGAACTCGTTGGAGCCACCACTTTGATGGCCTCTCGAACCTCTTTGATCCCCAAGCTCCGCCCGATAATCCCTTCAAAATTGTCATCAGGCAAAACCTTGGTTTCATAATAACGAGTATCTTTTCCTTGCCGGCCGGGCCGATCCGCGGAATCTGTCGATGTCCCCGACCCGCCATGGTTTTGCGCGACGCCCGCCGGTGCGGCTTTGCCGCGCAGGAACGTTTCAAGAGCCGAATTCTCGAAAGCCCACTGCGTGCTGGCTGCCAAGCCAACAACTCCGATAATCTGACCGCCACTAAACAGAGGGATTGCGCAGAACGATTTGACTCCGCTACCGTGCAACCGAATCGCAAATTCGCGAAAAGTTTCTTCCGTTTCGGTGGTAATGATCAGCGAGCGCCGACGCTGCCAAACCCAGTCGGCAATTCCATCATCCAAGGGGAATTCCAACTCGCCCCGCAATTTCGCGGGAAGATCCGCCATCAACGGGTACAGCCTGATCGAATGGCGCTCCGGTTTGAAGAGCCACACGCAGAAGGCCTTGGCGCCAGACAGCGCGGGCAGACGGACACCCAACTCGTGGAGCAACTGCGGCAGCACCTCTTCCAAAGGCGACAATGCAAAACGCTCGCCTTCTTGCCGACGATCTTCAGTAATATTTTCTGCTTCAGCAGATTGGGATGAATCTCGCAATTGCAACCGCTGATCCATCCCGTCTCTATCAGACCCTGCCGGTTCGTCAAACATCGTAATCATGGCATTTCCCTTTCTCGTTTTTTTATGGCTACAGAGAACATCTTTCTTCGCCTTCATCGTTTAAATTGCCCCTACTATGCAAAGCGAGATTTCAGAAAGAAAAGGCCAAACAACCTAAACTTTTTTTGCCGGGCTGACCGCAAATTACGCTCGGTCTGGTTTTACGACTGCCTTATCGTAAAATGCTTCATCCATGCTTCTCAGAAATTGTGAAAACTCTTGAATCGTCCGGCTGTCCTCATCTTCAACTTGTCATGCTCCGTAGATGAGCGGTAACCAGTGGATTCCTGGTGCTCGTGTGCTTAAAAACTGAAACGGGCGCCGGGTTGTCGTCGGCGCCAGAATCTTGCTAAGATTTGATAAAATTGAGAATGTCGGAGTTAATCGTCCCAGCCTCAGTCGTGGGCATGCCGTGCGGAAAGCCCTTATAGGTTTTCAATGTGCCATTCTTAAGCAACTTTGCAGATAGCGGTGCCGAATCGGCGTAAGGCACGATCTGGTCGTCGTCGCCATGCATCACCAGAATTGGGACTGTGATCTTCTTCAGGTCTTCCGTGAAGTCCGTCTGGGAGAATGCAATAATGCCGTCATAATGTGCCTTGGCGCTTCCCATCATGCCTTGGCGCCACCAATTCCAGATGACTCCCGGTGCTGGTTTCGCCCCGGGCCGATTATAACCATAGAATGGTCCAGCCGGCAAATCATGATAGAATTGGGCTCGATTGGCGGCCAACTGCGCTTGTAATCCGTCAAACACCTCCCTGGGCAACCCGCCCGGATTGGCCGCGGTCTTCACCATCAACGGCGGAACCGCGCTAATGAGGACTGCTTTTGCCACCCGGCTCTCACCGTGCCGCGCAATGTAGTGCACGACTTCACCGCCCCCGGTCGAATGGCCGACATGCACTGCAGCTTTGAGGTTAAGATGGGCAGTGAGTTCGGCCAGGTCGTCAGCATAATGATCCATGTCATGCCCACTGTCCGTCTGGGCGGAGCGACCGTGTCCGCGCCGGTCGTGCGCGATCACGCGATAGCCTTGCTTCAGGAAAAACATCATTTGGGCGTCCCAATCATCCGCACTAAGCGGCCAGCCATGGCTGAAGACGATGGGCTGGCCGGAACCCCAGTCTTTGAAAAAGATTTGGGTGCCGTCTTTTGTAGTTATTGTATTCATATGCTGCCTGCCTTTCTTTTTTGTTGTGTTCCCTTGGGTGAAATTGGTCCTCCTTTTTCCGCCAAAGCGACCTCATTGAGACTTGTCAGAACCACAACTCGTCCGCTCGTGGGAGAAATGATCAACCCGATCAAACGGAGTTTGCTTGATCGACGCCAGTTCGTCTATTGAGTTATGTTCCAAGGGCGTATTACGCTTCACTGATAGAAAGCGAGATTTCAGGAAAAAAAGGCTAAACATTCGCGAATATTTTTGAGCACCGCACTCATCTCGAGCGCCAGAATCGAAAAGCCGGCCTTGTTAGTGGCGGGAGCGGCTCCGTCCAACATCATTGCGAACACAAGCTCTCGCTAAGTTTAACCCGTGAAAGTCCGTTTCGAACATCTCCGGGTCTGTTGCCCCAAAGGAACGCTAGCTAGGTATTCTTGATCTCGTGCAAAAGCCACGTCCGCGCAAAAGTCCAATAATTTTTCACCGTGGCAACAGAAATGCCCAGAACCTCCGCTGTTTCTTCGTTGGTCATCCCCGCAAAATAACGTAGTTTCACGACTTCGGCCTGGAGTGAGTGCTCCCCCGCCAGTCGGTCCAAACCCTCGTGCACAGCCAATAATAATTGGTCGTCAGCGGGAGCAGCCAGTTGGTGCTCTTCCAAGTCAACTCTTTCATAACCACCACCGTGACGCTGCGCGAGTTTGCGGCGTGCATTATCAATCAGAATACGCCGCATCGCTTCGGCGGCCGCAGAAAAGAAGTGTGCCCGGTTGGCAAATTTCTGGCTTTTACCCCCCATCAGTCGCAACCACGCCTCATGGACCAAGGCAGTGGGTTGGAGGGTCTGGCCCGGCGATTCCTGGGCCATTTTGCTGGCCGCCAGACGGCGCAATTCCTCGTAAACGAGATCCATTAATCGTTCGGCTGCCTGGGGATCGCCTTGCTCCACAGCATTTAGCAATAGTGTTGCCTCGCTCATGTGCTCAACTAACAATACCATCGGCGATGACAGTGTCAGTGACATTTTGGTAATTTTTTTTGGACGGCACTATTGATTGACGCCAGGATTGTTCGAATTGTGATTGTTCGCTGGCTTGGGCTGGATGAGCGCAGCGGCCTCGTCCAGGGAGAGCCGCGCAAAGAGCCCTGCCAGCCATGAGTCTCCCAAGTCTATTGGTTCATTTATCCTTGAAATCTGCGGTGCCAAGCCATTGCCCTCGGCCAGCATCGCTTGGGCCTCGGCCTTTTCTCCAAGTTGCCACTTCGCCATTGCCAGCACACCACACCCCATGGCCGGTGCGAAAGCGTCCGAGGAATTTAGCGCCTGCCCTGCCCATTCAACCGCTTCCGGAAGCTGACCAAGCCGATAGTCTGAGAGCGCCTTGCAAGCCTCGAAATAACCGATTGCTGAATCATTTTTTCCAAGGGTGACTGCCCTGGTTGCAAGTTTATCCACCATTTGCAAGCTAGCCCCTGAATGAGGGAGGAGCAGACAGTCGCTTGATACCCGACCCGCAATGTAAGGGTTCGTTGAGCCGAAGAACATCGGCAGGATCTTCCGGCAGAGTTCGTTGTACTCCGAAAGATGGTGGTTTACCACGAGGAGGGCCGCCAGGACATGATAACGATAGTGGTCATCCGGTTGATACTTGGCAACGAGGATGGCGTTGGTCTCAGCTTCCTGCCATCGGCCTTGACGGCCGAGCAGGTCAACCCGCTTGGCGAGCAGTTCGGCGCTTGCCGGCGTATTGACAAAAGCCGTGGTTAGCGAGTCATTAAGAACTTGCTCTGCTTCGCTGTATTTTTTTTCGGCAATGAGATCCCGGACCAGCTCTCCAATTTCCCACAAGGTTCCCTGATCCTGGTCTCCTGCCCGCTTGCGCCATAAAGCGATCGCGTGACGATTCACAGTTTCCGCGTCCGCCCAATTCCCCTCCCCTTCAAGCACCTGAGCGAAACTACCGATCGAACTCAAGGTATCCGGATAGTCCTCGCCCAACAGCTTGCTTTGGATGGAAATGACGGCTTTCAGCACCGCATGCGCCTCAGGCAAGTTCCCACGCAACCGCATAATCTCTCCAAGGTTGGCGATGGACTTGATCACGTAGGGGTGCTCCTCGCCGAGGACCTTATGTTGGATCACAAAAGCCTCTTGGTAAGACTTTTCCTGCACATCCCGGTTGCCGCTAAAACCGGCAGCCAGCGCCAGATCCTCGAGCGCCTCGGCTAGCGCCACGTCCTCGTTTCCCAGCAGCCGCCGGCGCATCGCCAGCAGTTCCCGTGCGGTCGTTTCGGCCTCCGTCCATCTGCCCTCCCCGTCAAGCACCAAACACAGGCTGTGCAACGAATCGGCCACTTCCAGACGATCACCTGGATACAATCCGAGTCGGATTTCCAGTGCCTGTCGAACCATTGGCTCAGCCTGCAGGAACTTTCGCTCGTCATTATAGATACTGCCCAGCGCATTCAGCGATTCGGCCACCTCCGCATTATCATCGCCGAAGAGGTGCCTGCGAATGGTGAGCGCTTCCGCATGCGCCTGCTCCGCGTCCGCCAGTTTTCCTTCCTTCCAAAACACCGTGCCCAAGCCATTCAGCGCCGCAGCCGTCTCCGCGCTTTCCGTGCCATAAAACTTCCGGCAGATCGCCAGCGCTGCCCGGTCCATTTGCTCAGCTTTATTATAATATCCGATTTCCAGATAAAGTCCGCCAATGAGACAGCGCAGTTCCGATTCAACTTCGGGTTGGTTGGTCAGTTCATCTCCGACCCGTTCCGCCGTGCGATCCAAGATCTCCTGAAGCATCGCGGTATCCCGGCCGCGAGCCACCGAGGGTCCGACACCTTGAAGCATGTCTTCAAGGAATTGTGTCACCTGTCTGCTCTTTTCCGCCTCAGCTTGCGCTTTGGTTTTGTCAATTTCCGCCTGCTGCAGGGCGGCGTCCGCTTCCCGTCGCGCCTGGCTTTCTTTGGCGAGTGATTTTGAGACCACGATCAAGCTCCCCAACAGGAACAGGGTGACCATGGTTATCCCAATAAACAACAATTTGTTCCGCAACACTGTTTTTTGAAGTTTATAAAACTTGCCCGGTGGGCGCGCGGAAACCGTTTCGTTGGCCAAAAATCTTTGAACATCCAGCGCCATGCCGTAGGCGGATTCGTATCGTCGGGTGCGATTCTTCTCCAAGGCTTTCATCACAATCCAATCCAAATCTCCGCGGATGGCTCGAATCAGCCGGGGAGGTTCAGCATTCCGACTTCGGGCTACAGCTGTTAAATCCGCGCCGGTCATTTTACTTAACCGCGTGGAGGGCCGGACCGGTTCCTTTTCGCGAATGACCCGGCGGGTTTCGTCGAGGCCTGCTTTCAGCAATTCAGCGGTGTCAAAGGGCGTCGAGCCAGTCAACAATTCGTAAAGTAAAACACCGAGGCTGTATATGTCGGTGCGAGTGTCCACATCGACACTTGTAAGCGCAGCCTGCTCAGGACTCATGTAGGCGGGCGTGCCAATGAGCATTTCGAAGGCGGTGAATAGTGTTTTGTCTGTCAGCCGCTGGTTCGTAGTGGCTTTGGCAATACCAAAATCAATCACCACCGGCAATGCCACGCCTTCCAAGTTCGTTGTCACCAGAATGTTTGAAGGCTTGATATCTCGATGGATGATTCCTTTCTGATGCGCGTGTTGGACCGCCTTGCAAACCTGGATGAAAAGGGATAGTCGCTCCCCGGTGGTCAACGAATGCGCGTCGCAATATTCCGTAATCGAAACGCCCCTGACGAGTTCCATGACGAAATAGGGCCGACCAGAGGTGGTCGCCCCCGCGTCAAAAACCTTGGAGATATTGGGGTGATCCATCAACGCAAGGGCTTGCCGTTCCGATTCAAACCGCGCAATCACGCTTTTGGTGTCCATCCCCGGCTTGATGATTTTCAAGGCCACCCGACGCCGGACGGGCTCCTCTTGCTCGGCCATGTAAACCACACCGCACCCTCCTTCACCGATTTGTTGCAACAACTTGTAGCGGCCAATCCGATCTCCAGTCTTTTCGCCAACCTCAGTTCCCAATTTGGCCACCCGCGCCATCTTTTGGGGAGATTGCTCTAAAAAGTCACCAACCCGATCATGCGTATGCAACAACGCTTCCACCCGCCGGAGCAGCCTCAAGTTGCCCGCGCAAGCTCGCTCCAAGTACGCCGCCCGCTCGCTGACGGGCAGATTGACTGCTTCCGTAAAAACGACCACCTCAGGATCCGGCACGCCACTCATGCAATTATATGAATAATTCCCATTCCGATTTTGAAATTCAAATGCAAATTCATTGGTCCTGAAAGCCCCGTTTTTGCTGGGCACGAAACTTCCATAAATTCATCGTTGGAATTGCCGCCAAGTATGCCATCTTTAAAAAGCGAGATTTCTCCGTCAAAAGGCTAAAGAGAATTAAACTTTCTCTGAAACGAATCCCAATCCTGTTTCCCCCTGTCCGCCTAAGTCTTCGCGAAGCAGGTCCCTAAATTCTTTTCGATAAAAACCACTTTATTCCGTAATACGCTTTCCGGACTTATTCAACCGGCATTGATTAGACCCGCCCCTTGCAGCTAATAGCGATTAAACGACTCGGGACAAAGCTTTTACGCCATGAGCAAAACGTTCTTGGCCGTATCACACCGGGCGGCTCATGGTCGTTCGTTACCCGCCTAATCGTCTAACGTCTGCTCGGCATCCCCTGCGACCCGGGAATTGGAGGCAATTAAACCACATATCAAGGAAGGGTTGGGGTGTTTTCCGCGGAGGACTTTTCGAGGGGAACATCGAGCACCTTGCGGAGTTTTTCGGAAATGTCTGCCAGATTGTAAGGCTTGGCCAAAAAGGCAAGCGCACCTTGTTTCAAGACGTGGCTGTCCAGGTCGGCCTCGCCATTCCCCGATGCCACCAAAACTCTTACTTGCGGGTTAAGAATTCGGAGTTTTTCCAGGCATTCAGAACCAGACATTCTGGGCATTCCAAGGTCCAATATAACCGCGTGTGGATTTTGCCGGACTTCGGTGTATTTCCTCAAAGCTGTTTCCCCATCCTCGGCCTCGATGACATCATAGCCAAGCATGGTCAAGTACCGCTCCAACAGGCCACGAATAGGTGCCTCATCGTCCACGACCAAGACGGTTTCGGAACCGTTTGGTGTCGTCTGCACAGCGGCAGTGACGGGTTGCAACGCCGCAATCTCTGGATCGGCTGCCGGGAAATAGATCTGAAATGTCGTGCCCACGCCGACTTCGCTACAGCAGTTAATCTGACCGCTATGCTCCCTCACAATACCAAAAACAACCGAGAGACCCAACCCGGTTCCTTCGCCCAGCTTCTTGGTCGTAAAAAAAGGTTCGTACATCCGCGCCTGGGTCAGTTTGTCCATTCCCTGCCCGGTATCGGAAACGGTCAATAGAACATAATTACCTGGCTGGAGATTGGGGTGCAACTGGCAGCGATCCGTTTCCAACCGAACATTCATGGTTTCAATCGTGAGCGTCCCGCCATCAGGCATCGCCTGTGCGGCGTTGACCGCGAGATTCATCACCACTTGTTCAATCTGGCCGGAATCGGCAATTATTTTGTGCAGATCCCCGGCCATGCGATATTGCTGGGCCACGGTTTTTGAAACACCCTTTTCCAGCATCCGACTTATATTATTCAAGACCTCATTCAAATCTAACAACCGTTTTTGGCCACCATTGGAGTTTTTATGGCTGAAGATGAGAAGTTGTTTGGTGAGTGCCGCCCCACGCCGGGCAGTTTCGAAAATGTCCTTCAAGTTCTCATTGCTGCGGCCTGCGTCGGCCTCATGTTGAATTAGAATTTCGGAACAGCCTTGGATGACAGTCAAAAGATTGTTGAAGTCGTGGGCAATGCCGCCAGCGAGGGTGCCAATCGCTTCCATCTTTTGAGCATGGCGCAACTCGGACTCCAATTTCTTTTTCTCGCTCAAGTCGCGGGCAACCATTACCAAGTGAGTAAGCTGCCCCTCCGGATCAGTGATGGGCGAGACGGTAACCTCGAACAAATTTCCTGCGGGACCTATCTTAATTTCACCCGAGGCGGGCAAGTTAGTCTTCTGAGCACGGGTTACCAGGCAGTCCGGGCATGGCTCGGCTGAAGCACAGAACAATTCGTGGCATTCCTGGCCCACGAGATCTGCCGAGGCGCGCCCAAACAATTGGCACGTGGCTTTGTTTGCCCGGAGAATCTTCAGATCCATTTCCAATACAGTGACCACGTCAGTAATGGAATCAAAAGTCCGCTCCCAGTCTTCTTTGGCCAGGCGGGTTTCGTGCTCCTTTTTAAGCAAATCACAGGCATTTTTTGCTGATCTTAACATGTAGTCCAAACGATGAACCTCAATTATCCAATTGAGCGGCTTGGTCACGAAATTCGTGGCCCCGGCTTGGTAAGCTTTATTAATTGAAACGGTGTCATCCAGGGAGGTCGTGATGAGAATCGGGACGACGTCACCGCGCGGGAGGCTGCGCAGCCTCTTGCAGAATTCAAACCCATCCACACCCGGCATGATGACATCCACTACAATGATGTCGGGGAGTATCGTCTGAGCGGCTTCCAAGGCATTCGTCGCGTTGGTAAAAGTGGCAACCTGGAATCCGGCATCCGTCAAAACTTCCTCCGCCAGCAGCAAGGCTGTTTCATCATCGTCAATGACCCAGACGGCTTTCAGAGAATGGCTGGTCTCCAGATTCATGAGCAGACTTGATTGTTCCGGCCAGGGTTTTGTTTGCTTGATACATGTGGTTTCATGGGAGATGTTTCATTTTTCTGTTTTAACGACCTTTGCCACATTCAACAGCTGGGAATTAATCAGGATTCCGGCTGCCTCGGCGGCTTCTGGATTGGCTTCAAACTTCACTTTGTTGTCCTGGATAAAAAAATTAATGATGCCGCCGTGCTGGCAGAACTGATCCATCTCCCCCACAGTCAGGACCGGAGCATCTTTCAGCGCAGCGAGCAGGTTGGTCTCGTGCTGCTGCTCGGACCTGCTGACAAAGAGTATCTGGCAGCTTGTTGCCTCCGCCACAGAAGCGAGTCGTTTTACCACCAGTTTTCGACCCTCAATCGATTCGCCGCTGACCGTATCGTCCAGGATTTTGCCGAACGGATCCCGGCCGAGGATGCCGATTGTAATGGGGGTACAGCTAGCGGCAAACGTTTGGGCCGGCCATTTCACAAATTGAGCAAAATTGAACAGGAACACCGCCTTGATGCTATATTCGACGTCCGGTGCGGTTGTTTGGCACAGGAGATTCTCCGGCAATAGAATAACCAGGACCGCGCTCAGCCATATCGCTGCCAGCCGCCGGCTACATATGAGCCAGGCTGCCTTCGCCTTCAAAACATGTGCGGTGTGCAGTTGCATCCTAAAAATGATAAGTCAGCTTGACACCAAAGCTGCGGCCATCTTGTTGCACTGAATCCTCGCCGAAATCGCTACCGACGGGGTCACTGTATTTTTTGTCAAATAGATTGTACACGCTTGCGGAAATATCCAGGCCTTTGACAATTTCATGGCTGTAGAGCGTGAAGTTGGCGAGCCAGTAACCGCCCAACTGATTGCCTTGCACGGTTGTGCGGTCGCTCATGGCGATAATTTCGAAATTGGCGAAGACCATTTCATGCCAGAGCGGGGCCGTGAGGTTGAATTTGCCGAGGTTTTTGGGCGAGTCACTCAGCCACTGGCCGGTAGACCCATCGCGGGCGTCGGCATACGTATAACTCAATCGCGTCGCCCAGCCCCCGGCCCATTGGCCGTCCAACTCCATTTCTCCGCCACAGGAGGTAGCGCTGGCGATGTTACCGAAAGTAGAGTTGCCGCTGGAGTCCAGCCCATAGCTGATCAGGTCATCGATATCGTAATAAAACACTGATGAAACCAGTTGAAAGCGTGAATTGAGAACCTGGTCGTAGTCCACCTCGTAGGAATGGATGGTTTCGGGTTTGAGATTTTGATTGAGGGCATTACCGGGAGCCTCATAATAAAGCTCGAATGCGTCAGGGGCACGAAACGCCTGGCCGTAAATGGCTTTAAAGGTGGAGTTGGTGCAAGGATTGTAAATCAGGGCGACGCGCGGATTAATTGTGTAACCGAACGAGGAGAACCAGTCGTAACGGGCGCCGGCATTCAGCTTCAGGTTGCGGAGAATGGAGCATTCGTCCTGGACATAGATTCCCACGGTGTCGGCGGTGTAATCAGCGTTTAAATATGTCGGGCCGCCAATATCAAAGTTACGCTGATCTAGAATAAAATCATGGCGGTATTCGGCCCCTGCCGTCACTCGATTTTGTTCAAACAAGGTCTTGCTGATTTGCACTTCGCTACCGAGCGACTCCTGATCATCGCGGTCCTCATTGATGGTAATATTTCCCGGGTAGAGTGGATCACCATAAGCATATTGCGATAAAGGATAATCACCATCGTAGCGGTAATGGTCGTAGTAGATCCGAGCGATGAGTTCCCAATCATTGTCAAAATGGTGCTGAAATTTAAGATCGGCAAATGCGCGCTCGTCTAAAACCGTGTTGCGGGGATCGTTAAACACCGAGCCATAGGCGCCCGGGACGGTTTTTTGCCGCTGAACAAAACCGCCTTCAAGTGATAAATCTTCGTAGCTCATGGAGGCGAAGGCGTTCGGGACTTGACTGGCGCCATTTTGTGCTTGATGTCCGTTGTTGATGCTCGAGAATTCCGGATAATATATATTATCATTTCCGGCGCTACCAAGGTAGGACCCGGAAAGGGCGAATTCGATGCCGTTCGTGTAGCGGTTGCCATAGCTAAACCGGCCGGAATATTCATCATAGCTCCCGTAAGATCCCGTAACCTCGCCACCATTAAAATCCTGCCCGCGCCTTGTGATAATGTTGATTACTGCGAGAACAGCATTGTCCCCATAAAGAGATGATCCGGGACCTCGAATGACTTCGACCCGTTCAATGAGGTTCACATCCAGGAGAAACTCTGTGCCAATCGCCGCGGAACCAAATATATCATCATTCATCCGGTGGCCATCAATCGCAATTAAAATCCGGCCGCCGTAATCGCCGGGCCGGTTGAATCCTCGCGTACCGATATAGTCGTAAGCCTGGTCGGAGGTCGTGTAGAAGTCGGTTACGCTGTTAAGAATATCTTTGAGGCTGCGATACCCGGATTTTTTGATTTCATCCGCAGTGACAATGGTAACATCAGACGGAGCTTCGGTGAGAGTCTGCTCATGCTTGGATGCCCCGTATACCGTGGGGACTTGAACCTGCATCAACTCCTCCAGACTCAATTTCTTGAATTGCTGCACTAATTGGTTGGTCCCGGGCGTGTCGGCACACCAACCGCGCGTCGCTGCTACGAAAAACACCGACGCACAAAGAATTGCTGCAAAGCCAGTGCGCATGAATCTCCGAACTGGCTTTTCCAGGAGGGCGGATGCTGTGTTCATGGCTCGGGACTTGATTGTTGGAAGTCTGTTTCGGCGAAGGTTTTCAGACGGGTCAGCTCCCTTTTTAGGTCCTCAAGGATCGCGCCAGCGGTGGTTATTGTGCCCCCGCGGCCCATCGTCTCCAAATCCGCCGCCGCCCGCCGCAGACCCTCAGCCGAAACATTTGCTGAAGCCCCTTTGAGCCGGTGGGCAAAGGTTGCCAACCCTGCGGCATCATTCCTTTGCACCGCTTCCGAGATTGTTTGAAAGTCGTGTTCGGCCTGCTCGGCTAACTTCTGCACCAAGCGTGCCGCCAGCTCCCTTTTGTTCATGCAGCGCTTTAATAGACCGGGATAATCTATGGGCTCTGATATTGGCGCTTCAACGGGAGTTACTTTGGTGTCGGATTTTGAAGGCATCCATTTCTCCAAAGTTGATGCCAGGGCATGTGGGTCCAGGGGCTTGGTCAGATAATCGTCCATCCCCGCCGCCAGGCAATGTTCGCGGTCGCCTTTGGTGGCGTGTGCAGTCAGCGCAATAATGGGAATACGTCGCTGCATCTTACCCTGCTCTTCTCCCAGCCGGATTGCACGCGTGGCCTCATAGCCGTCCATCTCCGGCATCTGACAATCCATTAAAATCAAGTCGATCCGGCCTTGAGCATGAATTTCCATCACTTCGCGTCCGTTGCCGGCCCATTTGCAGTGATAGCCTAGTTCCTTCAGGATCTCAGTTGCGACCTCCCGGTTAATTTCATTGTCTTCAGCCAGCAAGACATTACCGCTGACCAAACCGGGAATACTAGGTGAGGCTGGGGCAGGCTTGGGAGTGAAACCGTTGTTTTTTTTGAACTCCCGATTCACGACCGTGACAATGGCATCATACAACTGGGACTTGTCGGTCGGTTTGGGAATGGACGCGGCAAAACCGGCTGCTGAGATATCTTCAGGACTGCCCTGCTGTGAAAAGCTGCTTAACAGCACCAGGCAGGTCTGTTTCAGATCCCCGTCTTCTTTGATGATTCGCGCCAGGGCTAACCCATCCAACCCGGGCATTTGCCAGTCCAGCACTGCCACATTAAATGGTCGTCCACTTTGGGCGGCCGTTCGAAGCTTCTGCAGTCCGATCATCCCATTGGGAGCTTCATCCACCTGCCCTTTCCACGAAGTAATAAACTCGCGGCACAACGTGCGGGTGGTTTCGGAATCATCCACTACCAGGATCCGCAATCCAAGAGGGTTGGGCGAAATGGCGCACCCGCCATTCGCCTCGTTTTTAAACCGCACAGTGAACCAGAAAATGGAGCCTTGACCGGGCTTGCTTCTCACCCCGATGCTTCCGCCCATCAATTCGCTGAATTGTCGAGCGATCGCCAAACCCAATCCCGTTCCACCGTGTTTCCGGGTCATGGAATTGTCCGCCTGCGAAAACGCCTTGAAAATGATGGTTTGTTTTTCGGGAGCAATCCCACAACCCGTGTCACGCACTTCAAAATGCAAGGTGGTCGTGTCAGCCGTGGACTCCTGCTGGTGACAATCCACGACAATTTCGCCGGTGTCGGTGAATTTCATGGCGTTGCCGAGCAGGTTGGTAAGGATTTGGCGGAGCCGGTTGCTATCGCCAATGAGCCGGGCGGGTAAAGCATCGTCCACCCGGTAAACCAGTTCGATGCCTTTGCGTTCGGCGCGTTCAGCAAAAAGTCTAACGACGGAAGCCAGCAGCTCGGCTGGACTGAAGGAAAGTTCTTCCAGTTCCATTTTGCCAGCCTCGATTTTTGAGAAGTCCAACACGTCGCCAATGACCGTCAGCAGGGTTTCCGCCGAATTGAGGGCATTGGACGTAAAACGCGCCTGGCGTTTGCCCAGTTCGGTTCGTTGCAAGAGTTGCAACATTCCAATCACTCCGGTAATGGGTGTGCGGATTTCGTGACTCATGTTCGCCAGAAACTGCGACTTGGCACGGTTGGCCGCCTCGGCTGATTCCTTGGCCTTGACCAGTTCAGTGGTACGCTCTTTGACTTTGCGCTCGAGGGATTGACTATATTCATCCACCCGGGAAAGCATGTCATTGAAAGCATCGGTCAAGTTACCCAACTCATCGCCGCTGATTCGTTTCGCCCGGATGGAATAATTCTTGTTTTCTGAAACCTCCGCGGCTGTCTGTGAAAGCAGTTCAATCGGTTCTGAAATCACCCGCTGCAATTTCGAAGCCAGCAGAAAAACGAGCAGAGAACAGGCGCAAAACGCGCCAAAAACGATCTCAACATACTGCCACAAACGGACTCGAAGGGGTTGCATGTCCGATTGAATGACCAGAGTGCCGATCGGCTTATTGTTCAGGAGGATCTTCCGGCACAATTCCAGCCGATCAGTACCAAAAAAAACACTTTCTTGATCTGGTTCGGATGCCGCGAAGGTGGTTTTTGTGCCGGGTCTTGAATAGGTGGCAAATATTGAGCCTTTGCAATAAATGCAAGCGGCCAGAATCTGCGGCTGGTGATCTAGGTTGTTGAGGATAGCCCCAGCCGTTTCCGGATCGTTGAAACTTAGCGCTGCTGTGCTGACCCCGGCTATGATTTTTGACT
>Ga0302277_1001197_pt1 | contig 19510 bp, 22 predicted proteins | sample III_Bog_N3_1_FD_198759 | JGI IMG/M metagenome (GOLD analysis project Ga0302277, IMG submission 198759) | Peat permafrost microbial communities from Stordalen Mire near Abisko, Sweden - III_Bog_N3_1 | ecosystem: Environmental > Terrestrial > Soil > Wetlands > Peat | place: Sweden: Abisko... | reverse complement strand
CGGCCCGGCTTCGACCATCGTTTTACCGCCGAAGAAGTTCACCGCCTCCTTGCGATCGTAGCGTCCAGCCTGACGCTAATTCATCGTTCCAGTGAGACTGCAGCGGATAAATGCCTTTTGAACTAGGAGAAAACCTCATTTATGGCTGTCCCCACGCTAGAACAACAGGATCGGGCCATCAATAACATTATTGCCTGGCTGCGCACATACCACGACCGGCCCATCTTGCCCATGAATTACTACAGAGCAGTTCCGTCGCTGATCCTGGAGCATGGCAGGGCATGGTACATCGGAGAGCGGACCTTCGCCGGTCGTCGAGCCACGCGCAAGCAGTGCTACATGAATTCCTACACACTCGCCGACAGGAACCCTCGCATGATCTACGTCGAAGGCTGGTGCTGGAAAGAGAACAACCATTTTGAACACGCGTGGTGCATCGACCCCGACGGGCAGGTCATCGACCCTACCCTGCGCGAGGCAAATGGCTACTATGGCATACCATTTCGCTGGGAGTATGTCCTGGCCACTGCAATAAAAACAGAAGTGTACGGCATTATCTCCAATAGCGATTCTGGCCTGCTGACAGCTCCGGCGGAAACATTCATCCATGACATAGCCCGTTCATGACATGACTTGGAGCGAGTCAAGTCGGGCTATCCATGGGTGACTCTCCGGAATCAGTCCGGTCGAACAATGCAGCTCTCTTTCGTGATCTCGGTGTGAAATGCTGATTCGATGATGGGCCACGGCGGCATCTTGAAAGCCGAGCACTTCAAGACGCTGTGCGGTCCGAAGGAGGCGTATGAAATCAGACGCGAATACAACATCCACTGAGCGGGGACAAGCGATATTGGCGGCGATGCAAGAAGAGATGCGGCGGGTGGTGCTTGGCGAAACGCGTTCGGCAGGCCAACTCGCGATCATGGCCGATCGCGATACCAACAAGATACGGCACGATCTCGATCAGTGGGCAGCTGAGGGCCGGATACTTTCAGTCCGGCATGAAGGCGTCGATTATTTTGCCCTGTTCGCGCTCAATCCGGCCAAGGGATACCGGCCCTATCCGGCCGTCGCCGATGCCATCCGGATTTTGAGCCGCGTTTTTGATCGTGAAACCTCGTGGGGGATGGCCTCCTGGTTTGTCGGCCTGAACAGCTTCCTGGATGGCCAGAAGCCGGCGGATCTACTCGCGTCTGACCCGAAATGGGTGATCGAGGCTGCCCAAGACGAGGTGAACGAGTTGAAGTATCCCCACGGTTGAGCCTCGACTCACTTTGCATCCCACTGGCCACCAGCCGCTCTCAACGGCAGAAACGCCCGGTTTGAATCCCGAAGATGTTTGATGAGCGGTTCGATCTGAAGCCTGCAACTGAGCTGGACCCGGAAACCACCGGTCTTGGATAGAGGCACGAAGCCCAGTTCATCGACGATGAACAATTCGTAGCTGGCGATCTCGTTCTGGAGGCGAAGCAGCTTCTTGTCCCTCCATACCGCTCATCGCAATAGCGGTCCCGCACAGGCTGCGTCCCTGCCCAAGTTCCCCGTCATTTTTGTTTCCCGTGAACCTGTTTAACGATCCCATCCTCACGGAAAATGCGAAATACGAACAACCACCAATTTTGGTGCCGATCGGAGCGGAAGCGCTCGCAGCCTGCCAACCAACAGGCGGAAATCGAGAGGATGCAATGGATATTGAAGAAATCAAGAGACTTGTAAAAATTGGAAATCTGAAAGTAATCATCGAGAGCGCCGTACTTGCCGCGAGCGGGACGCTGGAGGGCCTCGCGAAAGACATCGATTTGTTACTCCGTGCATTGACCGGCCTACAACTCAATCGCCTGGACTTCGGCCTCGCCGCCGCCAAAATTCGGCTACGGTGCAAGTCTGAGCAGAACTGGATGCCAGTAGGCAGGTTTGTGGCACAGCACATTCACCGATCCTATTCCACTCTCGACCACATCATCAATGCGGCCGAAAAGGCAGCTACGTTGGGTGAGTTTCGCCTCGCCGCTCTCATCGAAGAGGTAAACGATCCGACCGAAAGGAAGTACGACAAGGTCGTCGACGACCTGTTGGGGAGGGACTTCTCAGGCAGTTTCGCGGATGCTCGCAACGTCGTACAGCAAGCGCTTGACAAATTTCGTGCGGCCCGTAAAGAGGCTGCCGATAAGAGCAAACGCAACAAGGCGGCCGCCGAAAAGAGCAACCGATTTCGCATGCGGCAGCTAATTAGGGCCCGTTTGCGTAACGCTCCTCCGGGCCGGAAGGATGAGATAGGCAGTGCGATCTACCGTGAGTTTGCCGAGGCCTTCGAGGCGGAGTTTCCCGGTTCGACGCTCGAACTGTCCCGGCGAAGGGCCGAAGTCTAAGATACCCGGCCTCTAAATGCGGAATCAACTCGTGGCTGAGGCCAACCAACTCGACCGTCGCTGAATCCCAGCCACTGACCCGCTCTCGGCATTGTCGGCCAGCGTCTCTTGACTCAATCAGAGGACGCGAAATGATCGCAGTCCGCCTGCGGCGCGACATTATCGCCCCTTGCTTTGGCGCGTTGTTGCAACGCGCAGTCTCCGTTTTCAAGGCAGACGTTTAGTGAAGTGACCGCGAGTGCTACGGTGTTCTCCCAAAACGTCCTGAACTGCACTGAATCAATCCACAACTAACCCGCGGCCCGCCGGTCGTTGCCCGAAGGCATAGACGCGGCGGGCCGGTTTGCTTTGGAGGACAGAACGTGAGGTCTATCGTGAATTTCCCTTCGGAACACTACCATCGAAGCTCCGCTGGGGCAGCTTGCACTTTTACACGAGAGAAGATTCTCTGCCCCATGCGCGAAGAAGCAAGGCGGGCCGCGAACCCTGGTTTCCACATCTTTTCCGCGCCTGAACGAGCAAAACTATCGGGGCAGCTGGAACCATTCATCGATGAGGCAATGGAATACCTCGACCAAGAATATGTGAGGGCTATGAATAAGGACCTGCCGCTGGTAACAATGACCTTCCCAACGATCAGACTAACGGCGAGGGCAACGCCAGCCGCATCGGCAAGTTTCGGTGAGGAGACTGAATGAGCGTTTTCCAGATAACCGGCAATGTCGGCAGGATTGACCTAGGCTACGATGCGCTGATCGATACCTATTTTGTCCAAGTGCGGAGGACGGACGCGACTGAAACGCCACAGCTGATCGAATGGCATGGATCGGGGATCGCCGGCGCCGAATGCAATGGTCTGATTCGCGACCCAGAAATCGTAATCAGGCGCGCATCAATATATGGCCGAGTCCCGGAAGGTCTTGCAGAGGCCCTCCGTGCGGAACGCGTGCACGCCCCAAAACCCGTCAAAGTTGAACATGTGACGTATATCGGAATGCCCACTCAGGAGGTGTGGCGCCAGAAAGCAGGCATTGACTCGGACTACGGCACCCGGATTGATGTGAGTGAACACGAGGTGTACTCGTGGAGTCGGCAGGTTGCCTACGCCATTCTGATCGACGTTCTTGGTCACAGACTGCGGGCACGGCAGCTCGCCACCGACTTCGGCCGCCTCAGTGAGAACCGGATATATAAGCGACACTGGCTGCTAACAGAGGCAGACATCCAATCCGGCATCTTCGCGGTCGAGAGAACAAATAATCTGCATTGGATGCCCTCGCAGCTGTGTTACGCCGGCAAGGGCAGGCCTCTAGACATGGGCCCAGAGGCACAACTCCTTCGAGCGGGCGACCATGAAGAGGCGTGGCGGTCTCTTGAGTCACACCGAATCAACCTCAATCAAGGCAAGGAGAGCTCTATCTGATTTCTTGCCGATCCTCTACTGCTTACCCACCCTTCTGGAGGTGCTCATGAATGAGTTGGAGTTCTTCTGCCAGCTTCCGCTCCTTGATCAGGCACTATTCGTATGTTCTGCGGTCTTTCTTGCTGCTCTCCCGGTGGTTTTGATTTTTGCTCCCCGCCGGGACTGCTTCTTCCTGCGCTGGTCGCCCGAAGCCCGGATGCTCGCTCTGCTGGCGGCGCCGGCGCTGTTCCTGATCTGGCCGATAATGCTTTACGGATGGATACTGCGTCGTCGCGGAATCGATCCCGCAGACCCGGATTGGTCTGACGACTAGGGCCTAACGGTGACCGTTCTTCATGTGCAGCGGGCTTGCGACCGCTCCAAAACTCCCAAGCACATCCTTTTCCGGGCTGTAGAAAGGCTCGGACTCTAACGGCACAAGTGGCAACAGTGTCTCGCAGAATCGGTGGGCCGCAAGCGCACATCCGATGGATGCGCCGGCGTAGGGAATCCGGGTAATCGACCACTGGATGCTCAAACTCTTGCCCGCAACACAGATGAAACCCCGTGCAAGCACCTCGACTGCGCCACGCATCATGCCATGGGTGGAAGCGTCTCGTGGAGTTTTCCGTGAATGCGGCACGGTGCATGCCCTCACTCGATGACTCAACCTCACGGCAAGTTAAGCCGGCCACGATCAGAACGGGCGGGGATCTGCAAGGATCCACGCCAGAAGGGACAACTAGATGAGTACGAAGGACCGCCGAACAATCGCCAAAGAAGAAAAGGCAAGAAGGAAAAAACTGTTACGAGCATTTCGGGACGCCGAACTGGCTAAGGCCTGGGACAAGATCGCGGACGAGGTAGGTCCGTGTGATGAGAAGGATTTGGACCGGGATTGCTACACATTCGACTTCCTGGATCGGGTGCCGCCTTCGGAGTTGGAAGACCTCGACGAAGACTATCCCAACAAAATCGAGACCATGCACAACATTTACGAGTGCGATTAATAGGCTCGCTATTGCAGGGCCTTCCTTCTTTTTCCTGGTATTTGCGAGGCGATGCTGATCGTTTCGGAGAAAGAACTGGACAAGGTGCGCGCCCGGATCGAGACCGGGGCGCTGGCCGGCCCGGACAAGATCGGGGTGCGCGTCGTGAACAAGTTCAAAATGGCCAGGCGATTCGTGCTGGCCATCGAGAACCATAGTTTCCAGCTCTATCGGATCACGGACTGAATCGCCGCCGAAGCCTCGCTGGATGGAATCTACATCATCCGCGCCAGTGTGCCGAAAAACCAGACGCTGGCCCCAGCTGCTCCTGGCCGATGTAGGTCGGAACTCAAGACCCATCGGGATTCGGCAGTTGCAGCGCTCGAAGCCGCGCTCACCAAAGCCGCCACACATTCTTCGGAGAGTTCCTTGCCCGCACGTAGCTTCCGTACGCTGCTTCAGAACCTCCATGATCTTACGTAACACAAGCTAGCAGTTGGCCGGCCCCGCACCACATACATCCGGTGGCTTCCCGTGCCAGACTTAATTCAACAGCGGGCCCTCCAACATCGAATGCAAGCACTGCGTAGCATCTCAAACAACACTCCAAACTTCGCCATCTCATTGAACTGCATACAGATCCTCATTCCACGACCGGGAACTTCCAGATGATGGCCTAACCCTGCCGTCGTGGTCCGCGTTACTTCATTGTGTCTAAACGCGGCATAAAACCGCGAAAATACTTGCGGGCAAGGGCTTGAGTTACACGATTTTGCTGCCGGCTGGGTTCAGCACTAAGAAATCCTAAGGTATTTTCTTAGTTGGCAACTGCCAATGAAGGAAGATCTGTATGCCAAAGGAAAAATCAAGAAACGGCTTAAATAAACCGTTTCCAGGTGACAAACTCCCGAGATGCGTGGAAGGGTGCACGACAGCCGCCGAAGTCCAAACTAGAGTCGACACCCTCACCGCCCACGCCTTAGATTTAGCCGCTCAATTCAGCATTGCGAATGAGGGCGTGTCGAAGGCGAAAAGGAATCTCGCGATCCAACTTCAGGCTCTTGCACCTGTGCTCTGCGAGATGCAAGGGATCCTCTCACACAAGAGTGCTCTGCATTACCAGTTCGCGGGCCTAAATCTCCCGACTTTCACGGATTGGGCCAAGGCTTTCGTCGCCAAGGCAGGAATCCAAGCGAGCTGGTCGTCGATCAAGCTTGCCATGGACCCGAGGAATCGAAAGTCCCCGTCCCTTCGCTCAGAAGGTCACATCCCCGCGACGAAACTCCAGGCACAGCGAGTCGGCTTCGCCGCCCTTGCCGCAACCGAACTTGCAGACGCTCTGGAGCGCGACCGAGGCTACGGCGATGCGCTCGGACGTTTACGGGCAGCGGGCGCCTCCAAGGCTGATATCCTTGCCGTGCTCAAGCGCGCCGGCCACAAGGATATCAGTGAGTTCACCGCGGCCGCCTCAACCGCTAAGAGCGATCCGTATTTGCACTCCACAACTGCGCGCGAGGAAGAAGCCGCCGACGGCTCCAACATCCGGCCCGGTGGCTACAGCCAGGTCGAGGCACTCCTTGACCGCGTCGTGGGGCCTGCATCACGCATCGCCCTCAATATCGACGATCCGACATTGCAGGTTGCAGGTTTCGAGAGAATTGTCAGCTACTGGGCGCGCAAGTATCTGCCCTTCAACACCAACCTGGGCACGATGGAGTTCACCGTGCGCTTTGTGCCCAGGGCTAAGCCGGAGTTGCGGCGGGAACCGGCCGAAGCTCCTGCCCTGGAAGGGCGGGCGCTTGTCGCAACGACTCTCTTGTTGTCTAACTCGCAGGGTTCTGCGGCAACCAAGCACTAGGAGATATGCGTGTCCACCATGATCAACACGGACGGCAACTCCTTTCACGGAGATGTTGTCCGTGTTGTTGTTTTCGGTGATACTCACGAGCATCACCGCGATGTCGCGGTTCCTGCCGGAGATCTGCTCATCCACGTCGGAGACATTACCCGCAACAGTTTCTCGCCCAGGGCGGTTCAGGACTTCGATGCCTGGCTTCGTCAACTTCCCCACCGGCACAAGATTGTGATCCCCGGCAACCACGACTACGGCTTGGCGGATCCCGCGTGGCAGAGACTAATCACCAGTGCAATCCTGCTGATCAACAACGGCGTCGAACTCATGGGGTTGAAGATTTGGGGAACGCCTATAACGCCCGTTGACCATGGTCACTTCGGCGGAGCGACGGCGGCCGATCGAGAAGCCCAGTTTCGGAGGATTCCAGATGAGACGAACATCCTCATTAGCCATGGGCCCCCATTCGGAATTCTCGATCAGGAACAGTCCTCCTCTGTTCCACAAGGGTGTAATCAACTGCTCGCCGCAGTAACAAGAATCAGACCGTCGCTTCATGTGTTTGGGCACATCCATGGCGCGTATGGCAGCAGAGAGATCCGTGAAACGTTGTTCGTTAACTGCGCTGTGGCAGACAGGAGCGGTCATCCTGTGAAGGATCCGCACGTTCTGGATCTTCGTTGCGAGGAGTGTGACATGTTCCGTGACAAAAATGCCAAGTCGCACGGGCTCCAAGTACCTCAGTCCTCACCCCAATCGCGATAATCGATTTTGCCCTCTGGGCCGTTCTTCATGAGTTGGCGACTTAGTACGGTTGCATGCACGGAGGAACAAATGCAACCCTACAAACCACCGGCTCGGCGCGAAGGCGCTCTAGTCGTGCCCGCTGTCACAGCCAGCGCGGATCCAACGTTCAAGGAGCAGGCCGAATCCTTCCTGCTCTATCTCGCATCCCGGAAGCGCAAGCCAGTACATGCTTCCACCCTGATTTCGTGGAGAAGCTGCATCAACTGCTGGTTGAATCCGGCACTTGGGCATCTGCACTTGAGTCAGATCACCCACGCAGCAATTAAGCCGCTGATCGGAGCAATGGCCTGTGCCGGACTTAAACCCGCTTCAATCGACGCTCACTTCCGCTTGTTCCGGAGGATTGTTGATTCTTGCCTAAACGAGAAGGGCGAGTCCATCTTTAAACGCAGATGGAATTACGATTTTCTCGATCTTCCTGTGGTCAATCCACGCACAATGAACAGGCCGTGTTTTGAAGAAGAGATGGTAAGCGGGTTGGCTCGCTGGCCGTTTCCTCGCGAAAGCATGGTCTTCCTTCTGGGTGCCGCTTCGGGAGCACGCATCGGCGAGCTTCTTGGCCTCGACATTTGTGAGCATATTTCCCTGGATTGTTCGACCCTGCGAATCGATCGCCAAGCTATTCGCGGTCGTATCGTCGACTATCTTAAGTCGGAAGCTTCCTATCGAGAGATTGATCTTCACCTCAGTGTTGCCAAAACCCTGCGTGAGTTTATCGGCACGCGAACCTCAGGGCTACTTTTCTGCACAGCCACAGGAACGCCCTTGAACTTGACTAATGTTCTCGCGATTCACCTCCACCCTGCACTCCGCAAGCTTGGCTTTATTAACTCGTGCACGGGTTCAGATAAGGCCGGCATGCATGCGCTCCGCCGCTTTCGCAACACACATCTGGGCAAGTGCTACGGTCTGCCGGAACGACTGCTGAAGTTCTGGATGGGGCATTCTGCTCACTCCTCAACTGACCTCTATAACCGATCGATTGAGGATCGCGACTTCAGAAAGTCTTGGGCTCAGAGATGCGGGATAGGCTTTACGCTTCCTTATTAGTAATCAAGCGGAGCCTTCTCCGAAGATGCCCAGGCGCTCTCAATCGAACTCGCTAGGCCTCCGGTGCCCTCCTACAACCCCGAACGAACAATCGAAGACATCGTCCAGGCTGTTCACAGACCTAGCGTTCTGAGAACAGTCTGGGCACCGGTCTGCCAGACGTCTTCTGGATTCATATTCAACTTGACTCTTCTTCGCCATATGGGTCGCACCGAAATGATTTCGCTCTGTCACCCATTTATCAGCCTCTGAATCCGCGATAGTTTGCGTGCAGGCTATTCTTATGGATTCAATCTACATGGCAATACACCACCGTGACGTCCTACCCAGGTTGGACTCGACTAACGAATCGGTAGGTCATGGGGTTGAGGTATTTTCGCACCCTTTTCAGCGTCGCAATCATCTTGCGCGACCTTCCCGCTTCATCTTCTTCTGCTCTGTACCCGACGCCACTTGGCCCCCGCATGCCTCAAAGCGCACGGCGATTTGGGTGGCTTTTGTTCTCTCCCCATTCCGATGCTGGCTCGACCAGCGCGTGGAAGTCATTACCAAAGGAATCAACAATGAACTTAGATCTCACTCCGCCGCCCGCAGGGCGATGCCCAGGTCTCCTATCTGATCTTCATGGCTTAGTAGCCGCCTGGGATGCTTTACAGCCAACAGCTGAATTCATCTCGCAGATAAACCTACTCCTGACGCTCCATGATCAGGACCACCTTTCGCACGATGCCGGACCGGAGGCAGGGAGAAAGCGCATGTCCGCAACTTATCAGAAAGGCTCGATCGAATTGAGCGGCAACTGGTACTATGTCCGGTTCCGCATGAAGATTCCTGGCCGGAAGAAGCGCAAGAAGGTGCGCGAGCAGGTTTGTCCGGCGAAGGGACGCGGAGCCATGAACGAGCTGCAGCGTCAAGTTAGGGCACAGCAAATCGTGGATGCCAGTGGCGCGAACGATGATTTCTTCAGCCGGAAAACTAATCCCAAGGCTGCCGTTACCTTTCGCGAGCGCGCCGTCGTCATGATGCGTGAAGTTGCTAAGCGCAAAAGAAAGCCGCTCGCACCGCGCACGTTGGCGTTGTGGCGGAGTTCACTGGACACTTGGCTCCTTCCTGCGCTCGGGGATCTCCCTCTCTCGCAGATCAATAACGCCACTGTGAAGCCGCTAGTCGCAAAGATGGCCAAAGCGCTGAAAGCCAATTCGATTCGGGATCACCTGTGCCTGATCAAGCTTGTGGTGGCTTCGGCTGTCGACAGCGAAGGCGAGCAACTTTACCCGGTCAAGTGGAACTACGATTTCATGGACGTTCCTGTCGTTGTTTCCAGAGAGGTCAACAGCCCAAGTTTCAGTGAGAAAATCATGTCAGGCCTAGCACGGTGGAAAAACCGCCAGGTGCGAACACTGTTCATTCTGTGTGCGGCTTCCGGTCTGCGTATAGGTGAGGCACTAGGTCTTGACCTTGCGAAGCACTTTTCAGAAGACTTCCGTACCCTGCGCATCGAGCAGAAAGCACTTCGTGGCAAGATCGAGAGCCGTCTGAAAACTGAGAGCTCCTACCGAGAAATTGACCTCGATCCGCGAGTGGCCGCGATTCTGAAAGAATTCGCGGCTGGCCGTACTTCCGGTCTGCTCTTCAAGACTCGTACTGGCAATCCGCTCGAAACGGGATTCATTCTCGCTTGGCACCTGTATCCTGCCCTCCAAGCGCTTGGGTATTTGAATCCGCACACTGGGACTTGCAAAGCTGGCACACACGCTTTTCGCCGCTATCGGGAAACTCATCTCGACAAGGTCGAAGAATTGCCTCATGGTATTCGGCTGTTTTGGATGGGGCACGCAGAGAAGACTATGACTGATCGCTACAACAAGATCAAGGAGGATCGCAAAACGCGCAGAGAATGGGCGGAGCGCTCTGGGATCGGTTTCGAGCTGCCGGAGCGCGCCCAGGTTGTCCCAATTTTTCATTCCAGAAGCGATCAAGCGAGGGTGGCTTAAATGTCTTATTTGCAAAGACTTAACACTCGAAACTCGGGGACAACTGGGTTGGAGCTATATAACACCAGGAAGGTGTTATGTAGTTTTTTTATAACCATATGTAGTTTCAATTATTTGCATTAGATTCGCCCCTCTTTCGGAACCACTTATCTGTCCCAAAACGCCATTCCAGGACCAACCCTCCCGTTCCGCAAGACTCACCCAAAGCACTCCCGAACCTGTCACCGGTGACAGGCTCGCCCAGACCGGTAGAGTTGTACTCCGCTCAGGCGCAGGATCCCTGGTGATCTGTTGGGAACTGTTGAGTAGGGCAACTGGTAGCACGCGCGGCAAGTCGACCTCATCCTCAATCAGCCCGGCATACGCAACGGACTTCATCCTCTTGAGAGCGGACACAGCGTATTGCATAGTGCGCGCTTTTCGATCACTAACCCTCGCCTCTTTGATCGGACTGACTGTCTTTCATTCGGCATTTTGAAAGGGCCAGAAAGAGCGGCGGACTGTCCGGCACTTCCGCGCGCTGTGCAATGAATTAGGCCTCGTTCAATGTATTTGGTCAGGTCCACAGTTGCGGCAACCTACGCGACTTAGCGCCAACAATTCACTTGCGAAGACTTTACTCGCTGTCGCTACCTCGCGAATTCGCAATCATTCTTAACGTTCCATCGCATCAAGGTCGCCTTCGTTGGAAGGGAGCCGCCTTCTGGCTGACTTGGTGCTCAACAATCTTCTCGCTGGACGTTCCTCTTAATCCATCACAACCGTAAGGTTTCAAACAAGGAGATCTACTATGGCTTTATTCGATTCACGCTTCTCTTCAGGCCAGCATGTCCCGCCGTTTCACTACGGGGACGGCGCGACCTTGTCCATCAACCGCACGATCGGGACCCAGGGCGAAATCTGGCTCACCGGCCTTGCCAACCGCGGGAGTGCTTCGCTCAATCCCAGCACCACCGCTCGTTACGCGGGGGCGCTTCACAACTGGATCTATCCTGTCCTTGGCGACTTGAACCTTTCAAGAGTTAATCACGCCAGCCTTCGTCCACTTGTCCAGCAAATGTTTCACGCCGGTTTCTCCACCTCGACCATCAAGACTTACGTAAGGATTGTCCAGGTGATCGTGGCATCGTTCACGGACTTAAACGGCGAAGAAGTTTACCCCCGTCGCTGGCACTCCACCCTGCTTGGTCTTCCGGGCATTCACGGTGGTCAACGCAGCGCCCCGTGCTTCTCGTCGGACCTCGTCTCCGCAATTGTCAACTACGAGAAGAGTCCACGCGAGCGCACGTTATTCATCTCGGCCGCTGCCTCTGGAGCCAGGATCGGCGAACTCCTGGGCTTGGAGATCGGCACGCACATCTCGCCCGACTGCACGACTCTCCGCATCAGGACGCGCAACTCGATGCGGGAAGTTGACCTGCACCCTACCGTTGGCAGCTTGTTGCGGCGCTACATTGCCGGCCGCACTTCTGGGCTCCTCTTTTCCACTCTCAGCGGGAAGCCGCTCCACCTGGCGAACATCCTCAAGCATCACTTGCATCCGGCTCTGCAGAGTCTCGGCTATCTTCAATTCCACTACACGTTGGTTCCCAAAGAAGAGTTGACGTCGGCGGAATCCCTGTTGAAAGACAATCTCACCCCTTACGGCAACACGCAACTCGAACTCAGAGGGAGACTCGCAGAATGAAGACTACATACTTCCCGTGTGTTCGGGGAACTATGGGTGACTGGACCTACTATACGACCGTCATGGCGGTTAACGATCTCGTCCAGTATGTCCGGTTCGCCGAGGAGCTCTCGCCCAACAAAGATCTTGACAGCATGCTTCAGCGGGAACTCACTACGCGTGCAAGAGAGATCGCACAGTATCTTGCTTCAAACGACCAGCGCTTCTTTGGCTCGCTCATTATTGCAGCCTTAGATGGCAAGCCTCGCTTTCGGCCTGTTACCTTAGGCGACCCCATTCTGGATGACGGCGGCCGCATGGGTGTGCTCCAGTTCGACGGCAGTGAACAATACTATGCGCTCGACGGTCAACACAGGCTGGCCGCATTTCAAATAGAGCTGAAGCGCGATCCGGAACGATACAAAGAGGACCAAGTTTCAGCCATCGTGATATGTCACGATAGCGATCAAAAGGGCTTAGCACGGGCACGGAGGCTCTTCACAACCGTGAATAGGTACGCAAAGAAAACGTCGCCAGCCACCCATACGGCAATGAGTGAAGACGATGGCGTAGCGCTTGTGACACGGCGCCTCATTCGGGAACATGAACTTTTCAGGAGTCGAATCAAAGTCATGGTCGTGAAGAAGGGCAAACATCTGCTTGCCACGGGGAATGCAATGTCGCCTGCCGACAGCTTCTACCTCATGGCTATAGAGAGTTTTCGTAAATGTAATGCGGAATTAATTCCTGAACATCTCGTGGGTGAATTTCGGAAACAGCAACAGATCCCAAGTTTCGAGAGCCTTGAAGAAGCCTACATCCAGATTTCTGAATCGTGGGATAAGCTGATCAAAGCAGTTGATCCATGGAGAGAGTTACTGAAACCTGACGCGACAGTTAAGAAGTACCGAATCAGGGCCGGCGGTCACATTCTTGTAAGACCGATTGGAATCACCGCTTTTGTCGGCGCCGTCGCCGACGATCTCCCGTCACTTACCATCAAGCATATCAAGACTGTGGTTTCTAGGTTTTCCGACGTCAGTGAATCTCCCTGGAGCGGCGTATTGTGGAATTCGACCACGAAGAAGATGAACGTCACGGTAGCAGCCGAGAAGTTGGCCAGACGGCTTTGGCGATACTTGCTAGGTCTCGATGAGGATAAGGCGAAGCTGATCCACGACTGGCGTGCGATGGTCGAGCCCGGAAACATTGCCACAACGATAAGACTCCCTGCTCCGCCAAAGTCAACTTAGCTTTGCGGCACTCGACTATGATTCGATCCTGTCGAACAAAATCAGGACTCCCGATTGAGAATGTCGAGATAGCTTTCGTAGAGGAACAGACGGTCTCTCCGTTTACCGCTCGACTCCCGCAGGATGCCAGCTTCGACCATGCGATCCACCGCGGCGGACGCGGTTGGAAAGCTCACCTTCATCTGGCGTGCTGCGTTCTTGATCGAGAAGAGTGGATTGGCCTGAGCGTACTTGTAGACCAGGAGCGCAGAAGCCGCACCGCGACCGAAGCGCTCAATCTTTTCCTTATCTACGTTGAAGAGTCTGTCGATGTTGCCCGCAGTCCGGGCCGCCTGATTTGCGGTGTCCCGCACACCTTGCAAGAAGAAATCCAGCCACGCCGTCCAGCCTTCGCTTTCTCGGGTTTCATTGAGCCGGTCGTAGTACAGGCGCCGATGCTTTTTGAAGAAGAGGCTGAGATAGAGAACGGGTTCGCGCAGAACCTCCTCAGCACAAAGCATGAAGGTAATGAGTAGCCTTCCGACCCTGCCGTTGCCGTCGAGGAAAGGATGGATCGATTCGAACTGCGCATGGACAAGGCCGGCCTTTATTAGCAGAGGCAATGTTGTACCCTCTTGGTGGATGAAAGTTTCCAGTTGCCCCATGCAGTCGGACACATATTCGGGGGGAGGGGGAACATAGGCCGCGTTACCGGGCCGACTGCCGCCGATCCAGTTCTGGCTTTTTCTGAACTGCCCCGGTTGTGCGTGACTGCCGCGCCCCTTCGCCAGGAGAACTTCATGGATCTCCCGGATGAGGCGCAGAGAGAGAGGAAATCCGTCCCTCATGCGCTTCAGACCATGATTCAGGGCCGCCACGTAATTGGAGACTTCTTGCACATCGTCCAGCGGTACGCCAGGCGTCTCTGCGTTCTCGTAAAGCAACAGGTCGGACAGCGAAGATTGCGTCCCCTCGATCTGAGACGAGAGGACAGCCTCCTTCCGAACGTAGGAGTAGAGGAAGAGCTTGAGGTCAGGCAGTGAGGAGGTCGTGCCATCCAGCCGGCCGATGGCTTGGTTCGCTTCGGCAAGGATGGCTTGAAGCGATGCCAGATCGAATGCCCGCGGGTTTGGGGGCAGGGCCGGCGGAACGAAGGCTCGGACCCTCTCACCGGAGAGAGTTGAAGTCACATAGCGGCTGAGCGGGGCGGTATTGTGAACTTTGGGCATGCTTTCATTAGCTCGAATACTATTAAAACATATACTCATTCACTTTAATAGTAAAGTCCGCTATTCAACGCAGGCATCAGCCTTGCAATTATGAGATCGCTTGGCAGGATTGCGAGGTTAAGCTCAGATTTTGATTGAGAGATTCCAAATCTCAATTAAGTTCGCAGGTCTGTTTGGCCCATGTTACTTGGTGGTGCCCGGTCTGGCTGCGCTTGGGGCATCCATCCGCGAAATCCGCTGGCTTGCATGGATCTGCATGACGATTGCGTCAAGGACGGCGCCCACTGCGGCGGAGGCGCTTATAGTAAACTCCTTAGCAATCGTCAATCGGGCGGTAACCGGTTTTCTTAGGCGTCGTGGGAAGACGCAACCCGTTGGAGTGTATTCAACGGGAAAAGCTGATTGATTTCCGCCCCGGCAACCAACGCGTCCTCGGTCAGGGATGTGACGGGTCAGGGATGTGACGCGAATTGCCAGAATGAAGTCTCGCAATGACGGAGGAGAGCCCAATGATTTCGGACGAAATGTTCACATGGTTGCTCGCACAGCCAGAGGGGCCGACCATCGATTTTAAGCGAGACCCATACAAGCTTCAAGAAGAAGAGGGGCGAGCAGATTTCATCAAAGATGTTTTATCAATGGCCAATACACCCGTCGAAGGCGATGCTTATATAGTTCTGGGTGTGAAAGCGCATGCAGATGGCAAGAAAGACCTCAACGGAATTAGCGCTTCATTGGATGACAACGAATATCAAAACGCCGTTTCACCAAAGGTGCACCCTTGTCCGCGATTCGTTTACGTGCCAATTCAACATGGAGGAAGAACTTACGGCGTAATACAGATTGCAAGGGAGCGGCGTGGCCCGTTTCAGGCCACGATGGATGTAGGGAAGAAAGTTCGCCGATACGTTGTCTATTGGCGACGTGGCACTACGAATGACGAGGCTAGATTGGATGAACAAGAGCTTATCCGGCTGTGGGCATCTGGCGGCTCCTTGGTTAAGACGGCTATTGAGCTTCCTGAAAATCCATCAAGTCCCTGGGAGCGCCTGGTAGCCTCGACGAATGCGTTTGATTCAAACCGCATCTACATGCTCGTTGCTGGCCCTTCGCTTCACGGCGAGGCGAGGCGATCAGTGGGACTTTCTGCTCTCCATTGGACCCTAATCCTCGATTTCGATCCAAACGGGGCAGAAATGGGCCTCGGGCATGTCTTGCAGCCCCTGATCCGGAAGCAATACTCGATGCATGAAGTGGCGCTTGGTGACAGGCCCCCGATACGGCCTTCCACCTCAAGTTATTGGTATTACGCCAGAGGTATGACCAGGCGCGCAAGCACATTGGTTGGCCCATCATGGGTGGAATGGAAGCGGAAATACGGGCTTGATCTTCAAGATCAGTTGACGAGACTTGCGGCAGGACGTGAGTCCTGTCCGGTCACAGTCGTGAGTATTTGGGATGAAGAGGATTATGTCGATGCGGTGTTTTCAGCGGCACTGAATGCATTTGGTTCTGCAATCGATTTTGTTATCGCAAGTCCCTCCGCAAGCAAGGCAATAAGGCTAGGAGAAAAGTATGGTGCGGCACTCATTGACATCGAGCCAAACCACATCGCCGAAGGGTTAGCAGCCGCATATGGCGATGGAGCCTCATTGCCGTTGGACGGAACCCTGTTTCCAACTAAGAGTGGCGTGCGCTCAACGTTGAGTGTCGAGGATGAGAAGTACCTCAAAGAAGAGCTAGACATTGTAGGAATCAATGCGGGCACGCTCGCGGACGAAGAACGGGAAGTTTGTCTTTCCTTTTATAAGGGGAAAGAAATAACTTGGTTCGAATTAGGATTGCATTGCGATGTCGACCGCGAAAGCTCGGATCGAATTCAAAAAGTTGTTCGTCAGGATCTTGGCGGAGGGGCTGACAGACGTAGTCGGGGCACCACCCGCATCAATATTTTCCATTCACCGGGCGCAGGCGGTTCAACTGTTGCGCGAAGGATATTGTGGAACTTGCATCTTGATTTTCCAGCAGTGAAGCTGCGCCAAACTCTCCCGGAAGAGACCGCGCAACGGATTGAATTTATATACAAAATGACAGGTTTGCCGGTTCTCGTGCTGATCGAGGGAGCGGAGATTCAGGAGGCGATGGCTGACGACTTGTATTCCATCGTCCGCGCTCGCCAAGTGCCCGCAGCGTTCCTTCAAGTCTTAAGACGCTTCACAAAGCCCCAAGAAAGGGAGCGTTCCTTCTTCCTGGAGTCTGAGCTCTCGACCGTAGAGTCCACGCGATTTGCACATCGCCTCGCCGAAGCTAAACCCAGCCGCAAAGCCCGGCTCATTGATATCGCTGCGCAGGGAACGAGAGAGGAGCGATCAGCTTTTTATTTTGCACTCGAGGCGTTCGAAGCAGAATTTCAGGGACTCGGGAGATACGTGAGCGCAAGGCTGGAAGATGCGACGAACGAGCAGCAGAAGGTGCTTCTGTATCTTGCGATTGCATACCATTACGGGCAGCAGAGTATTGCCCCCGGAGCATTCTCCTCGATTCTGAGTCTGCCCGCGTCATTACCTGTTGACCTTACCAAGGTTTTACCAGATTACATGAGGCAACTGCTGCGTAGTTCATCGGGCGGTCATTGGAGACCCGCCCACGATCTGATTGCAATGCAGATAATCAGGCAAATCCTGGCGCCCAGGGCCTCGGACGATCGGGTCTGGAAGCAAAACCTGTCCATGTGGGCGGGTTCATTCATCGAGTTTTGCAGAGGCGACGACCCGATTCCGAGTTCGGATTTGGTTGCTCTGCTTTCGAGGTGCTTCTTATTTCGCGATAATCGAGATCCCCTAGGAAAAGAATCGCCAGAGCAGTCGAGTGGTGGCAATTTTTCGCACTTGCTTCAGGACATTCCATCCGTTCAGGGCCGGTTAACCACTCTCGTTACGCTAACGGAAATCTTTCCGATGGAGTCGCATTTCTGGGGCCATCTGGGTCGCTTTCTTGCCATCGAGATGAAGGATTTCACCAGCGCAATTCAGGCGCTCGATAAGGCACTGGAACTTGATCCCGAGGACCACGTGCTCTATCACATGAAAGGGATGGCGCTCCGAGGTCAGGTCTTTGAGCTCATGCAGAACGCATCCGCAACCCCGACAAAGGCTGATCTGGAACAGTGCTTATTGACGGCTGCCAAGGCAGCTGAACAGTTCGATGTTGCTCGATCAAAACAGCCAAACGATGAGCACGGCTACGTCAGTCACATTCAAATGATTTTTCGTCTGGTGGAGTTCGCGAGGGTCGTTTTGAAGGCCGCCTCTAACCAGGATGTCTTAATCAGTCCCTACATCGGAATATCGATTCGCGAGAGCATCGACTTAGCGGAAGACTTGCTCGAACAGGCCAGAAAGCTCCGCGAAGGTGAGCGGCAGAGTCCGCATGTTGAAAAATGCCGCGTACAACTTGACTCTTTGTATGGCGATTTCAATTCAGTGTTACAGGGATGGACCAATTTGCTGTCCAGGTCCGATGTGTATCGACCAACGATTCGTAGGCAGTTGGTCTATGCCTATGTAGCCAGACGTGAAAGGCGGTGGGACAGACTGGCAAGTGGCGAGGTTAATCGGGTTGTCGAGCTCCTTGAGCAGAATTTAACCGAGGAACCGAATGATCGGAGAAATCTACGCCTTTGGATGCAAGCGGTGCGGAGAATCGAACCTGCGCGACCTATTGACCAAGTGATCGAACGTGTGTCGTATTGGAAATCGAATAGTTCGGAAATTGATGCCGTCTATTATCTCTACGTGCTCCACTCACTGAAAGCCATGCAAGGATTTTCCCTGTCTGTCGACGCCATGGAAGAGAACTTGGATGAATGCAGGAAAAGGAGCCGCTTGATCCGAGTCCGAACCGGATCGTTTGAATGGCTTGGAAAGGGCGAAGGAATTGCCAAGCTGGTTCACTATTCCGAACTCGAAGGATGGGACGCAGACCATGACTTCTGGAGCAATACTGGCAAACTAGTCCGTGTGAAAGGAACCATTGCGACGATGTCAGGCCCCGAGTCGGGCCAAATCGAGGTTGCCAGAGGAGTCAAAGCATTCTTCGTCCCCGGAAAGTCGGGTCACCTGCGTGGCAGGGACGAGAATAGGGCCGTGGAGTTCTTTCTCGGCTTCAGCTATGACGGGCTAAGAGCTTGGGAAGTGAAGAGCGTTTAGGACGTGTTGTTCTAGCCCAAGCAACTGCGACTCGCAACATCAGCTCAACCAACATTCGCATATATGCCGCTTCGTGACGGGAGTCACGATCAACTTCAACTGCCCATCAGTACCATCCGGTCAGCCCCCAATAGAACAGACTCTTGTTGCAAGAGGAAACAATGCCAACGAAACGGGACTTCCGTATGCTCAAAACATTGGCCGCCCGGTTTGCTGTTTCGGTTAAATCCACGTACCCCGATATGCGAGATTGTCATAACGTCTCGGCACAGCTTGTAGAAGAACTGCGGCATCGAGGATTCGCGGACGCAGTGGTCATTCGCTGTGCGGTTCTCACGGGACATGGGGAGGCCATTGTCCCTGCGATTGACGAGAATGGAGTAGTCCATATGATTGAACACTCCGTTGTCGTTGTGGCGGGGTGCCTAATTGATGCAACAGCCGGGCAGTTCCACAGCCTGTTGGTCAAGATTCCTGATTACCTTGTGCTCCCCGAGGCAATTGCTGGCCCGATGCTCCAGGCCAATCTCCGCTGGCAAGAGGCTAAGACTCCCGAGCTCCGCGCTCACTTCGTGAAGAATAGCAAAATGAATTTCTCAATCAGCTACATCCCACTAGACCTTGAAAAGCCCGGCAAATCGAGGGGACTCTTGAATCCAGGCGAGTCAATAAGTGAACGCCGGGGCTGATCGTGATCATGTTGCGTCAGATT
>Ga0302277_1001193_pt1 | contig 19545 bp, 11 predicted proteins | sample III_Bog_N3_1_FD_198759 | JGI IMG/M metagenome (GOLD analysis project Ga0302277, IMG submission 198759) | Peat permafrost microbial communities from Stordalen Mire near Abisko, Sweden - III_Bog_N3_1 | ecosystem: Environmental > Terrestrial > Soil > Wetlands > Peat | place: Sweden: Abisko... | reverse complement strand
GACCTTTTGTAGCGGAAGACAGCCCGGTTAAAGGAAGTTATTCAATCGATCCTTGTGTCTTCGGTGATGAGGATGGAAGTCATTATATGTATTTTGGTGGATTGTGGGGTGGGCAACTTCAGCGTTATCGTAACAATAAAGCCATTGAGTGTGGCCATGAACCGGCCGTCAACGAACCTGCATTATGCCCTAAAGTGGTAAAAATAAGTCCGGATATGCTCGAACTGGCTGAGAAACCGCACGATTTGATTATTCTTGATCAAAACTCCGAACCGCTAAAAGCAGGTGATCATGATCGTCGCTTTTTTGAAGCTTCCTGGATGCATAAATACAATGGAAAGTATTACTATTCATATTCAACCGGCAACACGCACTTGCTGTGTTATGCGATAAGCGACAATCCTTACGGACCGTTCATTTATCAGGGAGTGATTATGACACCGGTTGTGGGGTGGACAACCCATCATTGCATTACCGAAGTTGCCGGAAAGTGGTATTTGTTCCATCACGATAGCCGGCCTTCAGGAGGGAAAACATGGCTTAGAAGCCTCAAAGTAGTGGAACTTGAATACAATCAGGATGGAACGATTAAAACGATTGATGGTTTAACAGAATAAATTACTTTTGTTTGTATTTTTGTATTTTCTACATTTCATAATAAACCATTAGAAAACCTATCCGAATTTGTTTGATATCTGTCCTCCAGTTCAAATTGAGGTGTAAGAAATAAAATCGAAAAATAATAAAAAATATGAGATCTATATTAATATCGCTCTTTATACTTGTTTCTGTTTTTACTTGTTGTCATGATTTACATGCAGCCAATTTTAAAAGGGAGAAAATCAATATAAACCGTGAATGGAAATTCCAATTAGGTGACTTTCCCGGAGCTGAAACAGAACATTATAATGATAAGACATGGAGCAATATTAATATTCCACATAATTTCAGTATTCCATATTTTCAATCGGCACAATGGTATACCGGATATGGATGGTATCGCAAATATATTAATGTTCATTCACTATGGAAATCAAAACGCATTTTCGTTGAATTTGAAGGAGCTTTTCGAGATGCCCAGATATTTGTAAATGGAAAGCAGGTTGGAATTCACCGGGGAGGTTATACAGGATTTTCAATTGATATTACAGATAGACTGAAAACAGGAAAAAATGTTTTGGCAGTCAGATTAAATAATTACTACAATCCACGTTTAGCTCCCCGTAACGGTGACTTCAACTTCACAGGTGGTATTTACCGGGATGTCTATCTTGTTATTACCAATCAGGTCCATGTGACCTGGTATGGCACATTCGTTACTACTCCAAAACTGACCAAAGAATCAGGTGTAGTAAATATAATGACCGAAGTAAGAAATGATAGTAAGGCATCAAAAAATTATACGGTAAAAACCGACATTTTCGATCCTTCAGGAAAAATTGTGTCTTCTGTGTTTTCTCAACAGTCAATTGCACCCAATGCAACCGTAGAGTTCAACCAAACAACTCCGGTTATAAAAGAACCTAAACTCTGGCATCCTGATCATCCCTTTATGTACAAAACAATTAGTACAATTCTGGATGGAAATTCCGTATTGGATACATACGTAACTCCCTTTGGGTTTCGCTGGATGGAATGGACTGCCGACAAAGGCTTTTTTCTTAATGGTGAACATTACTATTTCAAAGGGACGAACGCTCACCAGGATCATGCAGGCTGGGCTAGCGCTGTAACAAATTCTGCACTGATCAGGGATGTACGTATGATTAAAGAATGTGGAATGGATTTCATTCGTGGTTCACATTATCCACACGACCCATCATATTCTGATGCCTGCGACACATTGGGTGTATTATTGTGGGAAGAGAATGATTTCTGGGGTTCGGGTGGTGATCAGAAAGAGACTGATAACTGGTACTCAGGAGCAGGTGCATATCCAATGAACAAGGAAGACCGCCCTGAATTTGAGGAAAGCGTGAAATCCGATTTACGGGAGATGATCCGTATTCATCGCAATCACCCGTCTATAATAGTATGGAGTATGTGCAACGAGCCTTTCTTTACAGGTTGGGGTACAATAGAGCGTGTAAGAGAATTCCTGAAAGAGTTGACCGCATTGACACACGAATTGGATCCGAGTCGTCCTGTCGGTATTGGAGGTTGCCAGAGAGGTGAAATTGACAAACTGGGTGATATAGCCGGTTATAATGGTGATGGAGCCCGGTTGTTTATAAATCCGGGTGTGCCTAATGTAGTAACTGAATATGGTTCAACCATTGCTAAGCGTCCGGGTAATTATATTCCCGGATGGGGTGATCTGCAGCAGGAAAAATTTCCATGGAGAAGCGGTGAAGCTCTGTGGTGTGCATTCGATTATGGTACCCGTGCAGGCGATTTTGGTCAGATGGGTATGGTTGACTATTTCCGTATACCTAAGAATATGTACTATTGGTATAGAAACGAAAACAAACATATTGCTCCCCCGACACCGGCTGTGGAGGGAACACCGGCGAAACTGAAACTTACGTCCGACAAAACAATAATTTCAAATACCAATGGTACCGACGATATTTTCCTGATTGTATCGGTGTTGGATAAAGATGGAAAACAACTAAGTAACTCTCCCGATGTGACGTTACATATTGTATCAGGCCCGGGTGAATTCCCGACAGGAACGTCAATAACGTTTGGCAACAGTTCCGACATTTATATTCGTGACGGCAAAGCAGCCATAGAATTCCGTTCTTATTTTGGAGGTAAAACCGTTATCAAGGCTACATCTGAAGGATTACAAAGCGACGAAATAGTCATCGAAACAAAAGGAACTCCTTTTTATGTAACAGGAGTAACTCCTAAAGTGGAAGAACGACCTTACGTTCGTTATACCATTCAGAAAGAATCGGTCAAGGACGATACAAAAGTGAATATTGCTTATCAGAAACCAACCCGGGCAAGTAGCGAAATAACAGGAAAGCCCGCTAACAAGGCGAATGATAAAGATAATTCAACTCAATGGGAAGCAATCGCCGGTGACCCTGTAAAATGGTGGCAGGTTGATTTGGAAAACCTTTATACTGTATCCCAAGTGAGCATCTTGTTCCATTCGGGAGAAATGTGTTCTTATAAAATTGAACTGTCGAAAGACAATCAGAATTGGGAATCCATTGCCGTCCAAAAAGAAGGTAGAATGAATGGGAAGTCTCAGCTGCTTCAGACAAATAATAAGATTGTTGGACGCTTTTTGCGTATAAAATTTACAGGATTGGTCAATAAACCGATTGCTATCAATGAAGTGGAGGTTTTTGGAAAACCTGTTAATTAAGAATATAAAGTAAACAAAACACAGAAAAATTAAATTAAAGAAACTCATTCTCCGTTTAGTGTCCTTCAAAGTAGTAATCCAACTATCAGTTGTATTATTTTTTATTTTTATGAATTGAAAAACTATTTTATTATACTTTTTATCAGTAAGTTGAATAGTAAATAGGCACTGGTGAGGAGCAACCTATCAGCAAAAAACTTTTTGCGTTATGTAGTAAAAGTAAGGGGGATGGCATTTGTGCTGTCCCCTTTATTTTGCAATATAGCTTTATGGCTAAAATCATTTCTTTTTCCCGGTTTTCAATAATGATAATAATCCTACAAAACAACCTTCTATCAGTAAAATTAAACGATTCCTATTTTACACTTTTTTTTAACTAAGTGTAATTGTTTAGTATTTTGTGTAATCCTTATGATAGCTTTATTGGGCTCCATTTGTTTGCAATAACTCTGATAAGCAAGATTAAGTGTTGGGGCAATTCGAACTGATACACATGAACTTTTAGTTAAAAAATTATTAAGAAATGCTTGTTTACCCGAAGTTGTTTTAGCAGTAATCACTGTTAGACTACAGCATTTATATCGATTTTGTCTCAAAGTTCTTTAAATCTAAACCGTCAATAGTTCTGATCGAAAAAACAAATTAACGTATTTAAATATATTTACAACTATTTTGCTGCTATAAATATAATGAATATCAGAATTATAACAAAATTTATTGATGGAAAAGCAACTAATAAATCCCTTTTATAACTGTAAATAATTAAGAATCATTGAGTATAATCATAAAAAAATAATTGGATTAACATAATTTGAAAATGTAACAAGTCAACAAGAAGATGATATGTGTGAGTAAACAAATTTGGTATATTAATATTAATTTTGAATGTCTAATATTCACATTTAATGAAATAACACATAGCAAAAAATTGTATTGTACTTTTAGTCTTCGTTGTTTATGGGGGATTATTTCAGGCATGGAGACTTGAGAGAAATCCTTTTAATAATTACCCAATTCTAATTGATAAAAAATGAAACTGTAATTTTGAGTCAATTCAACTAAATGATAAAAATACAACAACAAATAAAGTTTTTATTATAAGTCAGCAGGTTGTCAAGTGATTAATAATTTGGAACTTCATATACAGGTGTTTGGAAAATTATCGGAGAATTGATTTAGCGAAATAATTCTCCAATAATGTTTAGTTTCTATATTCCATGACTATTTTTTTTTATAATGAAAAAAAATCTTATCCTTTTAATAATTCAACTTAATGTAATTGGATTTCAATTATTAGTTGCCCAACAATCATCTAAATGGGGAGATCAGGGTGATGGGTATTTTCGTAATCCGGTGCTTCCTGCTGATTTTTCAGATCCGGATATCATTCGGGTAGGAAATGATTATTATGGTGTATCATCAACACTTCAGGAGTCACCGGGAATGGTTGTAATCCATTCAACAGATTTGGTAAACTGGGAAATAAAAGGACATGTAATAGCTGATATTTCAACCTAAGGGAGAGAACTAAACTGGGACAGTATGAGTGCATATAATCATGGTGTCTACGCCGGAAGTTTACGATTTCACAATAATAAATTTTATTGTTATTTTACAACCAGAAATAGTGGTTGGTATGTCGCAACAGCAGATCATGCAGAAGGACCCTGGAAAGTTTTGCAGATGAAAGATATGGAGGGTCATGCACTTAATGGATTCGGATGGGATGACAACTGTCCACTTTGGGATGATAACGGAAATGCTTATATTATAGCTTCTAATTTCGGAAAGTATGAATGGTGTCCCGTATCTTTAAAATGAGTGATGATGGTAAACAACTACTTGATGGACTTATTGCAGGAAATTCAAATAATGCCGGTTATCTTGATATTATCGGAGGGTATATAACTCATCCTTTTCGAACTTCTGAAGCAAATAAAATTTTTAAGCATAATAATTATTATTACTTTTTTTTTATCGAAGTCCGCAATTCAGATGGTTTCCAGTTACGTATTCCAGTAATCCTTCGTTCAAAAAACATTTACGGGCCTTATGAATTAAAAGAAATTCTTCATTCGCAGGGCACAGATAAAGATTTTGAGCCGAATCAGGGTTCGATAGTTGATACTCCCGATGGGATAGATTGGTATTTTGTTACTCATCACGGCACAGGACATTTTTCGGGTCGTTTTCTAAGTATACTATCGATGAAATGGGTGAATGATTGGCCGGTTATTGGAATAGATAATGATAATGACGGAGTAGGTGAAATGGTTTGGAAGCAAAGAATGCCAAATCTGAGTAATTCAAATATTAAAATGCAAACGACTGATTATTTCACTGATTCTGTATTGGGTGTGCAATGGCAGTGGAATCATCAGCCCAGAGCCGATAAATGGTCATTAACAGAACATCCGGGTTGTTTACGCTTGTATGCTTTTAAACCTTTGCAAGAGAAAGATTTCTTTAAGGCAGGGAACACCATTGGACAGCGGTATTATCGATGTGAAAACAGCAAAGCAACAGTAAAAATAGAAGTTGCAGGAATGGCAAACGGTCAGGATGCCGGATTGAGTCAATATGATGGTGGAAAAAACTTCTCCTATTTGGGTTTGGTAATGATTGATGGCATAAAAAAGCTGATATACAAACAAAAGGAAGACAACAACCCAATTTATGAATCAATAGGAATCGTATTGCCAAAGAAGGTAAAAGAGATATTTTTCCGCTTGAATGCCGACTTTCAAGGGAAATGCAGTTTCCAATACAGTATAGATGGGAAGAAGTTTATTGCATTCGGAGAGACTTCACAACTTACCTGGGCAAATTACCGTGGAACAAGATTAGGAATTTATAATTATAATAATTTGCAGGAGGCTGGATTTGTTGACGTGGATTGGTTTGAATATCAACTTGTAAACAAATAAATTGATTTCTTCAAAATGGTATGAGTGTACTGAATATGAATATGTAAAAGTTCTATTATATATTTTTTGTTTGGTATATAGGCGTTTAGACCGCTCAAATCTCAATATTAATTACATTCTCATTTTATGGGGAGTACTAAAAATTTTATTCGTTAAATTAGCTTTAGATAAATAACAAATATCAGATATATAGACTTTTATAAATAAACAATTTGGATGAAGCCTATTGATAATACTTTATTATACCTCCTGCAAAGAATAGTGTAAAAAGAGAATTGAAAACTGATTAAACTTACAATTTGAAACATGAAAACATATAAGTGAATAAGGATAAGATGTTTTTACTTAATATTTCTACTAGTGTGTAAAGACAAAAATAAGGTTGTTATTTTAACGCTCTCAATTTGGTCATGTCACTTGTTAAAAATAAAACCTTTCAAAAGAGAATTGAGAATGATGAAATAAAATTCAGCCATATTTTACGGTCCTTTCTACCGGAAATAAAGATAAAATTAATCTATAAATTGAAAAAATAAAAATCAACATATAAAAGTTCATTATGAATGCTATATATCGCTCATAAAAATGTAAAATGCTGATTAAATGAGACTAAGCAATGATATAAAACATAGATGTAAAAAAAAATAAAACAGGAAAATCTATTGGATGGAACTAATAACAAAAGAAATGAAACGATAATGTAAATGTTGTAACAGGATAGAGAATATATGTAACGACTAAACCAGTCTTCTGTTTTATTAATACATATATTTGCAAAGTAATCAAGAATAACTTTTAAAATCTAATATTAAATCATACAAGTGTACATCATGAAAAAAATCACGACTCTTTTTGTTTTCTTGTGTCTGGGCATTTTTACCCTCCTGGCTCAAAACAAAACAGTAAACGGAACTGTCACATCCATAACAGACAATTTACCCCTTCCCGGAGTAACTGTTATGATAAAAGGGAGTAAAGTAGGGACCGTTACTGATTTAGAAGGAAAATTTCAAATCAATGCATCACCAACCGATGTACTTGTTTTCACTTCAATTGGAATGAAAACAGAAAAAAGAACTGTTGGAAAATCAACAATAATAAATATATCGCTGACAGAAGATGTAACTCAATTGAATGAAGTAGTAGCTATTGGTTACGGTACAACTAAGAAAGCCGATTTAACCTCAGCAATTTCTACTTTAAGTGCAAAAGATGTGTTGAAAATGCCTGGAAGTGTTACAGATGCTTTACAAGGCTCTGTTGCCGGAGTACAGATTACTGCCGGAACAATAAGGATTCGTGGAGTCGGAAGTATCACCGGTGGTACTGATCCACTATGGGTTGTGGATGGTTTAATAGGAGGAAGTGTTCCAAACGAAAATGAAATTGAAACTATTCAGGTATTGAAAGATGCTGCATCATGTGCAATATATGGTGTCCGTGGATCGAACGGTGTAATAATTGTTACTACGAAGCAGGGTGTAAAAGGAAAGCTAGTTGTTGAATACAATGGTAATATGGGTACCGGTTATCCATGGAAGACTTTGTCAATGATGAATGCTTCTGATTATGGAAATTATGTAAACGAATTATTTTATAACTATTATGGCGCTGCAAATTATGCAAAATATGTCCCTCTTCATGACCAGGAGCCCACTAAACCATTAGCCAATTCGAACTGGCAAGATGCATGGTTCCAACATAGTGTTTATCAAAAACACAATATAAGCGTTAGCGGTGGAAATGATAATTTGACTTTTCGTGGAGGTTTAACATATAGCGATTATACAGGAGTAGTAAGAGAATCAGGTGGCGATTCGAAAGGAGCGTATGCCAATGCTCAATTAAAAAAAGGAATCTTTACTTTTGGTATGAACTTCAATACCGTTCAGAATTATAATTACAGTGGTGGTGGGGGTTACACAAATCTTTTAACAGAACCATCCAATATTCCTATTTACGATAAAACTTCATCTACAGGTTACAACATCACTGGAACAGCAGACGATGGCAATGATATGATAAATCAGATTGCTTTGCTATATTTAGACAAGAATCAAAGCCAGGATGTAGGTGTCAAAGGTACAGCATGGTCTGAAGTTGCCATATTGCCTTATTTAAAATATAAGATAAGTTATGGCTATGATTTAGATGAATCGACTGATTATGGTTTTTCGCCCATGTATGATTTAGGTAAATCAGTAAATTTAACAGCCTATTTATCGGAAGATTCTTACCGTACTGATCATTATACAGTTGAAAACACACTAACACTAGATAAAACAATCAATAAGCATCACATAACTGCTTTGTTAGGAACTACTTATGAAACTACTTCTCAAAGGCAGTTCGGGGCAAAGGGGCAGTCTTTGAATGAAGACTTAACTACAATGAGTAACTATCAATTAAGCCCGGGAGTGAATGGAAGTGCTTATCAGGATAATTTATTCTCCTATCTAGGACGTGTAATGTATTCATATAAGGATCGTTACTTGTTAACAGCAAATGTTCGAGTTGATAAAACATCCCGTTTTGCTCCGGGAAAACAAACAGGTGTGTTTCCATCTTTTTCTGCGGGATGGAGAATCAGTGAAGAGGATTTCATGAAAGATATAACATGGATATCTAACTTAAAATTACGCGCTACTTTAGGTTGGATGGGGAACGACAATATTGGTGGATATTATGATTATCAATCCTCAGTCAATACTGCAAATGAATATTATACATTGGGGCCAAATCAAAACAGTGATGCGAGTAATGCTCCGGCTCCTTTGGTAACTACAATCGCCAGTCCTGATTTGACCTGGGAAACAACAAGGGATGCAGGATTTGGAATTGATGCTGATTTTTTCAAAAACAGATTGAATGTTATATTCGATTATTATAACAGAATGACAAGCAATATGCTATTGCAGGAAAATTTACCGCTTTCATCAGGGACTACACAACCTCTGGCTGTAAATACAGGTTTGTTAAATAACCAGGGTGTGGAGTTGACAATCACCTATCGCGACAAAATTGGAGATTTTTCCTATAGTGTTTCCCCAAATGTTTCTTTTAATAAAAATAGAGTAATCAATATTCCCTTACCACAGTCAAGTGGCAACAATATTACTTTAACTCAAACTGGTTCTCAGGTTGGTGAATTCTATGGTTATAAAACCGAAGGTATATTTAAATCGTGGGCAGAGGTAAATAGCTATACCTATAAGAATCCAACAACAGGAGTTGTTTCATTGATCCAGCCTAATGCGGCTCCCGGTGATATTAAGTTTAAAGATTTAAACAATGATGGTTCTATAGATGACGGTGATAAAACTTTTATTGGAAGTCCAATTCCAACAGCTTCGTTCGGAATTAATTTTAATCTCGAGTATAAAGGATTCGATTTTTCGATGATGTGGCAAGGGGATTATGGAAATCAAATATATAATAATGGTAAGACTTTAGTTATGTCAGGCTTTAATGCTACCAACCAGATGACAGACATGTTAGATCGTTTCAGATTAACTGACATTACTTTAACCACTCCCGGTGGTGTACAGATCTTCTTACCTGCAAATACGAATACCGAAATTCCACGTGCAGTATTAAATGACCCGAATGGAAACATGAATAAGGTATCTGACTATTTTATTGAAGATGGTTCATACTTGCGTTGTAAACGAATTACATTAGGATACACACTTCCATCTAAATTTTCAAAAAAAATGTATATAGATAAATTCAGGGTTTATGCAGGAACAAAAAATCCATTCACTTTTACAAAATATTCATTCTTCGATCCTGAAGTACTTGGTATGCCTTATGAAAGCGGAGGTGCTAATTTAAACCGAGGAATTGATTTTGAACAGGGTTGGTCAACGGCTTCTATTGCTACCCGGGAGTTTTTTGTCGGGGTTGAACTTGCTTTTTAATAATTAATCTATAAAAAATCAAATCATGAAAAAATATATTTATATCACACTATTGACTTGCGGCGGGCTTTTTTCCGGCTGTCAACCAAATCTGGATCTGGGAAACCCCAATGCATTAACTACTTCTACTTATTACAAAACTGCGGATGAATTAATTGGAGGTGTTAACGGAGCTTATAATATTATGCAACGTACAGGAGGCTGGGGAATGGATATGCCTTATATGCTGAATGCTAAAGGAGATGATTATACTTTTACTTTTAAAGCATCTGCCGGATTTAAGGATGTAACATCTTTATGCAGTTATACTATTATGGCTGATAATGGTTTTTCACATGATTCCTATTTAGCATGGTATGTTCAGGAATACGCCTGTAACCTTATACTTGAAAAGATAGATCAGGCTACAATGGTGAACAATGACACACTGAAAAACAGACTTAGGGGGGAGGCCTATTTTTTACGGGGGTTAACACATTTCTATCTGACAGCCTGTTTTGGAGAAGAGATTCCTTACAAGGATCATACTCCTAAAACAAATGAAGACTTTTATCCATCTCCACTTCCAAAGGGACAAATGTATCAGAAAATTGTTGATGATTTTGTTCGTGCTATAAAATTGTTACCGTTACGTTCGGATATGTATAAGGATCCAACCAATATAGGTCGTGCAACTCAAGGTTCAGCCAGGGCTTTTTTAGCTAAAACATATTTGATGAAACCAATTTTACAACAAGGGAGTTTAGCCGACTGGGTTTCTGCTGCAGCACAGCTGGATACACTAATAAATTCAAATCAGTATTCACTAACTCAAAACTTCAGAGACAATCATACTGAAACAAATGAGAATAATCAGGAGTCAGTTTTCGAAGTCCAATTTTATAACAATCTTAACGGGTCGTTAAATAATTCAGTAAATGAAGATTTTATTTTATCCTGGGGTCAAAGTGATCAGAGTACATGGCGTCAGATAAATATTGGAATGATGGATGCTTCAGGTACTAATTCTACATGGTGGAATATGAGTCCTACCCCCAGGGCTGTGAATGAATTTGAACGGGCAGATAATACTAATCCTGCTTCGAGTATTATTGATCCCCGTTACAGCATGAGTATCTGGGGACCGGGTGGTGCTAGTTTTGATGTCAGGGCTGATGCAGCCAGCAGATGGCGTCCCTATGAACAAATTGTTCCTGTTTCCAGTCCGAATTATGGAATCTACCTGGGTACTCGTAAGTTTTGTGCCGATAAAGCAAGTGCCGATCCGGGATATGGAGACGGTATCAATGACCGTTTGATACGTTATTCAGATGTATTACTAATGTATGCCGAATGTTTAGTTGAATTAAACAGGCCTAATGAAGCGATTCCGTTTATAGATCAGGTTCGAAGTCGTGCAAATAATCAACTTACTTTAACTACACCGGCAGATAATTTTCTATTCTACGCTAAAGCACCAGGAACCCTTCCTACTGTCGAAAACCTTATAATCGCCGCACCAACAATTAATGGTACACAAATAAATACTCTTAGAAGAGCGATAAAACATGAACGATATGTAGAATTATTTTCTGAGGGATGGCATTATTTTGACTTGCTTCGTTGGTATTATAATCCAAATGACCCGGATGCATCTACAACACTCGACGTATTAATTAACAAAGGGAAAGCAGAAAATAATACGTTTAGTTTTAATTTAGCAAAAGATGAATATTTGCCTATTCCGGCAACTGAATTGCAACGGAATAAAAATATGCACGGTAATAGTGCAAATTAAAAATTCAGAACAGAGTCATACCTTAAATTTAAGTAATATGATTCTGTTAAGTTTTGATAATTCAAACTGTAAAATACTTTAACAGGGAGATTTACAAATCCAAAATCATTGTTACTTTCAGTCATTAATATTGTTTGTTACGTTTTATTATTTGATTCGCAATTGGTTGCAAATACTGCCTATATATCTGTTTTACAGCAATTTGTTTCAACAAGCCCGGAAACATAAATAAATGTGATAAGGGTTGAGTGAAATTTAAATTTAACATTATGAATAATAATGTATTCATTGTTTCAACTGATAGTATACAGAATTGTCAGTTGATTAAAATGCAAGGTATAGTAAAAAAATAACATTAACGGGAATATATATTGAATTTAAGTTGTCATATCAGTTGCATGGGATATTTAGTCAAAGAAAACAATTGAAAGGCAGAAAAGAAATATTTTACAAATTTATTCATTGAATAATCTGAAAATCAGACTATATATTTATCAATAATTATTAATCTTTAAATTATCAATCTTATGAAAAAAGTTATTACTTTAGTGGCTGCCGGTCTGCTTGTACTTGGTAGCATGAGTGCCCAGACTCTTATTAATAGTTGGGGCTTTGAACCAAATACAACAGTTGGACCTGTTGGAGGAACTTATTCAGTCTATAATGGTGCAGGAGCTTCAGAAACTGATAAAACAGATGGTTTAAACGCCCGTACAGGTGTAGGATATGGACAAATTAACATTCCTTCAGTTCCTGCACAAGCATGGGATAACCAATTAGTATGGGAAGGACTTCCAATTGAAGCAGCAAAACCATATCGTTTCGAGATTTGGGTAAAAGCTACAGGAGGTACAGCACCAGCTGCTAATTTTACTTGCGGAACTTATTCTTACGGAGATCTAATCGGGGCAACCCAAAAATACGGGACACCTGTCGGAACTGAATGGCAACGTGTCAATATTATGTTATGGTTAGACGCTGCCGGTGTTGCTGCTTTACCACTAAATGGTACAGTAGCCGGTCAGATTCGTTTCCCAATGCATTTTGGAGTTGCTATTGGAACTTATTATTTAGATGATTATTCGTTTACCCAAAGTGCAATTGCTTATGCAGATGCTGTAAATAATAAAATAACGTTGAGTTATGGTTTTGATGTTGACGAAGTTAATCCTGGTACATTTAGTCAGGCAGCTTTTGGAGTCACTGTTGGTGGAACTGCAGTGGCAATTACTTCCAGTCGTTTAATAAATCAGGGATCAGATATAGCACCTAATTATTTAGTTGAATTTACACTTGCCCGTAATATTTTGAAAGACGAAGTTGTCAAACTGAGTTGCGATGGCCCAAATTCAGGACTTTTATATTCAGGAACTACATCTCCTATCACTCCTAATTTATCAGTACTTTCATTTAACGAAACAATCAATAACTTCAGCACCCTTACTGCCGGTTTGAATGATGTAAATGCAGAATCTCTACAGTTTATTTCAGATAAAAATACATTGACAGTAAAAGCTGAAAATGTTCAGGCTATTAAAATATATAGTATTTCCGGTAAATGTGTTGAACAAACTGCATTAAGCAAAGTTGTCAATATCTCTGCTTTGCCTGCCGGTGCTTATATAGTGAAAGCTACATTTGACAATTCAGTAAGTATTGCGAAATTTGTAAAATAAGATTTAAAAACAATCAATAAAATAAGGATGTCACCTGATAATTTATTGCCTGACATCCTTTTTTTTCTAAAAAACACAAAGTGAAAAAATTAATACTTTCTTTATTCGTGCTGGGTGTAAGTTTAAGCTTATCAGCTATTACAATTGATTTTGAATCAGCCACAATCGGTACAACTGCAAATGTTGTTCTGAATACAGGAAATTCCGGTGCCGGAGGTGTTTTTGCAAATCCTGTAACTGATGGAATAGACCCTTCGGCTCAAGCGTTGCATGTTGTTAATTCTGCTTATGGTAATCTTAATTTCCCTGATTTAGTACTACCTGCAGGTTCTCCTGCAACTTATAGCTTTACAAAATTCAGATGCAAAATATTAGTTATGAGCGGAACTGATGTAAACTGGCCTACCTTATATTTTTGTTCAGCTACTAACAGTACAGAACGGGGCACCATCATTGGTCAATATTCTCCATGGGGTACTGCATCTGTCGGCACTTGGGTACAGTGTGAATTCGTTATTGGAAATTCTGCACTTGCAACAATTCCTGCAGGTCAATTATCAATTAAATTAGAAAAAAATGACTGTGAATATGCGATTGATGATATAGAAATGGTTGAGGCAACCGCTCCGATAGTTTCTGCATTTGACCAGACTTTTGAAAATTATGCAATCGGATCGAATGGAGATGCTGTCCTAAATACAGGAAATTCAGGTGCAGGTGGTGTTTTTGCTAATCCGTCTACTACAGGCATTGACCCATCAGCTCAAGCATTACATATTGTTGATGCTGCTTACGGTAATATTAATTTTCCGACTATAACTTTACCGGCAGGTGCTCCTGCAACTTATCCATTTACTAAAATAAGATGTAAGATTTTAGTAATAGGTGGTACTGATACAGGTTGGCCTCAATTATATTTTTGTTCGGCAACAAACAACACAGAACGAGGTACAATAATTGGCCAATATTCTCCATGGGGTGGCGCTTCGATAGGCACATGGGTGCAGTGTGAATATCTTATTGCAAATTCTACTCTCACTACAATTCCTGCCGGTCAATTATCTATCAAACTGGAAAAAGATAATTGTGAATATGCAATTGACGATGTTGAATTATATTCAATTGCAACAGATTTAAAACAGTCTGTTGAAAATAATATCAACGTATTTTACAATAATAACAAAATACGAATCAGTCAGGCAGTCAATCAGGCAGAAGTATTTGATGTAAACGGAAGACTTTTGGTTTCAGTAAAAAACACTTCAGGTTTTGATATTTCAAATCTTAGTCATGGAATTTATATCGTTAAAACACAACTTAACGGACAACAATACATTTCTAAAGTTTCAAAATAGGTTTATATAGTGAATGATAGATATGAGGTCGGATGATGATCCGGCCTCATTTCTTTTAAATTGATTGGGATTTGAATAAGATTTCTTACTTTTGAAAAATATTAGCTGCTATTTTGGCATTGATACTGAACAATATTATTATCAACCTTAATTTTATTTAAGATATTAAATCAGAAGTCTTAACTCCTTATTTGAATATATTACATTTTTCGAAATTGAATTAAAATGAAAACCACAATGATTAAAATTTCAAAAACATTATTTTTTAGTATAATTTTCTTATTTGTATTCTCCAAATCAAATGCTCAAACAGCCATCATTGATGTGAATAATGTTCACCAATATATTGATGGATTTGGAGCAAGTTCAGCCTGGAATGGTCGACTTAGTAATGCTGAAGAAAATGCTGCTTTTAATAATGCAACTAATAATCAATTAGGATTAAGCATTTTGCGTGTCCGAATTGCACCTGATTCGCTTTGGTCAGATGAATTTCTTAATGCCCAAAAAGCAAAACAAAAAGGTGTTATGATATTTGCAACTGCCTGGACTCCACCAGCCTGGATGAAAACAAATGATAATACCATTGGAGGTGTACTTAAACCTGAGCGATATTCTAATTATGTTTCATACCTCAATTCTTTCTGTAACTATATGCTTGATGCGAATGGTAACAAAATGGTAGATGTACTTTCAATACAAAATGAGCCTGATATTACTGTAGGTTATGAATCCTGTTATTGGAATGCAACTCAATTTGAATTATTTTCAAAAAATAACGCATCAGATTTACAACCTAAGGTTATGATTGCTGAATCTTATGATTCTAATTTTCAGATGACTGATTCAACACTAAATGATCCGTTAGCAGCAGCTAATATTTCATTTATAGGTGTTCATCTTTATGGTACATCTGCCAGTAATTATACTAACGCTATTTCAAAAGGGAAAAGAGTATGGATGACAGAACATTATTATAATGGAGAAGATATAAATACTTGCTTGACAATAGCTAATGAGATTGTAGATTGTATGTCTAATAACTTTAGTGCTTATATTTGGTGGTATTTATGTGCACCAGGTTGCAATCTGATAAATTCGGATGCAACAATTCAAAAGAAAGGATATGTCATGGCGCAGTTTTCTAAATTTATCCGCCCGGGCTATTATCGAATAGATGCAACCTATCAACCTCAAACAGGAGTCTATGTAGTCGCATTTAAAGGTGCCTCAAATACCGTTATAGTTGCTGTTAATAATAACACAACTGCTATAAGTCAAACTTTTACAATTTCAAATGAGTCGACAAATTTAAGTTTAACTAAATATGTAACTTCTTCAACTAAAAGTGTAAACGCCGAAGGTACAGTAGCATATGCTAATTCATCATTCACCGATAATCTTGATGCTCAAAGTATCTCGACATACGTCAGTTCTGTTATTTCAGGAGTAGATCAAACTCAAATGACTACAATTCATATTTTCCCTAATCCGGCTTCCGACTACATTCAGATGTCCTCCATTTTAAATGTTTCTAAAATTCAGATTACAAATCTGACAGGACAACAAATGCTTACTGTCCTTTCACCGGTTGAGACCAGAATCAATATTTCAACTTATCCTAAAGGGGCTTATCTGATTGGAATTACTCAAAATGAAATTATGAAAACTTTCAAATTCATAAAGTATTAATCTTTAATGGTCAATTACGTCAATTCAACTAAGATTCACTCATAATGATAAAATTTGTCAGACTTTTTGTTTTATTGCTTTTGGCATTCTCGTTTGGAAACGCTCTTCGTGCACAAAAAGGTGATAAATTAAAACTTCGGTATGATAAACCGGCAAAACTATGGAATGAGGCACTTCCAATCGGAAACGGACGGTTAGGTGCCATGATATTTGGTTCACCCTCTCAGGAAAAAATTCAACTGAACGAAAATTCATTGTGGCAAGGAGGTCCATGTCGCAATGATAACCCTGATGCTTTGGCTGCATTGCCTATTGTAAGGCAATTGATTTTTTCAGGAAAATATGATGAAGCACAAAATGTTGTAAATAAAAGTTTTATATCTAAAAAACTGCAGGGCGCTTCTTATCAGACTGTGGGGAATATCCTTTTGAGTTTTCCAAATCAGAAGATATATACCGGTTATACCCGCGAACTCGACATTGAAAAAGCAATTGAAACTACTTCTTACACAGTTTCAGGAGTTACCTATAAACGGGAGATATTTGCTTCAAAACCCGATCAGGTAATTGTCGTTCGGTTAACAGCCAGTAAGCCGGGACATATTACTTTTAGTACTGAAATAAACGGATCATTACAAATCAGTGTGAAAAATATCGGTCGGGATATGCTCGAACAAAAAGGAATTTCATCTGATTATGAAAATATAAAGGGACAGGTAAAATTTTCTACCCGCGTGAAAGTGATAAATTCAGGTGGAGAAATTAAAGGTGATTCATCTAAAATCAAAGTTACAAACGCAAATATTGTCACTATTTATGTTTCCATAGCTACAAATTTCAAAAACTATAATGATCTTTCGGCAAATGATTCATTGCGATGTATCAATTATTTAATTCCTGCATTGCAAAAATCATATGAAAAAATTAAAAATGATCATATAACTGAATTTCAGAAGTATTTTAAAAGGGTAAGACTTGATCTTGGAACTTCGAAAGCGTCAGAGTTAACAACGGATGTACGTATTAAAAATTTCAGTCACACATTTGATCCTGAACTTGTTACTTTGTTCTTTCAGTTCGGACGGTATTTACTTATCTCTAGCTCTCAACCCGGCGGACAACCCGCCAATCTTCAAGGGCTTTGGAATGATCAGGTAATTGCACCCTGGGATAGTAAATATACAGTTAATATTAATACTGAAATGAATTACTGGCCGGCAGAAATTACCAATTTGTCCGAAATGCATGATCCGTTGATTCAACTGGTAAAAGACCTTTCAATTGCAGGAAAACAAACTGCAAAAACGATGTATGGAGCAAAAGGTTGGGTAACGCATCATAATACGGATATCTGGCGAATATGCGGACCTGTAGATGGTTCATTCTGGGGAATGTGGCCTATGGGTGGAGCCTGGTTATCACAGCATTTATGGGCGAAATATGCATTTAATGGTGATAAAAACTATTTAAAAACAGTTTATCCGATACTAAAAAGTGCCTGTGAGTTTTACCTCGATTTCATGGTTGAAGAACCCAAACACAAATGGATGGTAGTTTGCCCGTCAGTTTCACCTGAAAATGCTCCTTCAGTCCATCTTAATTCTTCCATTAGTGATGGAACAACAATGGATAATGAAATTTTATTTGGCCTGTTCAATAAAACAATAAAAGCGGCTCAAATTTTAAACACTGACACTAATTTTGTTGATTCATTGAGAGAAATGATACTTAAAATGCCTCCATTGCAGGTTGGAAAAAATGGTCAGTTGCAGGAGTGGATTGAGGATTGGGATAATCCTAAAGATACGCACAGACATGTTTCCCATTTGTTTGGAGTATATCCCGGTAATGAAATATCTGCCTACAAAACACCCAAACTTCTTAGTGCTGCCCGAACTTCACTTATTTTCAGAGGTGATGTTTCAACAGGATGGTCTATGGGTTGGAAAGTTAATCTATGGGCACGAATGTTGGATGGTAATCATGCCTTTAAACTGATTACCGATCAGTTAACATTGGTTGATCCTGCCAGCACATCTATGGATGGAAGTGGTGGAACTTATCCTAATTTGTTTGATGCATGTCCTCCGTTTCAAATTGATGGTAATTTCGGTTGTACTTCCGGAATTGCCGAAATGATCATGCAAAGTCATGATGGGGCAATTAATATCATTCCGGCAATTCCGGATAGTTGGAAATCCGGTTCTATCACAGGACTAAGAGCCCGTGGTGGATTCGAAACAGCTATTTATTGGGAGAATCATCAGGTTAAGAAATTAATTATAAAATCTGTATTAGGAGGTAATTGCCGTATTCGAGTTCCAAATCCAATGGTTTTAAAAAGCAAAGGATCAATTTCAACTGCTGTTGGTGAAAATGTCAATTCTTTTTATGAGAATCCAAAAATAATTCAACCGGTTATTTTTTCTCAGGCAGGATTAAATGACTTTGAATTGAAAAAAACATATCTTTATGATATTCAAACAATACCAGGAAAAACGTATGTTTTTGAAAGTAAATAATTTGTTTTAATTCATTTTATCTTTAATAAATAAAATTCAAGCTGATGGTTAAAGGCTTGAATTTTTTTATGTCTGATATTTCAATCTGATTATATAGAAATATTCATTTCATTGAATTGAATTCCTGCCTTATAGAACCAAGATTAGATAAAGTATGCTAAGTCCTTAAATTTCACTTTGTCTATTGATACATTTTTTTTACCTTTGCACTCTTATTTCAAAAACAATAAATCAACCAGAACAATATGTTTGAATCTCTTAGTGAAAGACTGGAACGGTCGTTTAAAATCCTGAAAGGGGAAGGTAAAATTACCGAGATAAACGTGGCTGAAACACTCAAGGACGTTCGTAAAG
>Ga0302277_1001190_pt1 | contig 19561 bp, 16 predicted proteins | sample III_Bog_N3_1_FD_198759 | JGI IMG/M metagenome (GOLD analysis project Ga0302277, IMG submission 198759) | Peat permafrost microbial communities from Stordalen Mire near Abisko, Sweden - III_Bog_N3_1 | ecosystem: Environmental > Terrestrial > Soil > Wetlands > Peat | place: Sweden: Abisko... | reverse complement strand
GGCATTTACGGCTACGGCCAGCTTGCCTCGCTGCTCCGCGCCCGCTACTGCGACGCGCGCATACGCGGCATCAACAAGTCCGACGGCCTGACCTGGAAGGTGAAGGAAATCCTCGACCGCGCCCGCGTGCTGGCCAGCGATAAAAAATAATTTTGCAAAACCATGAGCACTCTCTCCACTGAAGTTCCTGACCGCAACGCCGGCAACATTGCCGTTGTCAACGCCCCGACCACCTCCGCCACGGGCGAACGCAAGGGCCTGACCAAAAAAGAGATCGCCGCCGACCATCCGACATGGTGTCCCGGCTGCGGCGACTTCTCCGTGCTCGCGCTTTATTTCAAGCTGATCGAGAAGCGCAAGATCTGGCACGAAAAAATCACCACTGTCGCAGGCATCGGCTGCTCCAGCCGCTTCCCCTATTTCGTGCAGGCGCACGGCGCGCATTTCATTCACGGCCGCGCGCTGCCGTTTGCTTCCGGCATTTCACTTTCGCGTCCCGACCTGCACGTGTTCGTGTTCGGCGGCGACGGCGACGCCTTCTCCATTGGCGGCAACCATTTCAACCACACCGCGCGCAAAAACGTCAAGATGACCTATTGCGTCATGGACAACTGGGTTTACGGCCTCACAAAGAAACAGACCTCGCCCACGTCGCCGCTCGGTTTCAAGAGCAAGACCGACCAGTGGGGCGCGGTGGATTATCCGATCAACCCGATGAAGCAGGCGATTTCCGCCGGCGCCACGTTTGTAGCGCGCACGACGCACACGAACCCGAACCACGTTTTGCAGATGATGGAAGCCGCGATGGATCACGACGGATTCAGCTTCATCGAATGCCTTAGCGAATGCGTTGAGTTTTACGAAGGCGCGTTCGACGCGAGCAACCCGCGCAAGGGCGGCGTCTTCAACGAAGTTCCCAAGACGCACGACGTGACCGACGAGCTCGCGGCCTACAAGCTCGCGGGCGAGCCGTTCCCCGGCAGCTTTGGTATTTTCTACAAGGTCAGCAAGCCGACCAAGAACGCCAAGGAAGCCGAGATCAACAAATCGTTTCAGGCCAAGACCACCGGCATGAAGGACTGGCAGATCCTCCAGAAAAATTTCGACCGGATGAAATAAAAGCTCACCCATAACTTTCAAAACCCCGATGCAAGCCGGGGTTTTGTTTTTGATGGGGCGAGTGTAAAACTGCTTGTCATGTGGCAACAACAGGGCTACGTTCACCTCATGAGTAAGACCGCGACCATCCGCACCCGCATCGAACCCGGCCTCAAGAGCGAAGTCGAGAACATCCTCGCCCATTTGGGGCTGACGGCTTCTGAGACGGTGCACCTGCTTTACCGCCAGATTAAGCTGCAACGCGGCCTGCCTTTCGACGTGCGGATTCCTAACGTGCTCACCATGCGCACGCTCAACGCCAGCAAGACGGGCAAAAATGTAAAAAGGTTCGGCGGCAAAAAGGAACTTTTTGCCGACCTGGGTTTGTGAGAACTTTCAGCCGCACCAGTCAGTTCAAGAAAGATGTCAAACGCGCGGGCAAGCGAGGCGAAGACCTCACAAAACTCCGGGAAGTCATGGAATTGCTGATTGAAGGTGGCTCGTTGCCGCCAGAATTCAAGGATCATCCGCTGCGCGGAAATTTTGCCAGCAGCCGCGACTGCCATATCGAGCCGGATTGGGTGCTGATTTACACGCTTGCCGAAAAAGACACGCACGTCCGCTTTGAACGCACCGGCACACACAGCGATTTGTTCCGCTGAGATTCATGTAAAAGCTTTGCATCTTTGCAGTTAATTTTCCGGCAACACATGGCCCACATCCACGAAAAAATTGATTTCACCGTGGCGATTTTTATTGTTCACGATGGAAAAGTCCTTCTTATCCACCATCGCAAGCTCGACAAGTGGCTGCCGCTTGGCGGGCACATCGAGCTGGACGAAGACCCGGAGCAGGCCGCGTTGCGCGAGGCGCGCGAAGAAAGCGGCCTCGACGTGGAACTGCTCGGTGAACGTCCGCCCACGACCTCGCCCGGCACCCGCGCGCTCATCGCGCCGCGCTTTCTCGACATCCACCGCATCAACGACACGCACGAGCATATCGGCATGATTTACTGGGCGCGGCCAAAAAATTCCGCCGCCATAAAACTCGCCACCGCCGAGCACCACGACATCCGCTGGTGCAGCCTTGAAGACATGGAAAAATTGTCCCCGCCGATGACCGGCGCGGTGAAATGGTATTGCCGCCAGGCCATCGGTGAGATTTCCAGCCGTCCATGACCGCCAACCAGAAAATCCGCAACACCTCCTTTGTCATCGAGGGGCTGAACTCCTTCGCCACGGTTCTTTATTTCAACTACCTCTACTTTTTCATGCAGGCGCGGTTCGGCTTCGGCGACAAGCGCAACCTCCTTTTGGCCGCGCTGCTCGGTTTCATCTACACTTTTGCCGCTTGGCAGGGCGGGCGGATCGCGCACCGGCTCGGATATTTTCTTACGCTCAAACTCGGGTTCGCGTTGATGCTGGCCGGGCTGGTCGCCGGTTCGATGCTCGTCTCAATGCCCGGCCAGATTCTCGCCGCCATCGTCGTCGCCGTCGGCATGTGCGCCACGTGGCCGACGCTCGAGGCGCTCGTCAGCGAGAGCGAACCGCCCGCCGGTGTGCCGCGCGTCGTCGGCATCTACAACATCACCTGGGCCGTCGCTAACGCCGTGGCCTATTTCATCGGCGGCACGCTGATCGTCAAATTCGGGTTCAAAATCATTTTCATCGCGCCCATCGTCATCGTGCTCGCGCAACTCGTCCTGACGTTCTGGATGGAAATGCACGCAAAGGAAATCGTCCATGCCCGCAATGAAACCGATTCCGCGCCGCCGCCCGACCCGAACCGTCCGTCTCCGGCGCGGGCAAAAACATTTCTGCGGATGGCGTGGCTTGCGAACCCGTTCGCCTACATCGCCATCAACACCCTCATCGCCACCATCCCCGGCATCGCCGCGAAATTCCAGATGTCGCCGATGCTCGCGGGATTTGTCTGCTCGCTGTGGTGCTTCGTCCGGCTCGGCACATTCATCGTGCTGTGGCGGTGGACAGCCTGGCATTATCGTTTCCGGTGGCTTGCCGCCGCGTTTGCGATGCTCGTTTTATCCTTCGCGGCCATTCTCATGTCGCCAACCATTTATGCGCTCATCGGCGCGCAAATCTTTTTCGGCGTCGCCATCGGCCTGATTTATTATTCGTCGCTGTTTTACTCGATGGACGGCGGCGACGCGAAGAGCGAGCACGGCGGCATCCACGAGGCGGCCATCGGCCTGGGCAACTGCGTCGGCCCTGCCATCGGCGCGGCGGCGCTGGAATTCCTGCCGCAATATGCCAACAGCGGCGCCGTTGCCGTGAGCGTGCTGCTGCTGTGCGGATTTGGCGGTCTGCTGACCATCTGGAAAACCTCCAGGTGACAATTTCCCCGCCTGTGGAGCAGTTTTAACGTCCGTTAGGAGCTGTTTTATAACGGAATTGAGGAGCTCCGTCGTGGAATTGAGCAACTCCATCGCGGAATTGAGGAGTTCCATCGCGGAATTGAGCAGCTCTATCACGGAATTGAGCAGCTCTATCACGGAATTGAGCAACTCTATCGCGGGATTGAGCAGCTCTATCACGGAATTGAGCAACTTTTATCCGTGTTTGAGAACCTCAATTACGGGTAAAAATGGCTCCCGCAGGTTCAAAAACCCTAAAAAATCCGCGAAAACTGCCAAAACCACCCGATTTTGGACCGGAACCGCCCCGCGCCGACTGCCGATGATCAAAAGGCGACAGTTTGGGGGCATGACCACCCCGGGCATGGCTGGCCGCGTCCTTGGACCAGCCGGGGCATCTAAATTTCTTCTTCGCGCCTTTGCGCCTTCGTTGTTAAGCTTCATCCCATGTCCGCTGAACAAGAAAATCAACCGCCGCCCGCGCAGCCGAACCCGGAGCGCAAGACCCTCGACGACCGCGCCAAGATGACCGAGCTGGAGCGCATCCGCCATTCCGCCGCGCATGTGATGGCCACCGCCATACTGCGGCTCTGGCCGGAGGCGCAATTCGCCGCCGGACCGCCGGTGGAAAACGGATTTTATTACGACGTGGATTTGCCGCACCGCATCTCGCCGGAGGATTTCGAGAAGATCGAGGCCGAGATGAAAAAGGAGATCAAGGCGAACAACACTTTTGAGAAAATCATCGTCACCCGCGAGCAGGCGATTGCCGATTCACAAAGCGGACGGCTGGGCGGACTGGCCGAGCGCCCCGGCAACGTGAGCAAGTTCAAGCTCGGCAATCTGGAAGCCATTCCCGAGGGCGAGCCGATTTCCTATTTCAAGAACGGCGATTTCCTCGATCTCTGCGCCGGGCCGCATGTGATGCGCACCGGCAACATCGGCGCGTTCAAGCTCACGAGCGTGGCCGCCGCGTATTACAAGGGCGACGAAAAAGGCCCGCAGCTCCAACGCATCTACGGCACGGCGTTCAAGAACAAGACCGCGCTCGACGAGTATTTCAAGATGATCGAAGAGGCGAAGCGCCGCGACCATCGCAAGATCGGCGCGGAGATGGGGCTGTTCGCGATTGACACGGAATTTGTCGGGCCGGGCATGCCGCTGTGGCTGCCCAAGGGCACGGTGCTCGTCGAGGAACTGGAGAAGCTGGCCAAGGAAACCGAATTCGCCGCCGGCTACGTCCGCGTCCGCACGCCGCATCTGGCGCGGGAGAAGATGTATAAAACTTCCGGGCATTTGCCTTACTACGCGGAGTCAATGTTTCCGCCGATGCAAATGAAACTTGAAGCCAAAGATGAAGTTGAACTTCTTGGGCTACAGGAAGAGCTTCGAAAACAATGCGAGAAAATTTCTGAGTTGCAAAAGCATCGTGAGGAAGTGAAGCAAAGGCTTGATACGCTTAAATCTTCGGAATCGTATCAGTCAGCAAAGGACGCCTACGCTGGTAATAAATCTACCGCTCCGCAGGCAGAAGAATTTATTTTTGGTGTTTTGGCTTTTGAAAAGAAGCTCTCGGAATACGAAGCGCAGTATGAGACCTTGAGTTTAGAACGACAAACATGGGAGCAAAAAATTGAGAATACGCTCTCGCATAATCGTTATTTCCTCAAAGCCATGAACTGCCCGCATCACCACCGCATCTTTGCGGCTGAACCGCACAGTTACCGCGACTTGCCGTTGCGCCTCGCGGAATACGGCACTTGCTATCGCTACGAGCAGAGCGGCGAATTGTTCGGCCTCATGCGCGTGCGTTCGCTCAACATGAACGACGCCCACATTTATCTCACCGAAGAACAGTTTGAATCCGAGTTCAACGCGGTGAACGAGATGTATCTGAAGTATTTCAAGATTTTCGGCATCGAGAAATATGTCATGCGCTTCAGCAAGCACAGCAAGGAGGGTCTCGGCAAGAAATACGTGGACGAACCGGAGTTGTGGCTCAAGACGGAGGACATGGTGCGGAACGTTCTGAAAAATTCCGGCATCAACTATGTCGAGGTCGAAAACGAAGCGGCGTTTTATGGGCCGAAAATTGACGTGCAGGTCTGGAGCGTTATCGGCCGCGAATTCACGCTGGCGACAAATCAGGTTGATTTTGCCGTGCCGAAAAAATTTGGTCTCACTTACCGTGACAAGGACAATTCGAACAAGACGCCGTTATGCATCCATCGCGCGCCGCTCGGCACGCATGAGCGGTTCATCGGATTTTTAATCGAGCATTACGCGGGCAATTTTCCGCTCTGGCTCGCGCCGGATCAGGTGCGCGTCATCACGCTCAACGACGACGCGGCTTTGATTGAGTATGCGAAAACCATCGTGACGGAATTGCGCGCGAACATGGTGCGCGTGGGATCGGATTTTTCCGCGACGCCGTTCAAAGCAAAAATTGCGGATGCGGAAAAAACCCGCGTTCACACGATGCTGGTCATCGGCGGCCGCGACATGGAAGCGGGACAAGTTTCCGTGCGTCTCCACCACGGCGGCCCGCAAGGCGCGAAGCCGAAGGCGGAAGTCGTGGCGGACATTCTGGCGAGCATCAAAGAGCGGCGGGCGTGAAAGACCGGTTGCGTTACGTGAAGACGTGGTTTAGAGATTCTGCGTCAGTCGAAACAAAAAAATAAAAAACATGAAAGCATTCAACAAACAATTCGTCATGGCTCTGCTCGCCGTTCTAGCAGTCGCGGCCGTTTCCGTGGGCTGCAATAAATCGGACACGGACAAAGCAGTGGACAACACCAAATCCGCCGCCAGCGATGCGAAGGATGACGTGAAGGATGCCGCCAATAAAACTGGTGAAGCCATTAAAAACGGGGCGGAAGCCACCAAAGACGCGGTCACCAACGCCGTCGGCAACATGACCAACACCAACAAGTAGTCTGATGGGCGGCGGCCATTTCCGCTGCAATGAGGATTGAAAAGTTCAGGGACAAGCCGCAAACTTGTCGCTGAACTTTTTTTCATATCACGAGATAATTTTTTATGGGACGCCAATGGTTGCATGCCAAACGTCTGGTCGCCGGCCTTAAAAAAGGACGGACGACCGGTAAACTTGTGCGCGAAATTTCGGTCGCCGCCAAAATGGGCGGCGCGGATATTTCCGCGAATGCACGGCTTTTCACTGCCGTGGAAAAAGCGAAAAAAGAGAGCGTCACAAAGGACGCCATCCAGCGCGCGATCAACAAGGGCGCGGGTGTCGGCGACGAGAAGCTCATCATGGAGCACGTCGTGTTTGAAGGTTACGCGCCGCACAAAGTGCCGCTCATCGTGGAAGTTTATACCGACAACGTGAACCGCACCGCGCCGGAAATCCGCGTGCTGTTCAAGAAGGGCCAGCTGGGCACCGCCGGCAGCAACAAGTTTTTGTTCGACCATGTCGGCCTCGTCGAGGCGCATCATCCCGACGCGGCCATTGACCGCGAAGCGGCCGCGATCGAGGCGGGCGCGAATGATTTTGAAACGCTCGCGCACGAACAAAATGATGATATTCCCGCGGAAGCGACCGGGGCGAAATTTATCTGCGAGCGCACGGCCGTCGCCGCCGTTGCCAAATGGCTTTCCGCCAACGGCTGGACGGTGGTGACCAGCGAAATCGGCTATGTGCCGAAGCAATTTCCCGATCTTAGCGAAGCGCAGCAAGCCGAGGTCGGCGAATTTCTGCACGCGTTGGACGAGCACGATGATGTCCACCGCGTCTGGGCCGCCGTGAAATAAAAATTAAATGCGAAAACGCCGGGTTGAAAAAATTCAACGCGGCGTTTTGCTTTTCAAAACTAAATTATTTTGCGCCTTGATCAATCCACGCGCGCACCAAGCCGACTTGCTCAGCGGTCAACGGCTTCGAGGGCGGACCGAAATTGCGCGGCCGGTCACCCGGGGCATTCGTGCCTTGCGGGCCACCCGCTGGCGGTTCGCCCGGCGGCGGACCACCGGGACCACCTTGCGGGCCGCCATCATGCGGCTGCATATCTGCTGGGTTGGCACCGGGTGGTGGGCCACCCGGGCCGCCAGGTCCCCCTGGCCCGCCAGGACCACGCGGACGGCGCTTCGGCGGCATCGCGATTTTCGGATCCAACTGCGAAATGGATCTGACAATCAGGCTGTTCGCGCTGTCGCCCACCGTCAAAACGGGTCCGTTTTTGGTTCCTTTCAAAACGCCTTCCAATGTGTCGAGCCGAAGTTGTGCGCGCGGCCGCACGGCCCCATGGCAGCGCACGCACGAGGCTTTGAACAATGGTTGGATATCGTTGGTAAAAGTGATGCCACTTTGGGTTGAAGCCGGTGGCAGCTGGCTCCAATCCACTTGGGCCATCGCAGAAAGACTTACCGTCACGCAGCCGGTCAGAACCAGAGTTTTAAAATATTTCATGGGGTGGTTGAGTTGGTTAAGTGCATCAAAAAGATGCCCGATTCAGCGGGCGCGTCACGCAAAATAATTTCAAGTGCCGGAACGTTTTAAATTGGGCAGTTCAAACAATCTCGTGTCGGCTAACGCGTGATCGGCGGGCAAGTTTTCACCGGCCCAAATTTTTTGCGCCGTCCAGCGTTCGGCCGGCGCGCGCCAAAAAACGTCTTCCGGCGGCAAGCCCAGCGGCAGCAAACCCGCCGCGCACAAATAGAGGCTGCCGGTGGAAATATAGTTTTCCCCGAGCGCCGGCTGGTGCCCGCAAAAACCGATCTGCAACCAGCCGTTCGCGTCAAAGGTGCCGGGCGCTTCCATCGTTTTGCGGATCACTGCCGTCAACGCGCAGCGCACTTGCGCGGGCCGCACATGCCCGGGCAATTGGTGGAGTAAACTGATTTGTGCCAGCGCCTGAAACGCGCCAAAACGATACGTCGCCGAGCGTCCGAGCGAAGGAAACGTCCCATCAGGCGCGATCAGCCGTTCTTGGATTTCCGCAAATCTTTTGGCCCGTTGCAAAATCAACGCGTGCGCCGGAACAAACGCGGCATCAGATTTCGCCAGTCTTTGCAATATATCCACGAGCATCGGCTGGATGACAAAACTGTTGTAGTAATCGAAATGGAAAAACACACCGTCGCCGTAAGCCCCGTCGCCCGCATACCAGCCGAGCATTTTGCGGAGGCAATCTTCGAGCCGCGCTTCCTCGGTCGGCTCGCCGAATTTCCACAGCGCCGCCTCGATCATCGCGGCGAACATCACCCAGTTGTTGTGGTCCGGCGCGGGGATTTTGCGGGACGATTTCAGCGCGGCGATGATCTGCTTTTTCACGCGGAGATCGAGCGGTTCCCATAAAACTTTTGGCGCGCGCAAAATTCCTTGCGCGAGAAAGGCCGCGTCCACAAGCGGCTGGCCGCCGGCGGAAAAATTCATGAAGTCCGGCGACCGCGGATCAGTCGCTGCATCGAGCGCCGTTTGCGTCAGTCGCAAAAACTCCGTCTGCAATGTCAATTCGTCGCCCGCGAGGTTTTCCGCCGTGAGCCACGGCGCGATGCCGCCCAGCAAACGGCCAAACGCTTCGAGATGCGTGACGCTTTCGCGCTTGGCGTTTGGCTGCTGCTCCACCGGCATGTTTTTCTTCAATTCGCGCCGGGCCAAATTTTCCAGCACCGGCCGCGCAATTTTTCCCAGCACCGAAACCCAATAAGCACGGTCGTTTTCGCCGGTGGCGACTTCAATTTTATTTTCCGCCGCGCGCACCAGCGGCAAACCAGCCGCCCCTAGCAAGCCAAGCGTTGCCGCCGATTTGAAAAAATCGCGCCGCGTGTTCATAAATTTATTCGCCGCCGCCGCCGCCGTTTTTCTTTTCCCAACTCCGCCGCGCTTTTTCCGGCAGGCTCATGTCCACCTTCGCGTAATAAGTGTCTTCGCCGAGCAACTCGTTCACGGCCTTTTCCAAAGCCAGCGACGGCGTGACAAAATATTTTTCGTGCGTGGAAACAAAAACGAGTTCGCCCGCCGGCTGGCGGAAACTCAAAAACAAAGGGCATTTTCCGGTGTGCGCCGAAACCAGCCCGAGAATTTTTTCCAGCAACGCATCGGTCAAATGCGCGGTGTTCAGGCGGAAATGCACCTGCTTGGTGTATTTCTTCGGCGCGTCTTCGAGCGGAAAAATTTCCTGCGGAAAAATTTTCGGGCGGTCTTCGCCGGTGTTGACTTCGCCGATGACCAGCAGCGCCTTGTTCATTTCCAGCAGCGGCCGAAATTTGTCGTAATCATTCATCACCAGGATTTGCACCGAGCCATCCAAATCTTCCAACGTCACCATCGCGTATGGCTTGCCGGATTTTTTTGAAACTCCGTGTTGCACCGCCGCGATCATGCCGCCGATGCGCGTCATACTGCGGTTCGGCATTTCTGCCAATTTGGCCGTGTTCGCGAGCGTGTATTTTTCCAGCAACGGCACGAGCGGCGTCAACGGATGGCCGGTGACATAAAAGCCGAGCAGCTCTTTTTCGTGCGCGAGCAGTTCATGTTGCGGCCATTCGGGCAGGTTGGAAATTGCTTCCGGCATCGGCGGCGCTTTTTCTTCGAGCGCGCCGAAGAGCGAACTCTGCCCTTTTTGCTTGTCGGAAAGAATGCTCGCCGCGCGCGACAAGGTTCGTTCAATCTGCACAAACAACGTCGCGCGGGTCTGGCCAAACACATCGCACGCACCGGTTTTGATCAATGCTTCCAAGGGTTTCCGCGTCAAAGTGCGACCGTCCACGCGCTCGCACAATTCGGCCAGCGATTTGAATTTTCCGCTTTCGTCGCGTGCTTTTAAAATGGTTTCGACCGCCCCTTCGCCGACGCCTTTGATCGCCGCGAGGCCGAAGCGGATCGCTTTGCCTTCCTTCGCCGGCGCAAAATATACGCCGCTTTCATTCACGTCCGGCCCGAGCACTTCGATGCCGAACGCGCGCGCCTCGGCGATGTATTCGCTCAATTTTTCCGTGTCCGCGACGTCGTTAGTCATCATCGCGCAGAAAAATTCCACCGGATGATTCGCCTTCAGATACGCGGTTTGATACGCGACGATGGCATACGCGGCCGCGTGCGATTTGTTGAAACCGTAGCCGGCAAATTTTTCGAGCAAATCGAAAATCTGGTTTGCCTTCGTCGCCGGAATATTATTTTTTTCCTTGCAGCCTTTGACGAACGTCTCGCGCTGCTTGACCATTTCCTCCAGCTTTTTTTTGCCCATCGCGCGCCGCAACAGATCCGCGCCGCCGAGCGAATACCCGGCGAGCAACTGCGTCGCCTGCATCACCTGCTCCTGATAAATCAGGATGCCATAAGTCTCCTTGGAAATTTGTTCAAGCAGCGGGTGCTCGTATTTGATTTCAATTTCGCCGTGTCGCCGCTTGATGAAATCCGGGATCAAATCCATCGGGCCGGGCCGATACAACGCCACGAGCGCGGTGATGTGCTCGACGGAACTGATCTGAAATTTTTTGCACAAGTCGCGCATCCCGCCGGATTCCAACTGAAAAACCCCCAATGTTTCCGCGCGATTCAGCAGGTCGTATGTTTTTTTATCGTCGAGCGGCAGGTTGTCGATCGGCACGTCAATGCCCTGCGTGCGCTTGACCATTTCGCAGGTGTTGCGGATGACGGTCAGCGTTTTCAATCCGAGAAAATCCATCTTCAGCAGACCGAGTTCGCCGACCGGATTCATCGCGTATTGCGTGACGAGCGTGCCGCTTTCGTCGAGTTTGAGCGGCAATAAATTCACGAGCGGCTCCGGCCCGATCACGACGCCGGCCGCATGAACACTGGCATTGCGCGTGAGGTCTTCGAGGATGAACGCCGTGTCAATCAGCTCGCGCGTCACGTCTTCGTTCTCGTAAGCTTCCTTGAGTTCCGGCACTTGCTTGAGCGCCTTTTCAAGCGTCATTTTCAATTCCGCCGGAATCAATTTCGCCAGCCGATCGCCATCGCCATACGGCAAACCCATCACGCGGCCGACGTCGCGCACGACGGATTTTGCGCCCATCGTGCCAAACGTGATGATTTGCGCGACGGCATCGCGGCCATATTTTTCGCGGACATATTCGATCACGTCCGCTCGACGATCGTCCGCAAAATCAATGTCGATATCCGGCGGATTCACGCGCTCGGGATTGAGAAAACGCTCGAACAGCAAGCCGTAGCGGATCGGATCCACGTTCGCGATGTCGAGCAGGTAAGTCACGAGCGAACCGGCGGCGCTGCCGCGCGCCACGCAGGAAATTCCCTTTTCGCGACCGTGCCGAATGAAATCAGCGCAGATGAGAAAGTAAGAAATGAAACCGGTTTTTTCGATGACCCCAAGTTCTAGTTGCAAACGGTCAATGACCGTTTTGATGGCACTCGCGACGGCGGAATTTTCCAGCGAATTTTCTTCTGACTTCTGGCTTCCGGCTTCTGGCTTCTGATACGTTGGCAGCCGCACCGGCTCGTCAATTTTTGTGATGACAAATTCCTGGCCGACCGCCTTTGCGTGAATCGTGTAGCGGCGGAACAAACCTTCCGCGAGCAGCATCCGCAAATAACCTTCGCGCGTGAAATGTTCCGGCGGATGAAACACCGGATATTTATTGCCGCCGAACTTGATTTCCAGATTGCACTTCTCGGCGACCTCCATCGTGTTCAACACCGCTTCGGGCACTTCAGCAAAACGCGCTTTCATTTCGTCCGCGCTGCGCAGGAAAAATTGCTCCGGCACGTAGCCCGCGCTCATGCGCTTCGGATCGCTCAACAGCGATTGCGTGCCGATGCAGACGAGACAATCGTGCGCGTGCGAATCGCTTTTATTGATGTAGTGAACGTCATTCGTCGCGACGAGTTTCAGGCCAAATTCCTTCGCCCACTGGATCAAATGCTGGTTGACCTTGGCCTGTTCGGGAATGCCGTGGTTTTGCAGTTCGAGGAAAAAATTTTCCGCGCCGAGCGTCTGCTTGAAAAAATCCACCGCGTCGCGCGCCTTGGCCAACTGGTCTTTCATGATCCAGTCGGGAATCTCGCTCGCGAGGCAGCCGGACATGGCGATCAAGCCGCTGCTGTATTTCGCCAAAATTTCCTTGTCAATGCGCGGCTTGTAATAATAGCCATCGAGATGCGCCTCGGTCGTGAGCTTGATCAGATTTTTGTAGCCGGCCTCGTCTTTCGCGAGCAAACCGAGATGATGATATTTTTCGCCGTCGGATTTCTTTTTTTCCAAGCGCGAGCCAGGCGCGACATAAACTTCGCAGCCAATGATGGGTTTGATGCCTTTGGCGCGCGCGGCCTGATAAAATTCAATCGCCCCGTGCATCGCGCCGTGGTCGGTGATGGCGAGCGAGGAAAATTTCAGTTCGTGCGCCTTGTCCATCAGCCGGTCCAGACGGCAGGCGCCATCGAGCAACGAATACTCGGTGTGCAAATGGAGATGGACAAAATCGGCGTGCGACATGAAATAATTTTACTGCGTTGCGAAGGACGCGCAAGGAAGCGTTGTTCACTGCGCGGTCAAAATTTTCTTCATCGCGGTGAAAACTTCTGCGGGTGCAATGGCCCCCATGCACGGCCGCGCAGCGGCGCAGTTTGGCGAATGCAGTCCGTTCGCGTCACAAACACACTCACTGCCTCGAATAATTTGCTCAGGGCGATAAACCGGCGCGGAACGCAGCAACGAATCGGCGGTGCCGAACAAGCCGATGACCGGCACGCCGAGGCCGGCGGCGAAATGCAGCGGTCCGGTGTCGCCCGCGATCACGAGCCGCGCGCGCTGCAGCACGGCGAGAAATAATTTCAGATCGGCGACGGGCGGCAGTGCGTAAATTTCCGGCTCCATTTTTTGGAAATCCGCGAGCAAGCTTCGCTCGCGTTCGTTGTTTCCTGAAGAAAACGCGGTTGAGAAACCGGCGGCTTTGGCGAGATGGAAAAATTTCTGCCAATCCGCCAGCGGCCATTCCTTGCGCGGCTGCGAGGTGCCGAGATGACAGAGAATCATTCCCGCCGGTAAAATTTTCGCCGCTGCCGCGGCGAGTGCGGAATCGGCGGCGATGTCGAGCCGCGTGGACTTGGGCGGCGGAACCTGCCACGCGGACAATAATTGCAGATGCCGCTGCACCCAAACTGGCGAGAGCGTGTTGGCTGAAATAATTTGCGTGTAGCAGATTGTTTGCAAAATTTTTTTTTGGTCCACCGCTGCCAGTCGAATTTTTGCGCCGATTAAAAAACTTAAAATTGCCCCGCGGTCGTTGCCGCCGAAATCCACCGCGCGGGGAAATTTTTCCTTTCGTAATGCGCGGATCAGCGGCCACGACTCCCGCAATCGCGCCCGTCCGCGCGTGCGCGGCAACGCCCAGATTTTTTTCACCCACGGAATATTTTCCAGCAGCGGCGCGACTTCCGCCGCGACGAGCACGTGCAATTCGGCTTCCGGCCAACGTTCTTTGAGTGCCCGCAGCGCCGGCGTGATGAAGACGGCGTCGCCGAGATATTTGAACTGGACCGCGAGAATTTTTTCCGGCCGGCTCACGACGAAAATTGCAGTTGGTAAAGTTTGTGATAGACGCCGCTCAATTGGATGAGTTGTTCGTGGCTGCCTTGCTCGACGATGCGGCCTTGATCCAGCACGACGATCAAGTCGGCGTGCAAAATGGTCGAGAGCCGGTGGGCGATGCAAAACGTCGTGCGATCCTTCATCAATGCATCGAGCGCGCTTTGCACGGCGCGCTCGGATTCGGTGTCAAGCGCGCTGGTCGCCTCGTCCAAAACCAGAATCGGCGCATTTTTCAAGACCGCGCGCGCGATCGCCAGGCGTTGGCGCTGGCCACCGGAAAGCGTGACGCCTTTTTCGCCGATGATCGTGTCCAAGCCTTCTTTTTTTTGCGCGATGAATTCGTAGGCGTGCGCGTGTTTGGCGGCGGCGATGATTTCGTCATTCGTCGCGCCGGGCCGGCCGAGCTCGATGTTCCGGCGGATGGTGTCGTTGAACAAAATATTTTCCTGCGCGACGACGGCCATCTGGTTGCGCAGATCGCGCGTGGAAAATTCCCGGATGTCCACCCCGCCGATCTTGATCGCACCGCTGGCGGGATCGTAAAAACGCAAAAGCAAGTTCGCGAGCGTGGTTTTGCCGGAACCGGTTTTGCCGACGAAGGCGACCAACTGGCCAGCTTTCACGTCGAGGTTGATGTTTTGCAGGATGAGTTTTTCGCCGTAATTGAAACTGACATTTTCAAATTGGATGGCGGCATTGGCGGCCTGCAGCATTTTTGGCCGGGCCGGTTCGGGCACGGAATTTTTCGTGGCCAGCATTTCAAACACGCGTTCGGTGGCGGCGCGCGCCTGGACGATTTGGTTTTGCAGTTTCGTCAAATTTTTCAGCGGCCCGTAAAGATAAACCAGCGAGCCGATGAGCTGCAGAAAATCCGTGGGCTGCGCCTGGCCGTTGCCGGGGCGGACAAGATAAGCGATCATCAATGCCAGGCCGCACGCGCCTAAAAATTCAATGACGATGCTGGGGATTTCGGACGCGCGGGTCATGCGCATGAGCAGGCTGATGGAACGGCGCGTGGTCTCGCGAAATTTTTCCGCCATCATTTTTTCCAAGTTATAAGCCTTGATGACGCGGTGGCCGGTGAAGCCTTCGGTCATGGTCTGCATGAGTTCGGCGGATTGTGTCTGGGCTTCGCGGCTGGACCGGCGAATTTTCCGGCTGTAAATCGCGATGGGAATAACGCACACCGGCAGCACGATCAGCGCGATGAGGGTGAGCTTGGGCTGCTGCGAAAACAGAAAGATCAGGGTGCCAATGACCGCGATGGGGTCGCGCACAATGACGGACGTGACATTGGTTAAAATCGTCTGCAACGCGGCAGTGTCGTTCATCACGCGCGAGACAAGTTTCCCGGTGGCATTTTCGGTGTAAAAACCGGCCGACATCCCCAGCAGATGGCCGAATAATTTCGTTCGCAAATCGGCGACGGCACGGGTGCCAACCCACTGCAGAAAATAGACGTTCAAGTAACCGGTAACGCCGCGGAACAATGAAATGAATGGAATCAACGCGATCAAGGCATAAACCGCGCCGGGGTGCGTGTGCAAATCATCCGCCAGACCGTCGCGCACATTGGCAAACCAGTTTTGCAAAAACTGCGGCAGATGTTTCAGCGGCAGACTGGCCGTGGTGTTAGCGGAGGGGAAAACGGCGGCATAAACAAACATGGCCGTGGCAATCATCAACGGGCCGACGAGGCCGCTGATGATGCCGGTGAGCACGCCAAGGAAAAGCCGCACCTTGTAGGGCCGCGCGAGTTCCCAGATTTTGCGGAGAAAGTCGGTCATCGCGGATATTTTTCTGGCAAGGCAGGCTGAAAGCGAGCGTTAATTTTGGCCGCCGGCAAAAAAGGTTGCCGCAAAAAATACGGGCGCCTATTCTTTTTCATGCGGCAATTTGGTGTGGTCATTCCAACTAAAAATTCCATGGGGTATCTGCCGGGACATTTGGAAAACTTGGCAAGCTGGATCGATTTGGCGGAACACGTCGTGGTGGTGGACAGTTTTTCGACCGATGGCACGCCGGCTTACCTGAAAAAAAATCTGCGCCATCCGAATCTAAAATTTTCAGAACATCCGCCGGGCTTGTATGCGTCGTGGAATTTTGGGATTCGCCAGATCCCGAGCGAATTTTGCTACCTCGCCACCGTGGGTGATTCCGTGACGCGGGCCGGCATCGCGCATTTGGTGGCCACCGCCTCCCGCTTGAATTGCGATGTGCTCGTGAGCCGGCCGAATTTTGTCGATGAAACCGGCCAGCCGTGTGCCGGTCCGGTGTGGCCGATGGATGAAGTCATCGCGCGTTTAAAATTAAGCGCGCCGGTTCGGCTGCCGTCCGCCATCGTGGTCGCGACGGCGTTGACGCATCGCGGTGGTGCGATCACGGGGAGTTGCGCCAGCGACTTGTTCCGCACCGCGGTGGTGCAGAAAAATCCTTTTCCCTTGGAATTCGGCGCCTCGGGCGATGGCGCCTGGAGTTTGCAGAATGCTGGCCGGCTGAAGTGGGCGGTCACGACGGAAAAAATCACCACGTTTCGCATCCATCCGCCGACCGCTTCGGCCAGCGAAATTTCCGCCGGCAAAACGGTGGATGAATTTGCGCCGATGATCCGGGAAATTATTTCAGACTGGTTGAAATCAAACACGCACGACACGTCGGTGGAGACGCGTGATGACCTCCAACGGCTGTTGGCAATGTCGGTTGAATACGCCGGTCTACGCCGCCGTTGCCATGGTCTGCGCAAGGGAAAATGGCCCTGGATTCTCAACCCAAACGCCTGGATTGCCCGCACCAAACGCAACCAATTAAAATCTCAGTTTGATAGCCTGATGGAAAAAATTTATGCTTTAAAATAAATGAACGTTTCCCTTGCCCAACTTCGCCCCGGTCGGCTGGCCAATTTTCTCGCGGCGTTTTGGATCCGCCTGGGCCAGGTGGACGAGCAAAAATACCGGGATAAAGGCTGGGATTCTTACGCGGAAAGAATGCAGTTCAAACTGCTGAAGGTCCGGCTCGCTTTTGCTTCCCGCAAATACACCGCGCAGTTGCAGCGACTGGCCGATGATTTGCGCACTTCCCGAACGTTCAACGAATACTGCCGAAAACTTGCGGCCGAGCAAACACTCTCGGCCAGCGGTGAAGTCACTTTCAAACATTCGGGCAACGCGGGCGACGTCATTTATGCTTTGCCCGCCATGCGCGCGTTGAGCCGTGGCCGCCCGGCAAAACTTTTTTTACGGCTGGACATGCCGATCAATGGCTGGTCGGAAAAGGAACATCCGCTCGGCAAAGCCGGTTTGACCGCCGACATGGTGCGGATGTTGAAACCACTGTTGGAACAGCAACCGTGGCTGACGACCGTTCAAATTCATCAGGACGAGCCGGTGAATTATGACCTGGATGTTTTTCGCCAGGTGCCCAACATCGCCGGTGGACTCGGCAACATCGCGCATTGGTATTTTTGGTTGTTTGGCGTGAGCGCCGACCTGTCCCAGCCATGGCTGGCCGTGCGCCCGGCACCGGCGGCCGGCAAAAAAATCGTGCTCGCCCGCAGCGCGCGTTATCGCAATCCCGGCATCCATTACGAATTCCTCCGCGCGCGCGGCGAAATTGATTTTGTCGGCACGCGGTCGGAATTTGCCGAAATGCAACAAGTGCTGCCGCAGCTCCGGCACGCGGAATGTTCCGACTTTTTGGAACTGGCGCGCATCATCAAGTCGGCCCGTTTTTTTATCGGCAACCAGTCTTTCCCTTACGCCGTCGCCGAAGCCCTGAAAGTGCCGCGTCTGCTCGAAGTGTGTCCGCAAATCCCCGATGTCATTCCCACGGGGCCCGGCACGGGCGAGGCCTTTTTCCAGCCCAATTTTGAAAGACTGGTCGCCCAATTTTGGGAGCAAACCGTCGGGACCACTTCGTCCGGCGAATTTATTTCCAAATGAAATTAGGACTCCTCACCACCACCAACACGAACATCGGCGATGATTTTATTCGCGAAGGCTTGGTGCATTGCGTCCACAATATTTTGCCGGAAACCAAATTGGAAGTCGTCCTGCTCAACAAGCATGAGCCGGAAACGATTTATCCGCGCTGGCACCCGATCCGTTTGTTCGACAAGGAAAAAATCAAGCCGCGCTTCCTGACGAAACCGATCCGCGTTTTAACGGAACGGTTTTTGCCGCCGCTGGGTGGCACGCGCTTTGACGATTGTGATGTTTTGATCCAATGCGGCACGCCCATCCTCTGGCAAGGCTGCCGCGACAGCGAGTGGGCGCGGATGATCTGGCAGGAGGTGCTGGCGCGGCTGGCACGCACCGGCACGCCGCTGTTGAATCTGGGCGGCGGCTCGTGCTATCCGTGGGAGCAAATGCCGGAAACGCTGGCGGGCAATCCTGATGAAACGTTTGTTCGCTTGATGCTCGATGCGGCGCACTTAACCACGGTCCGCGACCGCTTGGCGCGCAAGCTATTTGCCTCGCTGGGTTACGACGCGCGCGCGCTTTGCTGTCCGGCGCTGCTCGCGGCGCAGGCGCACGTCAGGCCGGCCGAACCGACGCGAAAAGTTTTGATAAATTACATGGCGGGGGGCGGCCATTACGCTTGGAACCAGGCGATCGATGCGAAACTTTGGGAACAAACCATGCGGACGATTGTGGCGCAGCTCGCGCAATCCGGTTGGCAACCGGTTTTGCTGGCGCACAACGCGAAGGAATTAACTCTGGCGGCGGAACTCTGGCCGGACTTGCCACGCGTTTGTCCCGCCGACACGCGGGAATATTTTGAATGCGTGCGCGACGCGGCGTTTGGCGTGGTCAACCGCATGCACGCCAGCGTCGCGCTCGCCGGATTAGGCATTCCGTCCGTGGCGGTGGGCACCGACTCGCGCAACCTCATGGTCGAGCAACTCGGTCTGCCGGTGTTTTACGTCAAGGACGCGACGCCGGAGCGGCTGTTGGCGACGATTGATGAAATGCAACACGAGCGGGAAAAGGAATCGCAGCGCCTGCTGGCCTTGCGAGAAACCACGCTCGAAGAATATGTTGATTGCCTGAGCGTTTTTTTCCGCGGCGATCAATCTTGACGCGGGCCAAGAGGCAATTCAACTCACGTTCGCAATTTTTGGGAAAGTTTTTGCAGCGGGCGCGCCGTTTTATGCTTCAACCATTGCCAGGCAAAATGACGGGGCAATAGTTGCGCCATCATGGCGGAAGTCAGCGCAGAAGTTCGCGGGCCGTATTTTTTTTTCAGATAATAAATCTGCGCGAACAGCATCCGCCGCGTCGCCAGTTTTTTCAGCCACGGCTTGGCATAATAATTTTCCATGAACAACTGCTGCTCGTGGTGGGACGAACCCGTTTGCCTGTGCTGGGCCGTTAGCTGGGCCGCGTGAATGCGCCAAGTGGCCAATTCTTCCGCCAGATAAAAAAAATCCCCCTTCTCCAGCAGATGGCACCACATCTCAAAATCCAAGTGGCCGATGAACTGCGGGTCAAATCCGCGCTGCGCCGCGCTGCGGCGGAACATCGTCAGCGTCGGCTGGCCAATGAGATTCGTGTTCGACTCC
>Ga0302277_1001175_pt1 | contig 19684 bp, 21 predicted proteins | sample III_Bog_N3_1_FD_198759 | JGI IMG/M metagenome (GOLD analysis project Ga0302277, IMG submission 198759) | Peat permafrost microbial communities from Stordalen Mire near Abisko, Sweden - III_Bog_N3_1 | ecosystem: Environmental > Terrestrial > Soil > Wetlands > Peat | place: Sweden: Abisko... | reverse complement strand
GCCATTGAACTCGTCCTCGATTGCTTTCAGTTTAGCTTCTAATTGGTCAGTGATAATTTTTGTGTCAATATCCAGTACCTCAGTTTTTATCTTAAAAGCTGGCTGCTCACCCTTTGGAATTGTTGCTAATTTATTTGCTATCCATTTTAGTTTTGTAGATAACTCTGCATCGGTAAAAGGAATCGCTTTCGGGTTAAGTATGCCTTTAAATAAATCTTCGGTAGTTGATTTAGCTTGGTCAGGAGATTGTCCGGCTTTTAATAATTTTTCGTACTCTGCATTGGCTTGCTTCAATAAGGAAGCTCTGTCCTCTAAGGATTTTATGGCTTCCGCATTTCTGTCCTTTCCGTTCTTGGTAATCGTCTTATCGGCAACCCCGTTAGCATTTAATAAATCCCCTTCGAGTTTATTTCTATATTTTAATCCAGTATTATAAACCGATTGACCATCAATTAATTGATGGTATCCATCTAATTGTTGTTTCCATGTGACCCCAACCTGTTTTCCGCTTAAATCAGTGATGTTTCCTAATTGGGTATTATATTTACTGGTTGCTGCTTTAGCACTTTCAATTGATTTTGTCGATTCGTCAAAATCGGATTTCACCTGTTTGAGATAATCTTCGGGGTCACGACCACTGACAAATAGATCATCAAATTGAGTCCCTGCATTTTTTAGATTGACAGCTTTCTGAACCATTTTATCCTGTGCCTTATCAAACGGGGATAAGTCCAATCTTTTTATTCTGCTTTGCGTATCTTCGATTGCCTTGTTGAATCCAACAGCTCCTTTATTGTTTCCTGATATATCCCATTGCCAAACGGCTTTAGGTTGATTAGAAACTGCCTTCGTTCCCTCAGATGTAAGACCATTCAGATAGGTCATAAGTTTCTGCCTTTCAATCTCAGCTTTTCTCGCATCAAATTCAAAAAGACTTTCTTTAAAGTGCATTCCAGTCATAGAGTTAACACCCTGAATCATTGTACCAGTAGTCTTTTTAACATCTGCATCAAGTGTTTTCATACTATCCGAAAACCTACCGTAGAATGTAGCCGGACTCGTGCTAGTCAAATTATCAACAGCCTTTTTCTGATTTCCAAGTTCGAACGCCAACTTCATCACTGATATTTGAGCATCGTCAGCATAGCCCCTCAAAGTTCCCCACCAGCCCGCTTTCATTTCACTGCCGTTTATCTTTTCTAATATCTTTGGTAACTCAGTCCATGCGTCATTTGCCGACAGAGACTTATCTGAAATCTCTTTATTTAACTCTATTACAGCCTGTTTAGCAGTTTTGGCATCAATTCCTAAGCCCTGTAACTGGTCTGTAATTTTGTCATTCGTAGGTTCGATTTGAGCAGAATAACTCTTACTAATTGCGTCTAATTGTTTCTCTTTGGTTTTAGCGGCAATATATTCATAAATAGCCTGAGTAGCAGATTCGTAATTACCTTTCAGAGCCTTAATTCCTTCAACCGTAAGCATTTGTAATGGAAGAATATCCTTATACACCTGTTTAAGAGTATTCATTGCGTCATCATGCTGCTTTATACTCTTGGAATTATCCATGACAGTATTTGACAACTCGGCAAATCTAGCAGTAAGTTTTGCAGATTCCGTTGCGCCTGAACCTCCCAATGTAGATAATTCGTTATCTAAAGCATGTGCTCCTGAAACAACAGCCCAAATACCTACCGCTAAGGTCGCCAATACAGCTATTATTCCCATAATCCAACCAATAGGATTTGTCGCCATAGATGCCATCATTGCGTCACCAAACGTAACAGTTTCATCCGTAGCTTCTGCTGTAGCATTGGCTAAAATGACCTTTGCAGCAGCACTAGCTTCGTCCGTAGTCATCCCCTTAGCTACCAATACATTACTGATTGCAGACTCTAGGTTCGCTAATTTCTGAGTGTCTGTTCCGGCTTTAATTACGAGCGTTCTAACTGCCTGTGCGGTAGTTTCCTTAGTGTAAAGATTTGTACTAACTTCGCTTATGGCTGCCCTAGCTCCATCTGCTGCAATTCCCGCCTTATTAACGAGTGTATTCGCTTCCAAAGAGACAGTTTTAAGAGCGATAGCAGCAGCCTCCTTTTCGCTTGCCATTGCAGATGCCTGAGCCACCATTGCAGAAGCTCCTGTAATTGCTGCGTATGCCTTTTGAGCAATCCCAACAGCGATCATTCCACCTTTATATAAACCTAGAGTACCTATGATTGGAAGTATTATAGCTCCTATAGTTTCCCAATTCTTAGCCATGTTCATTAGCAAATCAACGCTTCCTTTTAATCCATCGTTAACAGCTCCTGTACTACCCATTGAGTTAAACATAATGGTATAGGCATCGACCAAGTTGGAAATCTTACCTTTCAATGTCTCGGCTTGTATCTCCTGCATATTGAAGAACATGCCGCCCTCAGTTGTCAATCCGGTAAATATGTCTTTGACCATTTTGAATGGTACAAGTCGTTGAGATATTTTTCCGAAAACATCTCCGGTGGTTACGACCTTGCCTTCGAGCTTTGTAAACTGATCGGCAAGAAGCGAAACCATTGGAATACCTGCCTGAGAAAATTGTCTCAGCGTTTTTCCATTTAATACGGAAGCTGCTGAAACCTGACCATAGGCAAGTATAATCCTATCCATATCGACACCCAGTCCGGCAGATACGTCCGCAAGACTTTTCATTGTATCGAAAAGTTCATCAGCCGGAATACGGAACGCTGCTAATTGCTTCGTGTAGGTAATCAAATCCTTAAATTGGAAAGGCGATACGATAGCCAACGTTTTTACCTGTTCAAATATCTCTCCGGCTTTTTCTGTGTCCTGAATTATGGCATTTAATGAAACCCGTTGCAGTTCGAACATTCCGGTTGTCTCTGCAATACTTTTGACCAAGTTTATCGCACCGTAAATGGATATGTATTGTAAGGCAATACTTTTAAGGTTATTCACAAGTCGCCCCTGATCTTCATAGGCACTATTCTGAGCATGAAGCTGTTTGGTCTTTTCAGCTCCCATTTGTGCCTCTTTTGCATTCTGAGACGACAGTTCGCCTTGCTTTTTATTGATAGAGGTCATGTTTGAAATATAGCCTGAGTCACTCCGATTAAGGTCTTTCTTCCGATTAGACAGCTCTGACATTAAAGCGTTTGCTTCTCGAATTGAGGTAGGATTTACTTCGAGTAAATTACCAAGAGATTGGTTTCCAAAAGACGATTTTAGTACCTGCAACTTTTGAGTAAGCCTACCAACTTCGTCACTGGCTTTATGGAAAGCTCCATTAAGTTTATCATCATTCATTCCCACCCTGCCCGCTGTCTCACTAAACAGGCGCATAGACTGATCTAGCCGTTGTATTTTAGCTTCAATTTCATCAATTGAACTCTCCTTCATTCCGAGGACATCCTTCGTATTAGCTTTCGATGTAGCGTCCTTAACGAGTTTGGATGCTTCTGCCCCAACTTGAATATAATGCTCCTTCATTTGAAGCAGCTCAAAATTGGTTTGTCCTAGTTCTGAATTTATTGCAGTAATATCGGCAGTTTCACCACCCATCTTTAGGTTATTTAGAGATTCCATAGCTGCATTGATCTCTGCTGCCTCTTTCTTTAAATCAGCAATCCATCCGGCTTTTGCATCTAGGTCACTTCCTTGTTCAAACATTAACGGGTTACTCTTTTGAGCCTGTGACGATTCCAAGTTTAGAATATCCAAAATTTCCTGTTTAATTTGCACGAGCCTTTCCTTCATTCCATCCAAGGCGGCACTTTTGTCCGACTGGTTAGCATCGTAAAAGTCCTTAGCCCTGTCAGACAGCTCCTGATAATACTGAGACATTTCTTTCAAGGTGTTCTCAGTCTTTTCAAGCGCAGGAGCGTTTGAATTTGCAGTAGAACCCTGTTCGGCTTTTGCGCCCATTTTAATTGACAATTCTTGTTTGTCTAATATGGATTGCCAACCCTTAGATAATGCCTCTATTTCAGCAGTAGCCTTATCCCCGCCTGTCTTTACGTCAAACCCGACACTGTATTGTAATCCTAAATCGCTATCTTCATTCTCCATGATTTTATTCTTCTAAGTTTTTTAAAATTTCATCTGCTCGTTCGTCATTAGTTTTCTTTTTCCCAATGCCAAATCCCATCAACACATTATCTAATTCCTTTTTGCTTTTCGAATTACTTTTAAATGCGTTCTTATCCTTCTTCTTATCAGCGTCATAATCAACTCTCGTTTTGTCTAAGAGCATGACAGACTGCTTTGTGATGCCATCTATGAAATGAAACTTTAAGTAGCCCCACAGCCCTCCGTATGGGTAGATTTCCATCATTAAAGAATTATCTAAAGACATTTGAAACTGAGAGGGAATTACTTTTGAACCCTTATCATCTGAATCCGGCTCACCATCAGATTTCTTATCGCTAGCGAGCCTTTCAAAAAAAAAGCCTGTTCGGGATTGTTGAGTCCAGCTTCGATAATTCCTGAAAATACCTCCGAGGTTTTAAATGCCCGCAAGTACCGCCAGTGAATTGCATGTACAAATGGTATGTAAGAAAGTGCATTTAGCATTAAGTAACTAGCTATTCTTACGTCACTTGTCTGTACGTTTCTTAACTGTTTCTTTAAGTCTTTTTCATCGCTGTAATCGACGCTGTAGATAATGGCAATTATGTCATCCAGTACCCACCTTTTAGTGTCTGAAAGCCTATATTTCTTACCGAGTATCATAGCATCGGTTTTCATTCCCTTGTCAATCCGGCTCGATATTGAGGCTATTTTCTTGATTAAATCTTCTTGTTCTGACATATTGGTTTTAAATTGAAAAAGGGCGAGCCGAAAGACCCGCCCTTTTTAGGTTAGAGAGAAAATAATGATTAAGCAGGGTCTACCGTGTAGTTTGGCGCACCGTCAATAAACATTACTGTTTTCAAAGTCAAAGTATCAACCTTATTGGCAGTTACGATACATTTGATTGCAGCATTTCCACCATCGTCAACGATCTGAGAGATGATAGTTGCATTTGGAAATAAGAACATTTTGCTCTTGTCCAAATTTATAACCCCGATAGGACATTCAACGGCAGGCAAGACAGTTCCGAAACCTGAAACTTTAGAGCCGACACCAACGACATCGCCAAGAGTAAATGTCGAGGCGTCAGTCAGATCGACTCCACCCAGCAATGCTGCCTGCATGATAGCTGAGGTTGACATAACCTGAAATTCAAATCCATAATCACCATTCACAGGTAGGTTATAGACTGTCTCACCTTGCTCATTTTTAAATGCGGTCAGGGCGGGTGCAGTTCCACTCCATTTAGATGTTCCGGTTTTGATGTCGCCTAACGACATTGCGCCTGTTAGATCGGGCACTTTTCCGAGCAGCAAGTCCAGTGCATCGAACATTACGATGTCTCCATTTCCAACGAAGTAGTCTCCAATGGATTCTATTTTTGTTATTTTACCTTTTACAGTTCCAGCCATGATATTATTTTTAATAAATTGTTACTAATACATTAATAATCTTAGTGGAATAACCTGATGTGATTCCACGTCCTGAAAAAACCAAGTTCGTAGGGTCTAATTTAAAATGATACGACCCACTTACAACAGATTTGTTGTTTTCAAACAGGGAGTCAAATTTTTCCAGTATAAGATTTTCTTCTACTGTGTTAATTTCTCCCGTTCCAAATAATTTTACATTTATCGAGATTAATATGACGCCTCCTGTCACTCCCATTTGGCTTGCAGGGGTCTTATAAGAGCCGTTCTGCATAAGTTGTACGTAAGCATCAGGTATCGCACTCGTAGGAGTACTGCCCTCGTAAATTACGTTGTCTAAACCTGCTTCGATTAGCAAGTCTGAAAGGACAGGAAAAGGTTGTATGTCGGATAGTCTCATTCTGTTTGTTTTATAATACTTACAATCAATGGTTTTAATCCGGCTGTGATCTCGTCGAAATAGTCAGTTCTTATGTTGACTAGGTTAGCATAAGGCATAGCAGAAAAAATTACTAAGTAGTAATCATTGCTAAATCTCATTGCGCCCTTATTGATCGCCTCTTGAAGCTGATTATGACCCCAAATGTTATCTCTAGTAGTTAGTCCGGCAGGATAGATATTCGACCGTGAAACTTCTGCTGATTGATTTGGGACAAACCTTCTCAATACATCTCCGTGATAAATTCCAATTCCTGTAGAATCCTGCAGGTTTCCGGTAACAACCGGAACTGAACACGACTCATAAATTTGCTCAGCCACACGCTCCAAAATTCCGATAATGTCATTTTGCACTTTCTTTGCAAGGAACATTTTCATATTGTATGCTATGACTTCTACGTTAGACATCTACGCCTCCTTTTAGCCAAATCTCAGTATCATTGAAATCCGAGGCACATTCAAACTGGTCAATCGTAAATGCTGATATACGGTTGTTTAAACTTGTAACCACGACTATGTCATTAATCTTAAATTCCACATTACTAACCGGAATGAAAAGACTCGGTTTAGATTGAAAATCGACTACCTGAAAAGTGGTATTTCCGCTTCCTCCGTATTGGATTTCGCATACACCATCGTACAGGGTAGTTGATATTTCTTTACCTTCCACGTCAGCCTTACCCGTTGAGCGAGAAATGATACAGTTGTCAGGATAATTGTAGTCGTTAACTATCATCGTTCGAACATATTAGCAAATCTCACACTTGAAACCGACTCTGTTTGTTCTCCCCACTTGCGCCTTAACAGGGTTGCTCTACCCCTAAAGTACTGCCTATCGGATGGTGCAAACAAATATGATTTATTCGATACAGACCTATTCCCTTTTTGAACTCTTGCGCCTCTACCGTTACCTACACTGGCGAGAATCATATACAGATCAGACTGAGCTAAATCTATATCCTTCTCGTCAATGTCAGTAAAAGGAGTGCCTAATGTCAACCCACGACCCTCTAGCGTACTTTGGATATTCAAAGCCGAAAATCCGTATTCGAATAATCCCTGTAAATAATCTTCGATTGCCATGGTTTAATTTTTAGACTACGTTCAAATAATACATGTATTTCTGTTTGGTAGGAACTACTAAAGCAGTCATTTCAGATTCAAATGATTGAGTTTTCATCCTCAGATCGAAATCAACAGTTAGCAATAAACGTCCACCGTAGAAACTACCATAAGTACCATTATTCAAAGGCAACTGTAAAGGCTCTACAACCTTAACGCTACCGATTTGACCATCAGGAACTAATACCAATACATCAGCACCGAAAGACCGGAGTTGAGGGAATGTAATTGCCTTAGCCAATTTGTCCCATTTTTCAATAGATACAATACTATCGACAACATTAATAGATACGCCTACCAATTGTTCAAGAGCCAATAGCTGACCATCATAACCTAAGTTACGACCAATAGAGATAGCCGAGTTGTCACTCGAAATTGCCGGAGAATAACGATAACCAATTGCTGACAAAACTTTTGAGTGATTACACATGTCCTGAGCAGTCAATAAATCAACTTCAAAGTGACAGGCAGTAACACCGTGCAGTTTTGCGTAGCGAACTTTAGCTATCAAATCCTTAATAGGGTCAGCAGCAGAACCTTCAACGGTATGAGTATAATCAGTCCACCATTTTGAAGTCGTGGTCAACTGGGTTTTATTGATAGCCGGAATGTTGGCTGAGAAAGTCACATTTTTGATACCGTTAGGGTTGTTTGTATCCAACAGGGTTAATGCACCAGTTGAGACCATTTGGTGACGTTGATAAGTCAATGAGTTGGTATGCGAACCAATCATGTTATCAGTCGTTTCAAACAAAGCGTCACGAGCAGCCTGTCCAGCGACATCACTTGCAGCACCAAATCGTTGCTGGATTACCATCTGTTCACGAATAGTATCTTCGTCAATTTCGTGACGAGTTTTCATACGTGGAATTTTACCGGTAGCGATTTCGAAACCACGAGTGGTAGAAGGCATTGCGGGCGAATTATTACTTACGTAAGTAGCCATGACATTCAAGTCAAGCTCTTTCTGTAATTGATGGTAAGTAAAGTCGATTTGCATATTTGGGTCAAAAACAAACCCGTCCATTTGAATGCCGTTATATTTCAACGACATTACATCATCCAAGAAACCTTGGTAGTTGTCGAGCGCACCTAGTCCGTTCGTTACTAAGTCATAAAAATTACCTTGTGGTGTTAGTATAGCCATTATTATTCGTTTTCAAAGTTAATTTCAGGAAGTGAATTGATAACACAGGTAGGAATTGGAGAAGTGCGAGCCATCAGGATAGTACCATCAAATACTACATCAGCAGTAGCGATAGTATCACCGTCTCCAACTACAATGTCGTGCCACAGCAATCCGTTAGGAGTTGTGTTGATTAATGCGGTATTTCCGGTAGCAGCAGCCTCTACGTAAATGTCGCCCGCTTTACCTGTTCCCAAAGAACCTGCGACAATGGTTGCGCTTATGGTGCTGTTACCATTTTCATCCACGTTAGTTGCGACCGATACAATAGCAGCAGCTTTTCCAGTAGATGTATATGTAGCAGGAGCAGCCATAACGACCAATCCGGCAGCAGCCTGTGGACAATCACCGTTTGCAGCAAAGACAGCTACGACATCGCCAGCAGCGAGGTCTTGTGCTAACTGATAAGAGTTAAGTACTACGAAATTTCCACCCATAACAGGCAGATAGATAGGTGTTCCGGCAGGAATTATGTAGTTTAGCGGATAAGCGGATACGTCCAATGTACCACCACTCTGTTTTACGCCATCTACATCGAGCCATACGGGAGTAATACCACCGTATATTTTATTCTGAGAACCAAAAGTGTTAAAACCCATGTTTGTAGAATTTAAGTTGTTTTTATTTTAGGAAGTTTGCCTTCCGATTGTAATCTCTTTATTTCCAAATCGTAGTTTGGCTTCTGTAGATTCCCCGTGCTTGCTACAGGAGGTTTTACTCCAAAATCAGCACCGATTGAATTACAGGTAGCATTGAAATCAGCCTCGGAAGTTTCTTTTGTGAAGTCGAAATTCCTCGAAGCGTTTTTAATGACAACTTCTGTGTATTTGCCTTTAGAACTTGCGAGAATCGCCTCTTTTTGTTGGGCTTGGGTTTTTGCAGTTTCTACTCCGGTAAACTTTGCATCCATTTCGGTAAATTTTGTATTCATGCCATCCATGAATGTTTTCATGTAGGCAGGAATCTTTGCTTCTTCTTTCTCCTTTGCGTCCGTAATCGCTTTCTTTGCAGCAATTTCTTCGTCAGTTGGAGCTTTTGGATTAGCAAGGTTAAAGGCTGCGACTCTTTCTGTAGAATCATTTCTTAGGTTTCCATCCATAGTTGTGAATGCTCCTGATACTTGCGCTACAAAAGCGTCTAATTCGGTTTCTTCACCCGCAAATGGCATCAGGGTATCTAATGTAGAATCGAGGGTGCGGTCACTCATTTGCTGAGTCTGACCATTCAATAATAAAATTGCCGCAATTTTTTCACGGGCTTCCGGTCGTTGAAATTTCATAAGTTCTTTATGAGTTATTGTAAATAAAAAAGCCGACTCAGTTTTTCTGAATCGGCTCAATGGCACTATAATAAATATGTTACACCCCTAAATCCTACTACGAATTTTCATTCGGTTCGGAAGTCGTAGGGGTCTTTTTAGTTTAGACTTAACTTAATCAACTTGACCTGTTTACATCCCTTGCAATAAAGTTCGATAGTTCCGGTTGCGTCTATGTTAGTCGCTAATAATTTTCCGCAAGAACAATGAATTTCGAGAGCTTTAAATTTAGGCATAGGTTAGTTTAATTTCTTTCCTACAAAGATATAGCTATTTAGCCACCTTCCGAACCGTCTTTAAAAAATAAATGCAATTATTTTAAGTACTACTTTAGATAATTATGTTTATATATTGATTATCAGTTTTGTAACGAATATGAAATTTATCAACGTTGTTTTATAAAGTGTGGTCATACACCACTATTTGTGACTATCTTTGCAACATATATAAAAGAGCCATTTTTTAGAGCCTTGTAATCTTCGGACTACATGGCTCTTTTTTTATGCCTATGCTACTAAATTATGCTCAATATCAAAAGGTTAAGACTCGTAAAACGAGCAGATACCTAAATGAAGGGTCTCAGATAAATGCTTATCGGTGTAAATCTAAGATCGTGATCTTTGCTGGAAACCGTGGTAATGGAAAGACGCACCTTATACTGTCTAAACCATTGCCATTTATTGGTCTGCCTGAATATCGCTGCGTCTATATGCGTAAAGAGGTAAAGGATGCTGCCGGAGCAGGTGGTATTGTAGATGCCTCCAAAGGTCTTTTCAGCCAGTTTGGTCAATACTTGGAGAGTGCCGCTAATATGTACTGGAAATTTCAATCAGGTGCAAGAGCGTCCTTTATGAACTACTCAGCGACCTTAAAAGAATTTGCCGATGCAATCCAAGGCAAGGAATACGCCCACATTTTCATAGATGAAATTACCCATATCGAGGAAGAAAAATTCAACGCCCTATTTGCCAACCTACGTACAACCTATGGAATCAATACTCAAATTTTTGGGACTTGTAATGCTGATGCAGACAGTTGGATAGCCACACTGATCGAGTGGTGGCTTGACCCTGAGACTGGATTCCATTTACCGGAAAGAGATGGCAAAGAAAGATTCTTTTTTCAATACGGGAATAGCATTGCCGAAGCTATTTGGGGGGATTCGAGAGAAGAAGTCTACGAGCTTGCAAAGGACTATATCACACCATTTTGGGACAAAGGAATGGATAAGTACAACTCTCCATTGGATGTGATAATGTCAATAAGTGTATTTGAGGGCAAAATGTCTGAGAATGAATACCTTATGCGCTCAGGTGGTGGTGGTGGTGAATATCTTGGTCAACTTCTGAAAGGTAGTACCGAGATGAAAAACCGCTACGCAAGAGCATGTTGGAAAAAATTAGATGTCGGAGATTCGCTAATATCCGAGGAAGATATGAATAGACTTTTCGATGGTGCAGATCAACCGAGCGATGTAAAATATGCCTCTATGGATTTAGCCGGAACTGGCGGAGATAAGGCAGTATTATTTATTTGGGACAACCTCAAAATAACGAATGTGTACATGACCATGAAATTAAAAGCTCCTGAGCTTATCGCATGGACTATAAAGCATTTAACATACGAAGGAGTGGCGGAGAGTAATTTCTGCTATGACGGTCAGGCAATTGGATGGGCTTTCTCAGGGCACTTCGATTTAGCCAAATCATTCATAAGTAACTCAGCAGTATCGGAAGAAAGCAAGGTCGCAGGTAACGACGGCAAAATGGTAAGACTTTACGCTAACGCCAAAGCCGAACTGATCGGGAAATTCCTGACCGTGCTTAACAACTATAAAGACATGGGAATCTGCGGGATAAGTATTAGACCGGAGCTTTTAAATCAGATATTCTACGGCAAAACTCTAAGACAGCACCTACTAAGCGAGAGAAAGGGGATTCGGTTCAGAACCGACAAGTTCGGGGTTCTCCAATGTATTGATAAAAAGGAAACTATCGCAATTTGCGGGCACTCACTCGATGTATTCATGGCTCTCATTTATCGCTTCGCACTCGACATCGGAAAAACCACTAAAGCTATTCCTATGGATAAAGCAAAATTAAACAGTTTACTAAACTTCTTTAACTAAATTATAATGGATATAACACCGGACGAAATTAAATACCAAAAGCTGTGGTTTACTCCTAAACCAAAGAAAACATATTTTACTGATATGTTCTACAGCGAGTTGTTGGAGAATAGAAACTCGCAACAGAAATTCTATGACGAGTATTTTCCTACAGGTCATGTGATAAATGACCCATCAGTATTTCCCGACATACCGATTTACGATTCCAAAAATAATATCGTAGATTTTCACAAGGTAAATCGCATCGCTGTTCCGTATCAGAAAATGTCCATCGACATCATTCTAGCACACCTTTTAGGCAACAAAACTCAGTTCGCTGACTCTACAGTAGGTGAGAATAAAGCCGTGCTTATATCGCAGTACAAGGAGTATTGGGAGCAGAAGAATATGGAGGTAATGCGGAATAAACTTATCAAAAGTATTCTCACGGTCGGGGATGGTGCGGTACTATTTTATAAGAAAAAGAACATACTTAATTGGAAGGTTCTGTCATTTCTCGACAAGGAACAAATCTATGTCAAAAATGACAAGTTCGGAGACATGCAGTATTTCGCCCGATATTATTCTCAGAACAATGGTGGAACAATTACAAGTTATTGCGATATTCTTGACGATACAGATTATACAACCTTTGTTAACGCAGAAGGCGGCTGGAACATATTGGAGTCGAGTCCCCATGGATTTTTAAAGATTCCCGTAGTGTACCACTTGCGAAAAGAGGGTGCGTTTTGGACTCCGGCTCAGGAATTAATCGACGACTTAGAAGTAATGATGTCTCGACTCTCTGAGGATAATAGGACGAAATCAAAAGCACGATTATATATAAAAACAAATGACCCCGATACAGTCAAAACTAAATCTGTCGGAGGAACAGACCTGATTGTTACAGGAGAAGGCGGTGATGTAAAATTGCTTTCAGGCGCAGACATTTCAACTCAGTTCAAATATGAATATGAAATGCTTAGCGACGAAATTGAAAAAGTACTTGGATTCGCATTTCCAAAACATAAATCGTCAGGAGATATGCCTACCACCTCAATGAAATTAATGTTCTACCCAACCGAACGTATTGTACTTCAATTGATTGTAGACTTTGCTGAGATGATGGATGAAATTAACGATCTGTTTAAATTTGGAATGATGGCAGAACACCCTGAAATTATGAGTCAACTTTTAGCTTTGAAAGTCTCGGCTACAATCAAATTATTTACGCCACAGGACGATGCCTCTATATCTCAGATGGTTGGACAAGCACTGACATACGGACAGATAAGTGTACAAACTGCTTCTGAGAATACTCCCGTTGCTGCAAATGACGAGTTTAAAAGGATACAGGACGAAGAAGCCGATGCTGCCGCCAAGGAAATCGCAGCCAACATTCAGATAGCAAAAGCCACACCAGCGACAGTGCCTAACGATGCGACACCTGCTCCTGCTTCAACTAAAACCGCTAAGCCATGATTCCAATAAAGCCCGATAAAATTAAGAAAGTAGCTTCCCGAATAATCAAAAGCGGGGACGAGGATTACGACATAATCAGGCGTATGACCTGCGATCTCTATATTTCCTGTCAGAACATGGTAGCAGCCTACGATATATTTCGTAGGGCTACGATGGGGGATGAATATGGAAAGATAGCCTCTGCCAATTCAAGTGCGAGTACATGGTTCGCTAAGCCGGAGAATCAGAGTTACATTTCAATGCGTAAAGCTGAGATTTACAAGGTTGGATTTGACGAGTATTGCAAAATGAAGAATATCGAACATGCCGACTTCAAAGCGATTGAGGATAAAAAATATGAAGAACTTGCCGACCGGACTCCCGCCCAAATTAGACGAGATAATCAAATCGTATTGCAGAAAATCATAGACGAGTCAGTGGACGATATAACTGTCCTATCTGCTACTAAGCAGCTCATGGATTTGAATGATGCTAAGTATAAGGACAAAGGAATAGAATTGTCTGATACAGATAAACTTGTGCATTTTTATCTTCCTGCGCCTCTTTGTTCTGATTGTCCAAACAAGTGCGAAATCGAGAATCAGTTTAAGGATTTACCTGACATAGATTTAGAATTAGAGGAATAAAAAGAAAGCCTATCAAAATTAATTGATAGGCTTTTTTATTTCTAATTAAATCAAAATGTATTTTTTATTATTCGTATAGATATACGTGCAGGTAATTCCTATATGGTTCATTTACCTTGATTGAGGCAAGCGGCTCTTTTAAGTATTTACTATCTGCCTTTTGTACCTGCCAACCAACATCTCTGTGTTTCAACAGATTTTGGCTGTAGTTAGCCGGACTTTGTTTAATAAAAATGAATTGAGTTGATGTCTGTATCGGCTGAGCTACAATGTAGTTGACTACCGGATTTAACAGGTTTTGAGTGGCGATAAATTCGATTGCCTGACCATGTTCCGCTAACACGAATCGGTCACGTTCAAATTTCTGTTTACCGCCATTTTCAAAAGCGGATGCTGTTACGAACAGCAGACTTGCAATGCAAATCAATAGAAAACTTTTCATAAATGAATACTTTTAAATTAATACTATGTGAATAGATTGCAAAGGTAAATGAAATATGTGGTCATAAAACTACTTAATAAAAATAGTACTGATTATTTTAAAAGCAAAATGCCGGACTTTCACAAGCTCGGCATTCATATAAAATAAACCTTAATACAAAAAATGAACACAAAAAAAAAATAAGAATACAAGTAAATGTAGTTTTCGACTTTTCGGTCGTTTATCTGCGAGCCTCCTATCCGGTTGTACTTCTCGGAAATAAATGCCAAATGCACTTGACACTTACTTTCAAAGGCTCTTTCTTTTATAGTTTGTGGAGACGATAGGGATCGAACCTATAATCTTTGCGGCAACAAGCCACCTGCTCTGCCTGTTGAGCTACACCCCCGATCATTGAGCCACAAAGATAGATTATAAATGTGGTTATATCGCTATCTTTTGAAAATAATTATAAGTATTTTGCAATAGCTTCCAAAAATCCGTCAAACGTCCTTGCCAAGAAATAGACACCTCCGGCAGCAGTAATTTGAGCCTGTACAGCTTTTTGGACATCACTTTGTTTGTCCTTGCCGAATTTAACTTCGATTGACACACTTCTCCCGTTGACTACTGCGTTTATATCTGCCATCCCGTTAGTACTACCACTTTTGATGTACCTGCCCTGTGCGACGCTATATGTGCCCTGAGTATTAACACGGGCTGCGAAATGTCCGTGCATTGTCAGCCATGCCACAATTGATTTGGTTAGGGCATTTGCTCCGTTATCCATGAACTTCGACTTGATCTGCAATTTGATCTCAATATGCTTAGTAGAATACCACCAAAGTTGGTAATCCTTGTCTAACTGTTTAAGAGCGTCGCACTTGATATAGCGAGGCTTCTTTTTAGGAATCTTATAGACTGTAAATTCGGGGATTCCGATCTCAGCGTTTGTCATTTCTTTTCAAAATAGTAGAGAGTCGATGTACCGTGCTTTCTTGTTGTTTTTATAATGTAACCCTCTGAATCCATGACCTTTCTTAGTACTTCCAAGGTTTCCGGTTCTTTCGTTCCCACGATAGTTTGCCAGTCCATCATTCTCATGGCATTTTTAATTCCGATAAATTGAGCTTTAACTGCGTGAATGGCAGCGAGTAGACTCTGTGAAAACGCACTTGCTACTCCTTTCTGTACGATCTCGTCATAACGGTAACTTTCAATTCCGTGAAGCAAATACTGTTTAACGCATTCAAACATAAACTCATAGAAGTATTGATATTCAATAGCTCTTTCATCAACCCACTCGTCAAAGAACCGATACTTAAATTCTTCCATTGGAGTGTTCTGCTTATTGAAGTGATTTGTAAACCCAATTACAATACTTCTCCGCTTGTCTGAATCCCCGCTTAAAACGAAACCAAAGTTTCCGGTTATAATAAATTTACAGGAATCCTGGAAATTGAGGGTAACACGGGCTTTATATTTTTCCTCGGACGAGAAATTTCCTGTGACCATGTTATACAAAACGTCCTGATTGAAGTTCTTCGGAATATCGTCGATGCAGACAATATCATGCTCAGCCTTTACTCCCTGAAATTTGAATTTATCTTTCGAATTGAAATTCTTACCATCTTCCCAGTGAGTCAATCTAAGCTCTTTTAAGGAGTCGAAGGCGATCAGCGACTTTCCCGTACCTCCCATTGCATTAGGGTTGTCCAAGTGATCGGAATCGGCAAACATTATCATTTTAGCGTTCGACTTGTCCTTGTATGTGTGAATCATATAACCAAGAGTTCGCATAAGGTATGAAAGCCCCTCTGCTCCGACCGCCTTTTCGCAAAACTGATACCATGCGCCCTGTTTAAAGTCCCCGCAATTCAGATCAACTGTTTTATGGATGATCTTCTCGTTTAAGATGCAGGTTTTCCCTACCAAAATCTCATTGTATGGATTAAGTTTGACGCCAAATCTATTTATCGAAATAATGCCATTGTCAAAAGGCAAATAGCAGGTCGTAGCGGTATCTTTAAGCAAGTCCGGCTCTATCCTCTCCATTTGTATAATAGTAGGCAGAAACAGCAGCACACCGTATGCTTTCAGGGGTTCTAACCACTGTCTATGTTTAGGAGCAATGATTCCGACGAGATAACGATACATTGCGTTGGCATTTGAGTTACTAACCCTTTTGTCAATGACCCTCACCATACGGATGTCACTCATACGAACGTCGTCATAAAGACAATGGAAGCCCTGTTGAGTAAGGTAGTTTTCCAAGGCTACCTTATCAATGATTGGCTTCCTTTTAGTTTCGTCAGCACAACTCCATACGCAAAAATCAGCAGGTGTAATCATAATTAATCTATTAAATCCATTATTTCACTTCCGGTTACTCCTTTTGCTACAAGCAATAGAGTCAGGTAACCAATTAAATCGCAAACGTCATTCGTTCGCATTGTCTCAGATGTTTCAATCCGGTTCATTTTATCGTCCAACCGGATTAGTATTCCCTGAGTAGAATCGAGCTTTGAAAATCTACGTTTAGGATTGATAGCGGCATCACCATAGCGGTTATTCTTTTCAAGTAACAGGGCTGTAATCGAACTCGTTATCTCCTTAATTCTGTCCTGAGAATTGGGAACAGGCTTCTTATAAGATTTTCCATGTAATTCTTTGATTAGGATTTCACTTTCTACGAGAGATTTCCAATCGTCAAGCCATATTTCTTCGTCATAATCTCCAGCCCTCCTGAGCGATGGTAAATCCCATACTCGGAAATATAAATTATTAGCATTACAAGTTTTACTAAATTCAAAATATGCGTCCATGCCGCCAATTAATATTATTCTTTTCATTTTTAAATGCTTAAAGTAGTAGATACGAATTGCACCTACTACTTGGTTATTTGTTAGTTATCAAAAAGGAAGATCATCTTCTTGTGTACCTGCTATAGTCGGAGCAGCAACAGGATTTGGTTCGGCAGCAGAAACGAAAGGAGCAGAACCTTGATTTGCGGATTGTTTAACACATGTCCAAATCGAGTTTGTTGTAGACAGCATGTGACGAGAGACAGGTTTAAGAGCAGTAACGGGGGTATCATAAGCTCTTGCTCTCATATTAAATACAACATCAACAATATCGTTGATTCCTACTCCCTGAATCTTATTTGGCTTACCGTCCTCATAGAAGGCTTCTACAGCGATACTGTTTGGATATTGTTCTCCGGCTTCTTCAAGTACCAATTCCTGTTTGCAGTAAGTTTTGCCGTTATTTTTACTCTCGATAACTTGGATTGGATTCATTTCGATAACCGTTCCGATAAAATGCAAATTATTTTTAGCCATTTTGTTATATTATAGTTTTGTTAATTAATATGTTATGCCATTCTTTTTACAAATTCGTCACCGATAGAAGAAAGCCAGTCTTTGAAAACCAATACGGATTCAAGAGTTTTAAATTCGAGAATCAGGTTTAATTTTTCGTCGTCATTTCTATCCGATTTGTCGGTAACGCACAGGGCGATGTTCCCATCGGGTGTTGTACCACTAGTAGCGGTAATTTTTCTGTCACCACAGACTACAATTGCGTTAAGGCTGAAATCTTTGTCTTGTTTTAATTTGATGTTTTTAGTCATTTTATTTAGTTTTAAAAATTAATAGTAAGAATTTGGATTGTTCCAGTTGTCGTCGTCGGCAATTAGGATGAAAATCACCACACAGATGATTAAAGTTGTGAGTGGCATGATTATTTAGCTAAGAGCCAAGAGAGCATAAATGAAAAGAACAATACCCCCAGTCCTATCAAAAGTCCACTGCAGAAAGGCAACAGTACAATCCACCACGCCCATGTGACAACTCCGGTCAGTTTTAAAATCAGGAATGCCATTCCAACCACTCCAAAAATATATTTTCTCATAATGTTTTATGTTGATTATTAATTGATTATGCGTACATTGCCAAACCGTTGTCATCTACAAACACCCCGCAGTTATTCAGGAGAACCAAATCTTCTTCATTCAGGTATGGAAGAACTTCGGAAATGTCCGGCAGATAAATTTTGTCATGGTCAGCCCCTTGGATAATGTAGCATACTTCGAAGGGGGTGCGAGACCTGAGTAGGTTGATCGCTACGACCTTTAATTCGACTCCTTTGGGGCAGTCCGTGAAGTCCTCATTGAAGGCTTCGATCACTTGTTGTTTTGTTACCATAATTGATTATTAAGCGTTTAACTATTTGCCGTGCTATGGGTTATTTGAGCAATGACACGCCCCATGACACGGATATTTAATTGATATTGAACGGATTGAAAGGGGTGTGATACGTGTGACATGAAAAACCTCAATTACTTTGCTATAGAAGTTCAAAACCCCGCACCCCAGAGAGACCATTCGGATTAGAGACAGCAAAGGTAAAGGGTAGATTGTAGCTATATACCAACATAAAAAACAATAACATACATTAACTTATAATTTCTTCGTTCTAGGATATATATATTTTTATATTATTTTTTTATTGATTTAATAATCAATTAAATTTGCCATAGGAAAGTATTTGGCGTTTTTGATGTCACACAGGACACGGAGGGTTTAATATATTGATAATATGGTGTTTAAGCGTGACATGAGATAATAATTCCCATGACACGCCCATGTCACGCTTTTACTTAGTTCGCTGATAATCAGCAAAAGGTTGTTTAAGGATAATGAGATTCCTGATTTTCTAAGTCCCGAACTCTCTTAATCTCTTCTTATATTTTCTTTTCTTATATCAATATCAATATCAATATCACTATCGGCATAAACTTTATGCGTTCGTATCCGGTTTTATGCGATCGCATACTTTCGCATCCGTTCGCATTGTCTCATTCAACCACAATTCCTGCCTTTAATCCTAATAGCCATTTTAAAGCTCTCTAAAGCCTTGTAATCTGACAAACGTGTAAACTAACACGGACACGCTTTAAATCCCATCACGGGATGCTCAGCATCATTCAGCCCTGCCATTTGCTTTGACGGAGATTACATCATCATCTATATTCTCATTATTTTGCGGGGAAAATTTTTGGGGGTCAGAGAGTTCTGTTTTTCTTTCCTTGCTCTTGGGGGGTGTGCTGGTGTACCAGTACACTAATACACTCTTATTTAATCAGTTGTGTGTCACCACGTTATGCTATTGTTACATTCCATACGGAACGTAATTATTAACATATCAATTGTTATCTGTTTATGTTAACTTTTGTTCACATTTGATTTGTTATCTTTTTGATTGTCAGGCATTTACGTACTTCTCACAATTAACACTTATGTTAAACGTGTACATGTATATGATTATCAGTATGTTATACTATTATATTGTTAACATGTATGTCTGTATAGTTGTATGTTTGTACGTTGTATGTTATATCTATCATATTACTTTGCATATTACGTTTAATGTATTGTATATGTGTATGTTATACTATTAATAAAGTGTTCTACATAGTAGTA